>WNEZ01004947.1_pt1 | contig 12018 bp, 14 predicted proteins | sample 5400521 | NCBI WGS metagenome assembly WNEZ01 (sample SAMN13153339, study PRJNA577476) | soil metagenome | isolation source: 120 cm saprolite under Douglas fir tree site 2 hole 1 replicate 1 | place: USA:California | collected 2015-04-18
CGGCAAGAAAGGTCTCGATGGCGATAGCTTCAGGGGTTGCTTGATAGAGCAAGGCTGGTGAGAGAAAGCTAGCGATCGAGGTAGCGCGGCTGGAGTCGTAGATCGTGGTTACATTGCCCCATTCTTTGAGGGCCATGAGATCATTTTGACATTGTTCAAGGGTATATGCCGGATCGAATCCATCACGCACAGCATCGCGCACTTCCTGAGCTGTGAGTTGGTAGCGGTAGAGTTCGCGATGGCGCTGAAAGAAGGTACGCATAATCACGCGATACCAGTGTACGCGGTTCGACGTGACAAGATAGCTAAAAATTGGTAGGCGATCGGTCAGATTGAAAGCAGAGGTTGATACGACACTCTCAGCAGTATTTATCATGTATGCTCAGGAAAACTCCCCGTCCCTTTGATCGTTACAGTTGGACTATAATGATGCGCTTATCACAATATTTTTTCATTCTATCACACGTTGTCTAGATAGCAACTCATCTACTAAAAAAGGCTAGTACTTTGGGTTATGCCCTCTGTTCGTAACTGCTGATGAGCCTATCGACCCGCAACGTATTGAAAAACGTGCGTAGATTTGGTACAGTAGCAATTGCAATATCCTCAAAACGGATCGTAAAAAGGTGTGGGCCATGGGCCTCCGCTATACCTCCGTGTGAAGGTAAGTATACAAACCAAAAAGATCAGTTGATTGTGCACTATGGGGAGGTTATGATGACAACCGAAACTCAGAAAGAAACGTTAGGTTTTCAGGCTGAAGTAAAACAATTGCTGGATCTGATGATCCACTCAATGTACAGTAATAAGGAGATTTTTCTCCGCGAATTGATTTCGAACGCATCGGATGCCATTGACCATCTGCGTTTTGATGCTCTTTCAGATGCCTCGCTCTATGAGAAGGATACCGACTTTAAGATCTGCGTCTCCTACGATAAAGAGGCACGTACCATCACTGTGACCGATAACGGCATTGGTATGACTCGTGCTGAAGTAGTTGACAATATTGGCACAATTGCCAAGTCGGGGACGCGCGAATTCTTCCAGTCGCTGACTGGCGATCAACAGAAGGATGCTAACCTCATTGGTCAGTTTGGTGTCGGTTTCTACTCGTCCTTTGTGGTCGCCGATAGAGTCATGGTGACTACACGTCGTGCTGGGCATCCTGTTGAAGATGGTGTGCGCTGGGAGTCTGATGGTCAGGGCGAGTATACACTAGAGACAGTTGAGAAGGAATCTCGCGGTACAGAGGTCATTTTGCATCTGCGTGAGGATGAAGATGATCTGCTAAATGGGTATCGCCTGCGTACCATCATCCGTAAATATTCCGATCACATTATGTTGCCGATCGTCATGAAGGTCGAAGCGGAAGATAAAAAAGATGAGGATGAAGTTGTTAACAAAGCTTCTGCCTTGTGGACACGCCCAAAAAGTGAGATCAGCGAACAGGAATACAATGAATTTTACAAGCACGTTGCTCATGACTTCACTGATCCATTGGCCTATGTCCATAGCCGCATGGAGGGTACGCTAGAGTATACATTGCTTCTCTACATTCCTTCGCGTGCTCCCTTTGATATGTGGACTCCTGAATTTCATCATGGTGTCAAGCTCTATGTCCGCCGTGTCTTTATTATGGATGATGCCGAGAAGCTGATGCCTCGCTACATGCGCTTTGTGCGTGGTGTCATCGACTCTAACGATCTCCCTCTGAACGTGTCGCGCGAACTGCTCCAGCAAAATAGGATGATCGATACTATTCGTTCTAATTCGATCAAGAAGGTGCTGGGCTTGCTCTCCGATCTGGCGGCGAACAATCAAGAGAAGTATGCGACCTTCTGGCAAGAGTTTGGGCGTGTCCTGAAAGAGGGGCTGCTTGAAGACCATGCGAACTATGAGACGCTGATAAAACTACTGCGCTTTTCCACAACGACTTCTGGTAGCGAGAAGCAGGATGTCTTGCTGGAAGACTATGTCAGTCGTGTGAAAGAGGGCCAGGATAAGATTTACTACATCGTTGCTGATAGCTACGTAGCAGCCAAGGATAGTCCTCTACTGGAGATCTTCAAGAAGAAGGGCATTGAGGTTCTACTGCTCTCTGAACCCGTCGATTTTCTGATGACTTCTGAACTGCGTGGTTTCAAAGACTTGCAGTTCCAGTCAGTTTCGAAGGGAGAGGTTGACCTGAGTAAGCTGGAGGACGAGGAGGAGAAAGCAGAACAGCAGAAAAGTGCGGACGAAGCCAAAGATCTGCTCACCCGCCTCAAGACGGTTCTGGGCGAGAAGATCAAAGACGTTCGTACGACGAATCGCCTGACAACGTCGCCTGCCTGCCTCGTAGTGGATACATACGGTATTGATCCGAGCCTGAAGCGTCTATTACAGTCAGCTGGACAGCATGTGCCGGAAGACAAGCCGATCCTGGAGATCAATCCGCAGCACCCAATTGTGGTCAAGATCAAAAATGAGACCGACGAGCAACTCTTTGCCAACTGGGCGCATGTGCTCTTTGATCAATCGGTTCTGAGCAGTGGTGAGCAGCTCGACAATCCCGTCAGCTTCGTGAGCCGACTCAACGATCTGCTAACACATCTTTAGAACGGTTTCGCTTCTTGATCGATAATGAGGAACGTGGGTAGTCTTTCTTCTACCCACGTTCTTTTTCATAGATTTGTTGTTGGTTGGTCGGGGTATAATGTTATCATGGAAGAAGCTACCATCAATTTTTTACATCTCTGCGACGCGGCAAATATCGATAGCTTGGGAAAGATTAGCATTTTAGGCATTTTTGGGAAAATATTTATCCCAGACCTTGCTAGTACGCTTGTCAAGTTTACCATTGTTTTGAGCCTTACAATCAAGGATATCGATACTGCCGGAAAGTGGGTCAAAATAAAGATATTTGGACCGGACAGTGAAGAACTACGAACGCAAGAACCAATTGCTGTAGATCTTGAAGCTGAACGTGTAATATTAGAAAAAGGAAGAGAAGTCAACTTATTCCTCGACATCACGAACTTTAAGTTTCGCCAGTTTGGGGAGCATGTCCTCAAGGTATACTTCAATGGGGAAGAAATTGGTGATCAGACTTTCATTGTCGAAGAAGGAAACAAGTAATTCACTATGTGTCTAATATCTACATTTTCCACTGTAGGTAAGCAGTATCCAAATCTAGAACATGTTCGGCAATCTGATGCTGTTCATAAGGCTTTTAGCGCAACATTGGAGGAACAAAAGCTCTATCCTCCTAGCACTAGTTCTAGTGATGTTCCTGACGAAGAGAAAAGTGGAGACAGAAAGCTTACTCTACTAGAGCTGGCAAAATGGGCTCAAGAACAACAATGGGAATGGAAGGGGAGTCCCAATGTTGGCACGAACCATGATGCCTATTTCCTTGAAGCAGCAGAAGCAGCATTAGAAGAAAAAAGGCGGCGATCATCTGAATGAACACGATTGTAGACACGGATGCGCTTGTAGGGCTATTTGATATTAGAGATGTTCATAATGAAGAAGCACAAAGGATTTTTGAAGAACTTACAAGACAAGGGATAAATACACTCCTTCTTCCCACGACGCTAAGCGAATTTACAGCGCTATTCGCTAATAAAGTGAGTATGGAAGAAGCACAGCGTGCTACAGATAAAATAATGCATTCTGATTCGCCTCAGTGTCCGTCCACTCCGAGATAAAATAGCACCTTGCACGTTTGATGCCTCTGTGATATATATGTCTATATCCTATCCAGGGGGGTAGGGAAAGGAGCTTGCAGATGATGACGGATAAACAAGATGTGCTCAAACGGCTCAATTATATCGAGGGGCATCTTAGTGGTATTCGCAAGATGGTCGACGAGGATAAATATTGCGTAGACATTGTGCGGCAGATGTATGCAGTGCGTAAGGCTATTGAGAAGCTAGAGTCTCTGCTCGTAGAGAATCATCTGCATACCTGTGTGCCAAAGGGTATTACCAACGGTAACGTCCAAACAGTTATTGAAGAACTTGTGCAGCTTTATACCCTGGTGGGTAATCGCTAGCTATCTACCAAACAAGAGGAGAAGAAAATGATGGCGGAAGTACAAGAAGTCGTGCTCTCAGTTCCCGATGTGAGCTGCCAGCATTGTGTCAGCACCATCGATAAAGCATTAGGGGTGCTACCTGGAGTAGAAACGGTCTCTACTGACCTTCCAACCAAGAAAGTGCATGTGCGCTACGATCCTAGCCGAGTCACGCTGGATCAGGTTGAGTCTACGCTGGACGATGCAGGATATACTGTCGCTCATTGACATGCGGCAAATATGAAGTTCATCTCATTCAAGAGGTCACCTCTTTGATATTCGGAGGTCTAACTGCCGATTGACAGTCAGTTGGCAAGCTTGAATCGTGACCAGTTGCTGGAGTATCATCAAATACCGAATAATACATCTAATAACTTTAATACTATTCACGATCTTTTAGAAAAGCAAGGATTTTACTGTGAATTTAAACATAATGATGTCGTTATAACCCTTTCTGAAGTTCATCAATTAGATCCATCCACACTATTCTTATTAATGATCTCTGCGAGAAAAGACCGTTTGATAAGGTGAGGAGGTATCTTTTCCACAATGTGTGTCGAACCGTTGCACTTCCTAAAGTCCCGAAAGCCAATAGCATGCGTTCTCTCACTAAAATGCTATTAAAGACTCATCGATTCTTTGCGAAGCCTTTTGCTTCTTGGATTATTCTACTATGGTGGTCAATCTCCGTAGAGAAGACGAGAGAGGCTCACAGTGGTGGGATCTTGTTGCGCTCTCTCGCCCGCTTCGGCTGACGTTTGTGTACGTTGCTTTGCTGGGGAAAAGCAGCAAGCACGGTATCGAGATAAGGAGTTGGCCCATCTTTGCCTAGCTCTTGCCGCAACTGGGAGAGCAGGGTCTCCATTGGTGCACCTTCATCGACGAAGCTGCGGATGTAGCCCTCTGGCTCAGCCCTGTGGACTGCCTCAGAGAGGACATCGAGAGCTTGCCTCTCCTGCTGGTCCATCTGGTAGGCCAGAGCTTGCAAGAGTCGGATCTCAATCACATGGCCCCAGCGCTGGCCTTTGACGGCTCTCTGGAGCACCGGCTCCAGTCGCTGCAGGGCAAGAGCAGGCTGCTTCTGTGCTAAGAGGACACGCCCACAGGCTACCTCTTCGCGCTCGTAGGCAAAGGGCGTGGCACGTCGCTTCCCCAGATCCAGTTCTTCAACCCAGCGCGTGGCCCGGTTCAGTTCCCCACGGGCCAGCCAGAGCCTGACCTGATCGATCGTGGTGAACAAGGAATGAAAATGGAGATAGTGAGGCTGATTCATACTGCTGCCGAGGTGTTCAAGCTCCTGCAAGGCAGCGTGCGCCTCATCCAACTCTCCACGCGACAGACAAATACGTAGCAACATCGCATACCCCGAATGCGAAACAATGGGCGAGAGAGGTGATTCAAGCTGTTCGCAGAGCTGGATGGCTTCCTCTACCAAAGAACGTGCCGCCTCAAGCTGGCTCCACTCGCGCAGGACCTCCGCTTGCCAGAGCATGGGCCAACCTACTGCGGGTAAGACAAATGCCCCCGGCTTGCTTCCCAGCAGAATGGCTTGCTGAGTCAGCCGCTGTATCTGGTGCAAGTGCCCTGTTCCGATCATGTGCATAGCCGTCAGGCCCATCAGGCTGATAGCCTGATCAGTATTGCCTGCCGTTTGGCTCGAAGAGACACCTTGCAGGCCCATCTGGATAGCCACCGCTGCGTCATTGGCAGAAGAAGCATAAGAAGCGATGAGCTTGGTGGCCGCGATGTGCGCATGAATGCCAACATTGTCTGCTCTGAGCAGGGCTTGGGCTCGCTGGCAGAGCGCGAAGGCGGCTTCTCCATCTCCCTGATAGCTTCGGATGAGGGCACGATAGGTGAGCGTTTCCCCAAGCAGATCCTCCAGCTCTTGGCGTGCTGGTGCAAGGAGCATGTCAGATGACCTCACCTCACGTGTCTGAGTCATGAGTTCAGCCGTGAGCAGCGTTTCCATCGCGTTGAGGTGGGCTTCGACTACTGTCTGTGAGGTAATGGAGAGCAAGAGCCAGGTACAGGCAAGACAGAGGCGAGGGCGCGAATGCAAGATAGCGACTGGGATCTGCTGGAGCCAGTCTCGCAGCAGAAGCATCTTCTGTTTACTTGTTCCCCAGGTGAGAGTGCTCAATGCAGTACTCTGCCGTTCGATCAAATCAGCTGCCCATAGCCATTCTTTGGCACTGAAGGCGTGCAGGATAGCCTGGGTAGGCTGCTCATGCTGGGCATACCAGAGACTGGCACGATGGTGTAAGTTGGGCAGCAGATCAGGCTGCGTCTGCTCCAACTGGTAGCATAAGGCTTGGGCAAAGAGGGCGTGATAGCGATACCACTCTCGCCTCCTATCCAGAGACACAACAAATAAATTGGCCTGCTCGAGCTGATGGAGCATCTGCTGGCTGCCATGCTGCTCCATGACAGCATCACAGAGAGGGGCCGTGAGGCGCTCGAGGATAGATGTGCAGAGAAGAAAGGTTTGCATTTCCTGTGACTGCCGTCGGAGCACCTCCTCGATCAAATAATCCAGGATGTAGCGTTGATTGCCTGTGGCCTCCTCCAACAGCTTGATAGGATCGGCATGCTCTGCCAGGGAAAGGCCGAGCAATTGCAAGCCGACCAGCCAGCCCTCCGTTCGGGCTGTGACTTCTTGAATGGTCTCATCAGGGAACTGGATGCCCCTCACTTCCTGGAAGAAGTCCCTGGTCTCCTCAGCCGTACAGCGCAACTGGTCAGTGCGCACTTCCAATAGCTGTCCGCGTGCTCGCCGCTGCGAGAGCAGCAAAGAGGGGTCAGCGCGTGTAGAGAGAATGATATGCATTTGAGCAGGGAGATGCTCCACCAGATAGGAGAGAGTAGTATGCACCTCCTTTTCGGTAATCACGTGATAATCATCCAGGATCAACACAAAGTGTTCTGTGCTGTTCAACAGGAGATTGCTCAGTGTCGTCAAGACGTACTTGAGCGGTGGTGCCTGAGGAGATTGCAGATACTTGAGGAGCGAGGTAAAGCGCTCTGGTTGCTGGTCACTCAACGCAGAGAGGACATAGGTCCAGAAGAGCTGGGGGTCATTGTCCTCCTCATCGAGGGAGAGCCAGGCCACGATAGGGTTACTGTCTGGTAACGATTGTGCCCAGGTAGAGAGTAACATGGTCTTGCCGAAGCCAGCGGGAGCAGAGACAAGCGTGAGGGGATATTTCAAGCTTGCTTGGAGCAAGGTAGCTAGGCGAGGTCGGGAGATCAGAGTCCCCGTTGCAACAGGCACAAAGAATTTGGTAGCGAGAAGCTGGGTCTGGATGAATATTGATGTGTTCATAGTGGCCTCATCTGCTTATAAGAAGCGCTCTGTTGCTGCCTTGTGACCGATCACTGTTCTGCCAATGTCTGCTTCTTCTATATTATACCAAAGGGAGCAAGCTCATCTGCATCAGTTATTTCACCAGAAGCTTGCCAAAAGCAACAGGGAGCATCCAATCTTCGGTCTCAATGACCACCTGCTCTGAGCCTCCCCCGATTTGGTGGAGTCCCCAAAGCTGAGATATACTCTAGCAAATCAGGAAAGGGATCACCATGGCCAAGGTCCAAAAAGTCTCCACAAGAGACTTCAAAGAGCAGGCAGTGCAGCTGGCGCAGACCAGCGGGAAGTCGATTGCACAGGGAGCTCGTGAGTTGGGCATGAGCGATACTTCCATTCATCAGTGGCGCAGGGAACTGGCCGCGCATGGCAAAGAGGCATTCCCAGGCAGTGGGCCTCAAACGCCATTGGAGGAAGAAAATCGCCGCCTCAAACGTGAGCTAGAGAAGGCTCAACAGGAGCACGATATCCTAAAAAAAGGAGCGAGCATCTTTCCATGGAAATCCAAATGAACTATCAGTTTATCGAACAACAGAAGCAGGAAATTCCCGTTGTGGTGATGTGCCGAGTGCTCGGCATCTCGGAAAGTGGTTTTTATGTCTGGCGTAAGCGTCTTGCCTGTCGACGAAAGCCGAGAAGATGCTCAGTTTACTCAGGAGATTCGACAGGTCTTTGAGAGCCATCGAGAGAGATATGGGAGTCCATGTATTCATGCCGGACTGCACGAGCAGGGGCAAAGCATCTCCCGCAAACGGGTAGCTAGGCTGATGTGTGAGGCGGGACGGTGCGCCAAAGGCAAGCAGCGACGTGCGGTGAAAAACAGCCGTGACTCTTGGCTAAGATAGCATGATCAGGGTTTCATGGTAAGAGAAAAAATGGTGCATCAGACCTGCGACATATTCCCTTTTCACAGAGCACCGGAATGACAGTGTTGTCGCGTTATTCATGCGTCCTGTGAGAGATACCATAACTCCCTGATCAAAATTGACAACAGAGGGCCAACAACTCTTGACGAGATTTGAGAGGTTTACTCAAGCTCGTTTTCCTCCTAAATAACATCAATGACATGGATGTTTAGACTGATTTGGCTTCGAGCAGCCTGTAGAGCTGGTTCACGCCCATTTATTAAAAACAGCGCTCAAGCGCCTTCCCAGGCCAATCCAGACCAATTTAGTCTAAACTCCAACTTCTTACAAATCTTCCTACTCGTTCCAGCTGTGTCTCGCTCGAAGGCTCCGCCTGTCTACGGGTGATTAATATTGCCGATGCGGTCAATTACTTCAAGAGCAAAAGGGTTCTTTTTTTGTCTTATCAATGGCCCAAGTTTCTCAGACTATTTTGACCTCAGATGTCAAGGGAAAAGCGATAGCGATCTTGATATCTGAACTCAAAATGGTACACTCTGCGCCGCTACTGATAATGCACCACATACGGAAAGGATAATCGTCCGTTAACACGGGCAGACGGACAGAACAAGTTACCAGCTTCTGTCATGATGAATGAAGCTCCTTCATCTCGTGTTTGCATAGGATTTTCTTCCCACTCTGCAAGGGGAGATCATAGTCACAGAGAGACCTTTCTGCTAAAAAAGAAGAGCTATCTTTCTCCCTAGAAAAGAGTATTCTCTCATGAAGCTGAATCATTTTAACAGGATACGCAAAGGTCATCCTTATCTTGACAACAGAAACAACACAACGCTTTCTTTGACCATGCAACCTCTCAGAGACTCTGCAGCAATCCGTCTTGGTGCCCTACAAGCTACCTTGAGGAGTGGCCTCTCTGTCCTTTCCGCATCGTTTCTCACGAAGCTGAAAGGGTTATTCAAGAAGAGCAACAGATTGCAGCAGCACGCATCTCATCAAAGTATGCTACACATGCACGTCACTCCAACGGGAACTATTTTTTCCTTACGTTGAATGTTCTCAATGAGTATTGGGCTATTCCTAATTTGATAGAGTATATCTCAGCTTTGCCAACTCTACCAATTCGGGGCAGGACCACATCGTCGATATACAAGCATAGTGGAATTGTACCTTTTTCATCCAGGGTGGTGTAGCCCTACATGAGGGTCTTTTCTGATATAATGGTATTTGAAATGATGGGGTGGTGTGGCTTTTCGTATGTAATCGTTTGTGATAAAGTATTCGTTGACTGCTATGATTGGAGTGGTTATGGATTTTACTGAGCTAGGCGATGATAATTGTACAGGGGTATAACTAGATGCCAACGATATCAATGTTTTATGGTATTTTGATTAGAATGTATCAAGAGATTAATGGCAAACATAATAGGCCTCATTTTCATGCGAAGTATAATGAGTTTGAAGTTGTCTTGGCATTAGATGGGACTGTTTTAGAGGGCAGTTTACCAACCAGACAAATGAAGATGGTGGAGGCGTGGGCTGTTATCCATGAGGATGAACTTCGTGCAAATTGGCAATTGTTGAGTGAGGGTGAGGCTGCGTTTAAAATCGAGCCTTTGAAGTAACAGGTAGGTGGATCTGATGAATCCAAGACCAATTGAAGCGGAAGCAATAGATAATAAAACACTGCTGGTCAAATTTAATAATGGTGAAGTGAAGAAAGTAGACATATCGGTTTTTCTTAAATATCCCATGTATAAGGAGTTGAATGATTATAATTTTTTTAAACGGGTTAAAGCAGATGGAATGACAGTTTATTGGAATGATGATATAGATATTGACCCGGATTATTTGTATGAAAATGGAGTTAAATTGCTCGAAGAATTGGATTGAGCTGAGCTTGCCTCGTTTTCGTAGGGTCGGAGAAGAGAAACCCGGGTCACTCTACGAAGGAGAGTGACCCGGCAAAAGAGAAAACACATTATCACAAGAGTGAGGAAAATCAGGTCCATGTCTGACTGAAGTGGCTTCAGTAAAGCTCATCAGCGATTTCTTCATCCCCTATGACTATCGAATCCAATATCTTTGTGACTCTCGTTTTGTGACGAAATCAGTCTCATGAAGGGAGCGTGTATTTCCTGGATCGGCCTTTGCCTACGGCTTTGAGCACGCCTCGATCGAGGAGAATTTCGAGATCGCGTAATACGGTCGTGTCTTTAGCTCCTGTAATCTCACGGTATTCTCGATTGGTGATTGAACCATGATGCTGGACGTGTTTCATTGCCAATGTGATCCGTTGCTTCTGTTCAATAGTACTTGTGCTTGTTGCCATGCTGAGTGCGTCCCAATCAAAAGTCAGTTGGTGCTCTTTGTGAACAAAGGACTCTCGCGAAATAGGATCGGCAAGAAACGTTACCACAAACTCGCTGGCTTCTTTAAATTGTGGATCGGGCAGCCCCATCTGTCTCATTTGATGCAGCATGAACCTGATGCCACTGCCAACCCGTTCCATGTAGCCGGGCACGTCTCTGAGTAAGCCAGCGAGCAGAGGATTCCTCAATTTCGAGATGGTTTCCCCCCGAGCCATCATCTCAACGGTAATGCCAGGCAAGAGGAGCCCTGGACTGTGAATTTCGATCCGATTGGGATAAAAAAACACCCTGATGCTCTCCCCATCGCGGCTATAATCGCGGTGGACCACGGCATTGACGACGGCTTCACGCAATGCTTCCAAGGGATACTCTGGCAAATCAATCCGTTTCCATCCCTCAATGCGAGCACCAATGGTCATAGATTTCTGCAGAAAGAGTTCGGTTTCGTCGACGAGTGTCTGCAAAGGACCTGTAACGATCTTGCGATCCAGGTAACCACCAACACCCAGTTCATTACGAAAAAGGATACAGACGACCTCACTGTGGGGCAGTGAGCGTTGCGGATTGGCTCCAAAGAACAGGAGACCAGCGTTGGTTGGAAACACACCACCATGGGCACTGACTGTTGCACAGTCCATCCCAATGAGAACCTTCTCTGCCTCCTCGAAACGGCTGCTCTGAGGAGCAAGTAACGAGCGTTGACGGAAATAGGCCTCGACTCGCTGGAGATCGATGTCTTGCATGATCGCTTTTCGAGCTGGTTGCAATTCCCAGCGGAGAAGTCCACGATCATTTGCCAGCTCAAAAACTTCCCCGAGTGTGAGAGGAACGGTATGTGTGCTCCGGCGAATCCAGAACACGCCGCCGGATTGATACAGGGGTCCGTGATGGGCGGGGACACCAAGAACGACCAGGAATTTGCCTTAAACTGAGCCATTTCCATCTGGGAGTGCAAACGCCCATTGATCTGCCCTCTCAGTTGGCAGGAAGAATGAGAATGGGTCCACCAATGGCATGCACGATGGAATTGGCTGCTATGATACAATCTCTTGAGACATGTTGCTGGCGTGCAAAGCCCGGGCGAGAGCATGTCGCTTGGGAACAACAGTGACTCCTTGTGGAGTCACTCATTGATCGCATGATCGCGGCAGAGGAGCTATCATGAGCGAAATGATTGGGTTTCTTGGCCTTGGCAATATGGGACAGGCTATGGCAAACAGCCTTCTCAAGGCAGGCTATCCCCTCACCGTTTCTAATCGTACCTTGAGCAAAGCCGATGCCCTGACGGCGAAGGGGGCTCGACTGGCGCGTCAGCCAAGCGAGGCGGTCACCAAAGGTGGCATCGTGATAAGCATGGTGGCCA
>WNEZ01005559.1_pt1 | contig 12017 bp, 10 predicted proteins | sample 5400521 | NCBI WGS metagenome assembly WNEZ01 (sample SAMN13153339, study PRJNA577476) | soil metagenome | isolation source: 120 cm saprolite under Douglas fir tree site 2 hole 1 replicate 1 | place: USA:California | collected 2015-04-18
CGCACCGACGTGGAGCCGCCGGTTTCCTGGACCCCGAACAGCGGCTCCGCATACAGCGCGTCGTCCGGAGGGGCGTGCTCGAGGTGCACCTGGCTCAGATCCACTTCCAGCTCTTCGGCCAGGAGCATCGGCATCGACGTGTAGGTCCCCTGCCCCATTTCCACCTTGTGCATGACCAGCGTGACCCGACCGTCGGGGTCGATGCGGATGAAGCCGTTGGGCATGAAGTCGCGCGGCGGCGGATCGCCGCCGGCGAGGGCGGCGCCGATGCGCGCGGGCAGGGTGAAACCGACGAGCAGGCCGCCGCCGGCAGCGGCGCCCGCTCTCAGGAAGGTGCGGCGGGACACGGTACTCACTGCTGTCGAAATTAACCCGCCGGGCGGCTTCCTGCAGCAAGGCCGGGGTCAGTTCGGGGCGTGCACCAGCGGACCGCCGTAGTCGCGGTTCCGCCCCAGCGTCGGGCCGGAGACATTGAGCCCACCGCGCGTGTTGTCGATCGCCGCGATGAACTGACGGATCGAGCCCGGAAACGCCTCGGTCCGGCCGTTCTTGCCGAACGGATCGGTGAACCAGAACACCGGGCCGTCCGGGTTGTCGATCACGTTGTCATTGATGTCGACGACGCGCTCGACGCCGTTGAAGACCGAGCGCGGGTCGTCAAAGGTCACTCCCGGGATCGTTCCCGTGCCCGTCGACTGGTCGCACTCCTCCCCCTGCGCCCGCGCGCCGCTGGGGGTGACCTCGTAGCAGACGTCGATCGGCCGCCCCACGATGTTGACGGCCGCGGGATCATAGAACCGACTCGGCAGGAAGACCTGGAAGTAGGGGTTCAAGAACGCCAATCCGTGGCCGTCCGCCCGCCGCAGGCTGAGCCCGAGCTGCCAGCTTTCGTGCAGCACGCCGAAATCCGACCGCTGGCCGGGGGGCACGAGCACGAACCGGTCGATGCAGCTGCGATCGGGGATGATGCGGCGTCCGCCACCGGGCGGTGAGTTGGCGGGCGTCGCGGGCCCCACGGCGACCGTTACGCCGTCACAGGAGCGGTCGAACTGCCCGGGATCGCCGATCGCCGCGAGCACGGTGATGTGCAGCTGGGTGCCGTCGGTGCAGCGAATGTGATACGCGAGCTCGTGCAGGTTGTTGGTGAACGCGTCCTTCGAGTGCGTGCCCTGGTGCAGCTTCGCGAGCACGTCGCAGCGGATCTCGAACAGCGACCCCGCCGCCGCGCTCCCGAACCGCATCAGCACGTTGTTCTCCCACTCGACCTTGTGCCCGAAGTGGTCTTCGTGACGGGGGTTGGCCGGATCGTAGGCGTCGAGCTGCTCGTTGGCGTAGCCGAACGGAATGGGGCCGACGGTCGCGTACAGCGCCGACCCGCGCGGGTCTCGTCCGTGATCGTGCCCGAACGAGCACCCGGTCACCGGATCGACCGGCGGGTGCCACGTCGGGTACAGCTTGCGATCCGGGCCGACCACCGAATAGCTGTTGTGGATATCGGCCGTGCAGTCGTCGCGCGGCCCGGGCGTCCATATCCCGTAGGACGCCGCGTTGCCGATCGGCGGGCCGTTGGTGAACGGGAACACGCTGTCACTGCAGGCCGCGGCCGCGAGGGCGATGAGCGCCGGCAAAGGTGAGGCTCGTAACATGGTACAACCTCCACATCCAGCTTCGCCGCAGCGTGGGCTCGGGAGCGGTGACGACGGTCACCTCATCGCGGGGCGCGCGTCCTTAGGAATGGGCCACCCGCAATGACCCGCCTTGTGGTGCTGCTCGGCTCGCTCGTGGTGCTGGCGCTCGGTCGCGATCTCGCGGCCCAGCAGCAGCGCCAGGCGCGGGACGGCTTCTGGTTCGCTGCCGCGCTCGGACGCGGTTGGACGCGCGTGTCGTGCGACATCTGCAAGGGGACATACCGCGGCGGTCTGTCCGGCGCGCTGCGTCTGGGCGGCGGCGTGAGCCGCAGCGTGCTGATCGGCGCCGAAGTGGCGGCGTGGTGGGCGACGATCGACTCGGGCACCGCCACGGTGCACCAGTCGCTGGCGGCGTTCGGCGCGGCGGCGTACTGGTACCCGAGCCGGCGCCGACCGCTCTACTTGAAGCTCGGGCTCGGCTTCCTCACGCATCGCGCCGACGACGGCACGGACGTCATTACGTCCACGGCCATCGGGCCGCAATTCGGTGTGGGATACGAATGGCCCCTCAGCCCGCACCTCCTGATGAGCCCCTTCCTCAATGTGGGGTTCGGCATCGTCGCGGGATCCCTCAAGTTCAACGGGGGACAGGTTCAGAACAGCAGCCCCGGCGTCTCGCTGGCGCAGCTGGGGGTCACGGTGACGTGGCATCAGGTACCGCTGCGCCGGACCGGACGGCTGCCCTAAAGACGAAGGGACCCGACGCGGGCCCCTTTGTCCTCCTCATCCTGGTGCGCTGACGAACGGTGCGTCAGGGTAGGAACCCGCGAGCAAACCCTGCCGGGCAGACATCCGAATGGAAATTGACGTAGAAGCTGCTCGGGTCGCTGAGCAGCTCCGCCAGCGCCAGCTCCGCGGTGGCGAAGTGCGGGTTGGCGACAAACACACCCTCGTGCTGCACGTCGATGTGCTCCTCGGTGAGCTTGAGATTCACGCCCACAGGGGTCGTGAGCCACCAGATGATCGGGCCAGAGGCCTGCCCCGGGGGCAGGTGATGGATGTGCCCGAACCGAACGCTCTCGCCGCCTTTGTTGTTGATGTCCACCGCTGCCTCGATCGTGCCGTCTTCCAGAATCTTGATCTGTGCATGCCCCTTCGATTCGGACGCGCAGGCGGGGAACTCAAGCTCCGAGCGCATTTGCGTGTTGAACACGACGGGCGGTACCAGCCCGCTCTGCACGCTCGCGCTCAACGAAGCGCTCCTGAGCATCCCGCTCGTCGGCGTCGGACCGCTGCATCCTCCAACGACGAGCGCTGCCATGTACACACCCCAGTGACGCATACGGCCTCCCGTGTGGCGAGTTGACCCGAAAGTAGAGAGGGCTGGCTGAAACTACCGTCGGCCGCGCGAGGGGTCCAGCAGGGGGTGGCACCGGCGCGAACGTCGTCAGGCAGCCCGCAACGGAGGACCACTCCTATCCCAGTCGATGGCGTCGATAAACCGGCGTGGGGCGTCGTCGTACCTATAGAAGACTATGCGGCGGATGCCAGCTCGACTTAACTGAAGCAACACCCCTGCACTTCGGGGCGTCAGCTCGGTGTAGAGAACCACAGGGATGCCCCAATCGTGCGAGAACCGGGCGAGGTGTCGCGCGGGATCTCCGCGCTCGTCCGCGGCTGGATCCGCGATGATGGCAGAGGCTGATACGCGGGCCACGATTTGCCGCAACTCGGCCCACGTCTGCGCATAACACAGGGTCGTGCGCTCGCCCAGCGCCCGGCGCACCCGATGCGCCATTTGCGGCTGGGACACCAGGACGGCTACAACGTGTGCGTGGCCCCATCTCAATCGCCGCGGCTCCACCCGGAGCGCCCGCGGCGTCCTGGCCAGCGTCCAGCGCCACGGCTCGAGGTGTATGACCCGGAGCGTCTGCTCTTTCGCGCGTGCCTCGCGCTCGTCATTCCACTCCCTGACCCGCCGCCAGCGAAACCAAGCTACGGCCAGGACCAAGTCGAGCAGCGACTTGAGCAAAAGGGTTTGCAGGGGCGTCTCCTGATTCAAAGGCAGCCTCCGATCAGCGGTTATTCCACGACCAGTCCAACCTCGTGCTCGGGGAGGTCAGGGACGAGAAATCCGCTCTCTCGCATGTGCTGTAGAAAGTCTTCCGGAGGCTTGAGCGCGTGACGGCGAACGTAGTGGACCAAACCCTCGGGGAAGAGCCACGTGCCGTCGGTGAGGTCCGACGAGCCCATCTCAGCATCATTGGGACAGCCGAATCGACACCAAGAGAACCCGCACCACCCGTGAAGGTAGTAACCGTTATCCAGGTAGAAGATGACCCTCTCACGCTCTACTGCATCCCACGATGCATCTACGTAGTCATGTGGATCAGGCAATGCGGGCTCTGCAGGCGAGCGCCAATAGCACACTCTCTTGAGAGGGCGCGGGGGGCGTCGGATGCGTCGCATCACACGACGGCCAAGGTACGAGGCTTCATGCTATCCAAACAGGCCCGGCAGGAATCGAACCTGCAACCCCCAGTTTTGGAGCGCACTCCGAGCAGCTCTAGTTCTGAGCCAGATATGTCTTTGCTTCCACGAGCTCAGGCCGCTCGGTATCAGCGTGGCTACACAGCGCCACCAGCTTCTCGTAGAATGCCCGCGCCGTTTGTCGATCGCTCGATCGCTCGGCCGCCTTCGCGGCGCCGTAGAATCCGCGGTACCTGTTTCGTGCCGTCTGCAGCGATAGCTCGAACTCCTTGAGGGCTTGCGCCGGTTCATTCAGCTCCAGCAGCAGCTCTCCCAAAAGTTCGCGCATCGGCCAGAGCCGGTTCTCCATGGCCACGTTCTTTTCGCTGCTGTCCTCGAGGTCGGCCGCAGAGCGCATCCCCTCAAGGGCCTCCTCCTTCTTGCCGTCCGCATACGCCACCCAGGCCGCCGCCGCGCTCCGCTCGATCTCCACTTGCTCCGCCCAAAAGTCCTGCTTCGCCTGCGCCAATGCGTTCTTGAGTCGTCGCAATTGGTCGATACTCGCTCGAGCACTGGCGAGGTCGCCGCTCCGGGCGGCACCCATCGCGCGGGCGAAGTAGGTTATCGCATCGGCGGCGGGAGTAGTGGGTCGGGGTTGGAGCGCTGCGGCCTCGGCCCAGGCTCCCCGTTCAATCGCGTAGCGCGCCGGGATCGCCGCGGAGGCGGTGTAGAGTCCTAGTACTGCCCCAGTCGGGGTAAGAGCACCTGGCTGGGCCTGGTTTGTTAGGAGCGCGACACTTCCATCCACGACCCGCTTGGCCTCGCTATCCTGCGCCCCCTGCAAATACGCGTAGATCATGAAATCCATCGCATGAACGTAACCCTTGGCCACGGTGAGGGCGGCCCGGTTCGCCTCAATCGATGCCTGCCACATCCCCAGCATGGAGAAAACATGAGACGGCATATGGAGCGCATGCGCGGCCGAGGGGGCAGCGGCACCATACCGCCGTGCCGCGGCAAGCCCACGTTCCGCCAGCGGCGGGAAGTCATAACTGTGAATCAGATAATGCAGGGCACCAGGATGGTCCGGCTGCGCCGCGAGCACTTTCTCGAGAATCGCAGCAGCCTTTAGCTGCCCGGTGTAATTCTTGTCAGCAGGAAGGACGGTGGCGGCTTCGTCCAGGGCGAGCGCATAGAAGATCGCCGCCTCCGGATCCTCGGGGTACCGGAGGTACGCCTGTTCCATCGCCTGTTCATACGCGAGGACCCGTGCTCGGTAATCGCGCGTTCTCCAGTCCTTGTAATACGCCTCCATCGCCCTGAGATAGTCCCGCTCTCGTTGTGTCTTGGCGCCTATGACCGTGGCCTGCTCAAGGGCCTCCAAGCCATGCTTGAGCGCCGAAGAATCCGGGGGACCAACGAGCGGATTGGTGCGCAGGCTGATCGCAATGCCCCAGTACGCGATTGAGCAGCGTGGATCTGTTTTCGTAACCTCGCGGAATGCATTCAGATCCTGGGGATACCAGAAGTTGTGCAGCATGGCGAGGGCGCGATCGAATTGTCGCTGCGCGGAGGGAGTGCAAGAGGTCGCAAAGTGTACGTGCCCAAGTCCCTCACCTTTCTCTTGCCCCGCCAGTAGAGGTATCGCTGAGAACGACGCGAGGATGAGAGACAGAAGTGTGCGCTTCATTACACGCCTCCAAGATCGGATACAAGAGGCCTTAAAACCCCGAGCCCCGCAAGCGGATGCGCTTCGCGTTGGGTCCGTGGCGGTTGTTGGCTCGCCGATGCCGACGCCAAGTCGACCAGAAAGGTGAGAGGGAGGGGAATACCAACAGGCCCGGCAGGAATCGACCGGTAATCTCGCGGGCCGCAGGCGAGCGACGGCGGCAAAGATTCCCAGGAACTAAAGAGCCGCACCATTGGGTGCGGCTCTTACAGGCCCGGCAGGAATTGAACCTGCAACCCCCGGTTTTGGAGCGCACTCCCAGCAACGCCGGCGTTGCAGCGTTTGTTAATTTTCAAGGACTTAGCTCCGGGCCAGCAACGCCGGCGTCGCTGGACAACGCTGGCGTTGGCACTAATCCCGGCACTGGCAGGCGCCACGGCCGCGTCCAGATCTCAATGTCGATCAGTGGGAGTCAAGGCCTCGACCGGTGGTCGTGACCTCGCAAGCGGGTGCCCTTAGCGTTCATGACGAACACCCGAGCCACAGAGCCACGGACCGAGCGCTGTCTCTCCCCTTACGGCTGGCCCGACACTTTTGCGGGAACCGCGCTACTGGTCGTTGAACTGTTGCCGAGCTGGCCGAACGAGTTAGCCCCCAGCAGTACGCCGTCCCACTGGTGGTGTGGGCGCAGGTGTGACCGTCGCCTTCGCTCGCGCCCGCGAAGACGACGCCTCCTGAGACGGCGACGGGGTTCGGGCTGTTCGTCGTGGACCCGTCGCCGAGCTGGCCGAACGAATCATCTCCCCAGCAGTAGGTGACACCGCCCGTTGTGCGCCCGCAGGTGTGATTACCCCCCGCGCCCACGGCTGCAAAGGTGAGGCTGCCCAGGACTGCCACCGGGGTCAAGCTGTTCGTCGTGGCACCGCTGCCAAGCTGCCCGCTGGCATTCAGCCCCCAAACAATACGCCGTGCCACCCGTCGTGCGGCCGCAGGTGTGGTTGCCTCCCGGGCTGACCGCAGCGAACGCGAGCCCCCCTGCGACGGCCACGGGGAGCGAGGTGTTCGTGGTCGAGCCATCGCCGAGCTGGCCGCTCGCGTTCAACCCCCAGCAGTAGGCCGTGCCGACCGTGGTGTGACCGCAAGTATGGCCGCCCCCCCCGCTGATCCCCGCGAAGGTGAGATTGCCTGCGACCGGCACCGGAGCCGACCGATTCGTCGTCGTACCGTCGCCGAGCTGGCCGACCGAGTTATCGCCCCAGCAGTATGCTGCTCCGCTGGTCGTGCGACCACAGGTGTGAGTCCCGTTGACGCTAATCGCCGCAAAGACGAGTCCGCCGGAGACGGGCACGGGAGTCAATCGATTTGTGGTCGTGCCGTCGCCGAGTTGGCCGAATGAGTTGTCCCCCCAACAGTAGACCGCGCCAGCGCTCGTGCGGCCACAGGCGTGATCGCCGTGCGCGCTAAGCGCGACGAAAATCAGCCCGCCCGAGACAGCCCCCGGGATCGAGCTGTTCGTTGTCGAGCCGTCGCCAAGCTGGCCGCTTGCGTTCAGCCCCCAGCAGTACGCCGCCCCGCTGGTGATACGACCGCACGTGTACTCGAGGCCCGCGCTGACCGCAGCAAGCACTAAGCCGACGGTGATCGCGGCTGACCCGCTCTGCCCCTCGCTCGTCGCAGTGATCGTCGCCCAACCAGGCGCTAGTCCTGTCACCAGTCCCGTCGCCGACACCGATGCCACCGCCGACGCGCTAGTTGCCCACGTCACGATCCTGCCGGTGAACGGGTTACCTGCCGCGTCCTTGGGCGTGGCGGTTAACTGCACCGTGCCGCCCACTACCACTATCGCCGGGGTCGGGGCCACCGACACCGAGGCCACCGGTCCGGACCCAACGACCGGTCCGGTGGAGCCTCCACCGCACGCGATTAGCACGAGCAGGCCCGCACAAAGGAGCAGCGTTCTCGGCATGTGATTCGCCTCTGAGCCGTTCAGTCGACGGAACATTCGCCAGCGCTAGCGCGCCGCGACCGGGCTCGAGTGGCTGGCGACGAGCAGCCAGCGTCCTGGCCCCTGCACCCAGACCCGTGTGAAGCGGTGCTCTGCCTCGACATTCTTCCCGCCTTCCTTTCCTTTCGACCTCGTCCGGCCTGTGACGACGGCCGCACTGCCATAAACCCGCACCACGACGTCGTCCTCGCTGATCGACTCGTACTTGACGGCACCAGAGCTGTACTCCGCCAACACTTGCGCCTTGGACCTCACCTTGCCGTGCGCACCCGTGCCGACGTAGTCGTCCGCCAGGAGGCGACCGAGCGCCTGAGCGTCGCCGTGCAGCATGGCGTCGCGGCGGTCGCGTTCAGCCTGTCGAACCGCCTGTTGCGCGCTGGTGTCTTGGCCGCGACTTGCGGTGGGCGCGCCGCTGGCCCCCTGAGCGACGGCGCGGACGGATAGCCCAACGCCAAGGATTGTGAGGAAGAGCAACCGAGTCATAGACAGTGCCCCCGAATGAGGTGGTGTGTTCGCCTTTCAATCACTGCCGAACTGGAGCTCGCAGAGGGAGGCGTATCTCCCCCGGCGGCGGAGGAGTTCGGCGTGCGTCCCCGCCTCCACGATGCGCCCGCGCTCCAGGACGATGATCCGATCCGCGAAGCGGACCGTCTTTAAGCGGTGAGCGATGGTCAGCGTGGTACGACCAGCGGCGGCGACCTGGAGCGCGTCCAAGACGGTGCGCTCCGAGGCCGCGTCCAGCCCGCTGGTCGGCTCATCCAGGATCAGAATTGGCGCGTCGCGCAGTATGGCCCGCGCGATGGCGATCCGTTGCTTTTGGCCGCCCGACAGGGTGGAGCCTCGCTCCGCGACGACGGTGTCGTAGCCGTCCGGCAGTGGCAAGATGAACTCCTCGGCGTTGGCCGTGCGGGCCGCATGGCAGATCTCCTCGTCGCTGGCGTCGGGGCGGCCGAAGGCGATGTTCTCGCGAATGGTCCCGCTGAAGAGCAGCGAGTCCTGGAGCACGAGACTGATCTGGTCGCGGAGCGACTGCACGGTGTAGCGCCGGATGTCCTCGCCGTCGATACACACCGCCCCGGCGGCAGGGTCGTACAGCCGCGGGATGAGGCTCACCAGTGTGCTCTTGCCGGCGCCGGTCGCCCCCACGATGGCAACAGTGGTGCCGGGTTCGACGAGGAGATCGATGTGGGACAGCACGGGCTGCCCCCCAGTGTATTCGAACGAGACCTCCCCGAACTCGATCCGTCCCGCGAACCGCGGAGCCGCCCGTGCGCCCCGCGCCTCCACGACCTCGCTGCGAACGCGCATGACCTCCGCGATCCGCTCAGCCGCCACGCCGGCACGGGCGAAGGAGGACGAGAGACGCGACAGCGCCTTCATGGGGCTGTACAGGTTTGTGACGTACGCGAAGAACACGACGACGTCCCCCGTCGTCAGAACGCCCGCGAGCACCTGGGTCGCCCCGTACCACATGACGATTGCCAGCCCCAGCGCGGCGAGGAAGTCCACTTGCGGCGCCACGCGCGCCTGATAGCGGATTCCCTCGAGGTACGCCCGGAGGCTCCCGGCGTTCTGCACCTGGAATCGCTCGACCTGCTGATCCTCTTGGGCCAAGCCCTGCACGATGCGGATCGACGCCAGGGTCTCCTGGGCGACGGAGGCCAGCAGCCCGTCGCTCGCCCGGGCGTCGCGCGCTGCAGCCTTGATGCGACTGGTGTAGCGGAACACCGTCCAGAAGAGCAGTGGCGCGACGGAAAGCGCGGCGAGCGCGAACTGCCAATTGAGCCACACCATCATCGCCACCATGCCCGCCAGCAAGCATCCGTTGCTCACGAGCAGGATCGACCCATTGCTCACCACGTCCCGCAGAGCCTGGATGTCCGAGGTGAGTCGGGTAATGAGGTCGCCCGTCCGCTGCCGGTCGTGAAACCGCAGTGAGAGACGCTGCATGTGGGCAAAGAGATTCCGCCGCAGCACGAACACGAAGCGCTGCCCAATCTCCCCCAGCGTGCGCGTGTACGCGTAGGTCAGGACGCCGGTACTGAGGGCGATTACCAGCGTAGCCGCGCAGGCGCCGTATACAATGGACATCGGCGCCGCGCGCGCGGCCTCGAGCCAGCCGCTCAGGAGCGGCACGCGACTGTGTCGGTGGGAGAGGACGAGGTCGATGACGACCTTCAAGGGCCACGGCCGGAGCACCGTCAGCGCGGCGTCCAGCACCATCGCCACGGTCGCCCAGCTTAACGCCACGCGGTACGGGCGCAAGAGGGGGATCAGGTCGTGCATCCACGCGCCGATTCGGGCGTCCCGGGTCGCCCGCGCGCTATCCATGGCCGACCCCCCAGCCGCCCGCCCGCGGCAGGGTCAGGCGGATCCGGGCGTCCTCGATCTCCAGGAGGTCGCGTGCCGGCGCTGATATCTCCACGAGATGGCTCAGCACGCGCTCGCCTCCGCGACCGCGGAGGACTTTCGGCTGGTAGTTGACGCGCGGATCCCGGTTCTTCACGTACAGCGGGTAGGTCTCTACGGTGGTCAGGTGCTCCTCGAACCGCACGCCGACAACCAGGCCTTCGGCCCGGCTGTTCCCCGAGCCGAACGCGAAGTTGCCCACGCTGTAGAAGATCGGGCGCCCGCGGTAAACCTCGGCGGGCTGGACGATGTGAGGGTGATGCCCGATCACCGCATCGGCACCGCAATCCACGGCCCAGCGTGCCTTCGCGCGATCCTCGCTCGAGGGCTGTCGTTCGTAGGGGACGCCCCAGTGGCAGGTCACGACGACCCGGTCGACCCGCGCGCGCAGCGCGCCGATGTCCTCGGCCAGGGCTTCGGGAGTATCCATCGCGCTCCCTGGGAGGTTGCCGCGCGCGGCGCACCGACGGTTCCAGTAGTAGCCCAGGATCCCCACCCGCAAACCTCCCGCTTCGAGGATGACGGGGCGGTGGGCCGCCCGCTTGTCGATACCCGCCCCGACCGGGGCCACGCCCGCCTGCTCGAGCGCTTCCAGGGTTTCGAGCACGCCCGCGCGGCCACAATCGACCAAGTGATTATTCGCGAGGGTCACGATATTGATCCCCGCCCGCGCCAACGCGCCGGCGAGCGCAGGATCCGCCCGGTAGGAATGGTTGCGCCGCTCGGGTCGGGCGATGCGCGCGAAGGGGCCTTCCAGGTTGCCCAGCACGATGGGCGCCCGCCGCAGCAGCGGGCGCACGGCGTCGAACGGATAGTCCGCCCCTCGTTCAGCGATCACCCGCTTTGCGCGGCCGTCCAGTGTAAAGCGACTGCCAAGTCGGCATCGACGGGCGCCCCACACAGCTGAGCGCTCCGGTTCTGCACGCCCGTCACGGCTTCCCCCGCGCCGGCATCGCGCGGGATGCAGGGGCCGGCCCGTTGTGCCGGATGCCGGACGGCGCTCCCTGCTCCAGCGACCGCTGCACCGAAGGGTCGGGCTGGATACCACGAGCGGCAAACGCGCTCACGATGATCCCGCGATGCCGACCTGCGTTGAGCAGTTCGTCCGCGTGGAGCAGCGCGGCCAGACCTGCCGGGAAACGGCTCCGTACTCGCTGCAGGCTGGCGGGGCCCGGGTGTCGTCCGTCGGGCGGCTGCAGTCGCCCGAGCAGGAGGAGCGCCTCGAGCACCAGCAGATCCGCGGCCAGGACGCTCTCCGCCCCGCTCAAGCGGCCGCGGAGATCCCACAGGGCCCCACCCCAGATGGTTCCATTGGCGTGCGGGTCAGCACCGGGCCGCGCGTCGTAGTCCCGCATCGTCTTCGCCGAGGTGAGGCAGCGGCGGTGAGGACACTGATCGTCATGACGCCGGTGCCACGCCCAGATGTGTGGCGTCTCCAGGAGCGTCGCGACCCAGTAGTCGCACGTTCCTTCCTCGATGGCGGACTTGCGATTGCGCTGGCGGTTGGGACGGCGCCGGCCGTTCGCTGCAAAGTCGGCCGTGTGCCGGGCGATATGGTGGCCATACTCGTGATAGACGATGCTCGCGTTGTGGGACGCGTTGGCCCGGTAACGCCCCCCAGCGGCCTCGACCAGCGCGCCCTGCTCGAGGAGCATCCACCCCGGTCCGAGATGAATCTCGCCGCTGGGAGAAAGCAACTCGTGCTCTGCGATGGTGTACTGGCGAGCGGGGAGACGGTAGTGGCCGCCCTGGAAAGGAAACCAGCGGCCGCTCGGCCGCCTGACGCCGTCGCGGAGCCCCTGCCACTCGCTGGCGGCCGGGTGGGCGGTCACAACGG
>WNEZ01011293.1_pt1 | contig 12016 bp, 12 predicted proteins | sample 5400521 | NCBI WGS metagenome assembly WNEZ01 (sample SAMN13153339, study PRJNA577476) | soil metagenome | isolation source: 120 cm saprolite under Douglas fir tree site 2 hole 1 replicate 1 | place: USA:California | collected 2015-04-18
TCACGTCCCGGTGTCCCGCGACACGGTCCGACGGATCCGTGGGATGGTCGCGGAAGTCGACGTGCACGCCCGCCCCGTCGAGCACCGCTCGCTCCTCTGGAACGTGCTGGTGGCCGGCAAATCCGGGCACCGAGCCCTTCACGGTCTCTTGCGCCTGCCGCGCAAGTCGGAGCGTATGGCGGCGCGGCGCGCGCTCGAGCGTGTGGGCCTGGGCGGCCGCGAGGTCGAGACCGCCTCCGGCCTCGGGGCGGTCGACCGAGCGCGGCTCGCGCTCGCGAGCGCGCTCGTGAAGACCCCCGAGGTGCTCGTCGCGCGCGAGATCGATCGCGGGTTCGACGGCGCCGACCTTGCGACCGTGCGCGCCCTGCTCCGGTCGCTCGCCCATCGCGAGCGACTCGCGGTGCTGGCCAGCGCCGCCACGCCGGCCGCGGCGTCCGGCTTCGCCGATCGGCTCGTGGCGATCGCCGACGGCCTGCTGGCCTTCGACGGCCTGCCCACCGACTTCAGCGGTCAGCGGGTGGCGTGGCGCTTCGGCACCGCGTAATCCCGCCCGGCACCTCTCGAGCAACTTTTACTTATCCACACAGTCCACAGGCCAATCCCCCGTCTGTCCCCAGCAACACAATATTTGCGGTCGCGTAATGCGCAAGCAACAATATATTGGGTACGCTGGCCCGGTGCCCACGAGCACGGCCGGTTCACTTCGGGTTGGTGGTGGTTTTGCGTTGTGGATGACTGTGGATGAATCTCCGAGAGGAGGCGCACGATTGAAGCGGATCGATACCCACTCGCACCCGAAGATGTCCAAGCATTTCAAGTTCGACCCCGTGTCCGTGGAGCGCATGGTGCGCATGGCCCGGTGGGTCGGGCTCGATGGGCTCGCCCTTACCGAGCATTTCCACGGGACGGATTTCTGGGCGGTCCATGAGCATCTCGAGCGCACCTATCCGGTCGAGGGCGGCGTGTTCTGGGCCGGAGGTCTCGCGCTGATTCCGGGGGCCGAGGTCAACATCCGCGAGGGCGCGCACGTCATCGTCCTCGGTGACGTCGCCGAGCTTCGCCGACTCGATCGCGCGTTTCCCGAACCGCTGTCACACCGTTACGAGCCGACCCTTCGCGAGTTCCTCGACGTCAGCGAGTACTTCGACGTCGCGCGAATCGGCGCTCACATGTTCCGTCCGAAGAAGGAGCTCGGGAAATTTCGCATCGACGATCTGCGGCGACTGCACGCGCTCGAGGTGAACGGCAAGGATTTCGGGACGGAGGTGATGCTGCTCGCCCAGGCGCGCGCGCTCGGCTTGCCGATCGTCGCCGGGAGCGACGCGCATCACTGGCTCCAGCTCGGCGTTCGCCACACGCTCATGCATCTGGACGAGATCAGAATCGAGACCGTATTGAAGACGATCAGAGAGGGCTTGACGGGCTTTGCAACATCCCCCTATACTCCGCTCCGCGTCAGGGGCGCTAAGTCCCTGAAAAACATTACGAAGCTGTTACGAAAATGTTACGGCAGAGTGATCGCCGGCGATACCCCGCGGCCTGCAGTGTCGACCGCCAGCAACTGATCGCCGCGTAGCATGCCCCGGGAGGCGGCCGGCCGGGGCGAGATCGCAGCGAAGCCGCTCGCGGCGCGTCAGTCACGAACAGCCGACACGAAGGCCGTAGCGGCCGTGCCGCAGACGTTTGCGCGGCCGGCTCAGAGGGAGCAGGTGAGCGCCGCGATTCCGGCGAAGTTCCACGGTCGCGCCCGCCGGGACGCGGCAGCGTTCTATCTGACGCAGCTTGCCAAGGGAGTCCTGGCGGGCGAACTTGCGATCGTCGTGGGAGAACAGCAGATCCAGCTCGCGACGTCCGAGTTCGTGTTTCTCAAGATCGAGGCCAAACAGCGGAAGCGCGCGAACCACATCAGCGTCAAGCTTCGATGGCCGAGGCGTCCACTGATCCGGGTCGCTGCCGGCAAGGGGAGATCGTGATGGGAGATAGCCGGGAGTTCGAGTTCGAAGGCGCCGCAACGCCCTCCGAGGCCGCGGACGCGCTGAACCGCATCGCGGACGGGATCCGGGCACGCTCGCTGTCGCTTTCCATGGGCGAGGAAGAGATCACCGTCTATCCGGACGGCGACCTCGCGATGGAGATCGAGGCCAGCGAGAAGAAGGGGAAGGCCAAGATCGAGATCGCCATCGCCTGGAAGCGCGCCAAGGACGATGACGATGACGACGACTAGGCCGAAAGGGGCTCACGATGGCTAAGAACAGCGTTCAGTTCGCCCGGATCGCGTCTCCCGAGGAGATCGCGGAGTATCTCACGTCGCTGGCCGTCGGGCTCAAGCGGGGTGAGATCAGCCTCGAGTCCGGCGAGCGCTCGCTCCATTTGTCGCCCGGGAGCGACGTCAAGCTCGAGCTGAAAGTGGGACAGAAGGAGCGCAAGGGGCGCATCGAGCTCGAGATAGGCTGGAAGCGCTCGACGGCGGCGAAGACGTCCGAGCTGCGCGTGGCGGTCGGGCAGCAGCGCCCGGCACGCGCGTAGCCGTTTCCCGCTCCGCCCGCGACCCGATCCCGGATCCGAGAGCGATCCGTGACTAGTGTCCTGCTCGAAGACCTGGGCCAGGACCTCGCCATGATGGCGCGGCTCGTCCAGTCGCAGCTCATCCGGGGCATGACCGCCTTCTTCCAGCGGGACGCGCCGCTCGCCGAGCAGGTCACGCAGAAGGACGACCAGGTCGATAATCTGCTTGCCCTCATCGAGGTGAAGTGCTTCGAGCGCATCGCGGGTGAGGAGCCCAATGGCGTGCGCTCGCGCCAGCTCCGCGGCGTCTTCCGTGTGGCGCTGAACCTCGAGAAGCTCGGCGACTACGCCGTCAACATTGCCGAGCAGGCCGTCCACGTCTCGCGTCTCAAGGCCCGCCCGATCCCGTTCGATCTAGCCGGCCCGGCCCGCGTCGCGCTCGCTGCGCTCGACGAGGTCATCACCGCCTTCACCGACGCGAGCGCCGACAAGGCCAAGCACGCCTGCCGCTGCGAGCCCGAGCTCGACCGGCAGTACCGCGACGCGTTGCAGGAGGCGTTCCGGCGCCTCGCCCTGCCGCATCAGGACCCGGCGTTCGTCATCACGAACCTCTTCGTCGCGAAGTTCCTGGAGCGGATCGGCGACTCCATCCTGAACATCGGCGAGACGACGCTCTTCATCCTGACCGGCGAGCGGCTCAAGCTCCATCAGTACCTCCACCTGGAGCAGGTGGCCGGCGCCGTGGCGCCCCACGCGGAGGGCGCGCTCGACTTCCGCCAGATCTGGGGCGGCATCAGCGGCGCGCGCGTCGGCCGCGTCGCGGTCGGTCAGAGCGAGCCGCTGATCTGGAAGGAAGGCGACGAGCGCAAGATCGACGAAGAGATCCGCGAGATGGACGCGTGGAACCGGATCGTCCCGGGGCTCGTGCCCGACGTCAAGGCGCGCTACCGCGAGGAAGGGCGGCTCTCGTTCCTGGGCCAGTTCCTCCGCGGGAGCCTGCTGCGCGACGTCTACATCACGCGGACCTGGGACGAGAAGGTCCGCGCGACCCAGCGTCTCCTCGAGACCGTCCGCGACATCTGGTCGGCCACGCTCGTGAAGGAGCCGCCGCGGATCGACTACGCCCGGCAGATCCGGGACCGGCTGCCCGAGCTCTTCGCGCTCCACCCGAAGCTCGAGGCGCTGCGCGGCGACGAGAGCCGGGTCTTCGGCATCGCCCACGGCTCGCTCGCCGACCTGCTCGATCGCGCCGCCGAGCTCGAAGCCTCGCTGGCGCCGCCGGTGTCGGTCCGGCTGCACGGCGACTTCAACGCCAACAACATCGTCTACGACGTCGAGGCGGATCGCGTGCACTTCATCGACGTGCATCGCAGCGGTCACGGCGACTACCTGCAAGACATCGGCGTGCTGCTGGTCTCGAACGTCCGGAACCCGATCGAGGACGGACGCGTGGTCGCCGATCTCCGGCGGCTGAACGAGCTCATCCGCGAGTTCGCGCTCGAGTTCGCCCGCCGGGTGGCGACGATCACTTCGAAACGCGGCTGACACTCTCGCAGGCGCGCTCGTTCATCACCTCGGGCCGCGTGGTGACCGACGTCGAGTTCGCGCGCTCGATCTTCCTGCAGGGTGTGCGTCTCCTCGAGCGCGCGACCGCCCTCGCCGCGTGAAGATCGCCGTCGTCGGCCAGCCGGGTGCGTGGTCCACCGAGCGACTGGCGGCCGCGCTGCGCGCAGCGGGGGCCGACGCCGCCGTCGTGGATCTGGCCGCGTGCAGTCTCCGACTCCCGGACCGCCGGCTGTTCCATCGCGGCGAGCCGCTCGAGGGGCTCGCCGGCGCCGTGGTCAAGAAGCTCGGCGACACCGCGGACGGGTGGAGTGTGCAGGAGCGCGTCGGTCTGCTGCGCCATCTCGAAGCTTCGGGCGTTCCCGTCCTGAGCGCCCCGGACCGCCTGCACGTAGCCGTGAATCGCTACCGCATGACCTGCGAGCTCGTGCGCGCGGGGCTGCCCGTGCCCGAGACAACCGTCACCGAGGACGTCGACGAGGCCGCCGCCGCCGTCACACGCTTCGGCACGGCGGTCCTCAAGCCGTTGTTCACCTCGAAGGGCCGCGGCATGCGTCGGCTCGAACCGACGCGCGACCTCCGCGGCCAGTTGGAATCGCACCGCGACGGCGGGCTCGGGCCGTTCTACCTGCAACGCTTCGTGAAGCATCCCGGACGGGACCTCGGCGTGGCGGTGCTCGACGGCCGGTGCATCGGTGCCTACTGGCGCGTCGCGGCCGGCGATCAGTGGATGACGACGATCCTCTCCGGCGGCCGCTACGAGAAGGCCGACCTCGAACCGGAGACGGCGGCGATCGCGGTCGGCGCCGCGCGCCACTTCGGTCTGGTCTTCACGGGCGTGGACCTGATCGAGGACTCGGACGGACGCTTCAACGTTCTCGAGGTGAGCGCCTTCGGCGGATTCCGTGGGCTGCTGAACGGCTGCGGCGTCGACGCGGCGCCGATGCTGGCGGACGTGGTGCTCCGGCGATTCCGTGAGGCGCGGCGGTGAGCCCCGAATCCCTCGTCAGCGGGGTCGAGACGCCCCACAGCCTCTCGCTCTGCTTCGCGGAAGTGCCGATCCGGGTCAAGACCAACGATCCGGACATCCGAGCTCGCCTGGCGTCCTACTTCCGGCCCTACGTAATCAGCGATGTAGTCAGGGACGCGTCGCCACTGGCGGAAGTGCGCCTCATTCAGGGTTCCATCCCCATCTCTGGAGAGTTCGTCGACGTCACGCGGGACGGCGGGCGGCGCCCGAAGGAGGCGACACGGGAGGTCGCGGGTGGACGCCTCGTCCTGAAGCGGGCCACGGGAGTCTTGATCGGACTCTGGCCCGGCGGCGCGTTCGCGACGGGCGACATCCGCATGCATCTGAACCAGGGCATCAACCTCGTCAACAACTGCTACGCCAAGGTGGTGCTCCGCCGCGGCCACGTGCTCCTCCACGCCTCCGCGGTCGCGCGCGACGGGCGCACCGCCGTGCTCGCGGGGCCGCCCGGCGCGGGGAAGTCCACGTCGGCGCTGCATCTCGTCGAGGCCGGCTTCCGCTGCCTCTCCAACGACCGCGTCCTCGCCAAGCCGAGGCCGGACATGGTCGAGGCGCTCGGCTATCCCAAGCAACCTCGGGTCAATCCCGGTACGCTGCTGGGCCATCCGCGGCTTTCCGCGCTGCTCGTGCCCGCCGACCGCGCCGCGCTCGCCGCGCTGCCGGCCCGCGAGCTGTGGGATCTCGAGCGCAAGTCGGACGTGGACCTCGACGGCATCTACGGCGACGGCGCCGTCGAGCTCAGAGGTCGGATGGTGGCGCTGGTCCTCTTGAAGTGGCGGAGGGAAGGCCGGGGGCTCGACGTCCGGCGACTCACGGTCGAGGAAGCTCTGGCGGCGCTGCCGCTCGTCTACAAGAATCTCGGCGCCTTCGACCTCGACCGCGTGCCCGGCTCCGGCATGACCGAGGCCGAGCGCGATTCCTACCGGGGGCTCTTCGGTCGGGTGACGGTGGTCGAAGTCACCGGAGGAGTCGATTTCGCTGGGCTCGTCGGCGTCATCGACCGCCTCCTCTCCACGTAAGCCGACTCGAGCAAGCCCGACCCTGTCACCCAAGATTTACCCGTCCGTCATCGTCCCGTAACCCCCTTGCGCCAACACTCCTGTCTAGCGATGGGCACCTCACAGGAGACCAACATGATGACCACGGATCGGCGCCGCGTCCTTCCTGGGGCCGGCCAGCCGGGCCGCCAGCGTCTCGGACGGGTGCTCCTCGTCGAGGACGAGCAAGACGTCGCCGAGCTGATCCGCTACAACCTCACGAAAGAGGGCTACGACGTCGTCCTGAGCTCGAACGGGAACGAGGCGCTCCGGCTGGCCCGGGAGCATCGCCCTGACGTGCTCCTGCTCGACATCATGGTCCCTCAGCTCAACGGCTGGGAGGTGTGCCGGCGTCTGAAGAAGGACCCCGAGCTGGCGCAGATCCCCGTGATCATGGTCAGCGGGCGCGTCGCGAGGAGGGTGACAAGGTCCTCGGCTTCGAGGTCGGCGCCGACGACTATGTGACCAAGCCGTTCTCACCCCGGGAGCTGATCGCCCGGATCCGCGCCGTCCTGCGCCGCGGCCGGCCGGCCGACGCCAAGGAAAAGAAGGCGAGCCTCAAGGTCGGCGATCTGGAGATCGACCGCGATCGTTTCGAGGTCAGGATGAAGGGCCGCCAGGTCGAGCTGACGCCCAAGGAGTTCGAGCTCCTGGCGACCCTCGTTGGGACCCCCGGGCGCGTGTTCGGGCGCGAGGAGCTGCTCGACATGGTCTGGGGCCGCGACGGCTTCGTCGAGCCCCGGACGGTGGACGTCCACGTGGCGCGCCTGCGCGGCAAATTTTCGGCCGCGAAGCTCGAGGAGCCCGGGATCGAGACCGTGCGGGGCGTCGGCTACCGCTTCAAGGACAAGCCGTAACACGTTTGTAACGCTCTCTTTATGCCGCCGCAACATGGGCGCGCGACCATTGGCTCGGAGACTACAAAAGGAGATTGACGGATGAAGAACGTATGCGCGGTGGCGCTGGCGGTGACCATCGTGATTGCGGGGAGCCTGGCGCTGGCTTCCGGCCTGGTGAAGCTCGACCCGGCGCTCCAGCCGTACAAGCCGACCAGCGGCGTCAGCGGCAGCATCAACAGCATCGGCTCGGACTCGCTCAACAACGTGATGACCCTCTGGGCCGAGACGTTCACCAAGTTCTCCCCGAACGCCAAGATCCAGATCGAAGGCAAGGGGTCCTCGACGGCGCCGCCCGCCCTCATCGCCGGCACGGCCCAGCTCGGGCCGATGTCGCGCGCGATGAAAGGGACCGAGATCGACCAATTCGAGAAGAAGTACGGCTACAAGCCGACCCAGATTCGCACGTCGGTCGACGCGCTCGGGGTGTTCGTGAACAAGGACAACCCCGTCAAATGCCTGACGCTCGCGCAGGTCGACGCGATCTTCTCGAAATCGCGTCGACAGGGCTATAAGGACGACATCACGACCTGGAGACAGCTCGGTCTCACCGGCGAATGGGCCGCGAAGCCGATCAGCCTCTACGGGCGCAATTCGGCCTCGGGCACCTACGGGTTCTTCAAGGAGCACACCCTCAAGAACGGAGACTACAAGGACTCGGTGAAGGAGCAGCCCGGTTCGGCGTCGGTCGTCCAGGGCGTCACGGTGGACCGGTTCGCGGTGGGCTATAGCGGCATCGGCTACTCGACGGCGGGGGTGCGACCGGTCCCGCTGGCCGAAAAGGAAGGCGACAAGTGCTACGAGGCCGACCAGGACAACGCCTACGCCGGGAGCTACCCGCTCTCCCGCTTCCTCTACGTGTACATCAACCGGGCGCCGAGCAAGCCGCTCGACCCGCTGACCCGTGAGTTCTTGAGGCTCGTGCTCTCCAAGGAGGGCCAGGAGGTCGTGATCAAGGACGGTCAGCCGGACCCGCGCCAGCCGGCGAATCCTGCTCGACCGCGTCTCGTCCCGCGTCGTCGTCCTCGGCGGTATCGTCATCATCGCCTCGATCCTGGCCATCCTGCTCGTGATCGCGGTGGAGGTGTATCCGCTCTTCGTGAAGCCCACCGCCACGTTCGTCGGCGCGTATCGTCCTGCGGCCGCCGGCCCTCCCGCGCCGGGCGACTCGATCGGTGTCGACGAATACCGCGAGGTTGCGTTCGTCATCACCCGCAACGGCGCCGTGGCCCTCGCGGCGCTCGACGGGAAGCGATCGCTGCCGGCCGTGGCGACGCCGACCCTCGGGAGCGCCACCATCACGACCGTCTCGGCGGCGGGCAAGGCCGGCTATCTCCTGGGCACCTCCGACGGTCGCGCGATTCCGCTCGACGTGAAGTTCGAGGTCACGTTCGACAACGGCGAGCGCGCCGTGAGGGCGAGGCCCGAGTTTGGGACGCCGACAAATCTCGACCCCGAGCGGAAGCGCCCGATCCGGCGACTGAGCAGGGCGTCGACCGCGTCGGGACCGCTCACGATCGCCCAGGTTGGGCCGACCGAGCTGCTCGTCCAGAGCGTCGTCGAGAAGAAAGCACTGATCGGAGGGGGCCGCAGAGAGGAATCGAGCATTTCGCTGCCGATCCCAATCGACGGTGAGGTCACGGCCCTCCGGCTCGACGGACGCGGCGAGGACCTGTTCATCGGGACCTCGCGCGGCCAGCTCATCTGGTACGACCTGCGCGACGCGAAGGGTCCGACTCAGGCCGGGGCGGTTGGGGTCGGCGAGGCGCCGGTGACCGCGCTCGGATTCCTGCTCGGCGATCGAACGCTCGTGACAGGCGACGGCGCGGGTGGGGTCGCGACCTGGCAGCTCGTGCCCGTGACGGCCGGAGGCACGCGGAGACTCACGCTCATCCATCGGTTCGAGGGGCACCCCGGCCCGGTCGTCGCCATCGACGCCTCGAAGCGCGACAAGGGCTTCGCCACGGCTGACGCGCAAGGCCGCGTCCACGTCCACTACGGCACGTCCGGTCAGACGTTGCTCTCGGTCGGCACCGGCGCGGCCGATCTGCGGTCGGTGGTCTTCGCTCCCAAGTCCGACGCGTTGCTCGTCGTCGACGGCGCCGGTGGCGTCCGCCAATGGCGGGTCGACAACCCGCACCCGGAAGTCACGCTCGCCACCCTCTTCGGCAAGGTCTGGTACGAGGGGTACGGGGAGCCCGCGTGGGTTTGGCAGTCGACGGGGGGTACCGACGACTTCGAGGCCAAGCTGAGCCTTACACCGCTCGTGTACGGGACCTTGAAGGGGACCTTTTACGCGCTCCTGTTCGCGGTGCCGATCGCCCTGCTCGCGGCCGTCTACGTGAGTGAGTTCATGCATCCGGCGATCAAGAACTACGTGAAGCCGGTCGTCGAGATCATGGCGGCGCTGCCGAGCGTCGTTCTGGGATTCTTCGCCGGCCTCTGGCTGGCACCAGTGGTCGAGCGCATCGTCCCCGGCCTCTTCCTCATGCCGGCGGTCGTGGCCGTCGGCATCCTGCTCGCGCTCCTCGCGTGGCGGGCGATGCCGGCGGCGATCCGAAGCCGCTTCCGGACGGGAACGGAGATGGTGATGGTCCTGCCGGTCGTCGTGGCCAGCGCCGCGGTGGCCCTGGCGCTCGGCGGGCTGGTCGAGCGGACCCTGCTCGCCGGCAGCTACCGGAGCTGGCTCCTGACCGTGCTCGGCCTCACCTATGACCAGCGCAACTCGCTCGTGGTCGGGATCGCCATGGGCTTCGCCGTGATCCCGATCATCTTCACCATCGCCGAGGACGCGCTCGCGAACGTGCCGCACCATCTGCGCGCCGGGTCGCTCGCCCTTGGCGCCACCCGCTGGCAGACGGCGATCCGGATCGTCCTGCCGACCGCCAGCCCGGGAATCTTCTCGGCGATCATGATCGGCTTCGGCCGCGCCGTCGGCGAGACAATGATCGTCCTGATGGCGACCGGGAACACGCCGGTCATGGACTGGTCGATCTTCAACGGCTTCCGTGCGCTTTCCGCGAACATCGCGGTCGAGCTGCCGGAGGCGCCGGAAGGCGGCACCTTGTTCCGCGTGCTGTTCCTGGCCGCGTTCCTCCTCTTCTGCCTCACGTTCGCCGTGAACACCGTCGCCGAGCTGGTCCGTCTCAAGCTCCGGCAGAAGTACCGCTACCTGTGAGCAGCCGGGCGCGGCAGCTCTGGCGAAGCGGTGAGCCCTTCATCTGGCTGACGGGCGGCGCTCTGGCCTTCGCCCTCGTCCTCGTGCTCGGGCTTCTGGGGCTCATCGTCGCCAACGGGCTCGGGTTCTTCTGGCCGAGCGACGTCGTGCGCCTCACGCTGACCGACGGCCGGACGGTGTCCGGGCTGCTCGTCGAGCGCGAGGTGATTCCCGACGGCGGCGACCGATACCGGGTCAAGCTCAAGGTCGCCAACCGCGACCTCTACGGTGCCGACTTTCAGTGGGTCGACGAAGCCGCCATCGCGCGGCGGGACTACCCCCAGGACGTCGTGGTGATGGAGCGCACGGAGTGGGGGCTTCTGATCGGGACGATCAAGGAGATCCGGGAAGGCGGCCGGATCGTGGCGGTGGGGGCCCAGCAGGGCCTCGCCGAGCTCGACAATCGGCTCCCGAGCGTGGCGAGGGCGCGCCGCGAGATCAAGCGCATCGAAAAGGGTGAGGTCGGCGCGATCAACCACGCGCAGGAGAAGATCCGCCTCGGCCTGCGGCGCCTATCCAACCAAGGCGTGACGAGTGGGCCGGCGGTGGATTCGCTGCAGCGGGAGATGGCGACACTCCAGTCGCAGTACAAGACCGAGGAGGCGCGGCTCGCGGATCTCCGGGGGCGCCAGACGGCAAGCGTCGTCGTCAGCGCCGACGGCGGCAAGGAGAAAGACCTGCCGCTGATCCAGCTCCTGCACATCGATACGCCGAACGCGATGAGTCTCCCCGCCAAGGGCGTTCGGTATCTCGCCCGAGCCGTGGAGTTCGTGTGGAGCGATCCGCGCGAGTCGAACACCGAGGGCGGCGTGTTCCCGGCGATCTTCGGCACGGTCATGATGGTGCTGATCATGTCCCTGATGGTCGCTCCGCTGGGGGTGCTCGCGGCGTTCTACCTCCGTGAGTACGCCAGGCAGGGCACGTTCGTCAGCGCGGTGCGAATCGCCGTCAACAACCTGGCGGGTGTGCCGTCGATCGTCTTCGGCGTGTTCGGCGTCGGGTTCTTCATCTACTTCGTCGGGGGCACGATCGACCGGGTGTTCTTCAGCGAGGCCCTGCCGAGCCCGACCTTCGGGACCGGCGGGATCTTGTGGGCCTCGCTCACCCTGGCGCTTCTCACGGTACCCGTCGTGATCGTCGCGACGGAAGAGGGGCTGGCCGCGATCCCGCGAGGGATGCGCGAAGCGTCTCTGGCGCTGGGCGCGACCAAGCTCGAGACGACCTTGCGCGTGGTGCTGCCGGCCGTCATGCCGTCGATCCTGACCGGGTTGATTCTGGCGATGGCCCGCGCGGCGGGCGAGGTCGCCCCGCTCATGATCACCGGCGTGGTCAAGCTGGCTCCGGCGCTCCCGATCGACGGATTCTGGCCCTTCGTGCACTTCGACCGGAAGTTCATGCACCTGGGCTTTCACATCTACGACGTTGGCTTCCAGTCGCCGAACGTGGACGCCGCGCGCCCGTTGGTGTTCGTGACGACGCTCCTGCTGCTGGCGATCGTCGTGCTGATGAACCTTTTTGCGATCGGGCTCCGGAACCGCTTGCGCCGGAAGTACGCGATGTCGGCGGTCTAGGCATGCGAGCAGCAGGTAAGCTCGAGGAGGAAGGCGGAATGTCGACCCAGGTCCACGTCGCCGCGAACCTGAATCCCCTGGCGAGTGCCGCGGGTATCATGGAAATGCCGATGGTCGAGATCGATCACGTCTCGCTCTGGTACGGCGAGAAGCTGGCGCTCAGGGACATTTCCATGTCCGTGCCCAAGCACCGCGTG
>WNEZ01004614.1_pt1 | contig 12012 bp, 11 predicted proteins | sample 5400521 | NCBI WGS metagenome assembly WNEZ01 (sample SAMN13153339, study PRJNA577476) | soil metagenome | isolation source: 120 cm saprolite under Douglas fir tree site 2 hole 1 replicate 1 | place: USA:California | collected 2015-04-18
AGCGGTTTGGCGGTGGTCGAAACCTGTCCGCCAGAAGTTCGCGAGATTCTCCAAGCCGTGACGAGCGGTGCGGAGCTGACGTTCGAAGAGGGACTGCTCCTTGCGACGGCGCGGGATCCTGCGCTGGAAGCGCTGGTGGCTGTTGCGGATCAGTTGCGGCAACAGACTGTCGGAGACGCAATCACCTATGTCGTAAATCGCAACATCAACTTCACGAACGTTTGTTTCGTGGGATGCAGTTTTTGTGGCTTTGGACGCGGGCCCGGAGCCGCGGACGCATACTCGCTCTCTTTCGAGGAAGTGGTGCGCCGCGCGCGCGAAGCCTGGGAACGCGGCGCCACGGAGGTTTGCGTTCAGGGCGGATTGCCGCGCGACCTCGACGGATTTTTCTACCGCGATCTGCTGCGCGCCATCAAGCGTGCAATTCCCGAGATGCACGTGCATGCCTTCTCGCCCATGGAAATCGATTACGGCGTGACGAAAACAGGAATGCCGCTGCGCGACTACCTGCGGATGATGAAGGACGAAGGGCTTGGCAGCATTCCCGGCACGGCGGCGGAAATCCTTGATGACCGCGTGCGGAAGGAACTGAGCCCGAACAAATTGCCGGCGGCGCGGTGGGTGGAGATCATCACCACGGCGCACGAACTGGGCATTCCGACGACTTCAACCATGATGTACGGACACGTGGAAGAGCCCGCGGATTGGGTGCGCCATATCCTCCTCTTGCGCACCATCCAAAAACGCACCGGGGGATTTACGGAGTTCGTGCCGCTGGGATTCATCCATGAGAATACGCGGCTCTACCGTCATGGTGGAGCAAGGCCCGGAGCGAAGCGCGAGGAGCACTTGCGGGTACACGCGCTGGCCCGAGTTCTGCTGCACGGGGCGATCAAGAATTTGCAGGTCTCCTGGGTAAAACTGGGTTTCGAAACGTCGCTCGCGTGCTTGCAAGCGGGCGCAAACGATTTCAGCGGTACGCTCATGGAAGAGAGTATTTCCAAGGCCGCCGGCGCAACTTTCGGAGAATATGTCCCGCCCGAAGAATTTCGCGCCAGGATTCGCTCGATTGGGCGAGTCCCGGCGGAACGGACGACGACCTACAAAATTCGGCGGATATTTGATGAGCCGGAAAATGATCCGCCCACAATGCCGTCGCAACTCGCGATGGCGCGGACGGAGAGCCATATGACATACACCGAAGGTGCCTACTGAGCGATTCCCATGCAAGCACTCCTCTTACCGGTCAAGGACTTGAACAATGCCAAGAAGAGATTGATGGGCGTGCTGACCGCGGAGGAGAGATTTGCGCTGGCCGGGGCCATGCTCGCGGACACCATTCGCGCAGTGAGAGGCGTGCGCTGCGCGGGGAAAGTTTTTGTCGTCACGAATTACGAGCCCGTCATGCAATTGGCCGAGGAAAATCAATGGGAGATTCTTCGGGAAGAACAGCAAATTTCGGAGAGCGATTCCGTGGATGCCGCTTCGAAGATCTGCGAAAAACTGAGCGTAACCGGACTGCTGCGCCTGCCGCTCGATCTGCCGTTGATCCAATCGAGCGACATCGAAGAACTCTTGACTGCGGAATGCCAAGCGCCGGCTTTGGTAATTGTGCCCTCGCGCGATGGAACCGGCACAAACGCCATGATGCGGTCGCCGCCCACATTGTTTCCTTCCCATTTTGGGGGCGGAAGTTTCGCGAAGCATCTTGCCGAGGCCGAAAGGGCTGATGCGCGGGTGATGGTGCGCCGCAATGCCCGAGTGGAAATGGATGTGGACGACGAAGCGGATTTGCGGGCCCTGCTGGAGCACGACTTGAGCGGAACGGAAACGGGGCGCTGGCTGCGCGCGAGCGGCGTCGAGGCCAAGTTCCTGCGAAACATGCGAGCGGGAGCGATGGGCGCGCGATGAAGCAGAAACTTTATGCGAGTCTCGACGAGGCCGTGGCGGATATTCCCGACGGCGCGCAAATCATGTTCGGAGGATTCGGAGGCGCAGGCTTTCCGAATAACCTGATTCAGGCGCTGGCCCGGAAAGGGACGATGAACATCACCGCCATCAGCAACAATTGCGGAACGCGCGAAGGCGAGCTTGGGCTGATGTTTAAGAACAATCAGATCAAACATGTGATTGCTTCATTCCCCGGACCTCACGCCAGCTATTTTCAGGAACGGTTCGCCGCGAAGGAAGTGACACTGGAGCTCGTGCCGCAGGGAATCTTGTGCGAGCGAATGCGTGCCGCTGGCGCTGGTCTGCAAGGTTTCTACACCACCGTCGGCGTGGGCACGGAAGTTGCCGAAGGAAAGGAAGAACGCTTCATTGAAGGCGAGCGCTGCATTCTGGAGTTGCCGATTCATGCGGACTATGCCCTGATCAAAGCGCAGCAAGCCGATGAGTTGGGGAATCTAACTTATCGCCTCGCCGCAAGAAATTTCAATCCCATCATGGCCATGGCCGCAAAGACGACCATCGCCGAAGTGGAAGAAATCGTGCCGGTGGGTAGGATAAATCCGGAACATGTGATGACACCGGCGATCTTCGTTCATCGCATCGTACAAGCGAAAGGACTTCGCTATGCCGGGTAACGACATACATGAAAAGGTCATGCCGGTTAAGCCGCGATTGAAGAGGGAACAGATCGCGCAGCGCGCGGCGCTGGAATTGCCGGATGGCGCGTATGTAAATCTCGGCTGGGGAATTCCCAATCTCATCGCGGACTATTTGCCCAAAGAAATCACCGTTTATTTCCACAGCGAAAACGGAATTCTGGGAATGGGGCGCCGCGCAAAATCCGGCGAAGAAGATTTCGACCAGGTGGACGCGATGAAAGTTCCCGTGACGCTGATTCCGGGCGCTTCTTTCTTTCATCAGGCGGATGCGCATCTGATGTCGCGTGGTGGGCATCTGGATGTCGCCGTTCTGGGCGGATTTCAAGTATCGGAGAAGGGCGATCTTTCGAACTGGAAAATTCCCGGCGCGAAAGGCTCCGGCGGCATCGGAGGGGCGATGGACATCGCGGCAGGCGCGAAGACCTTGATCGTGTGCATGGAGCACACCACCAAGGACGGAGTTCCGAAAATCGTGAAGAAGTGCACGTATCCGCTGACCGGTTTGGCATGCGTGGATACCATCATCACGGATCTGGCGGTGATCGACGTGAAGCCGGAAGGATTGATTCTGCGCGAAGTGGCGCGCGGTTGGACGGCGGAGGAAGTGCAAGTATTGACCGGCGTACAATTAATCGTCCGGCAGCAAATTCCGGAGATGAGTTTCGCTTGATTTTATTTATGAGGAGGTCTAAATGAGCCAGATGATTCCAGAAAAATATATGGATTTGCTGGAGAAGCCGGCGTTCGGAAACCTGGGGACGCTGATGAACGACGGAAGCCCGCAGGTCACGCCCATATGGGTGGATTACGACGGAAAATTCGTGCGCTTCAATTCGGCGAAGGGCCGCGTGAAGGACAAAAATATCCGGCGCGATCCCCGCGTTTCGGTTGCGATACAGGATCCCGCAAATCCCTACCGCTATCTGGAAATCCGAGGCAAGGTCGTGGAAATCACAGAAAACGGTGCGGACGACCATATCAACAAACTCTCGCAAAAATATCTCGGAAATCCAGTTTACCCTTTCCGGAAACCAGGCGAAGCCCGCGTGACCTATAAAATCGAACCGCAAAAAGTCGGCGCCATGGGCTAGCGCAACATCGACTGACTCGGGTATCTGCAATTCTGCGCCCTCGAACTAATCACTGAAACTGATCAACGAAAACTCACAAGCGCGCGGCGACGCGCGCGGCGATGCGGCCTTCCCCCGTCCGGAACACGAATACAAGACTGTCCGTGAGAGGCACCCCGGCGCTGGGGACGAGCAACTGATAGGACCACTCGAAGCGTTGAGGCAGTTCCGCTGCTAGAGCCGTAGCGTAGGGAACGATCCGCTCGACGGACATGCCAACTTCCCTGATGTTCTTTACTTGCCGCAACTCCACACCGCGTTTCCAATAAAGCGAAAGCTGCAAAGCGCTCATCATTTCGCGAGTCAAGTACATGCGCGTTCCAACCTGGTGGAGTCCGGGGCTACAGGACTGGTCGTGGATGACGAAGGAGAGAAGCAGTTGATCGGGGAATTGCGTGACGGTTTCCACGCCGCGGCGGAAGACCGTGCCGTGGCCGTCGTCGATTCGTTTCAAATTCTCGAAGAATTCCGGGGAAGTCGCGTTGCCGGAGACACGGAAGCAGACGCCATTGGGCAGCGAACCATCGGTTTCAAAAAGAAGGCCGCCGTCATATCTCCAGACGGACTTGTCTCGTTTTGACTGGCTGAAAGACGCGCCCGGAGCGCAACCGAGAAAAATCAGGAACGCGACGCCGGCGATTTTGTAGTTCCAGAAACTCATGAATGGCGGCCGTGCACAAGAAATTTTACTCCTTGCGGGCAGCGGCAAGAAGGAAAGTGAATCCTCCAAGACTGTGGATGGCTTTGCCTTCTCCCGCCGGCCTGACGACGCCTTGGCCGGATCGCACTGCCAGGATAGCGTCGACGAGTTTCGGAAGCACATCGGGTTGCGCGACGGGGATATTGTGCGCTCCCAAAACCAGTTTCAACTCCGGGGCCAGCGCCGCGAGTCGCTTTACGGAAGCAACGTAGGCATCGAGATCGGTTTCCGGGCGAAAGAGCCAGATGGGAGCGGGATAGTACGTGTCGCCGGTGAAGAGCAGGCCGTTGGCGCGGTCGAGCAGTGAAATCGCGTCCGGAGTGTGACCGGGAGTAGAAAGGACTTCGAGAGTGCGGCCGCCGAGATTGATCTTGAAGCCGCCGCGAATCGTGCGGGAGATTTTCCAGGGTTTTGTGACGTAGGTTTTTGGATTGAACTCCTTTGGCAAGTCTCCGCAGAGTTGATCGGGAGTGATTTCCGCCTGTGCATCTTCGCGCGAACCTTTCGCATTCGTCCGCGTGAAATCGGTGTCCACGCCGTAGACAAAAGTGAACTGCCAGTTGCCGCCCACGTGATCGTCATGCGTATGCGAGTTGAGCACTACCACCGGACGCGAAGTCAATTTCGTCGTGACCTTGCGAATGTCACTGATGCCCATGCCGGTGTCGAACAGCACGGCCTGCTTGTTGCCAACAATCAGATAGGAGATGACTTCTTCAGCCTGATGCGGTTCGTAAATGGCAAAGACTCCCGGCGCGACCTTGTAGGCTTCAAACCAGGGATCGTCGGGAAGAACGCGCTGGACCGACTTGTATTCGGGGCGGGGGAGGGGGCGGCACCATTCGGGGATTTGCGAGTTCGTTTGTAGGCTCGGCAGTAGTGGCGCAGCATGCTGCGCCACTACAAGGGAAGCCGAAACCACCGGAAGAAAAGGATTTAACACAGAGGACGCAGAGGCCGGAGAGAAGAGGGCGCGGAGAAACCGTGGCGGGGTGACAGTCGCCGCCGTCAACGAGATCAGGAAAATGAGAGTCGGCGTTTTCATTTTGGGGAGGCCGAAACAAAAATGGATTTCGGGAGCATCATGTGGACGCCTTTATTGCCGTCGACGAGCTCGGTGATGTGGAGATCGGCGGCGACGCTCGAGAGCATGTAGGCATCATCGCGCGAGAGGTGCTTTTCCGTCACGAGGAAATCGATCATTTCGCGGACGGCGAGCGTGGCACAGGCATTCAGGTCGTCGTTGAGGCCCATGGTGATGTAGTGCGTGGGTGTTTCGGCGCGCGGCCAGCGCAGGTGCATGTCCTTGCGCACGATGAATTGAAACGTGCCGATGAGCGAAGTCTCGAGCGCGGTGATGTCCACTTCGCCGTCACCCTGTCCGGCATGGCCGTCGCCCACTTCAAAGAGCGCGCCGGGCGCGTGCACGGGAATGTAGAGCGTGGTGCCCGCGACGAGGTCCTTGTTGTCGAGATTGCCCGCCATAATCCACGGCGGCGCGCTGTTGAAGCGGCCCGCGCTTTCGGGCGGCGCGTCGCCCATGCTGCCGAAAAAGGGATGCAGCGGAATCTCGATGCCCGGCGCGAATTTCGCCACCATGCGCTTTTCATCCAGAGGAACGATTTTTATTTTCGCGTAAGGATAATCATCCGGCAGATAGCCTCGGCCGGGGCCGAAGGCGTTGTAGGCGTAAGGAATGGCGAGTTTTATGGTGAGAATTTTTACTTCGAGCACGTCGCCGATTTCCGCGCCCTCGATGTAGACCGGCCCCGTGAGAATGTGCCCGCCGGGCCCCTTGTCCTTTACCTGGTCGGTGATGTCGCGCAGCGATTGCTCAACCTGATCCGGAGGCAGGCCCGCATCTTCCAGCCGCTTCGGGCTATTCGTGATGAGCGTCTGAATCTCCACTGTGTCGCCCGACTTGACGCGCAGCACCGGCACCGCCTTTGCATCGTAGTAGCCCCACGCCACCGTCTTCGGCGTCGCCTTCAGCGTATACATTGGTTGCTCAGCCGTGCATGGCTCTCCGTATGCAAAGGACGAGAGCAAGAATAGGCAGCTCAAAAGCTTGTAACGATTTTGCATACAGCCTTTCCCTCGATTCGACGTTCGGCGCTGGAGTGGAATTGCGATGATCAGTTATATGGCTCCTACCTCGTTGACCTCTCACAGCATCCAAAACACCATTTCCATTTTTCATCGCTCGATTCTTGGGTCTTCCCGACAAGCAGGCCTGAACCAAGTTCGCGCTCGAGTTCTTTAATTCTCGGCTTCAATTCCTTGGTCGTAGGACAGATTAGTATTCCAGGCAATATAGAAATGGGCTTTAGACTGGCCAATTTCTTTGCTTTTTTAAAATCTTTGCCAACAGACGAGACGCGGTTCTTTTCAGCAAATTTCTTGAATTCCACTATGTGTGATGGAACTTGGACTTGGTAGATTGCAACGTCGGCTCTCTGACCGCCAATCTCTCTGTTTAGTTCTGCCGTTGCGGAAATTCCGAGTTGCTTAGCCATCTCCTCGTAAAGGCGCTCGATGTGAACCGGACAGGTCAAGCGCTCAAAGAGTCTCGGCGCAATAAAGCCACCGAGGAATACCTCTGGCATAGCCTCGGCATTCTCGCGGGACATGCTCTGATAGAGATTTGCTGTGTCGGTCCCAAATTCAACGATAAGCGACTGGATATCTTCAGTAGTCAGCATGGCTTCTCTTTTTCTTCATGCGCGTTGGACGGATTCATGGATGGGTCATGTCCTCGGGGCGGACGAGGGCGTCGAATTCTTCGGGGGTGACGTAGCCGAGATTGAGGGCGGCTTCGCGGAGGCTGATGTGGGCCTTGTGGGCAGCTTTGGCGACTTGGGCGGCTTGGTCGTAGCCGATTTTGGGGGCGAGGGCGGTGACGAGCATGAGGGAATTCTGGACGTAGTGGTCGATCTGTTCGCGATTGGCTTCGATGCCGTGGACGCAGTGTTCGACGAAGCTGTTGCAGGCGTCGGCAAGCAGTTCCACGGAGTGCAGATAATTATAAATCATCACCGGCTTGAAGACGTTCAGCTCGAAATTGCCTTGGGAGCCGGCGAAGCCGATGGCGGCGTCATTGCCCATGACTTGCACGGCGACCATGGTGAGGGCTTCGGACTGCGTGGGATTTACCTTGCCCGGCATAATCGAAGACCCGGGCTCGTTTTCGGGAAGAGTGAGTTCGCCGAGGCCGCAGCGCGGGCCGGAGGCGAGCCAGCGAATGTCGTTAGCGGTTTTGAAGAGCGAGGCTGCAAGAGTTTTTAATGCTCCGGAAGCGAAGACGATTTCGTCGTGGGCGGAGAGTGCGGCGAATTTATTGGGATGCGAGCGGAAAGGCAACCCGGTGAGCTCAGAGATTTTGCGCGCGGCGCGCTCGGCGAACTCGGGATGGGCGTTGAGGCCCGTGCCGACGGCGGTGCCGCCGATGGCGAGGTCGTAGAGGCCGTCGAGAGCCACGGCGACGCGGCCGCCGTCGCGGTCGAGAAGATTCACATAGCCGGAAAATTCCTGGCCGAGAGTGAGCGGCGTGGCGTCCTGCAAATGGGTGCGGCCGATTTTTACGATGTCCGCAAATTCCCTGGCCTTGACGTCGAGCGCGTCGCGGAGATTTTTGATGGCGGGGAGGAGGCGGCGTGCGGTTTCCGAGGCGGCAGCGACGTGCATGGCGGCGGGAAAGGTGTCGTTGGAGGACTGCGACATGTTGACGTCGTCGTTAGGGTGGATGGGCTTCTTGCTGCCCATCTCGCCGCCGGCGATTTCAATGGCGCGATTGGAGATGACTTCGTTGACGTTCATGTTCGTCTGTGTGCCGCTGCCGGTTTGCCAAACGCGGAGTGGGAAGTGGCCGTTGAGTTTTCCAGCGATGACTTCATCGGCGGCTTGCGTGATGAGCGTGCACTTTTCGGCGGGCAGCTTGCCGAGATCCTGGTTGACGAGCGCGGCGGCTTTCTTGAGGAAGCCGAAGGCGCGGATGAGCTCGGGCGGTATGGCATCCTTGCCAATGGCAAAGTGGATGAGCGAGCGGGCGGTCTGCGCGCCGTAGTAGCGGTCGGCAGGGACGTCGATCTTGCCCATGGAGTCGGACTCGGTGCGGGTCGAGATGGAGGCTGCTGGCTTTGCGGCTTCAGACATGGGGACTCCTTCAAAGGCTGCTTGCAAGATTCTACCAGCAAGTGACTGGTAACTAGTGACTTGTGATTGGCAAGCGAGGGAGGTTGGAAAGTTAAAAGTTGAAGGTTGAAAGCAGAAAGAATGAATCAGAATTAGCATCCCGACCCGGCCGGGGCCCTTACCGGTCACTGAGAGTGGCCCCGACCGGGTTGGGGCAAGCCTGTGACTGATGGGAAAGATCCGGCAGGGATGCCCGCGCTACAGATTCCACGTCTGACTCGGATTCAAAAGGCGGACTTGCCTTGCGAACCGCAGTAGCTGAATGTAGGCTTCTGGATTCTCGCGAGCCCGAATGTCTACATCATCGCGGCACCGAACGGCGCGGGCAAGACTACATTTGCGCGGGAATTCCTGCCGAAGTACGCGGATTGCCCAAATTTTGTAAATGCGGACCTGATCACGCAGGGACTGTCGCCCTTTTCTCCGGAAACCGCGGCGTTCCGCGCGGGGGGCGGCTGATGCTCGAAGAAATGGAAGCGTTTGCAAGGCATGGAGATGACTTTGGTTTCGAGACCACGCTTTTCGGTCGAAGCCATCTGAATGTGATTCGCGGACTCAAGCAACGCGGGTTTGAAGTTCACGTTTTTTACCTGTGGCTGGCGAGCGTCGAGCTGGCCCTCTCGCGGGTCCGAGGACGGGTTTTGCAGGGTGGACATGACGTGCCTGAGGCTGTTGTGCGCCGGCGGTTTGACCGATCGATCACAAATTTCCTGGTTTACTACAGGCAGCTGGCGGATTCCTGGACCTTGTATGACAACACGGGAGCAGTCCCGTCAGTCCTTGCCACTGAGGAACGGGTGTCGGGTGCTTCGAATACAGCACAAAACACAGCGGTGTGCTGTGCGTTTACTGCTAGGCCGACATTTTCGGTGAAGCCCGGCACGTACTCGGGAACCACGACGGTGAAGATACGCGATAAGACGCGCGGAGCGGTGATTTACTACACGACGGATGGATGGACGCCTACGACCTCGTCAACGCGGTACACGGGACCGGTTACCATTGATTCGACGACAGCGCTTCAGGCTATTGCTATCGGGCCGTACGCCGCGCGGAGTATGGTGGCGAGTGCGCAATACACTATCAATGGGAGGCAACCCGGGCCGTCGAAGGCCGCGGCGTCTGCGATCGTTGCTCCCCCGAGGGCCGCGGGGGGCGCCATTCTGCGGCAGGGAACTCCCGTGCATCTCGTGTTTGCCACGGATGTGAATTCCAAGACAGCGGATGTGGGAGACAAGATTCAACTGACGCTGGCGGAAGACATCAAAGCCGCAGATATGGTGCTGGTCCCCAAAAGCTCGCTCGCTGTGGCAACCGTTACCCAAGTTGATAGAACCGGGGCCGGGGGCGCGCCGGGCAATATCGTATTCCAAGTGGACTCAATGGATGCGAACGGCAACGTGGTGAAATTGTGGGGTTCGGAAACGCTGGAAGGGCAACCGAAACCACCGAACGCGGTTTTGTTGGTTCCTTACGTAGGCCTATTCACCCTGTTCAGGCATGGCAAAGACGCGGAGATCAAGCCAGGCACACCGGTAACGGCATACGTAGATGCCGATACTTCGCTCTCGACCGCGGACTTGGGAAGCGCTCCCATCAGCTAAACGACCTCTCCCCGCGCAAAATCCATCTGCCTGCGGGTTTCCCATGAAGACGGGAGACTTACGCTACAGATGTGAGCATGGTCCGAGGCGATCGCGGGCATCGTGTATAATTGAATCTTGAGGGATTTTGCGGAATTCCATGGCGGAAGAAACTAAGACCATAAGAGCGAGTGCGAAAACACGGCTGCAGAGGCGGCTGCGGTTTTTGAGTACGCGCGCGCGTGAGCTGAAGATGATTGGGAAGGCGCTCGTGTCGACGAAGCACCCCATCCTGGTGCACATCATCCCCATGCGACAATGTAATCTTGCGTGCACGTACTGCAATGAATTCGACGATTTTTCGAAGCCGGTGCCGCTTGAGGAAATGAAGAAGCGGCTGGACATTTTGGCGGAAATGGGGACTTCGATAATTACGATCAGTGGAGGCGAACCGCTGATGCATCCGGATTTGGATGAAGTGATCCGGCACATGCGCCGGCGGGGCATGATCGCCGGGTTGATCACCAACGGTTTCTACCTGAACAAAGAACGCATTGTAAGACTGAACGAGGCGGGGCTGGAGCATCTGCAGATCAGCATTGATAACGTGGCGCCGGACGAAGTTTCCAAGAAAAGTCTGAAGACGCTGGATGGCCGGCTGGTGATGCTGTCGCAATACGCGGTGTTTCAGGTGAATATCAACTCCGTGCTGGGCAGCGGCGTGAAAGATCCGGAGGATGCGCTGAAGATTGCGCACCGGGCCGTGGACCTGGGCTTCACCAGCACGGTGGGAATTATTCACGACAACAACGGGCAATTGAAACCGCTGGGACCGCACGAGCAGGAAATTTTTGAAGATGTCATGGTGCTGGGGAAGCGGTCGTTTTCGCGATTCAACGAGTTTCAGCATAATGTGGCGCGCGGGCGGGAGCACAACTGGCGGTGCCGCTCGGGCTCCCGATACTTGTACATTTGCGAAGACGGGCTGGTGCACTGGTGCTCGCAGCAGCGCGGGTATCCGGGGATTCCGCTGGCAGAGTACACGCCGGAGATGCGCCACCGCGAGTACTCCACCAAAAAGTTTTGTGCGCCGCGGTGCACAGTTTCGTGCGTGCAACAGGTAGGCATTCTGGACAACTGGCGCGACCCGCAAAACCTGACCCCGATGCCGATGGCGCCGCCGGCAAACCCGCAAGCAGAGCTGGTGCAAATCGGACAGGGGCGCGCCGACTCCTGATTTCGGAAGGTCCAACCTGAGTTGTTGCCTTCTTTGTATTTTCTCTCCGCACACATTCTCCTGTTGAGGGATTGACGGTCAAGCCCGGCTTGCTAACAATGAAGGCATGCCAGGTCTAGCGATTGAGATTGAAAATTTGACCAAGGAATATCCCTTCGGGTTCTTGCACCTCAAGAAAAAAACATCTCTTGAAGGGCTGAACATGCAGGTGGAGACGGGCGAGGTGTTTGGATTTATCGGACCGAACGGCGCCGGTAAATCGACGACCATCAAGCTGCTGATGAGGCTGATTTTCCCGACGGCGGGGAGCGCGCGAATCCTCGGCAAGCCGATCAGCGACGTGGAAATGCACCGGGACATCGGTTACCTGCCCGAGCAGCCATACTTCTACGACTATTTGACCGCGGCGGAAGTGCTCGACTATTTTGCACGGTTTCACGACCTGACTGCGGCTGACCGGAAAGAACGCGTGGAGCGCATGCTGAAGAAGGTGGGGCTGGAAACCGCGCGCAAGATACAGCTTCGCAAGTACTCGAAGGGGATGCTGCAGCGCGTAGGGCTG
>WNEZ01004616.1_pt1 | contig 12011 bp, 12 predicted proteins | sample 5400521 | NCBI WGS metagenome assembly WNEZ01 (sample SAMN13153339, study PRJNA577476) | soil metagenome | isolation source: 120 cm saprolite under Douglas fir tree site 2 hole 1 replicate 1 | place: USA:California | collected 2015-04-18
ACGAAGGAGTAAATCACCTTTATGAACATTCTGATAGAGAAGAATGTCATCGTGCCGATGCGCGATGGCGTGAAACTTGCCGCCGATGTGTATCGTCCAGCCGAGGGCGGGCCGTTCCCGGTCATCATCCAGAGGTTGCCGTACAACAAAGATCTCCCAGCCATAACGATGTTGTTGATGGATATTTTCCGGATAGTCCAGGCGGGCTACGTCATGGTGATGCAGGATACCCGAGGACAGTTTGCCGCTGAAGGCGAGTGTAATCCTTTCTTCCAGGAGCCAACTGACGGTGCCGACACCATCGCATGGGCGGCGAGAGCGCCCTGGTCAAACGGCAAAGTTGGACTGGCGGGCGGGTCCTACTTTGGGGCGACGCAGTGGTTAGCAGCGCGAGAAGCGCCAGAGGCACTGCTGGCGATGGTGCCGACCATTACCAGCGCGGACTACTACGAGAGTTGGACGTACCAGGGCGGTGCATTTCAGCTTGGCTTTATCCTGATGTGGACGCTGGGCTTCGCTCTGGCTGAACAGCAGAGCCGACTCAAGACAGGCCAGGCAACATATGAACTACACATTACTGTTGGTGCAACCTCCCAGGTCTTTGGAGCTGGACACTGTATCCGCCTGGAGGTCTCTAGCAGCAACTTCCCGCGCTTTGATCGCAACACCAACACAGGTGGCACGATTGCCACCGAGAGTGAGAAGGATTTCGTGCAGGCCGTCAACCGCGTCTTTCATGACGCAGCCAACCCATCACACCTGATACTGCCCATTATCGAGCGCGACTGATCGTTCGACCGGCCCGTTGTCGCTTCGCTGCTTCGGGCCTTTAGGATGGGTGGTTTTCTTTTACCCCGTATGGAAAATTCGGTGCTGTCCATGGCCTGGTCAACAGCACCCAGGACTTTGACGGGCAAGCTATCGTCATGCTCTCGTCTCGTTCTCCTAGCTTTTTCCTGTAGTTTACCACCTCCCACCTGGGTGCAAAAAATGAAACGCACCCTGTCAGCTTGTCAGCTAGATAACCTTGACTGTTTGCCATATCAGATTCTATACTGTTCTTAAGTTGTTTTTGTTGATCTACTAAGTCAAGAATGGAGAAGAGCTATGAGCACATTGGCCACCTTCAATGGTGTCGACACTTCCAGGATCGCCGCTTTGAGCAACAAAATTCAGGAGGAGCCCGCACAAGGTGACACGCTCTGGAAAGCCGAGGTCATCTGGCAGAACGGCTTCCGTAACCAGATTCGCATACGCGATCTCCCTGCGAGTTATGCCGATGAGCCGGAGGCGCTGGGGGGAACAAACACAGCGCCCAATCCCGTAGAGCAGCTCCTAGGTGCGCTCGGCAGTTGTCTGGCGATTGGATACACCGCGAACGCTTCGGTACGAGGCATCCAGATTGAAGATCTGCGCATAGAGTTGGAAGGTCACATTGATCTCCCGGTATTTCTCGGTCTACATGAAGGTCACGCCGGCTATTCCGACGTCGCCATCAAGGTCTATTTGAAGGCTAACGCGCCCCAGGAGACTCTGGAGGAACTCCACCAACAGGTGCTGAAGACATCACCAGTCGGCCAGACTATTGAGAAAGCGATCCCTCTGCACGCAACCCTAGTTCACGCTTAAAGATCGGAACATGGGTAGAAGAGTCATCTTGCGTGCGCCTACGTTCCGATAAGCTGGTCGCTCAGCGATCAAGCGTCGCCATGATCCAATCGGCGTAACGCTGCCCCGAGACGTTTCCCGGCGCCAAAGCGTCGTCGAGCACCTGCATCTGTGCGGGATCAAGCTCGACGGTCGCGGCGGCCACATTCTCTTCCAGATAGGTCCGGCGCTTGGTGCCGGGGATCGGCACGATGAAGTCGCCCTTGTGTAATAGCCAGGCCAGCGCGACCTGCCCAGGCTTGACGTTCTTCGCGGTGGCGATCTCGAAGACGACCTGCGCTGCTTTCACATTGGCGTCGAAGTTCTCGCCCTGGTAGCGTGGATCGGTCCGTCGAAAATCACCTTCTGGATACGCTTCCGCGCGCTTGACCTCGCCGGTCAAAAAGCCCCGGCCAAGGGGAGCAAAGGGCACCAGGCCGATGCCGAGTTCGCGCAGCACCGGGATGATCTCCGGCTCCAGATTCCGTTCCCACAGCGAATATTCGCTCTGGAGTGCAGAAACCGGATGGACGGCATGGGCGCGGCGGATGTTGGCGATGCCGGCCTCGGAAAGACCGAAAAAGCGGACCTTTCCCTCCTTGACCAGCTCACCTACCGTCCCGGCCACCTCCTCCATCGGCACGGCCGGATCGACACGGTGTTGATACAGAAGGTCAATGTAATCGGTCTGGAGTCTCTCGAGCGAGCCTTCGACGGCCTCACGGATATACTCAGGCCGGCTCGCTGTTTCGGCGCCGACCTGCTTGCCGTCCTTGAAACGAAAGCCAAATTTGGTGCCGATGACCACCTGGTCGCGCCGGTCCTTGAACGCCCGGCCGAGCAGCTCCTCGTTGGTGAGGGGACCATAGCCCTGGGCCGTATCGAAGAAGGTGCACCCGATCTCGATGGCACGGTGCAGGGTCGCGATCGATTCTTGCTCATCGGCAGGACCATAGGATTGGCTCATGGGCATACAACCGAGACCGATCGCGGATACCTCGAGTCCCTGACTGCCAAGTTTCCGTTTGCTCAAAGTCATGAATGCTCTCCTCCAATCAAATGCTATACAGCAGTCTAATACAAGGTGCTCGTCAGGTGTTCGCTCAGACGCCAGAGACGATCGGCCGCTTGCGGATCAACCGCGTGGGGCAGCACGCCAAGAGGGATCGAGCCAAACTGGTTTGCTGCGAACTCCTCGGATACGAGCGGGGCGATGTCGCAGTCCTGGCAATAGACCCCGCCCATTCCGTCAAGCTGCGGACTCGTTGCGCACCAGACGCTGGTCGCCGCCCCTTGCTCGACCGTCTTCAGGCCCTTCGCCGGGTCGAGGATCGGCTTCCCGTTCTCGTCAACCATGCCCGCCGCGCGAAGGACCTCCGGCGAGAGATACTTCGAGAGACCCGTGTCGACGATGCTGCCCGGATGCAGGGAAAAGGCACGCACGCCGTGCGCCCTGGCCTGCTCGTCCAGCGCTAGCGCGAAGAGAATGTTGGCCGTCTTCGACTGGCCATAGGCCATCCACGGAAGATAGTCGCGGTGCTCGAAGTTGGGGTCCTCGAAGACGATGGGCGCACGGCTGTGGGCCCACGCCGAAACCGCCACCACCCGCGCGCCGTTCGCCTGGCGGAGTGCCGGCCAGAGTCGCATGGCGAGCTGGAAATGCCCCAGATGGTTCGTCGCGAAATGGAATTCATAGCCCCGTGCGTCGCGCAAGAGTGGCGCGCCTCCTATGCCTGCGCTGTTCACGAGGATGTGCAGCGGCGAGCCTGTGGCAAGAAACTTCACGGCGAAGGCATCAATCGAGGCCGGGTCGATCAGGTCCATCGCCTCGATCTCGACACCGTCGAGTCTCTCCAGCGCGGTCGCGGCCTTGTCGTGATCGCGCGCCGGGACGATCACCCTGGCACCTGCGGAACGCAGCGCTCGCGTGGTCTCCAGACCGATGCCGGAATAGCCGCCGGTGACGATGGCGATTTTGCCGTTCAAGTCGCGGCCGCGGATGACCTCGCTGGCTGTCGTGGAAGCTCCAAAGCCGGAGCCGATGGGAGTTTGTGGGGTCAACAGAAGAAACCTCCTTGAAAATGTTCTTAAGAATGGTATCACTTGAGGATATTATTGCTTGAAAAGGGAAAACTACATAGACCATTCCTGCCGAAAACTTGCCTAAAACTGCAATTGGAAGTTGGCTATGAAAGTCCATCGCAATTTAGCCGAGAATATCGGCGGCTTTTTGGCCTGCCGCCTCTTCAAGATATACAAGCGGTGCGAAAAAGTTCTGCGGCAGGCGCATTGGAGAAGAGTGAGGGTGCTTATGCAGTTCAACACGGGTCATGAGGCGTATGCGCCTCATGGAAAAGGGCACGAACTGCTTGCCGAGGCGATGAAGCGCCTCGCACGGATGAAGGCTGACACAACCTGGCAGGCTGCTCGCAGCATTCCTCGTTGGCAAAGCATGGAGGCGTGCTTGTCGGCCGCCCTGGAAGCGACCCGAGAACATGCGAGTGCGCAGGGTTTCCTGCGCCGCTTCGGTATTCCTGGAGTTGGAGCGTGTCGGCCCGTAGTCTTGTCTGCTCGGCACAAGAGCCGCTGATCCTTCCAGGATCTTCGGAAACGTGCTGCTTTCAGCAAGAACCCCTCGCGATTCATCCGAGGGAGTCTCAGTTACGTATGATCATCGTTCCCGCGCCCTGGTCGGTGAACAATTCGCGTAAAAGAACGTGTGGCTCTCTTCCATCTACAATATGCACGCGTGGTACAGCAAACAAGGCATTGAGGCAGGCTGTAACTTTTGGAATCATCCCCCCGCTAATCACTCCCTCTTCAATAAGTTGTAGCGCTTCCGTCTCTGTCAGTTCGGAGATCAATGATCCATCAGCACGACAGATACCCGTAACGTTACTCAGGAAGATGAGCTTCTCGGCATTGAGCGCACCGGCGAGGTGCGCCGCCACCAGGTCTGCGTTGATATTCAAACAAGACCCGCTCTCTGACTGGCCCAATGGTGCAATAATCGGAATATAGCCCTGGTCAATAAGTGTTTGTACAAGGCCAGTATCAACCGATTCGATTTCGCCAACAAAACCCAGCTTTTCGTCGGTAATGCGTGCGCGTATCATGTTGCCGTCAATTCCGCTCAAACCGATTGCCTTGCCTCCCATTTGCGATGCTATTAAGACCAGCCCCGAATTTACCTGGCCCATCAGAACCATGCGCACAATCTCCAGAGTGCTGGCATCGGTGACGCGCAAACCATTCTCGAAACGCGTTGGCATATTGAGTTTATTGAGCCATTCATTTATATATGGTCCGCCACCGTGTACTAGAACGGGGCGCGCGCCAAGAGCCTGCAGCCAGATAATATCCTGTAAGACAATCCGCTGGTGTTCAAGTGTACTTCCGCCCAATTTTATAACGAGGGTCTTCTCTTTTAAAAAGTCAATGTAGGGAAGCGCCTCGCGCAATACTTCTGCAATCAAGTGGTGATCACTGAGATCATATCCTTTTGATGTCATTGAAAAAGTAGTAGCCAACATAACTCCTTCCGACAGCACCCTCTATGGGTAAAGAGGCACTGCTGGTAACCCACTGGCCTCTGGTATTCCATAGAGCCGGTTTGCATTTTGAATTGCCTGGCCTGCGGCACCTTTGACGAGGTTATCAAGGCAAGAAATTACCAGGAAACGCCTGGTGCGCATATCCACCATTGGATAAACGAGGCATTGATTGCTGCCATATGTCCATTTGGTATGTGGCGGTTGATCTACCACTTGCACAAATGGCTCGTCAGCATAGTACTCTTCATAGAGTGATCGGACCCCTGCTGTCGTTGAGACCCGCTGCATCGCATCCTGATCCAGGTCAGCGTAGCACGTTGCCAGAATACCGCGAGTCATGGGTATCAGGTGCGGTATGAATGTAATACGGAGCGACTGATTAACGGGATGACCTCCCGCCAGTGCCGCAGCCTCCAGTTCTTGCGTAATCTCTGGTAGATGACGATGCCCGGAGAGACTATATGCGCTCACATCCTCATTTGCCTCGGCATAGTGTGTGCCTAGTGTCAGAGAGCGTCCAGCACCACTGACACCCGATTTGGCATCAATGATCACATCAGGACCTATGATGCCCATAGCTAATGCAGGTATCAAGCCAAGAATGGCAGCAGTGGCATAACAGCCAGGATTTGCCACGAGTAAGGCACCCTCTATAGAGGCGCGATAACGCTCGCATAGTCCGTACACCGCTGTCTCCAGTAAACCAGGCGCAGGGTGTGTATGCTTGTACCACTCCTCGTAGAGCGAGGCATCGCGCAAACGAAAATCGGCTGAGAGATCCACTACCCTCGTGCCTCGCTCAATCAGCGTCACCACTGACTCCGCCGCTGCCGCGTGTGGCAGGCACACAAAAGCGAGATCAGTCTGTTCTGGCTCCTCTTTGATTACAAGATCAGGATCAACTCGTGTGTTCGTTCTGGTATGAAGCTGTGGAAAGACCTCACCCAACCGCTTCCCAGCGGCACTACGTGCAGTGACTGACGTCACTACGAACTGGGGATGCTGCGATAGCAACCGCAGCAACTCCGATCCAGTGTAACTGGTCACGTTCACAATTGAAACCGAAATCATCGTCGTTCACCTTGCCCCTGGTCAAACAACCGTAAAAACCTTTGTCCTTCTCCCATAATTAAACGATCCGCGTTATAGAAAAGACTCTTATTGAGAGCCTCCTAACTCACAGGCTCTTTAAGCAAATTGCCTTCTATGCCAATTTCGGGCAACAGTTGTGCCTGTGCCTGCGTGGTGAGAGGCAAGCCCCATAGCTTGATAAAGCCAAGCGCGGCATTGTGGTCAAATTGATCGCCACTGTCATACGTTGCCAGGCTATGGTTATACAGGGAGTGCTCCGATTTGCGCCCAACAACAGAGCAGTGCCCTTGAGACAACTTCACTCGCACAACCCCGCTCACAAAGCGCTGCGTGCTCTGTACATATGCCGCCAGGTCCTGGTGCAGGGCGCTGTACCATTGCCCATTATAGATGAGACGCGCATACTCGGCAGCCACCACTTCCTTGAAACGTGCCTGGTCGCGGCTTAGCGTTAAACTCTCTAATGCGCTATGGGCAGCATGTAACACCACAGCAGCAGGAGCCTCGTATACTTCGCGTGATTTAATACCTACCAGGCGATTTTCGATGTGATCGATGCGTCCGATACCATAGTTCCCCGCCAGCTTGTTGAGCGTTTCAATCAACACCACGCCATCCATCTCCTCACCGTTTAGCTCCACGGGTACGCCATGCTGGAAAGTGATCTCGACATACGCCGGTTCTTGTACCAGTGACCCGTTGGATTGCTTACTGAGATCAGGATTGCTCGTCCAGGCATAGACCTCTTCTGGTGGCTCTGCCCAGGGATCTTCCAGGATGCCGCATTCAATGCTTCGTCCCCATAGGTTTTGATCGACCGAGTATGGACTGGCATTAGTCACCTGTATGGGGATGTCATGCTCAGCGGCATAAGCTATTTCGTTGTCACGCGTCATACTCCACTCACGCACTGGCGCGATAATTTTTAGGTCTGGTGCAAGCGTATTGATCGAGACATCGAATCGCACCTGGTCATTGCCCTTGCCTGTGCAACCATGCGCCACTGCGATGGCTCCTTCTGCGCGTGCCACCTCAACCAGTAGGCGTGCAATCAGTGGACGTGCCAGGGCCGTTGCCAGGGGATACTGTCCCTCGTAGATTGCTCCCGCTTGTAAGGCAGGCCATACAAAGTAACGTACAAAATCAGCGCGGCCATCGACAACCAGCGCTTTGATGGCCCCGATTTTCTCAGCACGGGCTGCGATAGCGGGCAGATCACGCGCATTACCAACATCGATCGTCAGCGCGATCACATCCAGATTATATTTTTCCTTGATCCAATGGATGGCCACCGAAGTATCTAAGCCACCCGAATAAGCAAGTACAACACTTCCCATATAAATTAACCTCCTGACAGATCATTCGTTTCCTACTAATTTTTGTATTGCTGCCGTAAAAGTTTCAGTGCGTCTATCCCATGTCGTCCTGGCTTCCTCAAGCTGCTTTTGTACCTCTTGCAGCCCCAGATTACCCGCACCGCCCAGGTGACTACGTGCAGCCAGCCGTTTGGCAAGCTGCTCCTGGCTCTCAACAGGAAATGGAAGATGACGATCCAATTGTGCCGTTACTTCAGTTCCAACAATTCGATAGGCGTCCCTGAATGGCAGCTTGGCAACGGTGGCTAGTTCATAGGCGCGATCGGCGGCAAACAGTTCGAAGGTGCAGGCCGCGATTAGCCGCTCGGTGTTAACTTCTAGCTTACTAACCACCAGCGTGCATATCTCCAGGCTCTCCTGGACCAGGTCCAGCGCTTCCATAAATGGCCGTTTTGTCTCCTGGTAGTCCATGTTATAGCCAGAAGGCAGTCCACTCACAATGCCTAAAATCTGCTGTTGCAGTGCCAACATCGTCTGTGTACGTGCCCGGACCAGCTCCATCACCCCTAGATTACGCTTCTGTGGCATGATGCTGCTGCCGGTGCAGAGTTCTTGTGGTATCTGAAAAAAGCCATATTCGACCGTCGAAAAGAGCAGGATATCTTGTGCTAATTTGCTCAGGTCAAGCATGATTTGCGCAAGCGCCTGTACGATAGCTGCCTCGACCTTGCCGCGGCTGTTCTGGACGTAAATGACGTTGTTCTGTACTCGCGAAAAGCCCAGCAGTTCAGCACAATATTGTCGATCAATGGCGATTGGCACACCGTAACCGGCAGCAGAGCCTAGTGGTGACTGATCATTGAGCTTGTAGGCTGCCGAGAGTAGTTGCTCATCATCAAGCAGAGCCTCGGCAAAGCTCGCCGCCCACAAACCAACCGATGAAAGCATTGCACGCTGCATGTGTGTATAGCCCGGCATGGGAGTGCCAGCATGGGCGTCAGCCAGCTCCAGCAGTGCCGAGCAGAGATTACACAGTTTGGCAGCCACGCTATGCAATTGCTCCTTTCCGTACAAGCGCAGGTCTACTAGCACCTGGTCATTGCGTGAACGTGCCATGTGAATCTTTTTGCCTGCTGCTCCTGCCGTCGCTACCAGGTAATTCTCGACGCCTGTATGTACATCTTCGTCGGCCAGCGTGACGGTGAATTCGTGCGTTGCTTCCAGCTCTAGAACATTGCATAGGGTATCTTTCAATACCCTATGCTCAGACTCTGTCAGCACGCCGATTTTAGTCAGCATAGCAATGTGAGCAAGCGATCCCCATACGTCATGGCGTATGAGCCGGACATCGAGCAGGCTGTTCTGCGCTGCCTCGAAGTGCTCAACCTGCTCATTCAAACGATAACCTTTCTGCCAGAGCTTCGTCATCATTGCTCCCCTTTGTACCCTATAGCAGCCACCTGGTTGCGCCGCGCAATGAGTTCATAGGGAAGGCCACGAATATGTGCGGCAGGTGCGCATTCCTTTTGATTGAAGCTAGCGCTCTTAATCGAGCGTATATCTGGGAAGAACAGGCCGCTTGAGGACGAACGTGCGCGAATATCTATATTGCCCTTGTAAAGTTCGACCGTGTACTCGCCGTTCACAACCTTCTGCGTGGTGGCAATAAAAGCATCAATGGCATCTTTCAGTGGGTGGAACCACTCACCGTGGTAGACCAGCTTTGCCCATTGCGCATCAAGCTGCCGCTTCACCTGAATTTCCTCCTTGGTCAGGCAGAACTGCTCTAAATCGCGGTGCAACTTCAGCAGTATGGTTGCAGCCGGTGCTTCATAGATCTCGCGAGACTTCATGCCCATAATGCCGTCTTCAAAGAGATCGATTTTACCGATACCGTTGGCCCCCCCAATGCTATTCAGTTGTTCGATGATCTGGTCAAGTGGCAGCGCCGTACCATTCAATGCCACGGGCAGACCATTCTGCCAGCTCAATGTAAGAGTAGTTGGCTTATCGGGAGCCTTGGTAGGTGGTACTAGCCACATCCAGATCGAATCTGGTAGCTCAGTGGTTAGATCAATGCCACCGCTGGCAATTGAACGGCACCACATGGTTTTATCATCTCCACCAGCGATCACTTCCTCGACCGGTACGCCATAGTATTCCATCAACAACTGTTCCTCTCCACGGGTGAGATCAAAGTCCCGCACGGGAACAAAGATGGAGGTGCCGGGTGCAAAGAGACTGAAGACATTGTGCATACGATACTGATCGTTACCTTTGCCTGTGGATCCTTCCATCAAGGCATCACACCCCAGTGCCAATGCCTTCTGTGCTACGTGAGCAGCGATAAGTTGGCGAGTCATCGAGGTTGAGACGGGATAGCCGTTGTAATCAGAATTTGCCTGGATTGCTTTGCTGAGCCACTCTTCGGTAAATTCTTGCTTCGCATCAATGATCAGCGGTGTGATACCCAACTTCGCTGCTCTTTCGCTGCTCTGCTGTATCTCTTCCTCACCCTGGCCGACATCGACTGTAATAGCCGTCAGCTTACGTGCGTGGTATTTCTGCTGGGAGAGTTTGACGCAGAGCGTCGAGTCGAGTCCGCCCGAATAGGCCAAGGCGATGTGCTTGCCTTGTGGTACGTCAACTGAGGCGATTTTCTGTAACGCTAGATCGAGTGCGTTGTCGACGCTAGTCATCGTCCGGGTCGTGTTTGCCGAGTTGTTGGTTGCCATTGTGTAATACTCCTTCAACGAAATGGAACATGGAAGGAGTCAGGGGACAATAAAAAACCCCCGCCCCTTCCTTGACGACATTGAAGGGACGAGAGTGTAGGGACTGATTTTTTTCTGCCCCGCGGAATGCTTCTAACTGCATTCCAGGTTACACACCCGTGGTGCCACCCTAATTGTCTTTCTTTCTTTCAATCTCAGATGAGATGCCTCACGCTGGTGACGCCTTACTCTACCGCGTTGTAGCTAAGGTGGAAAGACCTCTTTTTCCAGGTTATTGCGCTGCATGGGAACCACCCATCTGTTCCTACTTGCCCTTCTCAGGATATGCAAACGTCTTTCCTTACGAAAGGCTTTCTTCGGTCAGCCGCTCACGAAGGCGTTCTGAGATGCGCATCCATTCCGAACTTCCACTCTGCTTCGGATCGCTGTCGACCGCCAATCTCATACTCTGTTCGTTCAACGCGGGTCAGACTTGTCTATTTGGACACAAATCGTTGCGCCCTAATGTTTTACTGTAATTAAGAATACCAGCAGATTTGTAAGATGTCAACTAACCTTTTGTCAAAATGTCAAAACCCCTCGCCTTCTATTAATAGATAGGCTCGTCTGGTTTGGAAACAGTGGTGCGTAGAAACAGCACCAATATCCAGATGATTATCCCGTATACCGCCATACCAATCAGAGTTGACCATTCAAAGACAGCAACCCCATGCGTTCCCAATTTCGTATTGGGCACAATGCCTTCAAAAGGATAAAGAAAGAAACCAGTCAAACCGTAAAGGAACAGTGCAAAGGGGTTGAACGGGTCTGCTCCAATCAGCTTTAACACAAAACGCAAAATGAACAACAGCTCTAATGCAAGAAGAGCCCATCGAATGTAGTCTATGGTCTTTGCTATGACATACTTAGCATTCTTGTCCTGGCCCATCGGTGCTCTTTGTCCACCTTGTGGCGGCTGACCCGGATACTGATAGGAAGGTGGTATATACTGGCCACCTTGCCGATTCTGATAAGGAGGCGGTGTATACTGACCACCCTGCTGATATGGAGATGGGGCATACTGCTCCCCCTCCTGATAAGGAGTCGAAGGAGAGTTCGCTTCGGTTGGTTGTACATATTCCGGATCGTTTGGATAATCTTTAGGCTGCATACTATTCTCCTCCCTAATCTAGAGGCGATCCTCCGAGATGCCTGTACTTATGATCTGCATACATGCCGACGCTATAAACAAACTGGTTTCGCCAGGGTAGCTACAAACTTCATAGGACAGTATAACATAGAATAGTATAGCGCAAAATGTCCCACCTCTAGTTGGGTGCGCGTCATTTTTTTGCAGAGGCAAAAATTTGAAATGCACACCCTGCAAAGCTTCCCTCGCGCTTGCCCTGTAGGGTTTTCTTCCCACAATAATCTTCAATAATCGTGGCAAGGAGTCCCCTAGCTTCCAGCTACGGGGTTCCTGACGTGTGTAAGGGGTAGTGTTCAGAGGAACACATTCCCTTCAGACAACGAGCAGCAGAGCTGCTGCCCGTTGCCCGTTGTTCGTGACGCATCAGGCGGCCGCTGGCATAGTAGCTTCTTCCTCCACCGCAATGGGGCGTTTGAGGATAAACAGTGCGCCTGTGGTGACCAGCGTGCCAATGACAATAGCGAGCAGGTACATGGGC
>WNEZ01015238.1_pt1 | contig 12011 bp, 10 predicted proteins | sample 5400521 | NCBI WGS metagenome assembly WNEZ01 (sample SAMN13153339, study PRJNA577476) | soil metagenome | isolation source: 120 cm saprolite under Douglas fir tree site 2 hole 1 replicate 1 | place: USA:California | collected 2015-04-18
TATCCCGGATCTTTCGTTACTGTTAAACTCAGAGTATGGAAACACTTAGTACAGGTCAATAACAATTATCTCTATGCAGCAAATTCTAACACAACAACTTCTACATAATTACATGTGTTTTTGATTTTTCTGCATAGAGATAATCAGACCAAAAGGTTTCTTGAAACCAGAATATCATATAAAACTATGAAAGTCAATAATTTGGTCCAGAAATATCTATAAAATCCTTAAATGTATATGTGGAGACTTTGAGTTTATCATAGTGTGTTTATATTGAAAAGAGTTCTATTCTTCCAGAGAAAATTGTAGGATATAACCATAGTTTCTATTGCAAATTATGTTAATTTACATTCAAAACAAGCACATCAATTAAAATAGGGCAATAACTGTATTTTTGACTCTTATGGCGTTCAGGTTTATGCGATTAAATCTCTGCATACGCAATGATATTGTAATTATATTATATTCGGCATAATAAACAAGAAATCTCACACGGGCGCCGAAATTAGTACTATGCTGCGATTTCATGATAAAAGATTCAGATGCACACTACTGGAAAAAAATCTCAACACATTCTATAATGCACAGCAACAGAAGAAGCTACGTTTCAGCGATAGTAATCCGCCTTTTTCATAGAAACAATTGAATGTCTGGATCTGGATTTACGGATATCGGCTGGAAGCATTGTTCACTGGCTCTATACTGCATAATAGAAAGGCTATAGCTTATGAAGACCATCAATGAATTATTACTCACAGCAGTTTCTCGTTACAGTGAACGTGTTGCTTTTATTGAACCTATAGGTGAGGGAGACATGACCTCGCTGACATACGGGGACCTACTGGAACGAGTGCATAGTTTCGCCGGTTACTTAGAGGAGGAAGGGCTAGAGAAAGGAGACCGTATCATCGTATGGTCGGCCAGTCGTATAGATTGGATGGTTGCTTATTTTGGCGCTTTGCTCACCGGCGCTGTTGTCGTACCGTTAGATGTAAACTCAAAAGAAGATTTCCTTTCTAAAATTGAGCAGTCGACAGAGGCGAAATATCTGATCACGACACAGAAGCAGTACAGTGGACTAAAACAGCCTCATGTTCCTTTGATAAATATTGATGCTTTACCCCAGAGAACGCTTGATGTGGCAACATTACCAGAAATCGATGGTAATGACCTGGCAGAGCTTGTCTTCACATCAGGAACAACAGGACAACCAAAGGGTGTCATGTTAAGTCATCTCAATATTACCAGCGATGCCATCGCAGCAGTCTCATTTGTGAACATTCTTAAGGATGATCGTGCTCTTTCCATCTTACCTCTGAGCCACATGTTTGAACTTACAATCGAGATAGCTATACTCTACGTTGGTGCTAGTGTTGTGTATGCACGCACGCTTTCACCTGAGACATTATTGAAACTATTTGTTTCTCAGCACGTCACTTGCATGGTTCTGGTTCCCCAGGCGCTTCAACTTTTCCTCCATGGCATTGAGCGGCAAGTCAGGCAACAGAAGAAAGAGAAACAGTGGGAAGTACTTCATCGTATCGCCTCACGACTCCCATTTCGGTTCCGACGAGTGCTCTTCAGACAGGTGCATAGGCGCTTTGGTGGGCATTTTCGCTTCTTTGTGAGCGGTGGAGCGTATTTACCGCCAAAGCTACACAAGCGCTGGGAGACTATGGGCTTCAGGGTGATGCAGGGATATGGGGCCACTGAGTGCGCTCCAGTTGTTTCCGTTACCCCCTATAATGAACACATTTTTGATTCGATTGGTAAGCCTATACCAGGAGTAGAGGTACGCATAGCGGAAGATGGTGAACTACTGGTCAAGGGACCAAATGTAGCACTGGGCTACTGGAAGAACCCTGAGGCCACAGCCGCTTCCTTCGAGAATGGGTGGTACCATACTGGTGACCTGGGATTTAGGGATGAGAAAGGAAATCTGTATCTCAAAGGACGCAAGAAAAACTTGATTGTGCTTGCGAACGGCTTAAATGTCTACCCGGAAGATATCGAAAATGTGTTAGTCGCCAATCCAATAGTCAAGGATGCCGTTGTTTTTGGACTTATGGAGGGGGATGAGGGACCAATTGTGCATGGTGTGCTTTTGATGGATGATCCAGATAAAGCGAAGTCAGCAGTTCAACAAGCCAACAAGCAGCTGGCTTCTCAACAACAGGTACACGGCTTCACAGTCTGGCCAGAAGAAGATTTCCCACGCACTCATACACTCAAGGTAAAACGCCCGGAAGTGCTCGAGAGGTTGCAGGCGATGAGAAGAGAAGTACAATAATATGCTCTACCTGGTCGCTACTCCTATTGGGAATCTCAATGACATAACATTGCGCGCGCTCTCCACGTTACGTGAAGTGGATATGATAGCGAGCGAAGATACGCGTAAGACTGGTTTGCTGCTCAAACATTTCGATATTTCGAAGCCTCAAATAGCTTTCCATGAACATAATGAACAGCGAGCAGGCCAACAACTTGAAGATCTGCTGAGGCAGGGGAAATCGGTTGCCCTGGTCACAAATGCCGGAACTCCAGGTATTTCTGATCCGGGTTATACCCTGATGCGTCGCGCTATCACCGCTAACATAGACGTGACCATGATACCAGGACCAACAGCCTTGATCATGGCGCTTGTGCTGTCTGGACTTCCTGTTCATAGTTTCACCTTCCGGGGCTTTCCACCGCGTAAATCTGGTCCCAGGCGCAGGTTCATCGAAATCGATAAGGAATCACCTCATACACTCATCTTTTATGAGAGTCCTTATCGGCTGGAAGCTTTTTTGCAGGATGCTCTTGAAGTTCTGGGGGACAGAGAAGCCGTAATCGCTAATGATTTAACCAAAATGTTTGAGTTAGTTCAACGAGGAACTATTACATCACTCTTGCAATGGGTGATGCAGCAGTCGAAACTCAAAGGAGAGTTCATTGCTCTCATAGCAGGGGTAGCTAAAGAGGAGCGAAAGGGAAAAGCTGAGACATGAAACCTCCTGATTTTTTGAGGTTTCATGTCTCGAGGTGACACTAAATTCCCATAACCTCTACCAGTTCTTTCACCGCATTAGCGGATTTCTGGAGCAGTGATCTCTCGTCCTGGGTCAGTTCGATCTCAATGATCTGCTCTAATCCCTGTGCGCCGAGCTTAACGGGTACGCCAACAAAGAGTCCATGTATGTCATATTCGCCTTGCAAATAGACAGCGCATGGCATAATCATGTTCTTATCGAGTAAAATAGAATCGACCATTTGCAGGACTGAAGCCGATGGCGCGAAATACGCGCTGCCCATACCAAGTAGTTTGACAATTTCTGCCCCACCATCGCGTGTACGCTGCACAATTTGTTCAATGCGCTGAACGGAAATCAACTGTGAAATAGGTACACCAGCAACAGTACACATACGGGAAAGCGGAATCATCGTATCGCCATGCCCACCCAGCACATATGCCTGCACATCACGCACTGATACATTCAGTTCTTGCGCGATAAAGGTGCGGAAACGGGCTGTGTCCAGTACTCCGGCCATACCGATCACGCGGTTGCGTGGGAAACCACTTGTATGGTAAGCAAGCTGAGCCATCGCATCGAGTGGGTTTGTGACCATGATGATGATGCAGTTCGGTGAGTGCTTGATGACTTCCTGTGTGACTTGCGAAACAATCTCCTGATTTTTCTTCACAAGATCATCACGAGTCATGCCAGGTTTGCGTGGAAAACCTGAAGTAATGACGACAATATCCGAGTTCGCGGTATCAGCATAATCATTCGTCCCGACAACCAGCGAATCATAGCCAAGCACAGGGCCGGCTTGAAGCAGATCAAGCGCTTTGCCCTGAGGCATATTTGGTATGATGTCAAACATGACAAGATCAGCATAATCGCGTTCGGCGAGACGCTGCACAAGCGTACTACCTACGAAGCCTGCCCCAACCACGGTTATTTTACTTCGCATATTTATATCCTTTCAGTTTACAAATAAAGAGGCCTCTGTACCTTGCCTCAAAACTCGGCTTGTTTATACAAAAACCTCAACTCCTGTCCCGGTGCGGTGGTCTGAGAGTATTGTATGCCGTGTTCAGATAAAATGGCAACGCGTGCAAGGTACTTTGCTGATTGGAGTACCGGCAAATAGCGTTATTGTGTCCGTCAGCCTACAAAACATCTATATTCCGTTTCTATAATATATGCATATTGCTTATTGGCAACCCCATATGGTAGACTCTACTATGTACTATTAACAGTTGCAGGTTTCGGAACATTCAGTGTGGAATAACACAAATGTGTAATAATCCACAAAAGTATCAAAGGAAAAGCGCAAATCTACAACCGTTAATTGTCCTCATCCCTCATGCGCGCACCTCGTCATTCATGTATAATACTTGACAAAGAGGTGATTGGGGTCGTTCTCTCGTTTCTTATCGTTGGTATTATCTACCGCAAGGAGGCGTTATTACATGGCCCAAAGTGATGTATCTCAACAGCAACAGGATGAAGCATTACTACAAAAGTTTGGATACAGACAGGAACTACGGCGCTCGCTTGGTTTCATTTCCAACTTTGCAGTCGCTTTCTCCTACATCTCAGTCTCCACCGGCACTTTCTCACTCTTTTATCTTGGCATCCTGGCAGGTGGCCCCGCGTTCTTCTGGACGTGGTTCATTGTCGCAATTGGACAGTTCATCGTAGCGCTCAACTTCGCCGAACTCGCATCACACTTCCCGATCGCGGGTTCTATCTACCAATGGAGCAAGCGTCTGTCTGGCTTTACCCTGGGCTGGTTCACCGGTTGGATCTACTTCTTCGCAGGAGTCCTCACCATAACAGCTGTAGCGTTTACTGTTCCTATTCCTTTACTTGCCATCTTCACCGGCATTCCGGCAACTATCCTGGGAATACCCAGCGCCGTCTTCATCGCCCTGGTCTCGATTGTCGTCGGTACGATCATCAATATAGTTGGTGTGAGGGTGGTAGCCTTTGTCAATAACATCGGCGTTGCCGCTGAGATCATTGGCATGTTTGTTTTCGCGCTTGTGCTACTGATCTTCTTCAATCATCAGTCGCTTGGTTTCCTCTTCAATGGCCCCACTGCCAATGTCTCACCCCAGGTTCTTTCCCAAAATCTTGGTATCCCAGGAGCACAGTGGACGCCACCGTTGGGTGATGTTTACATTGGAGCTTTCGCAGCAGCAATGTTCATGTCATTGTTCGTTATCTATGGCTTTGACACGGCAGGGACACTTGGTGAAGAAACCAGAGATCCACAAAGGAATGCGCCTCGTGGCGTTCTCTGGGCTATCGGGCTTTCAGCAATTGCTGGCATTCTCTTCCTGGGTGGCACCATCCTTTCAATCAAGGACCTACCGCGAATTGAGACCATTGCGGCTGGAGCGAACCCCAATATACCGTTCACCGGAACACTCCCGACCATCATCACGGACGCGCTAGGCACTAACTGGGGAAATGTCTACCTGGGAGTTGTCTTCATAGCTGTATGTGTCTGCACGCTGGCAATCCAGTCGGCAACCATTCGTCTGATGTTCTCCATGGGCCGCGATGGTCGTCTTCCATTTGGAAGAGTCTGGGGGAGCGTCAATCCAATCTTCCGCACACCGCTCTGGGCTGGCGTTGCTGTCATGCTTCTTTCTGCGATTCCTTTTCTTTATAGTACAGCGATTGGTGTGATCGTCACCGGTGCAACGGGCCTGATCTACGTTTCGTACTTCATGAACAATATTGCCTCTCTTGGCGCACGTATGAGAGGTTGGCCCAGAGTCAAGGCTCCTTTCAGCCTGGGTCAATGGGGTATGCTGGTTAATATACTGGCGCTCGTCTACGGGGGTTTGATGATTATCAACTTCCTGTGGTTCGGTGGGTTACGCAACGTTTATACCAATCCGGTAATGGGATCAGCGTTCTCCTCCTGGGCCAATATTCCTCTGCTCGGAGGGACGCCGATCTTCGAGTTCTCGCTGGTTGTGCTCTTTGGCGTTGGCGCTATCTACTGGTTCGGCTTCAAACGCCGTGCGGTTATTGCTGGCGGCGAAAAGCGTGCCGAGGCGTTGTCTGACTAAAGGTTTATCAGGAGACAGATCTCCAGCCGGGTGGTCTTTATGACTACCCGGCTTTTTGTTACTTGATTGTTAGGTAATTTGTTGACAAACCGCAAAGGCATACTTTACACTTTATGTAAATAAAGAATCGAAAGTTTTCATTTAAGCAAGTACCAGGCAAAGAGGATGATTCACACGTGAACGCACTGACAGCAACAGGTAAACGGCTCTTTTTAACAGGCGATGAGGCAGTAGCACGCGCAGCGCTGGAAGTAGGAGTTGAGGTAGCCACGGGATACCCTGGCAACCCGGGCACAAAAGCCATTACTGCTCTCATACCGCTTGCCCAGCAATATGGAATGGCTGTGGAATGGAGCGTGAATGAAAAAGTCGCCCTTGAGGTCGCTACTGGTGCAGCCTGGGCAGGAAAACGCAGCCTTGTAGGCATGAAAATGTCTGGGGTGAATGTGATGGCAGATTCCCTGCTCTCCATTGCGCATAGCGGCGTGACTGGAGCACTGGTCATCTACACCGTTGACGATGTTGGTGTCTACTATGGAATGGTGGAGCAGGATACACGCTATTATGCGCAGCTTACCTCTCTCCCTCTATTGATGCCAGCCAGTCCAGAAGAAGCATATGCGATGACACGCATAGCCTTCACCGTCTCGGAACAGACAGGAGCGCCTGTATTCGTTCTCTCGACTACGGCAGTCGCCAATGCTATTACGGCAATGAAAGTAGGCAAAATCGAGCGTGATTTGTACAACCGTCCTGCTCATTTTGCACGCAATCTCGCGAAATTTACGAAAGCTGCACCTCAATGGTGTCGCGACCAGCACGCTGATACAATCAAACGCCTTGAGCAGGCTGGAGCGATCTGGCATAATTGTTGCTGGAGTTAGTTTTGCTTACTTACAAGAATTGCGCCAACATTATCCTGAGCGATTTGCGGATATCCCCATATTAAAATTGGGTGTCGTGAATCCCTTGCCACAGCGAGAAATATTAGACTTCCTGGCGCACGTCGATATCGCTCTGGTGTTGGAAGAACTGGACCCCATCATTGAGACGCAGGTCATGGCGCTGATAGCTGAAGCTGGTCTTAAAGTCGAGATATCAGGTAAACGCGATGGGCTTCTACCACGAGTCGGTGACTATTCCCTGGAACTGATCGAAACGGCGTTAGCGCACCTTGACGAGCTGGCAGGACGATCCCCGGTATGGGTAAAACTTCGCAGACCAGAAAGTTCAACAGGGATGCAGGAGATGCCATCGCTTGCTGGTTCCACTGAGGGCGTCGATAACCAGGATATGTCTGATCTTAACAGCAGCAGAAAAAACAAAGATCATCCTCACAATGAAATAGCAGCTCTTCCACGTTCATTGGAGTTCTGTCCTGGCTGTCCCCATCGTATGACGTATTATGCGCTCAACCGTGCGATCGAGCTATCAGGCTTCACCAAAGATGAAGTGATAACCACAGGGGATGTTGGCTGTACAATTATTGGTATGAATGCGCCACTGGATGCATGCTGGACGGAAGTTTCCATGGGAGCCAGTATTGGCATTGCTCAGGGATTCAAGTATGCAGGTATCGAGCGACCTGTTTTAGCGGCCATGGGTGACGGCACATTTTACCATAACGGCATAGCGGGACTATTAAATGCCGTACAATCCGGTGTCAATTTGACGCTCATCATTCTGGATAACAGCAAGATTGCCATGACAGGCATGCAGCCTGATCCTGGGACTGGTCGTCGTACGACTGGCGAACCAAGCGTACGTGCAGATATTGCTATGCTGGTGCGCGGTTGCGGTGTAGAGTACGTGAAGCGGCTCAATCCATATGATCTGCCAAAGATGATCAATGCTCTGCAAGATGCAATGCAACACCCGGGAGTCTCTGTTGTTATTGCTGAGGCGCCTTGCACAATGCAAGGTGTATTGATCAATGAAGAGCCTGTACAGGTGGATCAGGAAGTGTGTATGGCTGGTCGGGGTTGTGAAGATACACCCTGTTACCATAAAGTTGGCTGTCCCTCTGTCTTATTATCATTGGAGGGTGTTCGTCCTCGCCTGTCTATTGATACAGCAACCTGTGTTGCCTGCGGTTTATGTGTAGCTGCCTGCCCATTCGATGCTATCAAACCAATAGCGGGTGTAAAAAAAGAAGAATCTGTAACTGGTACTGCGTTTGCTGAGGTGCAATTAAGATATTTATTGCAGGATTAATCATGTCAAAAACCACTAACATTATCATGATTGGCATTGGAGGGCAGGGAACGCTCACTATGATGGAAATGCTGGCAATTGCGGCAGAAGAAGCTAATGAAGAAGTGCGTGTGTTGTCTCGGGTTAGCCTGGCACGTCTGGGAGGCTCTGGCATGTGTCATGTTCGCCTTGGCCCCTCTATTAGCCCTACTATTCCTGTAGGTGAAGCTGATATCCTGCTCACATTGGAAATGAGTGAGGTATTACGCGCATTGCCTATGGCGCGCAGAGGAGCTTTAGCTTTTATCAATACTTTTCGCCGCTTGCCCATAGCTGCTGGTGTCGCTGGGATACATTATCCAACGCGGGAGGAGATCGAAGAGGCATTGAATGAAGCCGGGGTGACTGGCATTTTTGTTCCCGAAATCTTGCCCTCGCCAACAAATGAGATTGAGGATGAACGACAGTCTAATAGCCGCATCAATATCATTATGCTCGGCGTCTTCAGCGGTTATACACAGCTTCTTCCGCGCGCTGCCCTGGAGAACGCTATCATTAGCCGTTTGCCTCGTTTCGCTGAGCAAAATCTGCGCACATTCTCGGCTGGTTGGGGTTTCGCGGAATCGTTGAGGGCGCAAAACATTGCTTGACAATGCGCAAGAGTTAAGGTATCATGTTTTTCGCTAACGACATTGGGGTGTCGTTCAACGGTAGGACTGCCGACTCTGGATCGGCCAATTGGGGTTCGAATCCCTGCACCCCAGCCATCATAGACAACGATAAACGGGACTAATCTATGCTATCCGGATTAGTCCCGTTTATCGTTGTGACTCGTAACCTTTCCTTTAACTTCCGACTCCTGAAGTAGAAAACACTTGCAAACTTTCTTCGTATAGTTAAAGTAGGGGTAACAGTTGCCCTTGCTCTGCTTGCCCGTTATAATGTGCAAATGTAATGCAGAGAAAAGTAATGACATAATTGGAACCATAACGTGTCAGAAAAACACACTCGCCTCATACGTGAGTTAATTGAAACGATAGCTTTCACGCTATTAATATTTCTGGTGATCCGATTCGCGGCTCAAAGCTTCCGCGTGGACGGGGAAAGCATGGAACCAGGTTTTCATACTGACGAATATGTATTGGTAGACAAAGTAACTTATCTTTTCCATGCGCCCGAACGAGGAGATATTATTGTTTTTCACTATCCTCTTGATACAACTAGAGACTTTATCAAACGTGTTATTGGAGTACCTGGAGACGTAGTAAGTACAACCAGTAGCAGTGTAATTGTTGATGGACAGACTCTCCATGAGCCATATATTAGTGTTCCATTTAACTTTGCAAGTGATAAATGGAAGCTAGGACCAAATCAGTTTTTTGTAATGGGTGATAACCGCAACAATAGTCTCGATTCGCGTTCCTGGGGCTTATTAGATAAAAGCTATATTGTAGGTAAGGTTGTAGCAGTTTACTGGCCTGTGACCAATTGGGAATTCATAAATACTTTCCCTTCAGTGTTTGCTGCTATTCATCCGAGTCAATAGAGGTTTAAATTGAAACATTCATCGCATCTGGTACGAGAAATTATTGAAACTCTCGCGCTGACATTCATTATATTCGTGGTTATTCACTTTACCGTACAAAACTATATGGTAGACGGTACAAGCATGCTGCCGGGTCTGAAAAACAATCAATATGTGCTGGTGAACAAATTGGCTTATCTCTTTCATGTTCCTGAACGAGGAGATGTGATTGTTTTTCATTGGCCGGTTGATACCAACAAAGACCTGATAAAACGCGTGATAGGCGTTCCTGGAGATGTGATTGTCATAGATAATAAAACAGTACGGGTCAACGGGGTGTTGTTAAATGAGCCGTATATCAGCGCGCCAGCTAATCCAGCTGGAAACACGTGGGTAGTCCCACCCAATGATTATTTTGTAATGGGTGATAATCGACAGGTGAGTGATGATTCTCGTGATTGGGGATTTGTACCCAAAAGTTATATAATTGGCAAAGCAGTCTTTGTTTATTGGCCATTGAATAGCTGGCATTTCATAAATACTTACCAACCGGTTTATGGCAAGATACCAATAAACCACTAAAGGAAATAACATATGCGAGACGCAAACCAACAATATCCACTTCATCAGCCTGGAGGAAATGGACGTCATCAACCATTTGACGATAATGATGAGGATGAATTTGATGACGAAGAGGTACTCCAGGAGCCGGTTCAGCCCGGTCGGGGACCATTCCATCAACGTGAGGTACCGTCCAGCCCTCAATTACCTCGCGGACGCTTCAAGAAGACGTTACTCATTGGAGCTATCGCGGGCGTTATAGCGGTTTTACAAGGTATTATCATCACACTTGCCAATGCCTCTCTCTATCATACAGTCAGCACTACTCCTCAAGATAAGCTGTCATTAGGTCTTGCAGAAGCAGTCTTTGGTTTATTTTGTTTGACTATATTCATTAGCTTGTTCATCTACTTTGTTGCTGGGTTCGTCACTGGTAAGGCTACGGTAGAGCGTAGAATGGGCTTCTTAGTAGGTTTTGTGGCAGAAGCAGTCTCTTATATTCTTGGCTTGCTAGTGCAGCAAATTCCAGGGTATCCGAATGCGCAGGCAACTGGTTTTAGTGGGGGGTTAATTGGATTCGGCGGCGGACTTATAGCAGCACTGATCCTTCTGGCAATATCGGGAGTAATCGCAGGGCTTGTGAGCCTCACTGGAGCCTGGCTTGCAACCCGCAGGCATCCCTATTACTATGTTAGTTAGGCTATCTACCTCTAGATACTGATATCACCCGATTCATTTACAACCTCAGCTAAATGAGTGGCCCACTTAAGAAGATGTTCATCTGTCATAAAAGCTCCTATACATTGCAAGCCTAGTGGCAGACCGTTAGCAGCATGTCCGGCTGGTAAGGAAATCGCAGGCATTCCCGCATAGGTCCAGGGCAAATTCATGAGTGGGCTGCCAGTACTGGTAATACCTTGCGGAGCCGGGCCAGGAGCAGAAGGACAAACCCACAAATCGATACCAGCTTGAGTCATCAGCATCTCCAATTCGGCACGTAGCTTTGCTGGACTGGCACGCAATACAGATAACTCTTCTGCACTCACTTCTTGCCCTTCGCGAATTGCCGATGCCGTGCGTGGTCGATACAATGATGCATAGTGTGTGAACCATGTTGAATGTACCTGTGCCATTTCGGCGAAAACTAAACGTGAATGCCGCCGGTTGATAGCATCGATTTCTTCCAGTGCCTTCACACGTCGAACGGTATATCCGGCTTTCTTGAGAAGCACAAGCTGATGCTCAAAGGCTGCAATCCCCTCCGGTGATGCCTGTTCGATGTAAGGCCCATCGGGCACTCCAAGTATAGGCAAGTCACCAGGCATTTTCATCTCGACCTCTCGCCAGTTCTGGCATAACAGGGAAGCAGACAATTCCATACCAGCCACGTCCTGTGTAAAAATCCCAACGTGATCAAATGTTTCAGAACACAAAATTCCACCCGTCATGGGAATACGCCCAAAACTTGATTTGAAACCAACAATGCCACAAAATGCTGCGGGACGTATTGTAGAACCAATCGTTTGTGTACCAATCGCCAGAGGGCAGAAACCGGCTGCAACAGCCGCAGCGGAACCACTGCTCGACCCACCGGGAGAAAAATCGAGGTTACGCGGGTTGCGAGTGGGTCCTGGCTCAAAATAGGCAAACTCAGTT
>WNEZ01004618.1_pt1 | contig 12009 bp, 11 predicted proteins | sample 5400521 | NCBI WGS metagenome assembly WNEZ01 (sample SAMN13153339, study PRJNA577476) | soil metagenome | isolation source: 120 cm saprolite under Douglas fir tree site 2 hole 1 replicate 1 | place: USA:California | collected 2015-04-18
CTGAGGAGGAGCGCCAGTGCGGCGCCGCGACGGCGGTCGTGGCGATCTTGCGCCGGGTCACCGTGATCTCCGCGAGCGTCACCGGCGTGAAGGCGCCGCCCTTGCGCAATTGGGAATGCGAGCCGGTGAACTTGAGGAAGCCGTCCTTTGTCGCCACCAGATCGCCCGTACGCAGCGTCGGATCGTCGCTGACGTCGATGATGGCCGTGCCGTAGGTGCTGATTCCGTTGCAGGTGCAGTCGGCGGCGACCTTCTGCCGGTAGGCGAACGCGTGGTCGAGATCGGCGTAGCGCCGGCCGTCGGACGCGACCGCGCGCGCGATATCCGAGCCGGTGAAGATCTTGGTTTTCGCAGCAGGACACAGCGCGTTGCAGAGTTGGACGGGCGTCGCGCCCGCATGGCGCTGGATCGGGAAAAAGCGGCCGTCGCACAGGCGCACGCAGTAGGCAACGACGCGGCCACCCCAGCCGGCCGGGTGCACCGTGATCCTGGTCGGGCTCGACAGCCCGCCGAAGCCCGGCTCCGCATAGGACAGGGCGGCACCCGGCTGGGCCGCGGCGGTCCGCTGCCTGTTGCCGCCGAAGAAGAGATCGAAAATACCTTGCGCCGACGCCGCGCCCGGGACGAGCAGCATGGCCGCGACCGCCGCGGCAGCGACCACGGCGAGCCTCGACGGGCGAGCCCGACGGCTGATCGACACGAAGACCCCTCCCGAACGCCACGCGCGTCCCGGCCTGCGGCCCGCGCGAACGGCCGAACAGGCTCAGGACGCCGGCAAGGTGCCAGAGGGGCGGTAACAATCTCCTAATTCCACCCAATCAAGTGGCGTTTCACGCCGCCGGGGACGCGTCGACGGCCCTTTCGCCGCGCCGCCGCCCGTCTATAGTTTCGTCCGTACAACGCCCGAGATCAGGAGACCTCTCCATGGCCGCCAACGTGCGCTTCCTCAATCCAAAGACCCTCGCCAAACCTCCGGGATACACCTACGTGGTGGAGACCAGCGGTCCGGGGCGCACGGTCTACATCGCGGGCCAGCTCGGGCTCGACATCGAGAACAAGCTGGTGGGCGGCCCCGGCGACTTTCGCGCGCAAGCCACGAAGGCGTTCGAGAATCTGAAGGCCGCGCTTGCCGGCGTGGGCGCCGACATCAAGGATGTGGTCAAGCTCAACAATTATCTCACCGACATGAGCCACATCGCGATCTTCCGCGAGGTGCGCGACCAGTTCGTCAACCTCGCGGCGCCGCCCGCCAGCACGACGGTCGCGATCTCGCAGCTGGCGCGCCCGGGCGCGCTGTTCGAGGTGGAGGCGATCGCGGTGCTGCCGGCCGCCAAGGCGGCGACGTCCGCCAATGCGCGCGGCGCGAGCCGCAAAGGCAAGGCTAAGGCCGCCCGAAAGAAACGAAGGTGAGCAGCACGAGCACCGGCAGCAGCACCGCGCACGACCACAGCATGTAGCCGAAAAAGCTCGGCATCTTGACGCCGCGCTCGCTCGCGATGGCGTAGATCATCAGGTTGGGCGCGTTGCCGATATAGGTGAGCGCGCCCATGTAGACCGCGCCCATCGAGATGGCGGCGAGCGTCGTGGCCATCTCGCCCATCAGCCGGCCCGCGTCGCCGCCGGCGAGCTCGAAGAACACCAGATAGGTCGGCGCGTTGTCGAGAAACGCCGACAGCACGCCGGTGAGCCAGAAATAGGCGATCGTGTGCGGACTGCCGTCCGCCTCGGTCACCGCCGCAAGGAGCCAGCCGAAGGCGCCGCTGCGGCCGGCGCCGAGCATCGCCATCACCGGAATGATGCAGACGAAGATGCCGGCGAACAGATAGGCGACCTCGCGGATCGGCTCCCAGGAGAATCCGTTCGCCTCGCGGTGCTCGTCGGGCGTGAGGATGAGCGAGGCGAGCGCGAGCACGACCAGCGCGGCGTCGCGCAGCACGCTCTCCAGCGCGAGCCGCGTGCCGTAGACGTCGAACGCGATGCCGGATTTCCACGTCGCCGACATCAGGATGGCACCGACGATGAGCGCGATCAGCACAAGATTGATGCTGCCCTTGACGCGGATGGCGGCGGCCGTCTTGGGCTCGCCGACGAGCTCGATGCGGCGGTCGCGCCGGTAGAACCAGACGTCGACGACCACGAAGACCGCAAGCACGATGGCGGCCACGAGCGCGGTCTCGGCCGCGAGACGGCGCGTGGTCCAGAAGAAGTCGACGCCGCGCAGAAAGCCGACGAACAGCGGCGGATCGCCGAGCGGCGACAGGGCGCCGCCGATATTGGCGACCAGGAAGATGAAAAAGACCACCACGTGCGCGTTGTCGAGCCGCGCCGCGTTGGCGCGCAGCAGCGGCCGGATCAGGATCATGGCCGCCCCGGTGGTGCCGACGACGCTCGCAATCGCGGTGCCGAACGCGAGGATCGCGGCGTTGATCCACGGCGTGCCGCGGAAACTGCCGGTCACCAGGATGCCGCCCGCGACCACATAGAGGGCGAACAACACCGCGATGAAGCCGAGATATTCGGCGAGCATCGCATGCACGAAGGCGGCGACCGCCGTCGGAAAGTCGGTGAGCGCGGCGAGCGGCGCGAGCGTGAGCGCGCTCCAGACGAAGGCGATCTTGCCGTAGTGATGGTGCCAAAATCTCGGAAAGAGCAGCGGCCCGGTCGCGATCGACAACAGCAGCCCGATGAAGGGCAGCGCCCACGGCCAGCTCATGCGGGCGCCGTCGAGCGCCGCCGCCATGGCGGGCTGCGGCACGAGGACGGCGAGCGCGGCGGCGCCGAGCGCGCCGCATGCGCGATGATGCGGCCTCACGCGCCTACTCCGGCTGCAGACACGCGGACGCCAAACAGCCTTGCGGCATTGAGACCGATGATCCTGTCCTGGTCGGCCGCGGACAGGCCCGCCGCGCGCACGAACTCCACCGGCTTCGTTTCGCCCACCGGATAATCCGAGCCGAGTATGACCTGGGTCGCGCCGACGCGCTCGACAAGATGCCGCAGCACCTCGGTCTCGTAGACGCAGGTGTCGTAGTAGAGCTGGCGCAGATAGTCGCCCGGGCTCTTCGTCATGTTCACGCGGGTGGTCGGCTTCTCGAGATAATTGCGCGCGATGCGGCCCATGTAGAACGGCATGTAGCCGCCGCCGTGCGAGATGCAGATCTTGAGATCCGGGAAGGCGTCGAGCACGCCCTCGTACATCAGCGAGGCGATCGCCATCGCCTCCTCGAAATTCTGGCCGATGCTGTTCCACAGGAAGTGTTTCTGGAAGCGCGGGTCCGGATTGCCGGCGGGATGAACATAGACGACGGCGCCGTGCTCGGCGGCCTTCTCCCAGAACGGCCAGAGGCGGCGGTCGCCGATCTCCATGTCGCGCGCCGTGGTCGAGATGTTGATGCCCTTGAGCCCAAGCTCGCGCATGCAGCGCTCGGTCTCCTGCGCCGCAAGCTCGGGGGCGTGCAGCGGCACGCCGCCGAGGCCGATCAGCCGCTGCGGGTTCGCCGCCGCCATCTTGGCGACGTGATCGTTGAGCTTGCGCTCGAGCCGCAGGCTTTCCTTCGGCTCCGCCCAGTAGGTGCACTGATGCACGAGGCTCGCGGACAGCACCTGGATGTCGACGCCCATGCGGTCCATCGCGCCGATCCGTTCGGTCACGTCGGCCATCGTGGCGCACACGAAATCGCTGCGCTCCTTCGCCTTCTTTCTGGCCTCGGCGCTCATGGATGGATCGTCGACCGACCGTCCGAACGCGCTGTGGCCGACCGTCACCGCGTAAACCTCGGGCAGCATGATGTGGGCGTGGATGTCGATCGCGACGGACGTCTTCTTGTTGTCGGCCGGGCCCATCGTGTTCTCCTTCGCTCACGTCCGTTCGGCAGGCGCACCACCCGCCGCTGCGCGGAAAAATCTGCCAGTCGAGCTTCTCCCTATCTGGATTGCGCGTCGGTCTCGCGCGCCTTCTTGAGATGCTGCACGACCTGGGCGCGCAGCGCCGCCTGCTGCTCCGGCGTCCAGGTACGAAAGCCCTCGCCGCTTTTGAAGCCGAGCTTACCCTCCGCCACCAGCTTTTCGAGATAGGGCGACGGCCCCGCCCGCGACTCGATCGCCGGCAGCACGGTCTTGTGGATCGCGAGGGTGAGATCAGTGCCGACCAGATCGGCGTTCTCCAGCGGCCCGAGCACCGCAAGGCGCCGACCGAACGCGGCCTTGATCACCGTATCGACGGTCTCGGCGTCGCAGATGCCGTGCTCCACGAGCGCGATCGCCTCGCGCCAGAGCGCGTGCTGCAGCCGGTTGCCGACGAAGCCGGGCACGTCCTTCTTCACGTGCACCGGCGTCTTGCCGGCGGCGCGATGCAGCGCGATGGTCCAGTCGATCGCCTGCGGCGACGTCCATTCGGTGCCGATCACCTCGACCAGCGGCACCAGGAACGGGGGATTCCACCAGTGCGTGCCGAGCGCGCGGTCGCGCTTGCGCAAGCCCCGCATGATGTCGGTGATCGGGATCACCGAGGTGTTGCTGGCGAGGATCGTGTCGTCGCGCACGCGGGGTTCGATTTCGGCAAAGAGCTTCTGCTTGAGCGGCAGGTCTTCCGAGACCGCCTCGACCACGTAGTCGACGTCGCGCAGGCAGTCCGCGAGATCGCCGGTCGGCCGCACGCGCTCGACGGCGCGCGCGTCGTCGCCGAGATCGCGCAGATTGGCGGTGATGCGCGCCTTGACGGTCTGCAGACTTGTCTCGACCGAGTCGTAGATCGCGACCTCGTGGCCGGCGAGCGCGAACACCTGCGCGATGCCGTGGCCCATCAGGCCGGCGCCGATGACCGCGATGCGCGCCTTCTCCGCCATGATCAGCCCGCGGTGTAGCCGCCGTCGGCGTAGAGGATATGCCCGGTGTAGAAGTCGGACGCACGCGAGGCGAGGAAGAGGAGCGGGCCCGCGAGGTCGGCCGGCTCGCCCAGCCGGCCTTTGGGGACGCGGGCCAAAAATCCCTTGCGCACGTCGCGGGCGCGATCGGTGTCCTCGTACATCCAGGCGGTGAGCGGCGAGCGGAAGACCGTGGGACCGAGCGCGTTCACGGTGATGCCGGTGTCGCCCCACTCGCAGCCGAGCGCCTTGGTGATGCCGTCGACCGCCGACTTCGAGGCGCAGTAGGCGGTGTAGCCGGCCGGATGACCCAGGAGGCCTCGCGCCGAGGACATCAGGATAACTTTTCCGCCCTGCCCCTGCTTGAGCATCTGCCGGCCGGCGGCGCGCGCCATCAGCCAGGACTGGGTGACGTTCGCGTCCATCACGTCGAGAAAATCGGCGGCCGGCTGATCGACGATCTTCGAGACCTTGTTCTGGCCAGAGGCGACGACCAGGATGTCGACGCGGCCGAAGCGATCGACCGCGCCCTTCACGATCGCGTCGCAATTCGCCTCCGAGCTCGGCCGCTTGGCGACGACCTCGGCCTTGCCGCCGAGTTTTTCGCACTCGGCCGCGACCTTCTTGAGCTCCTCCGCCTTGCTCGCCGCGATCACCACGTTGGCCCCGGCGCCCGCCAGCACTTTCGCGGCGAGCGTGCCGAACGCGCCGGTCGCGCCGGTGACGATGGCGGTCTTGCCACGCACATCGAACAGGGAGAGCGGATTTTTCAGGATGTCTTCGGACATTGGTTTACCTCACCTCTCGGCGTCATCGTCCGCGCAAGCGGACGATCCAGTACTCACCGCTTCTCAGTTGTTGCACCGGATATGAGACATGGAGCACTCGGTGTTTACTGGATGACCCGCTTTCGCGGGCCATGACGGGCGCCGGGGATTATTTCGGCGGCGTCGACATGGCGACGAGCATCGTCACGACATCATTGCCGCGATTGACGATCTCGCGGCTCTCGTTCGGGCCGATGAAGCAGGAGTCGTTCGGCTTGAGAACCGTCTCCTTGCCGCCGACGATCACGGTCAGCTCGCCCGAGAGTACCACGTAGACCTTCTCGGTCGGCGACGCGTCGGGGCCGGCGCCGCCGCCCGGCAGGAAGTGCGAGAGGCCGACCAAAAACTGCTTGGGCCCGCCCGCGTCGGCGCCAAAGAGGCGCAGCGAGCTGTAGTGGCGATGGTTGGGCGCCTCGTAGCCCTTTGCCTCGGAGAACCGTTTCACCAGCATCAGAACTTCTCCCCCTTCTCGATCCGATAAGCGCCCTTGGGATCGACGATCGCGACCAGCCGCACGATGCAGCCGTCGCCGCGATCCCAGTTCCACGGGAAGTATGCGAAAGTGCAGCGCCGTCCCGTCACCTTGTCGAGATCGCCGCCGACGTTCTCGATCCCCAGGATGCCGTTCTTGAACAGGATGCGGTGGACCGGCTCCCAGTCCGGGAAATCCTTCTTCCAGTCGCGTCCGCCCGACCATTTCTTGTATTCCTCGGCGAGATGCGGATGCAGCGGGCCGTTGCGTTGCGGCCCGATCGCGGTCGCAAGCGGGTGATCGTTGGCCTGGGTGTCGTGGCCGATCACCTTGACCTTCTTCTTGACGAACCATTCGCCGGCCGACGGCACGAAACCGGGCGCGTAGCAGAAGTAGTCCTCGCTGTCCTCATACTTGTGGTGCCAGCCGGTGTTGACGAGGACCACGTCGCGCGGGCGCACGATCTTGCCGCACGCCTTCTCGAGGTCGTCGCCGGTGATCGACTCCCATTTCTGCTTCGGGATCGAGACGACGATGCCCGAGCCGAAGAAATGCGGCAGCGGCACCTCATCGATGAACGGCGTGCCCTGCACCACGTGCGCGGGCGCGTCGATGTGGGTGGTGTTGTGCATGCTGGTGGTGATGCGCTGCGACAGCACACCCGACTTCGCCATGTAATGGATGCGCTCGATCTTGACGTCCTCGAAATACGGCCAGTTCGGCGACTGGTATCCGAAGCGGTGGGACAGGTTGTAGAACTCGAGCCCCATCTCGTTCTTGAGATTTTCCTCGAACGTCACGCCACGAATTTTCTTGGTCACGTCCGGCTCCTCCGCGTACCTCTCGATCTTGTATGGTACGGAAGCGCCAGCATACAATAGCGAAAACGCGGGCGAAACGAGCGCGCTGGGGAGTCGGAATGGTCAAGAAAATCGCGCTCGAAGAGCATTTTTTGTCGCCTGGGCTGGAGAAGTATTGGAAGGCCACGGTCGCGGTCGTCGATCCCAAAATCCTCGCCCAGGTGATCGGACGGCTGTCGGACTTCGGCGAGCAGCGTCTCAAATCAATGGACAGTGCCGGCATCGATCGCTCGGTGCTCGCCATCGCCGGGCCCGGCGTGCAGGCGGAGCGCGACACCGCCACGGCCATCCGGAACGCCCGCAGCGCCAACGACTTCCTGGCGCGCGAAATCCAGAAACGGCCCGACCGCTACTCCGGTTTCGCGCATCTGCCGATGCAGGACCCCAAGGCGGCGGCGGACGAACTCGAGCGCTGCATGCGTGAATTGAAGTTCTGCGGCGCGATGATCAACGGCCACACGCACGGACAATATCTCGACCATCCGTCGCTCGCCCCGTTCTGGGAGCGCGCGGAGGCGCTGGGAGCCGCGATCTATCTGCATCCGACCGATCCCGTGATGCCCTCGGCCGCGCTCGACGGCACGAAGGGCTTGCGGCGCGCGACATGGGAATGGGGTTTCGAGACAGGTTCGCACGCCTTGCGTCTGGTGTTCGGCGGTCTGTTCGACCGTTTCCCGCGCGCCAAGCTTGTGCTCGGCCATCTAGGCGAGACCTTGCCGTTCCTGCTGTGGCGCTTCGACAGCCGCGCCAAGCTTTACGGCGTGAAGCTCGCCAAGCCACCGTCGCAATACATCAGGGAGAATATCGTGGTGACCACGTCGGGCATGTGCTCGGCGGAGCCGCTCAACTGCACGATCAGCGCGCTGGGAGCCGACCATGTGATGTTTGCTGCCGATTATCCGTTCGAGTCGGTCGACGAAGCGGGTCACTTCATCGACACGGTGCCGCTCGCCGACAAGGTGCGCGCGGACATCTGCTTCAACAATGCGGCGCGTCATCTGGGCCTGACGTGACCAAGCTTCTCGTCCTGGAAAAATTCGCCGGCGTGTACGAGCGGGAGCTGGGCCCGCGGTTTCCCGGCCTCGAGATCCACAAGGCCGCGACGGCGGCGGACATCGCGGTCGATCTTGCCGCCATCGATGTGCTGTTCGCCTTCGGCATCGCGATCAACGACGGCGTGATTGCGCGCGCCACCAACCTCAAATGGATCGCCTCGCTCGCAACCGGCGTCGACCATTTTCTGCGCTCCCCCTCGCTCAAGCCGCAGACGATTCTCACCTCGGCGCGCGGCATCCATGGGCCGGCGATGCGCGAGACGGTGGCGTCGCTGATGCTGGCGCTCACGCGCGATGCGCCGCGCCTCGTGCAGAACAAGGCGGCGCACCGTTGGGATCGCGGCGAGCGCTGGCCGCTGCTTGCCGGCAAGACCGCGGTCGTGGTGGGCGTCGGCGTGAGCGGCATCGCGATCGCGGAGCTGTTGAAAGCTTTCGGCATGCGCGTCATCGGCGTGACGCGCACGCCGCGCACGCTCGCTGGCTTCGACGCGATGGTGCCGACCGACCGGCTGGCGCAGGCCGCCGCCGAGGCGGATTTTCTCGTCAACGTGCTGCCCGCCAGCAACGAGAATCGCGAGATCTTCGGCCGCGCCGTGTTCGCGGCGATGAAGCCGAGCGCCTACTTCATCAACGTGGGCCGCGGCGAGACCGTGGACGAGGCGGCGCTGATCGATTGCCTCGCCGGGAGGCGTATCGCCGGCGCGGGCCTCGACGTGGTGCAGAACTCGCCACTGCCGTCCGACAGCCCGTTCTGGGACCTGCCCAACGTCTATCTCTCACCCATGATCGGCGGTTATTTCGTCGGCTACGAGGCGCAGGTGATGCCGCTCCTGATCGACAACATGCGGCTGTTTCTGGCGGGGCGGTACGGCGAGATGATCAACGTGGTGGTGCACTGAGGCACTGAGTCTGGGTCCCCTCCCCCGCCTGCGGGGGAGGGAGCGAGAGTCAGTGCGAGGCAGGAAGCCCGCGCTAGCGCGAAAAGGTCAATCCAGCGGCTCGACCTTCACGATGGCGGCGCCGTGGTTGTTGCCGGTCCAAAAGCTCACGGGCGTGGTGGAGTTGTCGACGAACACGCGGCGGATGTTGGTGCGCCGCGGCAGCAGGTACTCGACGAACTCGCCGGTCTTGGGATCGAGCCGCGAGACGCGGTCGCTCAGCATCGAGCCGGTCCACGCCTCGCCGTTCCGGTCGGTGACGACGTCGTAGGGCTGGGCCCACGCGGTCGGCAGCACCCATTCCTGGATCTTGCCGTTCTGCGGATCGAGCACGCCGATCCCGTTGCCGCCGTATTCGGCGAACCACAGCCGGCCCTGCTCGTCGACGCGGCCTCGCCGCGGCCGCGAGTTCGCGATCGCGCCCTTGTAGACCTTGAGCTCTTTGCTCTTGGCGTCGAGGAGCCCGATGTTGGAGCCCGAGAAGTCGAGCAGATAGAGATTGTTCTCGTGGTCGACCGGGATGCCGTAGGACGTGATGGTCTTGCCGGTCGGATCCTTGAACGAGCCGAGATGCTCCCAGGTACCGGCGGCCGGATCGAGCCGCAGGATCTGGGCGCGGTCGGAATTCTTCACCCATACCTTGCCGTCGACGTGCGACGCGTTGGGCGACACGAAGGCCTGCTGGGTCGCGTCGGTCTGCCACTCCTTCGGCACCGCCCAGGTCTGGAACGTCTCGGTCCTCTTGTCGAAGCGCGCGACGCCGCCCTGGTACATCATGGCGAGCCAGAGATTGCCGGCCTTGTCGGTCTCGAGGTCGAGCGTGCCGAGCGGATAGCCCGGCTTGAGCACCGGCAGCGGATATTCCGAGACCTTCAGCGTCTTCGGATCGAACCGACCCAAGAACTGCTCGGCGAAATGGCTGAACCAGACGATGCCATTGTCATCGAGGATGACGTCGTGCGGCTGGATGGTTTTGCGCGGCAGGTCGTACTCGGTGATGATCACGCGGGTGGCGCGGCCCTTGGGGCGCGGCAGCGTCTTGAGCGCGTAGGTCCACACCTCGTCGTTGGAAAGATTGATCGAGGCGAGATATTCGGCGATCGCCCGCATCCCCGGCCCCTGGCCGAGCGTGCGCCGCGCGTCGCCGATCAGCCGCTGCGGATGCTCGGGCATGCTTCCGGGGTAGTAGCCGGTCATGCGGTCGAAGACCTGCACGAACGCATCCGCGTCGTGGGTCGAGCGCACGATGCGATCGAGATCGTGGCAGCTGATGCAGTTGAGCAGCGCCTTTTTCTGGTTATCGGTGCCGGGGAAGCTCGCGAGCCACTCGGCGTTGCTGAGCTGGGAGGGGAGATTCTTCGCCGGCCGCAGCTTCATGTCGGCCGTCGCGGTCGCGCCGGCCTTGACGTCCGCCGTCACCTTGCCGTCGAGATCGTAGCCGATCGCGCGCATGGTGATCGCGTAGCTGCCGGGCTCGAGTCGGCTCGCCGGGAATCGATAACGTCCCTCGGAATCGGTGACGACCGAGACGGTGACGGTCGAGCCCGCCTTCTTGGCGCTGACGACGACGCCTTCCATGGCGCCTTCAGCGGCGGAGTTGACCTGCCCGACGAGGGCATCGGTCGATTGCGCGCGCGCGGCGAAGTTGGACTGGACCAAAAGCGCGGCGAGAACGGCGGCGAGGGCACAGATCACGCTTCGGGTGCGCATGATGACCTCCCTGAATACGTTGCTTGAAAATGATTGATTTCGACGTCAACCAGCAGAGTAGACCTTCCGTCACGCGCCTTCAAGAATATGTCATTCCCGCATTTTGCATTTCCGGCGCCCGCACCGCTGTGGCAGCATCCGGCCCGCCATACCGGTTGCCCCCCGAAAGATCAGGAGTAATTGGCGATGATCGAGCTGCATTACTGGACGACGCCGAACGGCCATAAGATCACGATGTTCCTCGAGGAGACCGGGCTCGAATACAAGATCGTGCCCGTGCACATCGGCAAGGGCGAGCAGTTCAAGCCGGATTTCCTCGCCGTTTCGCCCAATAACCGCATTCCGGCGATCCTCGATCGCAAGCCGAAGGACGGCGGCGCGCCCATCCCGGTGTTCGAATCGGGCGCGATCCTGTTCTACCTCGCGGAAAAGACCGGCAAGTTTCTGCCGCTCGATCCGCGCAAGCGCTACGACGCGATCCAATGGCTGTTCTGGCAGATGGGTGGGCTCGGACCGATGTCCGGGCAGAACAATCACTTCTCGCAATATGCGGTGGAGAAGATCCCCTACGCGATCGACCGCTACCGCAACGAGGTCAACCGGCTCTACGCGGTGCTCAACAAGAAGCTCAAGGGCCGCGACTTCATCGCGGGCGAATACTCGATCGCCGACATGGCCTGCTATCCGTGGATCGTGCCCTATGAGCGGCAGGGCCAGAAGATCGACGATTTCCCCGACCTCAAACGCTGGTTCGAGGCGATCAAGGCACGCCCCGCCACCGTGCGCGCCTACGAGCTGGCGAAATCCATCAACACCGCACCGAGCATCACCGAGGAGTCGCGCAAGATTTTGTTCGGGCAGACCGCGTCGGTGGTGCGGTAGCGCATGCCCGCCGGATACAAGCTCGTCACCTACGCCTCGGCCAAAGGTCCGCGCGCGGGCCTCGTAGTCGGAGAGACCGTTTACGACGCGTCGGTGCTCACCGGGAAAGCCGACTATGTGTCCGTGCTCGCAATCCTCAACGACTGGGAGTCGGCCTCCCCGCTCTGCAAGGCCGCAGCCGCAAGCGGCAGGGACAGCAAGGTCGACCATTCTCCGCTCGCGCAGACGAAGCTGCTCTCGCCGGTACGCTGGCCGTCGGCGATCTATTGCGCCGGCGCCAATTTCACGGATCACATGCTCGAAATGGCGAAGGTGCAGAATATCGCGCCGGAGCCCGACCCGAAGAGCGTGGGCTTGAAGCCGTGGCACTTCATCAAGGCCTCGCGCACGATCACGGATCCCG
>WNEZ01004620.1_pt1 | contig 12007 bp, 9 predicted proteins | sample 5400521 | NCBI WGS metagenome assembly WNEZ01 (sample SAMN13153339, study PRJNA577476) | soil metagenome | isolation source: 120 cm saprolite under Douglas fir tree site 2 hole 1 replicate 1 | place: USA:California | collected 2015-04-18
CGCTAGCTTACTACTTTGGCGTCGGCTACGAAGAAGGCTGAGCCGGTACCACTGGATTCTACGCCCGTGAAGGAGGCCTGGGTCCAGACTGCCGCGATGGCGGTGTCAGTGTAGTTGCGGGGATAGCTGTTGAAGGATTGTACTGTCTTTACGAGACCATAGCTTAGCTTGACCGAGAGTAGAATGCTCTGTCCCGGCATCAACGGATGTCCTATGCCCGTGGCGTTGAGGCTGGGTATGGAAACGTGCACCACCTCAGGCTTGCCAGTAGATACTGTGATGCTGGAAGGCTGGGTGATGTCCGTCTCACTCGCCAGGCTCGTGCCGTTGGCGTAGAGGACGTGTATCGCCCCGATGCTGCCTTTTGGAGGCATCCAGGCCGGACCGACTAACCAGTCCACAGGAAGCGTATCGTTCAGCTTGAGAGACTGGAGCGATGACCCGGAAGTATTGGTAACGTTGACCCAAGCAATGATCTGGCCTGGATTCGTATTCTTAAGGATGCCCCGAGTAAGGGTGACATTCACGGAAGGATTGCCGCTAGAATCCAATGGAAGTGGGTTGAGACTCGAATCAGTGAAGAACTTGGAGACCTTTACCTGACTAGGCGCAGAAAGCGGGGTTTCAGGGGGTCCACATTGAACATCAAGTTGGGCACCGCTAACCAAGGGCAAGAAATCTCCTCCGTTGACAATGTTACCATTTGAGTTGTACGGAAGGAAAGTATCCCCAAGCCCATCATGATCGGGATCTGTCCCGTTATAGTCACTCCAGAAGTTGCCACCGACGAAGGGTCCTCCAACAATGTTGGGGCCAGCCCTTATCGTAGTGTTCCAGTAATTTAGTGGAGCATACAAACTATCATCAACATTTACGGTATTGTTGAGAAAATTGTTGTAGATGTCATTCGCAAATCCTGCGAAGCCATGAATTCCGAAGCTGGTGTTGTGAACGATGATATTACCCGCGACCGTGTTATGTGAACCGGACAATTGAATACCAACATTACCACAAATGCCGTTGTCTAGAATACGGTCACCCTCCGAGACATAGGCCACGACTTGGAATGAGAAGCCGATGCTATTTCCGAGCGAAACGCCTAGATTTCCTCGGAGAGTTAGATCTTGAATAATCGCATTCTGATAGCAGTAAACGGGATGCTCGAATCCTGCAGGGCAGGAATTGTTTGGGAAGAAGGTTTGTGAGGGGTAGGGAGCGATGTTAACATCAGTGTAGGTACCGTAGAGCGTTCCTGGCCCATTGACCGTATCATTCGCGGACTCTATCATCACCGGACAGCAGTCATCACCGCTGGTCCGGGTGTCTGTTATGTTGAATCCGTTAAGGTCAAAGGTTATGTTATCACCAGCAATAAGAATGCAGGTTTCTTGCGCAAATCCAGTGGTAATATTGGAAGATTGGGTTATAGAATTCATTAGAACATATGTAGAGTTCACGGAGCTTAGTGCCTCGCATTTCGTGACCGGTATTGGAGAAAGTTGACCAGAAGCCATGGTTGGATGAACTGCAAACAGGGCACCCGTCAGCGCCATTCCAGCTATGGAGATCACGGCCAAAAGCATTGCCTGCAGCTTGTGTCTGTTTATCTCGATCATTTTCTCTTCATCGACCCTCCTCAGCGCTCTGCACCAGAACAAAGGCAAAGGCCCGAAGCGAGAGTCGATGGATTTGTAATGATGACGAGCGTGGCTTTCGCTCGGTCAGAATTTAACACTACCGGTATCTACGGATTGAACTTGAAAGATATGGGACGAATGCCATTGGCCGAGATAATCGACGCGGGTTGTGCAACGAATTCCCAGCATCATAATGCCGTTTGACTAGGGTAACCCTGTGCCGACGCCTTCGGTAGGCAACCAAATTCGAGTCACGGTATAACTACCGTTGTGATCAAATGTGCGAAAAAAAGAGAGGGGTCCGGGCTCAGGTCCGCTTGTCTACCTGAAATTAATCTGCCCGGTATAGGTTCCAGCGCTGGTCGAAGGCCCGGTAGCTGCGCCCGAGAACGATCCTTCGGCTCTGAGGTTTGCAAGGCCACCAGTCCCGCCAGCAAGTACTGTAAAGTGTCCCCGGAAGGACGACCCCTTCCCTTGAGCTATAGCGAGGAAAATGGCCGTGCCTGACTTATCCCCGATCGTCCCGATGAAGGTGCATGTTGCCCTGGTATTCGCAGTACCATCAGCGTGCGTCACAGTAACGGCCTGCCCGGAACAGGTTCCCACAAAGGTTCCAGTAGCCGTGAAGGCAGAATCATAGGTGAGAATCATGTTCCCGCCCGCGGCCCGAGCTGTAGGCGGTGAGTTGCTCAATGTGAAGCTCCCACTGGCAGAAGTAGGCACAGCATAAGCTACTGGGAGTAGTAGAAGTAGTGGCGATAAAAGCGCTAAGAGAATCCTTAATGTTTTCATCTAGCTTTTTCCACCTCCCAACATTTTCTAAGTATTCAATGCCCCTTCGTCTCCTTAGGGCCGAACAAGAGGCTTAGGAGAGCATGAGGATTGGAAATGAGGCAAAACCAGCATCCTTGGAACTTTAATTTAATACTGCCGGTATCCCAGGATTGAATTTAGAAGACACCGATATAGGATAAGCCCCAAACCACTGCCGAGTCCGCGGCCCTCGACGATAGGACAAGTTCCAAGGTCGGTGGCATATATGCACGCAAGTAATCTGTGGAACTCGGCCACGGTGTGCGTACAATAACCGACAATACGCGCTGTCGGATCGGAACCAAATTCGAGTCGCCCATCCTATAGCGGAACGTAACGTTTGGGCGTAAACGCTACCAACTACTATAGACGGACAGGGCAGAACCCAAGTAACCCGATTGGACTTGGTCTAATAGGAGAACAAAACGGAGTGCAAACGCAATTCAACCAATCACCGGACATTGACGGGAGAGCGATTGCGGTAACGGGCTGCGAGATACCAGAAGTGTTAAGTTCCGACCTCAAGCCGGCGGAAGGAAAACAGGTCAGGCTGGGCCAAGTAAATCCCAAACACTTTATTAGTGTAGTGCCATAGAGACCGAGCTTGAAGATGAAATCTTGTCAAGCACACTATCATCTCCAGCAAGAATCATAAAGCCTCTTTTACTAGCATCTATCATCACGCTTGCAACGGTAACTGTAGCTCTACCAGCCCTAGCTCTAGCCTCTAGCGTCGGTTTCCAGTTCGTTCCACTCGTCGCCGTCGCCCCAGATGACCCTGCGGGATTCACGGTAACCAATCCGGCCTGCGTTTCCCCAGCCCCAGTTCGCACGTCGGCCTTCATCCACTGCTACACCCCGAGCGACATTTACGCCGCCTACAACGTCGCTAAGCTGCATCAGCAAGGAATAACCGGTAAGGGTCAGACGATAATCATCGTCGACTCCTACGGGAGCCCCACCGCGCTTCAGGATCTCCAATTCTTCAGCACTACCTTCGGCCTTCCACAACCAGACCTCACCATCATCAGCCCCGACGGTATGCCCACGTTCAACAGCGCCCAGATGGGCGTTCAGGTTGGCTGGGCTTTTGAGACAAGCCTCGACCTTCAATGGTCCCACGCGATCGCCCCCGACGCGAAGCTAGTACTGGTCGAAGGGAACCCCGCCGAGACCGAAGGTGTCCAAGGCTTTCCAAGCATTTTCAAGGGTGAGGCAATGGCTATCTCCCAATTCCCCGGTTCGGTCATGAGCCAGAGCTTCGCTGTCACCGAACAGTCCTTCTGCGGCGGCTCTGTACTATCGACTACTTGCAGCGCGGCCACTACTCAGATCTCCATGTTTGACCAGGTCTACCAACAAGCCATGGCCAATCACGTGACGGTGTTCGGCTCCAGCGGCGACACCGGCACGGCTAACGTGGAGCATGGAGCGGGCGTAAACTTCGCTGGCTTCCTCCCATTCCCCACCGTTAACTGGCCCTCCTCCGACCCCCTCGTCACCTCAGCCGGGGGAACCTGGCTCCAGTCCGGCTGGAAGTGGAACCCTACAGTTACCACTGACACGTTCAACAGCTGCCTCGCCTCAGGCGCCTCTTTCGACAGCTGCGCCGCGACCTACCTCAACTTTGACACGGGCACAGGCCGCACAGAAGCCGTCTGGAAGGAGGACTGGGCCCAGATCGCCACGGGTGGCGGTCGGAGCACAATCTTCTCGACACCCAGCTTCCAGTCGGGAATATCCTCTAGCCTCCTGCAAGGTAGCCGTGGACTGCCGGATCTTTCGTGGAATGCAGCCGTTGACGGAGGAGTCCTAACGTTCACCAGCTTCGCAGGCGCCCGTGTCGGGTGGCACATCATAGGCGGGACCAGCGCCTCCTCGCCCCAGCTCGCCGGACTAGTCGCCCTGACCAACCAGCTGGCTGCTAGCAAGGGCAAGGGTCCAGTAGGCTACCTCAACCCGCTGCTCTACAAACTGCCGTCTCGAGACTTCAACGACATAGTGCCCCAGAACTTGGGCACTGGAGCAGGTGTCACCACTCTGGCAGACAATAGCGAGTTCGGAACAGGTATCCCGGGAATGCTCACCACGACTGGATGGGACCTGACCACCGGTTTCGGAACCCCCAACGCCAATAACTTCGTCCGCGACCTCGCAGCAGCGCTCTGATAATAGTGCCAACGTTCGGTCGCCCAGGATGGGCGGCCGAACCTCCATTTTTCATATTCATTGAGAACTATCGAAGGCCCTCAGAAAAAAAGAGGGCGCTTCCCCTTTGGAAAACAAGAGTATTCGATTAACACAGCGGTAAAATTAGTCAGAGGAAGCACCGAGCCCGCCCCCCATATGCGCCGCAACCAAACCCGAGTCGCTTTTAGACTGAAAACGGTTCGAATTTGATTCCGATCCGTATATCCCCGCACTCGGTTAGCTAGTCCAGATAATGCTCTGGATCCACGGGCTCTTTGCGCTGGCGATAGGAGGCTTAGGGCGCGGCTTAGTCCATCCATGTGACAGCTATGCTCCAGGGGTTAGGCGCACTGCCGGCGCCCAGCTCCCTCTTGTCATTAGGCGATATCTGTCAAGGTAACGATACGGGTTTCAAAGAATACTTGAGCTTGCCGAGCCCGATGAGATGAAAGGATTCTTCATCATTCCTTACGCCGAAAGAAAAGAGGGGTTTCCCGGCCTGTTTTCAGCCGGGACTATCTCAAGGTAGCTGGTTGACTTGAATGTTGATGTTGAAGCCGGGGAATGGGCTGAACGAGTAGTGGCCTGCAACTGGCGGGATGCCTGTGTCTCCACCTGGCGGTAGAGAGCAACCGCTGAAAGGACCTGGAGGAAGCTTCGCTCCTGGCCCGGTGCATTCAACAGTGAACGAGGTTATTTGAAACGAGAAGCCTGTCGGGCTCTCGGGGCTCGACATGATTGTCCAGCCAGTGACATCTATGCTCAAATGTGTTGGATTGTTGGGTTGTCCTAGATCGGCGCGACCGTAGTGGGTGACCTGACAGTCGCCTGATGTTCCCGTCGTACCTGCCGTAGTGCTACCGCTGCTTCCGCCGAATTCGCACCAGCCCCAGAACCCGAAGGTCCCTGTTCCCCCGGGTGGACCGCACGATGTGGGCGTCTGACAGTTGCCGGAGAATCCAACCTGCCACTGGGCAGTATTGCCGTAAGCGTGCCCACTTGGCAGCATGGACACTAGTAGTAGAAGACTAGCTGTAGTTGTGAGGGTCAAAATTCCGGTGAGTTTGTTCAAACTTTCTTCAATTGCTCTTGCCAGAGATGCGCATATAATAGTATGCAGTAGTGGACTATCGCCAGGTATAACTGTATTGCCAAAGGTTGAATTGGTCGGGAACAAACGTATTGCCCAGATACAGAACGGCTCCCGTGATTTGGTTGCATTGCGTTTGTCAGAGGTTTTACTCTATTGGATCTAGTCTGATCGGACTACCCCTTTCAGTCCAAAAGCGACTCGAATTTGGTTCCGTCATATACAGCGCAGGGGTCGGTTGGTATATCCACATAATACTGATGCTCTACGGATCGCTTGCGCCTAGCTGACCCTGCTCTCGGTTGCAGGCTTGTCTCGCCCTAGACGCAAATTCGCAATTCAGGACTTGGCTCAGTTCGTTTCCGGTAGGAGCTTTAACGTAGCCCTATATGAGCCTCTATCTTCTCCCACTTTGGATCTTGACGATATTCCTCGAACCAAGGAAGACATGCGAAGTATAACAGGTTCGAATCTCGTTCTGCGAGGCCTTTCTCCAGCCACCTGAATCCTTCATCCGATCTATTCAATGCAAGCTCAACCAAACCGATCCAGACAGGGGGAACATACTCCTTAGCCACCCTGCTCATCATTTGGTCAAGTATTCCTTGGGCTTCATCGTTCTTGCCCGCAACGGCATGGACCCACGCAAGGGTCGACTCAAGCCACGGGTTCTTGTCAAGATCGAACGCCCTCTTTGCTTCCTCGATTGCCAAGTCGTACTCAGAGAGCCACGCGTGAACGGCGGCCTTCCAACCGTGAACTGACGCAGAACCCGGATAGATCTCGAAAATTTGGTGATATCGCTCCATCGCCTCGTCTTTCTTGCCCAGAATGGCCAGCAAGCCAGCCATCAGGTTGTTAATGACGCGTGAGTACGGGTCGATGGAGATAGCTCGCTTCTCTTGCTCATAGGCTTCTCCGAATCTTTTCTGGTAGAGCAACATGATAGCACGCCAGTGATGAGCTGGGGCGTAGTTGGGTCTCAGTTCAATTGCGCGTTTGAGCTCTCTTTCTGCGGAGCCAAAGTCCCAGAAGTAGTTCATCTGCGTAAGGGCAAGTGAGGCGTGTGCTTCGGCTAAATCGTTGTCTAGCTCTAGCGCTTTCATCGAGAAATCTCTCGCAAGCTGGCTGGTCCGATGGGGTGCCATCCACAAATAGTCTATGATTACGCTGTAACAGTCTGCCAAGCCCGAGTATGATGGTGCAAATTGGGGATCAATTCTAATCGCATGTTCGAAGTATTTTATCGCCTTGTCTATGTCCTCTCGCGTCCTTTCGTTCCAGTAGTATCGACCTTTCAGATAGAGGGCGTATGTCTCAGGACTCACGGTTTGCTTCTTTTCGATTAAAGCTCTCTCTTGGGACAAGAGCTGGACCTTGAGTTCCTCCGCTACCGTCTTCGAGATTTCAGACTGTATAGCGAACACATCCTTCAGTTCTCTATCGTAGCTTTCAGCCCACATGTGTTCGCTCGTCAGGGAATCGATGAGTTGGACTGTGATTCGTACTCTCTCTCCCGCCTTCCTGACACTGCCTTCCAGTATTGAGCCAACCTCTAACTCCTTAGCAACCTCGCCGATCTTCTTCTGTCCCCCTTTGTAGCCCATGACAGACGTCCGGGCGATGACTTTCAGACCGCCGATCCGAGACATCGTAGCAATCAGTTCCTCGGTCATACCATCGACAAAGTATTCGTCGGCTGAGTCCGGACTGATGTTCGAGAACGGCAGCACCGCGATTCGCCTCTTGTCGAACCGTGTCGAAGCGGCGATCTTCTCTTCGTTCCACGGCATGACCATCTTGTACACTTCTATGGCTGCGTCCACATTCTTCAGAGGTCTCACTCCCAGACTCAAGAGGGGTAGCTGAAATTTGTTCTGCACGTGATCGTAAACCTGACGGGTTAGGCAGACCCCTCCATCTTCAGCCAGAGCCTCTATCCTAGATGCAACGTTCACAGTATCCCCGGAAATGTCCCCGTCTGACTCTGTCACGTCGCCGAGGTGTATGCCAATCCGAAGATGAATTCTCGGCTCTACGGGCGCGGAGATATTGTACTCCCTCGCAGTTCTCTGAATGTCATATGCACATTTCACCGCGTCAAGAGCACTGGGAAACTCGACCAGGAACGCATCTCCCATTGTTTTGATTTCTCTGCCGCGGTGTCGGTTTAGAATTGGTCTGATCAGCTTCCTCTGCTCCTCGACTAGGGCTAGCGAGAGAGACTCGTTCCTCTGGCCCAGGGTTGTGTAACCAACCATGTCAGTGAAAACGATCGCAGCGAGTCTTCGCTCGCCCTGAGTCAACGATTTCTCCCAAGTCTCTTGATTCGTCTTGGGATAAAACCGTTTATGGTGAGACGGGTGAGGGTCCCCTTGGACCCTTTCTAGAGTTCCTATCCCAAGCCCGTTTTCTTGGATATCTCTCTGAATCGGAGGTTATCTCGAAGGAAGTCGAACATTGGAAGGAAATGGATGTATGGAATCCCCGCAGACTTCTCGTTCACAGCCTTCTCCAACCACTCTAGAGCGTTAGTCTCGTCTTGTAGAGCGGCGTAGATCATAGCTATATGGGAGGGATCTGTGTAACGCGTACCGCTTTCCTTTAACAGCCTATTCAATATCGCAACCGCCTCTTCCCTTAGTCCTGCTTTGGCGTATGCGGATGCTGCGGCCGCCGCGTAGGTAGCTTCCGTGCTAAGTCCCAATATCTTCTTGGCTTCCACGGCCGCGTCTGCGTTCATTCCAGCAATGATGTAAGCGAAGGCAAGAAGATAGTGGGCTGGCGCGAATCCGTCGTTCATCTCTATCACTGATCGCAGCATCTCAAGTCCCTCTTCCCTATGATTTGCCCATACGAGAAAGTAACCGAATGCTGTGCCAATCGCGGGCGAAAGAGGGTCTAGTTCTTTCGCCTTCCTCCATTCCTGCATGGCATTCCCGTTTCCCTTGAAGGAAAGGTCGAGAGCGTACCAGTGGTGTGCTGTTGCATTGTTGGGGTTTAGCTTGATTGCTAGCCTGTACTCATTTTCAGCCTCAGCCCAGCGGAAGTTCCTTTCGTGAATTGCGGCGATCGCGGCGTGGGGCTGGGATATAGTAGGGTCTATTTCCAGAGCCCTCGTGGCATATTCTTGAGTCTTGGCTTGAGCTTCGGGTGTTGGCATCATGCCATAGTCGGCCATGACAACGTGCGCATCCGCCAGATCCGAGTATGCTAAGGCTAGATTCGGGTCGGCTTGCACTGCCTTACGCAAGTATGCGATGCCTTTCTCGATTGAAGGTTTAGTCCTTTCATTCCAGTAGTACCGACCCTTCAGGTAGAGCATGTACGCCTCTGTATTCTCCGTCGGTTTCTTCTCAAGCCGACGCCTGGTAGAGTCGATGAGCTTTACTTTCAACGCATCTGCAACCTTCTCGGCTATCTCGCTCTGTATGGCGAATATGTCATCCATCTGCCGGTCATAGTTCTGGACCCAGAGATGCCCTTCAGTGGATGCGTCTATCATCTGGACCGTTATCCGGACCTTGTTCGCTGCCTTCCTCACGCTACCCTCAATTACCGTTCCTGTCTTGAGTTCCCTTCCCACGTCCGCAATCCTCTTCGGGGAATTCTTATATTGCATGACAGAGGTCCTGGCGATGACCGTCAGTTCCCGCAAACCTGATAGAGCGGTTATCAGCTCCTCTGTCATTCCATCAGCGAAATACTCATCATTAGGGTCCGGGCTCATGTTCTTGAGTGGCAAGACCGCGACCCTGTGACTGTCAAGCTCAACCGCCTCTTCCATCATAGCTCCCTCCCAAGGCATTACCATCTTGAACACTTCTATGGGGTCTCTTAGGTTCTTCAGCGACTTGGCCCCCAGGCTCCTCAGGGGCAGTTCGAACTTGTTCTGGACTTGATCGTAGACTTGACGCGTGAGACAAACGCCTCCACTATCTGCTATGGATTCCATTCTCGAGGCAACGTTGACTGCGTCACCCGAAATGTCGCCTCGCGATTCCACTATGTCGCCTAGGTGAACACCAATCCTCAGGCGAACTCTTCGTTCTGCAGATAGAGAATTGTTAAGCTCCCGCGTGGTCTTCTGGATGTCGTAGGCGCATTTTACCGCGCTGAGCGCGCTGGGAAAGTAGACCAAAAACGCGTCACCTATCGTCTTGACTTCTCTACCCCCATGCTTGTTAAACATGGGGCGCAACAACTCTCTCTGTTGCTCCAATACCGAGAGTGCTAGTGATTCGTTCGTTTGGCTGAGGGCCGTGAAACCGACTAGGTCGGTGAACATGATTGCAGCGAGTCTACGTGCGCCCTCTGTCAAGAAATCCTGCAAAATCTCAGCCGTGCTTGAAGATAAAACCGTTTACGAAGCCGAAGCCCTAGAGAGTCTTGATGAGCTTGCACCTAGAGTCTTGACTCGAATAAGACCCTTTTCAGGCTAATGCGACTCGAATTTGGTTCCGATCCAACACGGCACAGGCTCGGTTACTATATCCGTGCGGCAGTCATGTGTCACAGATCGCTTGCGTTACAATATAGAATCCTAAGGACGACGTTCTGCCCTGCGGAGATGCCCAGCAAGTAGAGCCTCAATCTTCAACGGCAGATATTCGTACCTGTCCTGTATGCCCTTCTTCAGGACAATCCCCCACGCAAGATCGGCGATAGATTCCAAAGCTCTGCGAAATCCTTCTTTCAAGTACGTATTGTGGGAAGTGACGACTGTAACTAATCGTCTGTCGATCAAAATTTTTAAATGGATCGATTCGGAAATATCTTCTCTAGTCAGTTGGCGTCAATTCGCGGTTTCATGAGAGGCCTAGTGGGCCTGATTTGCGTCCTATTCCTAATCGATTCGGATCAGGTATTTTCCATATACTTGCGACTTCCGTGGCAGGAGACTTGGTCCGGCGTCGTGATTGTCGGTGTTGCTGGGGCTCTTTTGATATTCTCCTCACGTCGCTGGCCTAAGAAGATTCGACCCCACCGTGAATTCATCCTCGAAAGACTCGGAGAGATTCGATTCGCAACGTTCGCGTTTGTCTTCACCGGATTTGCCAAGGTATTCTACGAGCTCGACCGTTTCCTGATTCTGTTCTATACGTATCCGGGGCCATGGATCATGTTCGGATTCCAAGCGATTCTCCTGACTCAAGTTGCCGCCCTGCAATACCCGCAGTTGAATTTAGCAAGTCGATTGGGCACGCGAGGCGTTAGGCTCGTCTGGAACTTGATCAGCCGGTATCGGCGAAGGAAATAGCCCGATTCAACCCTTTTCCGATGCTGGGTATAAGTAGCGTGATTTGCCTATCCTAGGTAGGTAAGACGAAATGTCAAACCTTAAACTTCCTGAACAGATTATGGTAAACAGTTAAAGCTGGGAACCGTTTCTGGGATAGCAAGGAAATAATATGGCCCTCGGTGATCCGTTTCAGATCCTCCTGATCTTGGGCGTGCTAGCAGTGATTCTAATCTGGGGTCCGCAGAAGATTCCGGAGTTGGCGAGGTCAATAGGCAAAGCTCGAAAGGAGTTCGATGACGCCTCGAAAGGCCTGATGCAGCCTCCGTCGAGTACTTCGACGACTGTCTCAACCCCGGACTCGCTCATCGATACGGCACAAAAGCTCGGTATTAGCACTCAGGGAAAGACTCGCCAAGAAATCTCCGATGAAATCGTGAGATTGGCACAAAAGTAGTCCCAACCCGACGAATCCGACGACTCGTCCTACGCCCGAAGTCCTACCGGTGGGAATGTTCCATCCGTGGCGACTGGTTTCGGCATAAGATATCTTAACAGGCCATCGAGAGCCGACAGTGCTCACAGGAGACCAAATCCGATCCTTGTCTGACGAGGCAGAGGGCGACAAGATTCTTCCATTATGGGATCATATTAACGAGCTTTCGCGCCGGATCAAAATCTGGATTTACGCTTTCGTAGCCTCGACCCTATTTTTCCTAGTCTTTCCCGCTGACCCGGCGTCAGTCCTTCAGAATCCACTACAGATCTACCGACCTCTGATCACTGCTGTCCTTCTTGGGATCAGGGAGAGGTTGTTGCCTTCCCAGTATTTTCTGATCGGAGGCACCGTTACTGCTCCTTTAGAAATTATAGTGGTCGGAGCAGCCGTGTTCGGTTTCGCGACCAGCGTTCCAGTCTTGGCCTACGAGATTTACAAATTCATAGACCCTGCGATAAAACCGAGTGAGCGTCAGTCCCTCTATCCATTTGTAGCCGCATTCTCTGTGCTTTTTGTCGGGGGCGCGCTCTTTGCATTCT
>WNEZ01018118.1_pt1 | contig 12004 bp, 10 predicted proteins | sample 5400521 | NCBI WGS metagenome assembly WNEZ01 (sample SAMN13153339, study PRJNA577476) | soil metagenome | isolation source: 120 cm saprolite under Douglas fir tree site 2 hole 1 replicate 1 | place: USA:California | collected 2015-04-18
TGCGAGGTCGCGGGTGGTCCGAGGAAGATGTTTACCGAGCGCTCGCGGATCACTATGAAAAGCACAGCGGTCTTCAAGTTCCCGTTTACAAACGTTCCGGTTCGGCCAAGGACGCGTTTCTGTATCTTCTCAGCTTTTCGGCGCTGACGATTTGGACCTGCGGAGCTGGTTCGATCATGTTCACCCTGATTGACCGCTGGTTCAAAGATCCTCTCAGTCCGATGAACTATTACGCTAGTGGCTACTATCAAATTGCGGATTCTCTTGCATGCGTCATAGTAGCTTTTCCGGTTTATGTCCTTGTGATGCGGTACATTCTTCGAGAGTTGGAGAGGTTTCCCGAAAAAATAGAATCCCCGGTAAGAAAGTGGCTCACATACATCGCCCTTCTCATTGCTGCGTGCGTGGTCGTGGGTGATTTAATTTCGTTCCTGACCTATTTCTTGCGCGGGGAACTGACAGCACGCTTCGTGGCAAAGGTTGCAGTCGTACTGGTGATTGCAGGCGGCGTCTTCTGGTATTACATAGGCTCGTTGCACAGAGGTCCGCTTGGTCCGCAGAATGCCAATGAATAGAAACGTTTGGGCCGTTATCGCGGCCACCGTTGCCGTGGTGGCTGTCGTTATCCTGGGATTCCGTGTTTTGGGCGGCCCGGGAACTCAGCGCATGATGCAATCCGACCTTCGCACCGTGCGGTCGCTTGCGGAGCTTGCTCAACAGATCAACGTAAAGTGGGCCGGCGCGGGGAAGGCGCTCCCCAAAGATCTTGAGAAGTTTCCCAGCTCGATCAAACAGGATAAGGCGAGCGGAACGCCCTTCGGATACCGCGTAAAGTCGAACAACGAGTACGAGCTATGCACGAAATTTATAACGGATAACCGGGATGCCCCAGCTGTCAATACAAGCGATTCTTGGACTCACCCAAAGGGCGATTACTGCTTTCCATTTGATGCTTCCCAGCCGGTACCACCCGCCCCCTACTATTACTAATTCGGTCCGAATTTTAAACCCCCGTCAGGGAAACTTGAATTGGCTCGCTGGATCTCTATGTTTGCAGACTATTTCTTCGGGTGTCAGGCAAAGTCAGATACGGCGGGGGGTGTTGGGGAAGTCGAGCCAGACTTTTATGCCGCAGAAGTGCGAGCCTTCGGTGCAGATGGGGGTGGTGATGCCGGCGCGGAGATGGCAGGGCGGGCCGATGTAGCGGGAGAGCTGCGGATGGACGGCGCGGAGTTGGGCGATTTCGTCCATGGAGGCGTTGTAGATTTCTTCCTGGGCGTTGAAGCAGGTGCGCATGGTCCATTTGTGGAGGAGATGCAGGAGCGAGCCGGTTTCGACGAGGCGAATGGATTTTGCGTTAGGAAGAAGATAGAGCGCGATTTCGGGAGGAACGCCGCGGTCGAGTAGCTGGTTCTTGGCGGACCAAGCTTCGTGCATGGCGCGGTCGTAGACTTCTTTCGCGCGGGGATTATCGGCGAGGAGCATGGGTGTGACGTAATCGGGCTCGCGGGTATCGGCGAGAGTGAGAAGCGGGCGAGAGCCGGGAACCATGCGATGGCGCTGGTCCTGGCTGTCGGCGGTGTGGCTGATTTTCTTGGCGAAGGTGTAGTTGGCGTGTTGCAGCGCGCGCATCATGGGCGCGTGGACGCCGATGTTGAGAGTTTCCAGGCGATAGAGATTGCGCGCGGGATTGAGCAGGCGGTCGATGGCTTCGGCGTCGGAGCAGGCGGATTCGGTGAGGCCGACGACGGCGCGGTAGGCTTCGGCCATGACTCGCGGGGCGTTGGGAGAAAAATCGACGAGGCGGGAAGTCTTGCCGGCGAGCGGCGCGTCAAATTCGCGGGCGAAGGCGTCGCCATCGGAGCGCGTGGGCGTGGCGTCTTTCCATTCGGGGAGTTCTTCGAGCGGCGCGGTGGGGAAGCGATCGAAGAATTGCGGATCGAGCTGGCGCACCTGAGCGACCATTTCGCCGATGATGGCGCGCGCTTCGCTGGGAGTATCGGAAGCGAAGCACATACGCCAGAGGCGGTGAAGGACGATGCCGGAGATGGTGTGCACCATGGTGGTGAACGCGGCGACGGGAAGAACGTAACGGGCGATTTCGATGGAGCGTTTTCCGGCGGAGGCTTCGAGTTTCTGTAGGCGCTTGGGGTGAGACATCGGGCCGATGTGCCAGATGTCGTTGAGAATGTCTCGCGTCTGCGGAACGAGGAGCGTGGAGAGTTCGCGATAGTAGGCCCAGGCGCGAGTGATGGCGGCTTCGTAGATTTCGCGGGATTCCTGATTGAAGTAGAGATCGACCGGAGGGACAAAAGCTTGCGCGCGATCGAGGCGGACGTAGCGCTGGCTTTGCTGCTCGGAGTTGTAGAAGGGATGGGCGTGGAGGAAAGACCAGGTGAACTGGCGGCTGACGTTTTCGAGGCCGAATTCGAAGTGAGCATGCTGGTAGACGGTGTGGTGGCCGCTGTAGAAAGTGGCGGCGCCGATGTTGAGGCGCTGCTTGTCGGTAATTTCGTCGGAGTTGATGAGGCGCGAGGAGTAGCAGGTGCGAGCGGCGGCGATGGCGGAATCGAAGGGATGAGCGAAGGCGTTGCGGAGCGTGATGCGCGGCGGAGCGGTCTCGACCGAGTCGGGAACCGGGACGCCGTCGAACATGCGGGATTGCGTGGCCACGTTGAGGATGATTCTACACGGAGGGAGCGAGCGGGACAAAAGAAGAGAAAAAAGCCGCGGGTCAATTTCCGATTTCCCGACCTAGCAAGATCCAGAAGTGGTCAGATCATTTACTTATTTCTTGACCGGGTGAATGCCACAGCGAGAACTAGAATTCCGATCAAGATTAAGAATGGAAAGAACACTGGTGCGTGCCAGTAGGTAAGATAGTGCGATCTCCCTTGCACCAAGTTGATAACGCCGGTTGCAATCAACCCCAGCCCGGCCAATGCAAATATAAGTCGCTGGACCAGTGTCAAATCCCTGGACTTGGCTGCTCGTTTTCTCATTGCCAGGGAAGAAGAATACTAGAATGACTCGACAATCGGAAACCTTTGGGCCGAGGCCATTACTGACTGAATATTTGATCAGTATTCGGCGGAACCCATTGCGAAAAAAAAGCGGACCGGAGATTGCTCCGGTCCGCTAAAGATGCTTGCGTGAATGGGGCGAAGAGTTATCTCTTTGCGGAGGCAGCGGCGGGAACGTTGGCGTATTTCTTGTTGAAACGTTCGACGCGGCCCGCGGTGTCCACGAGCTTCTGCTTGCCGGTGAAGAAGGGGTGGCAATTGGAGCAGATTTCGACGCGCAGCATGTCGCCCTTCATGGTCGAGCGGGTGTGGAAGTTATTCCCACAGGCGCAGTGCACGGTAACAGCGTGATAGTCGGGATGAATTCCGGGTTTCATGGGTCTCCAGTCTGTCGTGTCCGGTCTGCACGGCACCCCGACAGGGTCGGGCGACTACAGCCGCGTCGCTAGGTCACGAGACAATTGGATATTATACGCGAAAAAGCGGGGAACGCAAAATCGGGGCCTGGAGCGGGATCAGGGAGAAGGAATGACAGCGACGGCGGGGTTGGAGTAGGCGCTTTCGGCGCCGGAGTTGTCGACGGAGGTGACGACGTAATCGTAGGTAACGCCATCCGCTACGGTGGGGTCGAGATAGGAGGCAGTGGTGACGAGGGAGTCGAATAGCAGGCTGTAGGAAGCGGTAGCGAGTTCGCTGCGATAGACGTGATAGCCGGCGACGGGGGCGGAGGGGGCGTCCCAGGTGAGGGTGACGGTGTGCTGCACAGCGGGAGTCGAGGTAGCGCTGGTAACGCCCTGGCCGGAAAGCGGGAGCGAGCCGGGAGAGGCGAGGTTGGCGCTGAGAAGTGAGACAGTGCCGGTGGCCGCGCCGCTGACTTGCGGGCGGAACCAAACCTGGAAAGTGACTTTCTGGTTGGGGGCGATGGAGAAGCCGGGGGAGAGGTTGGAGTAGCCGAAGCCGGAGCCGGCGACGGTAACGCCGTTGATGGTGAAGCTGATGTCGCCAGTGTTTTGTATGGTGACGTTTTGCGTGCTGGTGGATTCCAGCGCGAGATTTCCGAAATTGATGGAAGCGGGAGTGAGTTGCAGGGCGGCGAATGCTTTTTCACCGACGCCCGCAAGAGAGACGGAGGAGAGGCCGGGCGAATCAGTTTGAAAAACAATCGAAGCGGTGAAGCTGCCGGAAGTGACGGGAGTGAAGGAGAGGGTGTAAGCGAGAGATTGCGCGGGTAGCACATAGCGCGGCAGCGAGGGGCCGGTAATGGTGAATTCTTTGTTGGAAAGAGAGAAGGAGGCGATGCGGAGAGGAGTCTTTCCGGCGTTGGCGAGGGTGAGTTTCTGTGTGGCGGTTTGGCCGACGACGACGGATTTGAAATCGAAAGCGGTGGAAGAGAGCTGCAGGGAGGATTGCGTGGGAGAAGTGCGTGTATCCATGCCGGCGCAGCCGAGAAGAAGAAAAGAGAAGCAGAAAAAACAGGCAGCGAGAAGAGCGCTGCGAAGAGCGGAAGCCGATGAACGAGACTGAAGCACTCCTGGAGAAATCCCCCTCAGAAGGATGAGAAATTCCAAAGTAACCGGGGCCGGAAGGACAGGCAACCTGTCCGGGGTACAGTTCTGGGACAGTGGGGGTCAGAGATGAACCTGTCCGAAAGGACAGGTTATGAGGGAGAGATCGCGGATGAGCAGGTGGAGTGCGCGAAATGAAGAGAAGCAAATTCCGGAAAAGGGAAGAAGTTTGCAGAGAGATTTGCACAGGGGGATAGAACGAGGTCGTGACAAGGGAGTTTGGAAAGGCGCGGTTTAAGAGACGAAGTGGCAGCCGAGGCGAAAGGAGCCTTCGCTGGTGTGGCGGGACCAGACGGCTTTGAGGTAGACGCGGACGGGGGGAAGAATGGGGACGTGGAGGATGGCGAGGAGATTCTCGGGGAGTTCCTCGGGATGTTCGAATTCGAGAGCGACGCCGCCAAAGCCGAGATCGAGGACGCGGGCGCGGCGGCTGCCGGCTTCGCCGATGACCGCGTAAGCATTGGTGCCGGCCATGGAAACGCGCTCGGCTTTGCGCTGCATGGCGTAGGAAGGCGGGACGACCGAAGCAACGGACTGTGAAGCGAGGGATTCAGCGGCGGCCGCGGAAGCAGCAGAAAATTCGGAAGAGGGTTTTTCGGGAGCGCGCGTGATGGAAATGGGGATAGGAGAAGCGGCGGGGGAAGCGGGCTCCGGGGAAGGAATGGATGCGGGGCGAGTCGCGCCGCCGGGGCGCGAGTGGTTGGCTTGCTTCAGGCGATAGAGGCGTTCGTCGGCGACGCGAATGAGTTGATCGGACTGATCGCCGTCCTGGGGAAAATTGGCGACGCCATGATCCATGTTGACGGAAAAGGCGAGCTGCAGCGGAGCGAGAGATTCGGCAAAGACGGTTTCGACGCGGCGGCTAAGAGCGATGGCTTGCGCGGGATCGGTTTGCGGGAGAAGAAGAGCGAATTCATCGCCGCCGATGCGGAAAGCGGAGTCCGAAGTGCGCAAAGCTTTCTGGAGAGTAGCGGCGGCGGCGCGAAGAACTTCATCGCCGCGCAGGTGGCCGTACTTGTCGTTGACTTCCTTGAAACGGTGAAGATCGAGGATGACCACGCCGAGAGGGAGGCCGTAGCGGCGCGCGCGGTTGAGTTCTTTCTCGAAAGATTCGGCGAAGAGGCGGCGATTGTAGAGACCGGTGAGCGGATCGGTGGCGGCGTTGACCTGGAGTTTTTTGTACTCGTCATATTCGAGAACGACGGGAACGCGGAGAAGTCCAGCGGAGGAGAGCACGCGCATTTCTTCCCAGAGTTGCAGGCACTGGCTTTCGCGCATATCGAGATGCGTGGTGGCGCGGAAGTAGCGCTGAAGAAATTGGCTGCGCGCAGGAATATCCATAGCTTCGAGCGTGTCCGCAATAAGCTCGAGATACGAATCTTCGACGGGCAAACGCGGAGGCACTGGGCCACCGGGGCTGGGCATGACCGGCTGTTCCTGCTATCTGCTTCTCCCGCGGGGAACGGGCGAGCATAGTACGGGGACTAACCTGACCCATAGGGAGCAAGCCAGGTACCAAATAGAACCATGCAGTGGCCGAATTCTGCCACAGGAGTAAGCGATGGGGACCGACGGATACTATTACAAAAAAGGGAGATAAGCGAGAGAAAGGGCAAAAGGATCGGGGCAGGGGTGAGAGGGCGCACGGAGTCGCAATTAAGGATGCGAGTTCAAGGGGAATTTAGGATACGGAATTACTCAAGAGGGCGCAGAAATTCCAGTCCGAAGACCCTTTGCTCCCCTACAGACTCCGAGTGGCGGACCTTGGCGAGGATGGGGGGAGTCTCACTTGGGATGAGGCTGGAAGAGGCCGGGGCGGGAGCAGGAATGGTGAGCTGGACCGTTTGGTCATGGTGCAAAAGATGTGTGGAGGTAACGCACGCACCGGCATTGCTGATATTCAGGGTGCGGGTGAGCTCGATAAATTCGGTGCCACCAGCGTCGGAACCCCTAAGAAATACAGGGACTTGAATTCGAATGCGAGAAGAACGCCTTGTCTGCGAGGAGTCCAAGCGCGGCCCCTCTTTCACCGGATCGATGCGGATCGCCATAGTCAGTTTAGTACCTAAGACCTAGTACACAGAGGGAGCAGTTTAGATGCCAGTCGAGTGAAGGTACAGGGGGAATATTTAGCTGGGTTATCAATAGGATAGGGGTGTGGAAGGGGCGGGAAAATGGTTTCCCTAGGGCGGATGGGGAGGGATTGTGTAGGGGATTTCCCTAAATGTGCAAATGGAACGTATTTACCATTGACAGTGAGAGGGTGGTCTGGAAGGATGAAAAGGCGAAAGGGAAAATTTTTTCCATCGGAGCTGGGGTGCTCTTCGAGGTATGGAAAATACTTTGACAAGTACGGGCAAGACTGTCCTGCCGAGCCACGGCGTGCCGGTGGATCATGTGCGGGCCTTGCTCGATACCGTGGACAAGGGACTGGTGGTTGCGGACCGCGAAGGGCGCGTGCTGCTCTACAACTTGCGCGCAAAAAAATGCCTGGAAGCGCACGGCAGAGCGGATGGCATTGGATTCAACATTTTTGAAGAGTTGCTGAAGGTGGATGGCAAGGAAATTCGGCGGCGGATTGAAAGCGGCGAAAACGAAATTGAATTGGAAGGGCGGACGGCGATCCGTCCGTATCAAGCGAAAGTGCGCTGGATACCAGAAGCGGACTGGCTGACGATTCAGTTTGCAAACGAGTCAGAAGAAAATTCGGCGGGCGATGCAGCGACGCAAGCAACGGTGCAGGAACTTCTGCAGGAGCGGGAGATTACGTATCGCAACCTGCTGGCGGCGTATTTGAAATTGCAGGAAGTGAACCGGCAGAAGACGGTTTTCCTGGCCTCGGCGGCGCATGAATTGAAGACGCCGCTGGCGGTGATTAAGGGATATTACGATTTGTTGCTGACGGGATCGCTGGGGAAGCTGACGGACAAGCAAAAAGATATTTTGGAGGAATCGAAAGAGAGTTGCGAGCGGCTGGTGCGGCTGGTGAGCATGTTCCTGAATTATTCGGCGCTGGAGAGCGGCAAGCTGGTGCTGCAATTGAGGGACAACGATGTGCGCGATTGCCTGGAAGAGATGTCCGCGCGCTGGTCGGAAGCGTTTCAGAGAAAAGGCGTGAAGCTGGAGTCGCATCTGGACCCCTCGATTCCGACTTTCAAGTTTGACTATCAGAAGGTGCAGCAGGCGGCGGCGAATCTGCTGGACAACGCGCTGAAACACACGCCGACGGGCGGAACGGTGACCTTGCGGGCGCGGCCGCATTTCTGGGAGCGGCGCGTTTCCGAGGTTTCGCCGTTGGAAGAGCGGAGGCGTTTCCGGTTGCCGCGGCCGAACAGCGTGGAAGTGAGCGTCACGGATTCTGGTACGGGGATTCCGGCGGAGCATCACCAAGAGATTTTTGAGGATTTCGTGCGAGTGGACCGCAATACGTCAGGAATGGGATTGGGGCTGGCGATTGCGAAGCGGTTGATTCAGGCGCACCGGGGGAAAATCTGGGTCGAGAGCGAAGCACAGCGGGGGAGCACATTCGCGTTTTTGTTACCGATGGACCAGCACTAGATATTTGAATCGGGTATGGCACTGCTGTGCCGGTACGAGAAGTAATAGCCAGCGCACGATGCCGGTGAAGTTTCGGGAAAAGGGGAACGGATTATGGCGTTAAAGGAAAAGATACTTGTAGTGGACGACGAGCCGAGCATCCGCAAATATCTGCAGACGCTGCTGGAGGTGGACGGCTTTGATGTGCAGGCGGTCAGCAGCGGCCGCGAAGCGCTCGGCAAGATCACCGCGGGAGAGCGGCCGGATTTCATCATTCTGGATGTACTGATGCCGGAGATGAGCGGGCTGGACACCCTTCAGGAAATGATGCATCTAGACCGCAGCCTGAACGTGATCATGCTGTCATGCTCGAATGAAGTGGGCACGGTGGTGGAAGCGATTCGTCTGGGGGCGCACGACTATCTGACGAAGCCGTTCGAGAAGACGGAGCTGGACGCGGCGATGTTGAAGTCGCGGCAGAAGAAGCAGCTCACCCAGGAAAATCAGGCACTGCGTGATTACTGCGATCAGGTGACGGAAGACCTGAGCTTCCTCGCAGCGAGCCCGCAGATGGTGAGAATCCGCCAGCAGATTTTGCAGATTGCGCCGGTGGACGTGCCGGTGTTCGTATGCGGTGAGAGCGGCGTCGGCAAGGAAGTTGTGGCGCGGATGATTCACCTGCGATCAAAGAGAAGGAACCAGGCGTTTATCAAGGTGAATTGCGCGGCGCTGCCGGGAGAGTTGCTGGAATCGGAGCTCTTTGGATTTGAGCAAGGGGCGTTCACGGGAGCGGTACGCGCCAAGCCCGGGAAGTTCGAACTGGCGAACAAGGGCACGATTTTCCTTGATGAGATTGCGGAGATGAGCGTGCATTTGCAGGCGAAGCTGCTGCACGTGCTGCAGGATCACCAGTATTCAAGGCTGGGCGGCAGGCATCTGGTGGAGACGGATGTACGCGTGCTCGCGGCGACCAACGTGGACGTGCAGGAAGCGATGAAGAGCGGGCGATTCCGCGAGGATTTGTACTACCGGCTGAACGTGCTTTCGATCAATGTGCCGCCGCTGCGGGAACGCACCGCGGAAATACCTTTGCTGTTCAAGCATTTCCTGGCGAAATACAGCGAGAAATTCGGGAAGGTGGAGCAGACGCCTTCGAAGCACCTGCTGGATGCGGCGCTGAATTATCCGTGGCCTGGAAATCTGAGGGAGCTGGAAAATTTCGTGAAGCGTTACGTGATTCTGGAAGACGACGAAGGCAGCCTGCGTGAACTGATTGAGATGTCCGCGACACGGCAAAGAACCTCGCCGCGCGAGGAACCGGTGCAAGCTCCGCGGGAGCAGGGCTTGAAGGCGCTGGTCCGCGGGTTGAAGGATGAAGCGGAGATGGAAGCGATCGCCGACGCGCTGGAAAAGACCCGGTGGTGCCGCAAGGATGCGGCAAAGATGCTGGGGATCAGCTACAAAGCGCTGCTCTATAAGATGAGGCAGTTCAATCTGGATACGCCGCGGACCCGGAAGGCTTCCGTGCCGAAGACGGTGGAGACGGTTCCAGCGAGTGTCGGAGCGAAGGCGGAGTAGAGGGCGGCAGGCATGGTACGGGGTAGTCCCTGAAATGCACAGAGCCTAAAAAGAGAACTTGCGGATATTCCGCGAGCGCGATATGTTGCGCATCGTCACGAACACGCAAGACGGTTCGAAGCGCGTCGTTGTCCCTGAACGAGGAGGAATGTTGCGTTTGGGGAACTGGCGTGCGGTGAATTGTGCGACGGGCCTACGGGGATCCGGCGATCACGGGCAGAAAATCCAAACAGGGGCGGCTTTGCTGCACGAGCCGCGAACGGAGTCGAGGATGTCCGCAATGGATGAACGCCGCACAGCGCGGCGCTACGATTTGACTCTACCGGTCAGCATCAGGATGGCAGTGGAAAAATTGGTCACTCGGCAAGAGGGGAAAACGCGCGATATTTCCACGCGCGGGCTCTATTTTGTCGTGGGGAACGACCTCGAGACTGGGTCGGATCTGGACATCACCCTCACTTTGCCGGGAGAGATCACTCGCGGCACGGATGTTTTCGTGCGAGCGCAGGGGAAGGTTGTGCGGGTAGAGAAGCGCTTGGAAGATGGCGAGCCGCGCATGGGTGTTGCGGCGATCATCGAGAGATACGACATTGTCCGCGGCGAAAGCGTAAGAAGCTGAGAGCTGAGTTAGCTGGGTGTGAGCGGAATAAACATTCCGTGTTGTGGACGTAATCCTCTCTGTCGGAAGCGCTCCAAAGGCCTATTTGGAGCTGCAAGTACCAGAACCATCAAACCCATGCATGGTGCAACCACAAGAAAACAAATGCTTTACTCTAAGGCTGGGAATTGCCCTGTGAGAAGAGCCCGTTTTTTCTTTGGACGACCGTTTGCACTGAATTCAGCGGGGAAACTATGGCTGGAGAAGGTCACAACAAGAACGGCTACTGGGGAAAGTTGAACCCAGTACCTCCCGATCAAGTGCTTTTTGGACGATCGTCGGCGATGGCCGAAGTGCGCGGGCGCGCCGAAAAGATCAGCCGGACGAATATCCCGATCCTTCTGAGTGGAGAAGGTGGAACTGGGAAAGAGGCGTTGGCGAGGTGGGTCCACAGCCATTCGGAGTATGGGTCCGGGGAGTTCGTGAAAGTGAACTGCGCCGCGATCCCCGGGATGTTGCTGGAAAGCGAGTTGTTCGGTTACGAGAAAGGCGCGTTCACTGGAGCGAACAACAGCAAACCAGGCCGCGTGGAAATGGCGCATCGCGGAACGCTGTTCCTAGATGAAATTGCCGACCTCGACCTGAATTTGCAAAGCAAGCTGCTGCATTTCCTGCAGGACGGAACCTTTGCGCGGATTGGCGGACAAAGCGAATTGAAGGTGGATGCGCGGTTGCTTTGCGCGACCAACAAGGACCTGGAAAAAGAGATCGCGACGGGGCGCTTCCGCGAAGATTTGTATTACCGCATCCATGTGTTCCGGCTGAAACTGCCTGCCTTGCGCGAGCGGCGTGAGGATATTCCGGGGATGGCGGAGTTTTTCCGGCAGCACTTTGAAAAACAATTTGGGATGAAGGCGGACCCGTTTGCCCCGGAAATGCTGGAATATCTGAAGAATTTGAACTGGCCGGGGAATGTGCGGGAATTGTCGAACGGGGTGGCGCGCTACGTATTGATTGGCCCGGAAGCGACGGTGCAGCAAGAAAGCGTGACGCGAAAGATAAAGCCGGCGATCAGCGGCGATGGAAGCGAAGAACCAGTAACGTTAAAGCGCCTAGCGAAGGATGCCATCAAGGAGATGGAGCGCAATGCAATTCTGGAAGCGCTGCGCGCGAACCAGTGGAATCGCCGGAAAGCGGCGTTGGCTTTGAAGATCAGCTATCGCGCACTCATTTACAAAATTCGCGATGCAGGATTGGTGTCGCGGCGTTCGACCATGAACGGGACGCAAAACACTGAAGTTCGGAGCATGGCGCAAAGCGGCGGAGATTGAAGAGGAAGTAATTGAGTAAGGAAGTAAGGAAGCAGAAGCGGTCTGCGGCCTTGCACACTGAATTAAGATCGATTTGGCGCTGAATTAGAAACGATCGACTTTCCTGCCTAGACGAAACAAACTCCTCAGGAACTGAGTACCGGTACAGGCTCGCAAGCACTGGAGTAGGTATAGGACTGTGTAGTTCTAGTAGTATCGGTTGAGATCTCATGGCTGAGACAATTCTCTTAGATAGGGTTGCCATGCGACGGGCTTTCCTTCCTCTCCGTAACTCTATAAAAAATAGATAGTTATGTTTGTTTTTCCCATTTGCGGGCCAGGCGGAGCTTTCTCAAAAAACGGCCCGGATGGGCCAATATGACCGAACGGGCA
>WNEZ01016734.1_pt1 | contig 12003 bp, 14 predicted proteins | sample 5400521 | NCBI WGS metagenome assembly WNEZ01 (sample SAMN13153339, study PRJNA577476) | soil metagenome | isolation source: 120 cm saprolite under Douglas fir tree site 2 hole 1 replicate 1 | place: USA:California | collected 2015-04-18
CGGTTCCACCGAGCCACAGCCGACAAAAACAAGCCGGTTGCCGTCGATCTCGATCACGCCCCAGCCGGTGCGGCGCAGGCCCGGATCGATGCCAAGGATGCGGACGGGGTGGCGAATCGGCTGAGATGTCATGGGATAGTGATAACGCCGGAGGCGGGTCGGCGAAACATCTACCGGCCGTCATGCCCTGCGAAAAGCACCGGTCGGAGCCCCTCCCATCATTGCGAGCCAACGGGTCGCGCGAATGTGCGCCCGATGACAGGCTCCGCGAAACAATCCACTCTGTGGAGAAGCAAGACTGGATTGCTTCGTCGCTACGCTCCTCGCAATGACGTGTCCTACCCGCCCATCCTGGCGACCAGCGCGTCCGAAATCTCGAAATTGGCGTAGACGTTCTGCACGTCGTCATGTTCGTTGAGGTGGTCGATCAGCTTCAACAGCTTCTCGCCGGTGTCGTCATCCACCGGCACGGTGTTGTGCGGTTTCCAGGTCAGCGCCGCCTTGCGGGCTTCGCCGAATTTCGCCTCCAGCGCCTTGGCGACTTCGCGAAAGGTCTCCGGCGAGGCGTAAATCTCGTGGCCATTCTCGCTCGACGACACGTCGTCGGCGCCGGCCTCGATCGCCGCTTCCAGCATCGCTTCGTCCGAGGCGACCTTGGGGTCGTATTCGATGATGCCGGTGCGATCGAACATGAAGGCAACCGAGCCGGTCTCGCCGAGATTGCCGCCAGCCTTGGTGAAGTAGGATCGGATGTCGGATGCCGCGCGGTTGCGGTTGTCGGTCAGGGCCTCGACGATCACGGCGACGCCGCCCGGACCATAGCCCTCTTAGCGAATCTCGTCGTAGTTTTCGCTCTCGGAGCCGCTCGCCTTCTTCACCGCGCGGTCGATCGAGTCCTTCGACATGTTTTCCTGGCGGGCGGAGATGATCGCCGCACGCAACCGCGCATTCATTGATGGGTCGGGTTGGCCCATCTTGGCCGCGACGGTGATTTCCCGTGCCAGCTTCGAGAACAGTTTCGACTTCTGGGCGTCCTGCCGGCCCTTGCGGTGCATGATGTTCTTGAACTGGGAATGTCCGGCCATGCGTTCTCTTTCGGGACTCGTCCGGGATGAAATGGGGTGGAAAGCGCGGCGTTATAGGCCGCTGATATTCTTCCCCCTGAATATTCCCAAATCTTCCTGAGTGCAAGATAGCCCTGATTTTATTGCATTACTTCTAAGGGCTATTGTTTGGAAGACCTCAGAGAGGTACAGGAGGGAATGTACGTTATGGGAAATAGTGCATCGAGAAAGCGTTAAAGCCATGCCTCGTGAACTCCTAAAAACGGCCGAAGTCCGCAAGCTGATCTCCTTCACTCGGGGAAAAGGCAAATTCCGCGATGGGGCCGGATTGTATTTAGATGTCCGCGCGCCGGGTCAAGCGTCGTGGGCCTATCAGTTCCGGCTTGCCGGCAAAACCCTATGGGGATCGATTGGCCCGGCGTCAATTTACTCTCTCGACGATGCGCGGGAAAGACACACCGAATTGCGCAAGATCATACACAAAGAGGGAAGGGACCCGCGAAAGCCAAATCCCGGGGCTGGCGAGCCCGCTGGCGCGACGTTCGAAGAAGCGCTGACTGATTACCTTGCGGACGCGTCGCCTGAATGGAAAGGCGGGACAGATGGAAAGGAAGCCATCTCCTATCGACGGTCGTTTAATCAGATACCGACCCTGCTGAAGCGGGAGGTGGAATCGATTGAGCCGAAAGAAATCAACCTCGCGGTCAAGGTCTGGGCTGACAGGCCGGTGACGATGCGCAGAATGCAGACCCGGATTAAGACGGTCTTGAAGTTCGCGAAAACGGGCGAGCGGAGGATGCAGAAGCCTGGGCGAGATGTCGTCCACCATGCCGCGATGGACATTGCCGATGTTCCGCAGTTCATGCGGGAGTTGTCAGCCCTCGGAACCGTCGAAGGCCGCGCCCTGATGTGGACCATCCTGACGGCCGCTCGCACGGAAGAAACGCTCGGCTCGACATGGTCCGAAATCGCCGACGTGGCCGCCGCCAAAGGCGAGCCGAGTCTGCCGACTTGGGTCATTCCCGGCGACCGCATGAAAGCCGAGCGTCAGCACCGCGTGCCGCTCACGCCTGAAATGCTGGCACTGATCGGTCCTCCGGGCGACCCCGACGCCTATCTGTTCCCTGGCAATGGCGTCAGATCGGGGAGCGCAAAGCTCTGGCACGAAGGCATGAGGCGAACGCTGGGACGCCTTCGGCCCGGCGCCGGCCTGACCGTACACGGTTTCCGCTCAACATTCCGGGATTGGGTCGGCACCAAAACCAACTATGGGCGCGACCTCGCCGAGTGGTCGCTTGCTCATGCGGTCGGCACCAAGCTGGAAAGAGACTACGCCCGCGCCGATCTTCTGGCCAAGCGCCGGCCGCTCATGACCGACTGGGCAGCGTTCGCACTCAGTGCAACGTGACGCTTGGGATCCGGGGCTAATCAGAAGCGCTGGACAACGCACATCCCTCTGGCAGCAGGTTTGAGTCCTGCTGGGCCCAGTAATGTTTCAGGAGGTGTTCTGAATACGCAAGAACGACTCGATCGCCGTTTGAGAATGACTCGATCTGCCGCGCGTCGACATGTTCAGCGCCCTCCACTACAATGCATGGAAGTTCGACGGCTCGCGTTTCAGCGATGCCCGACTTCACTGCGGTGCACCGAGCGGATGCGCCACTCCTCCGCGAGGTCATGGCGACGGGACTGCGGCCGGAGTTCGGTTTCCGATGCGCGCGAGCAAGCCATCCTTGCCGTTTTCGAGGCCATATTCGTCGGCCGGCTTGCCGTCAAGTTTTGCCGCTTCAGCTACACCCTTTGATAGAATCGCGAACGACTCGTCGGAGAGTCTCAATGCTCCGACGCCCACGCGGCGACGCCAGCGCGGCCCGCGCTCCCAAGCTTCCAACCATGCGAAGCCGAGGTCGCTTGCCCTCTTCACGGTGCCGAACGCCTGTATCAGGGCGCCGGCCTGGTTGATGTCCTTCTTCGCCTTGTCCTGCGAGAAGACGTTGCGGAGCGTAGCGACGATCAGCTTGTGCACGGCGTAGCGCTCCGGTGCAGGAACGAGGACGGGCACGCCGGCATCGTGCAGCACGACCGAACGGATCGGATCGTGAATCAGGAAATCCAAATAGCGCAGGACCTGTGCTCCCACCGACGGTCCAAGCGACGGCATGGCCGAAAGGCGGGTCGAAAAATCCTTGTCGCCGCGGTTCGGGGTGATGAATTCGACCTTGAATCCCTTTGCGTTCGCGAACCCACTGAAGAGCGTCTGTTCGTCGATCGAGAAGGATGGTGCGAAGGTCGGATCGACCTTTTTCAGAACGGTCTCGATGTCTGGCATCGTCTCATCGATCGAAATCGAAATGCCGTAGAACTTCGCGATATCCACGTCCTCTGTCGTGATAAGCTCGTCCGGAAGCTTGACGCCGAGAGTTCCGCTGTAGGTCTGATAGGCGACCGACCCGACCACCGTCGCCCGCAGACGGAAAAGACCGGCCTTGGCGAGTTCACCGATGACGAGACCCTCGAGATGCGGCGGCGACGGATACCCTGCGCGCCTGAGCTTCGCGGCAAGTTCGCGGCGCGTGCGGTATCCGATCTTCGTGCGTTCGAAGGCTTCCACCCGCCGTACGATCTCCGGATCGTCGGCCGGGCCCACGTACTTCAAGCTAGTCTTGGTAGGCCCATCGCCGCCAGAGGTGTCGTATGCCTTGTAGTAGTAATAGTCCCGATTGGCCCGCTTCTGCTTCAGGAAGGTGCCGTTCGCCGGAAAATTCTCGTCGAAGTCGGCATCGAAGGTTTTCTGAACCAGATCGGAAAACATGACTTGGTCGATGTTGGAGAACTCCTTCATGGAACCCTCTTTGTTACCATTTTGGCGTAATGGTAACAATTTCTGTTCTTTTTTCAACTGCATCCTTGTTACCATTTTGGCATAATGGTAACAAACAAATAGTAATGTAAGCTCAGTAGCTTAAGATTCTGCTTGATCTAACTGACAGACCTTAGCCTTACGGAACCACAAAGCTTGGCCCCCAAAAATCCTAGGCACGCCCCGCAAGAACGCGCGGTGATTTGATAACCGCACTACCGCAAATGGGCACGCGACATGCGGGATTAAACATCAGCTTTCAGCTACCTAAGATTGACGCAGCTCCCAATGCAAACCTTCTAATCATCCCTCACGACTGAAGAAAGCGGCCGCGGATCGCCAGCACCGGGCACTCGACAAAGATGATCATCATCGTCGACGATCCATCATGGTCACGCCGCCGCAGATGCTGTTGATGCCGCCGCCGATGATGATCATGATCGTCGGCATGCCGCGGAATCGCTGGTGGCTATCCGCACCGGGAAATGAGTGGCGGGCACCATGACCACACCATAAACTAAGATCCTGGGCGCCTTAAGACACCAAGTGCCGACGAGACGGCCGTAGGCCGATCGACTGCTCCGGCGGAGATGGCGCCGGCAGCTTGCCGCAGGAACGTCTGCCGCAGCATCACCCTGCACCATCAGTGGCGCCCGGCCCCCGCCCGCGAGCTTCGATGTCGACATCGACACGCTTCAGCCGCACAAGTTCTTGATGATGCCGCCGCTGGTCGACATGTCGATATCGGCAGCGGGAGCGCGACCAGCAGCGAAGACTAAAACACCAGCAGCAGCAGCAGCAGCAGCGGCCCATGAGGACGATCAATCAGGGTCTGTATGTTCGTCGTGCTGCTGCTCGGCGAGAAGCGCTCATCCGTCATATCAATCCTTGGATCGCGGCGCGAGTAGCCCGGTGGAGACCGTCTCCCGCAGCTTGGGAAGCTGCTGTTCTGCCATTGAACTACGCCCGCAAATCAAAGACTTAACAGGTATCTGCCTTCCGTTTTGGTTGCCATTTCGTTGCCACGTTCGCGGGTCCGATCAGCGCCTCGCGGCGATTTATATCATTCGAAACGCCGGCTTCAAACCGTTTAGGCATCGACGACAACGAAACCATCCCTACCGCATTCGCCGTGCAATTTCGCCTTTGGCACGAAACGGACATACCGCGTGCGTAAGGTGATGTCTGCTTTCGGGGGCAAAGCGGAAAACATTTGCTCTCATTGAGCTTTTCCGGTTTTGACCCAAAGCGGTCATCCAGCGATTGATCAAATGGTCAAGGCTGCCGCTCTTTTGGCTTGGCACTACCCGGGCGTTCGTCGAATGATACTTTTCCCATGCTGTCCGAGATTGACCCTCCGAGTACATGAGCCGTATCGTCGTCTGACGACATTACAACGTTGCGCCCGAGGGGATAGAACCGTTGTCAGAGCCAATCGATGTCAATAGGCGACTGGCGGCCGTCTTCTCGGCCGACATCGAGGGCTATTCCCGCCTCATGGGCGCCGATGAAGTCGGGACTCTCAAGGGCCTCACGGAACGCCGTGCCATTCTCGACAAGGCTATTGCGGACCATCGGGGCCGTATAGCGAATACGGCCGGCGACAGTGTCCTCGCCGAGTTTGGGAGTGCCGTCGATGCCGTGCAGTGCGGGGGTGCTCAACAGGTTAAGAATATCGACGAGCCGATCAGGGCTTACGTCGCCGGTAGGCTGCGTGATACTCCGAGTGCTGCTGCACTCGCGAAACCCTCCAAGTCGCCGACACTGCCCGACAAGCCATCCATCGCGGTACTGCCGTTCCAGAACATGAGTGGCGACCCAGAGCAAGAGTATTTTGCGGATGGTATTGCCGAAGATGTGCTGACGACATTGTCGAAAATTCAGGAGTTGTTGGTCATAGCGCGCAATTCGAGTTTTATGTTTAAGGGACAGGGCCGGGACATCCGCGAAATCGGGCGAATACTCGGCGCTCGCTATGTGCTCGAAGGTAGCGTCCGTAAATCCGGCAACCGCGTGAGACTGACGGCACAATTGATCGACAGTCTTAACGGCGGCCACGTGTGGGCAGACCGTTTCGAAGGCGACCTAAACGACGTGTTCGAACTTCAGGACCGGATTACGCAGGATATCGTTGGCGCGCTCGAGGTCCGGCTGACGCTCGGTGAAGAGGCCCGGGTGTGGCGAAAACGCTCGGGCAGTCCGTTGGTGTACGAGCACTTTCACAAGGGTCGAACCCTCTACATCAATTTTGCCAAGCACACGCATGCACAAGCTCGCCTCGAACTCGAACGGGCCCTGGCGATCAATCCTGACTTCATACCTGCGCTTGGCACATTGGCATATGTAGTAACCGATCAGGTTCGTTTTGGTTGGGAAAGCGATGGGACGACCACCTACGAGACGGCGCTGCAATACACGGCCCGAGCTCTGACTGTCGACCCGAACGATTATTACGCATACGTGGCGATGGGATATACGCGCTTGTTTCAACGTCGGCATGACGAGGCTCTAGCTGCCGGCAAGAAGGCGATGGCCCTCGGCCCGAGCTGCTCCGATGCCTATCATATGGCGGGTATGTTTCTCGGCTATGCCGGCGATTTCCGGAAATCGGCCGAGTATGAGCAGCAGGCGCAACGGCTCAGCCCGATCAGCCGCAACGAGTCGATGGTCGACGAGGCGCGTGCGAAGTTTCACCTCGGCGATCTTGCCGTGGCACGTGACATTGCCTCACGCGTCTTGATCGAGAGACCACACTGGCTGACAGCGCAAGCCCGATGTTGGCCCAGACCCGTTCGGCGGCTGCGCCCGGTTCCCCCATCCGCGCTCCCAATACGGCGAGCATCCGCGACGCATGCCGATCGAACGCCTTGGTGTCACCGGTGGCCCTGAGCGAGAACGTGCGGGCGTCCAGTCGAACCGCTTCGTTCCGAGAAATGGCAGCAAGCAGTAAAAGGAATTCTTTGGATGGATCGAGGGGAACGGGCGCGAGCCGGTAGGCAGGCTCGCCGCGGCCCCAGCGCGAAGCCATCTCCTCGAGAAGCTGGAGTACCCAAGGCTCGCCGGCCGACGCAATTGGCAGCAATTCCGCCTTGGCAATCTCAGCTATTTGGCTTGCCGGCGTCCGCCCAAGATACTTCGCAAGCAACGTCGGATCCTTGACGCGGATTCGGTCCATCAAGTGCGAGCGTTCACGCCGGCCGCGCACGATCTCGACGGCACCGAATTTCTCAGCGGCGGTCATACGCTCCTGAAAGCGGGCGAGCTGATCCGCCCTTGGAAGACTGTGGCGCGGCCGACGCGGCGCGCGAGCGGTCGGGGTTGCGTTCGCTCAAGTAGAGAAGCCGCTCCAGGAATCCGACCCCGACGTCCGAGTTGCGGAGATCCGTCATTCGGCCGCCTGGTCTTTCGGAAGGACCGCCTCCTCGGTCGCCACAAGTTCGGCCTTGAATGCGTCGAATCCCTTACGATACGGATCGGCCGCCGCGAGCGCATCCCTTGCCTTCTCAGTGAGGTGCTCGTCGCGCAAATATCGATCCGGAATTCCAAACGTCACCAAATCTTCGTCTGTCAGATGCGCGAGCGTTTCGTCCTCAACAAAGGTGGGCCGTCCTTGGTAAAAGAGTTTCTCAACGCTGCCTGAAATGGCTCTCGTCTCCATGCGGCCAACTACATCATGGAGCGCCAAGCGCCGAGCGACCGCGACCGCTTTATGAAACGGCATGTTCGCCTCGCCGAGATATTCGGGAAGAACTAGATCGGGACTGCCTCTTTGCGACTGTGAAATCCACGCCCAAAAACTCGCGACAGATACGCCGCATCGCCGAGCCGCTTCAGCCTGGCTCAACACTCCGCCGGCTATCACATCGCAGATTGCGGTCAAGGTTTTGCAACCGGCGGGGAGCATCGATGGTCAACGATCCCCCCGCCGGTCGCATCATCGAGCGCCATCGCTCAATCGTTATTCGCGGGGTCGGTTTTGAACTTTTCGAAGCTCTTGCAGGAAAGTGGTCGGCGGATGGACCAACCGATCCGCCTCGGTCGCCTGAGTTAGTTCAGACATCTTCAGCGCAACCAATTTCTCGGCTGCTTTGAGCCGATCTTCTGCGGCCTCTGTCGCCCGTGCGGCGGTGATTAGGTTAAACAAGCGCTCACGCTTTTCCGGCGGAAGTTTTTCGACTTCAGCCGGATCGATGTTTTCGGTTGTCAAATTTCCAAGGCTGTCGAAAATTTCAATGTTGGGCATGGGACGTTCCTTTTATGAGAGGTGCGGAGGTCGCGCGCAATGCTCGCGGCTCGCTCGCGGCTTCGCTTCACTTGCGCAGCGGCGTTCCCGCCAACGTGACGTTGCAACTACGGGCCATCCTGGAGGCCGCGGCCGGGCCGAACGACTTGATAACGTTTGCCATCGCGGCGTAGCGGTCGCCCTTGAATTCCGGAGCCCATGGATTGTTGCGGCGATCAGCATTTGCCTTTTTATTTTTGTTGTCGTCATCAGCGACGGCGTCCTCCGGGTTCCTACCGGCATTCAGGTCGGTCGCCCGACATCCCCATGCGGCCATTGTCGATAGGTAAATCGGCTCACCATACTTCTGGAGAAAATCGCCCATCGCTTTCAACGTGCGATGCTGACCGAAGGCAAGCTCTGCATCGCTAGTGGCGACCTTTTCAACTTCGATTGCGGGATCGAGATTTGTCATTGCCTTGTTTCCTTGCACGAGGCGACGAAGCGGATGAGGTCGTCGCGAAGAATATATTTTCTGTTGCCAACTAGATGCGCGCTCAGTTCGCCGGCCCTAAGCGCAGCGCGAATGGCGCGCTCGCCGCACGGCGGATCGAACGCCAGACTTGCGGCCCGTGGTGAATAGGCGACGATTTTTTCGAAGACTGTTTTCATGTCCAATGATACGCCCGAGCTAGTTTGTTGGAAACCGGCATTTACCCGCTGTCAGCTTCGGGGCCTTGCGGAGCCTCTGCGTCACGATAATCGCGCGGAGAAACGCGCCGCGAAAATGAAAGTTGCGGCTGATGCACCAAGGGAAAACGTCCGGCCAATCGCCGAGCGCTTCGTCACTTCTCAGGTGGTGCGCGTGCGAATTTGGCGCGCGAGTGCTATTTTCTGTCGATTTCGCCGGGCACGATCTCGCGTATCCGAAATACACGAACGCAACGCGCCAGCGGCTCATCGCGGCCGACCCTGAGATGCCTGTGCCCGAGAATTCGCCGAAATTCTCGAATGGCTCGTGCCCCAAAAAGTAAACGACGAAACGGATAGCCCGACTGCACACAGTAGTGCCTGCCCGTAAGGCTTCCGTACAGTTGCCGGTGAACTGTCGAGACTTCCACTCGGGTCATTTGCGGACTTGGGGCTACGCTTTTGCGATGTCCATCTTTACCCCCCATGAGCCGACATCGTTAGCCCAGCTCCGAAGTCCGAAAAGTGCCAATAGGCGACATTGAGCTGCAACTACGCAACCGCTCGATTGCCAGTAACCGGCTACATAGTATTCCTAGGGATCGTGTATGGTGGACCGCCGGCAGGCCCTTATAACCCGCCGCTACGAGCAACAGGGCCATCCAAGGGAGGAACCCATGCCCGCTGCCTTCTTTATTGTCCGGTCTACTGTCGCCGATCCCGCAAAGCGCGCCGCGTTCGACAAGTGGTACCAAAACGATTTCTGGCCCGACGTCCTAAAATCCCTCGGCGTCAAAAAGGCGTGGCGGTTCTGGAGCCTTAGTGACCCTGCTATTCATCAGGCGACTTATCAGTTCGGTGATGAAGCCGCGCTCGACCGCGCGATGAAGGAGGAGGTGCCACGGCTGATCGACAAGTTCGTGCGCGACTGGCCCGACGTGCCGCGCGTCCGCGAGACCTTTGTGCTCGCGCAGGAATTTGGAGCGTAGCTACCGCGTCATCGCGGGGCCTAATCGAACCTAGCGCGCATGCGCGTGCGTTTTGGCGCGCGCCCGCGAAAGGATCGATGCGTTATTTCCGGCCGGGGCTGCGCGGACGCCGGCCGATGGAAGAACGCATCAGCGGCCCCACCGCCCGGGTGGAAGACAGGCACGGCGTCGGCACGCAGTGTGCGGCTGCAATCTTGAATACTGGATGTCTCATAAGGGTCAAACGCAGACCTGTCGGACTGTCGGCTCGATGTCTGCTTTGCCCTGATGAGCAGACATCACCGATGGTCGCTGCCATGTCCGAAAAGTGCCAAAACCGGAAGTGCCTAGCTAGTCAAGTCTGGCCTTAAGATGATCCCAATTCGGCCTCCCGACGCGCTACCAAACCGTCAGCGTTTTCCAATGAACCATGGAAGCGGAAGAACGATGCCCTCAGCTCACTGATCGCGGTAACAACTGTGCGGTCGCTCATCCGCGGTTATGCATCAGCCTCGTTCGGGATAGGAGGTGCGTTGCCATGGCTGGTATGCGCCATTATGGCAGCATCGCCTGCTTGTTAGACGCACCGCTCGCAAGAAACTTTTCTGCGACCCCTCAAACTCAATTGAGTACGACGCGGTCACCAATCCGTACTGTTCCCGCGGCAGCGACCACGGCGTAGACCCCGGCGCAAGGGAACTGGCCGAGATCGCCGACTTGCACCCTGTTGTGGCCAACAAGTGTCCGAAGAACATCCGTATCCTGGGGTAGACCGTCCTGAGCAAGCGTCGTCATCACACATCGGGGATCGAGTAGCGCCACGTTGAGCCGTACCCCACCACCAAACCCGAGCTCGTGACCGACCCAGCCGTTCTCGACGAATCCAGGTCGCTCGGTCTCGACGATCACGTTCATGCGGAACCTGCGCTGGTCGAAGCGGCTCTCGGGCCGAACCCCGTCTAGCTGCGCAAGCGTCGACGTCGTCAGGACCGAGAGGGGAAACACATCGAAGAAAGAACCGACAGGAACCGGGGACTCCATTCCAAGCTCGGCAAAAAGCGCTGCTCCAAGCTTTTGCGCGACAACCGTGTCTCTGTTGCCCCCGGGGTCTGCGCCCTCTATGTCAGGGTGGTACTGGTCGATGGTGAAGTCATCTGGCGCTGCCCGCCCCAGCGTAACGTTGCGTTTGAAGTACACTGACAGCACGCGGTCAACCTCACCGGAGTCGCTCCTTACGGTCGTGCTGTCCGGAAACAAAATTTGCACCGGTGGTAGATCGCCGCCCCGGCGTGGTGGCTCGACGAACGCTGCTTTGCAGTCGAGCAGGTTGGGGAACAGCCTCACGCTCTTCGCGCTCACAACTTTGCCCGTGTCCTTGTCGATGAGTGCATATGCGCGGTCACCCAAGACTCCTCGTTCCGTCACCTCCACGTCTTGGAGTTGTTCGCCCCCCATGGACTTCACCGGAAACCTCCACAGCGTTGCTACGAAGCCTACGTCTTCACTGATCGCCATGTGTTCCTCCCAAAGCGCTTCCGCGCTATCAGCTGGCCTTCCGAGACAATTCCGGTACCCAAACCTATAGCCAAAAGTGCCCGTCAGTGTTCGAAGATGGACGTGCGAACGGCTTTGCTCCTGCCTACTAAGAGTTCACGAGCCGAAATGTTTTTATTATTTGGCCATCCGCCAAGCGAACAGCACCACGACCGCCCCGAGCGCCGCTGCAATTGCCGATGTCACTATCCCGCCGCCGACCGCGAGAAGCACCGCGATGTGATAGCCAATCAACGCGCCAGCAATACCCACCAGTGCACTTGTGATGATGCCTCGGGTTGATCCGGAGAATTGACGGGCGAGCCATGACGGCCCGGCAAGCCGGTCGAACAGAAAGCCAGCGGCGAGGCCGATTACGAGAACTACAATAAACGTTATGACGGGGTCAGGGGCGCGCATGTTAGGCCGCCTTGAGTGTGGTTTAGATAGGTTTACGCAAACGAAGCGTCAAATTACAGGAACGGCGCGCCTTTACGGGAGAGAAGTCGACCTCTTGACGGGGTAGCGACAGATGATCTCGACGGTGCCGATCCGTTCCATGTTTATCTTCGGCGAGCCACCTCTATTTATTAGGCGGCGATGATCGAGCGCCGGGTGCTCTCGACGATGGCCACGACCTCGGCCCGCTCGGCCGCCGGGACTGCG
>WNEZ01004626.1_pt1 | contig 11998 bp, 11 predicted proteins | sample 5400521 | NCBI WGS metagenome assembly WNEZ01 (sample SAMN13153339, study PRJNA577476) | soil metagenome | isolation source: 120 cm saprolite under Douglas fir tree site 2 hole 1 replicate 1 | place: USA:California | collected 2015-04-18
CTTTCGCGGGAATGACGACAGGGTTAGCCGAACCGGCGGCGCAGGAAGTCGCGGACATCCTCGGCGCAGCGGTCGGGGACGGCGTCGCAGATATTGTGCGGCAGGCCGTCATAGACCCGGAACTCGACATCGCCGAGCCGGCGGAACGGCTCGTAATTGGCGACCGAGCCGACCGTCTCGCCGCCGGGAATGACAACCAGGGTCGGAACCTGAATGCGCGTGACCTCCGCGCTCCAATCGTAGCTCGCCATCAAGAGCACGAATTTCGCGATGTAGGCCGGGTCATTCCTGCCCGCCTCGTCGAGAAACCAGTTGATGAGGCCCGGATCGGCGTCTGCCGGCAGTCGGTCGGCGATCGTCGCGGCGAGAAACGCGCGCAGCCCCTTCGCCTGGATTTGCGGGATCCAGCTTGGCGCCTGGCTGTTCTTCAGCCCCGGGGTCGAGCTAAAGAGCGCGAGGCTCTTGACCCGCGCGGGGCGGGTCATCGCCATCTGCTGGCCGAGATAGCCGCCGGCCGAATTGCCGACGATATGCGCGCTCTCGACACCGAGATGATCCAACAGCTCAGCCACATCGGCGACCAGCCGGTCGAGGGCGAGGGGCTGGTCGGCCGCCGGCACCTGCGAACGCCCATGGCCTCGCAGATCGAGTCGCACCACCCGGCACTCCCGCGCAAGATGCGGGACCCAGGCGAAATAGCGCCGGGCGCTGCCCATCGCCGCATGCAGCATCAATAGGGTCGCGGGGCGCTGCCAGGGATCGGTGAAATCGTCGATGTCGTAGGCGAGGCTGAGCCCGTCGCTGGTCGTGAAATGCCTCGTTTCGGTCATTGCGCCGCTTCCGCCGTCACGGGGCCGAGCGTCGCCATGAACTCGATCAGATAGGGCTTCCACAGCTTCGCGTAGTAATGGCTGAAATGCCCGTGGGTGTCGGGGCCGGCCGGGATCAACACATAGCGTCCGTGCTTGACGCGCTTCATCGCGCGCTCGACGGTGCCGAGCTCGGGCGGGTTGGCATGATCCTCGGCGTCGTTGATCAGCAGCACCTTGGCCGTGATCTTGTCGAGGTCGGGCTCGGGGTTGTAGTCCATGATCGCCTCGATCGCCCAGAGCTGGTTGTTGGCATCGCCCTTGGCCGCCTCCTCCAGCCGGCGTTCGTAAAGCGCGTTGGCTGCGGCGAGGGTCGGCGCCATTTCCTGGATGCGGGTCGGGCTTTCGGTGCCGAAATTCCCCGCCGCGCTGTAGATGTAGTGGCGCGGGTTCTTGTCGTAGAAGCCGTTGTTCCAGTCCGGGTCGTGGCGGATCGCCTCGGCCGCGGCACGGCGACCGAGCCAGTTTCGCCCGCTGATCTCGACCGGCTGGCACGACAGCGGCACCACCCCGTCCATCAGGTCGGGGTACATTTCGGCCCACATCCAGGCATGCATGCCGCCCATCGAGCTGCCGATCACGAGCCGCAGGTGGGCGACGCCTAGCCCCTCGGTGATCAGCCGGTATCCCGATTCGACCATGTCGCGATAGCGGTAACGCGGGAAGTTGCCTTTGAGCCCGTCGGACGGCTTGCTCGACCCGCCGCGGCCGACCGCGTCCTGCATGATGATGAAATAGTGCCGCGCGTCGAGCGGTTGCCCCGGCCCGAACAGCTCGTCGGCAAGAGTGGGGCGCAGCCAGTTCGCCCCGGTCCCGGTATTGCCCTGCAATAGCAGGACGCCGTTGACGATCCCACCCGCGGGATTGCGCCGCGCGACCCCCATCGTGCGGTAATGCAGCCGCAGCTCCGGCAGGGTTTCGCCGGATGTGAAGACGTAATTGTTGATGACGAAATCGGCTTCCCGGAAATTTGGCCAGACTGTGGCTGGGTCGGTCGTCGGCATCGGCAAGCCTCCCTCTTCAAGCTCTTCAAGCGATTACTCCAGCATAGACAGCGCCGTGCGCTGGAGAAACCCGTATGCGCTGAGGGGTGGTGCCGCTTGCGTTGTCGCGGCAAACGGCACACATATTTGGCCGCGAACCACTCGGACGTCATGCAGCACAAGCCGGCTAGCCTGTGGCAAAATCGATACCCCGGCCGTCGATCCTCGACGATTTTGAATATCTCGGGGCGTTCGGGGACGAGCGGCGTTGGCGCAGCGACGGCGGCAAGCGGCTCTACACCTGGGACTCGCTGCACGGGGAAGTCGAGGTGTTCAACGCCAGGGGCAAGCACCTCGGCGCGCTCGATCCCGTGACCGGAGCATGGGTCAAGCCAGCCGTTGCCGGGAGAACAATCGATGTCTAGTCGGCGCGCATTTATCGATCTCTGCCTAGAAGGCAAAGTCCCCCTGGACGACGTGGACGACTTTGTCGACCGATGGCACGAAACTCCGGAAGGATTTGAGCTTCATGATTATCTGGGAATGACGCAGGAAGAATATTCATTATGGCTTCGTGTGCCCGATGCGCTGCCGTACATAATAAAGGCGCGGCGCGAAGCGAAGCCTTTGGCCGATGTGGTTGCTCACGGATGCCGAGATCTGCGCTCTGCCGTACAAACCGGCGAGAAATCAAAAATTGCGCGCCTTCAGGAATGGCTAAAGACAAGGGCGAATTGATTTAAATTTCTGATGGACGCCAGAATACACGACCTTTTGAAATAATGGTCAATCCTTTAAGATGGGCTGGGAGGGTCGCCTGCTGGGCGCTTCTCTGCTCCACCGCAATATGGTTTCTGAGCAGCGCGGCGCACGCCCAATCCCTGTTGCGCTGTGGACCGTTCACCAGCGCTGTGCTTGACCCGCCGGCGCCGCGCGAAGCGCGCTGGCCGGTGCAGCTGTTCGAAAAGATCAACGAAGCGGTCAAGACCCAGCCCCACCGCGTGCTGTTTCTCGGCGATTCGCTGACCGAGCGGTTCGACCCGGAGCTGTGGCATCAGCACCTGGAGCCGCGCGGCGTCTTGAATGCCGGGGTCAGCGGCGACCGCACCGAGCATCTCCTCTGGCGGCTCCAACACGGCAACCTCGACGGCCCGCCGCCCGCCGCAATCGTGGTGCTGATCGGCACCAACGACCTCACCCATGACCGCGCACCCGAAATCGTGGCCGAGGGCATCCGCGCCGATCTCCTATATCTGCGCCAGCGCTTGCCGCGCGCCCGGATCGGGCTCCTCGGCCTCTGGCCGCGCGGCATGTGGCCGGACGCCCCGCTGCGCGGCGCGATCGTCGCGGTCAACCGGTTGATCAAGAATTGCGGCGACGACCGCGCTGTCTTCTACGCCGATATTGGCGGCCTGCTGCTCGATTCCGAGGGCCGCCTCACCCCGGAGATCTCGCCCGACCGGCTGCATTTCAGCGGGCTCGGCTATGCCCGGTTGATGCCGCGGCTCGATGCGCTGATCGACCGGCTGCTTTCCCGGCGCTGAGGGCGCGACATCCTGTTAATTGTTTTACCACCCCGAGCGGCTATGCTGCGCCGCTCCCGCTCGACAGGTGAACACATGGCGCACGGCTATCATTTTTTCATGAACCCGGGACCGACCAACATCCCGGACCGCATCCTGCGGGCGATGGACCGCGGCGCGATCGACTTCACCGCGGCGCAGTTCCGCGCGATCTCTGAAGAATGTTTCGCCGGGCTGAAGCGGGTCTTCAAGACCAAGGAGACGATCCTCGCCTATGCCGCGACCGGGCATGGCGCGTGGGAGGCGGCGCTGGTCAATCTGTTCTCGCCCGGCGACAAGGTGCTGGTCGTCGAAAGCGGTTTTTTCTCGCTGAACTGGGGGATGCGCAGCGAAGCGTTCGGGCTCGAGGTCGAGACCCTGCCCAACGACTGGCGCCGCCCGGCCGACCCGGCCCGCCTCGAAGCCCGGCTGCGCGAGGACCGCGAGCACCGCATCAAGGCGGTGCTCCTGGTGCACAGCGAGACCTCGACCGGGGTCGCCAACCCGGTCGCCGCGCTGCGCCGCGCGATCGATGCGGCGCGGCACCCCGCCCTCTACCTCGTCGACACGATCTCCTCGCTCGCCTCGATGGATTTCCGCATGGATGAGTGGGGCGTCGATGTTGTCGTCGCCGGCTCGCAGAAAGGCCTGATGCTGCCGACCGGGATGGCCTTTACCGGGATCAGCGCCAAGGCGCTCGCCGCCGCCGCCGAGGCCAAATTGCCGCGGGTCTATTGGGACTGGAAGCGCCTCATGGGCGAGGCTTCGCAGGCCTATTGGAACGGCACCGCACCGGTGCATTTCTTCTACGGCCTCCAGGAGGCGCTGCGCATGCTGGAAGAGGAGGGCCTCGACGACGTCTTCGCCCGCCATCATCGCCTGGCCGAGGCGACGCGGCGCGCGGTGCGCGCGTGGCGGCAGAATGACGGGCCGGAGGTCTATGCGCTCGACCCGGGCGCGCAGTCGGACACGATCACCGCAATCTTGGTGCCGGAAGGGCACAATGCCGACCAGGTGCGGCAGACCTGCCTCGACAAATACAACCTCTCGCTCGGCGGCGGGCTCGACCGCCTCAAGGGCCGGGTATTCCGTATCGGCCACATGGGCGATCTGAACGAACCGATGGTGCTCGGCACGATCGCCGCCGTCGAGATGGCGCTCGACCTCGTCGGCGTGCCGCACGGCAAGGGCGGCGTCCAGGCGGCGATGGAGTATTTGGAAGGCGAAGGTAACTAGAGGCTCGCCCCAGTCTCTCCACGCCATCCCGGCGCAGGCCGGGATCCATTTCGGAAGCGTCTCGGGCGCTTATCGATGGGTCCCGGCCTTCGCCGGGATGACACTTAATGGATGCGGCGTTGCGGACGACGTAGGGTGCCGCTATATACCCGGCCTCGCCCGCTGGCTTACCGGAAGGGTCGCGCGATGAAGGAAGGCATTCACCCGGATTATCACGACATCACCGTCGTGATGACCGACGGCAGCACCTATGCGACGCGCTCGACCTACGGCAAGGCCGGCGACACGCTGCGCCTCGAAATCGACCCGAAATCGCATCCGGCCTGGACCGGCGGCCAGCAGCGCCTGCTCGACACCGGCGGCCAGCTCGCCCGCTTCAACCGACGCTTCCAGGGCTTTGAGCGCAAGGCCTGAACCCAGCCTGTCCCCATTCCGCCCGGTATGCCGGAGTGCTGACGCCCTCTTGAACCGGGCACCCGAGTAACCACCTAACATTCGCGTGGTCGCCGCTTGTGGGGCCGCGCGCCGTAGACTGGCCTCGGCCATCAGGCAGGGCCGCAACCCATGTTGCTCACTGGAGGATATGGTCATGGACCGTTTCGATTTCTCCCCGCTGTTCCGTTCGACGATCGGCTTCGACCGGCTGGCTCGCCTTGTCGATACCGCGACCCGCGTCGACAGCACGGCGCTGTCCTACCCGCCTTACAACATCGAGAAGACGGCTGAGGATTCCTATCGGCTGACGATGGCGGTCGCCGGGTTCTCGCAGGACGAGCTCGACATCACCGTGCACGAGAACACGCTGATCGTCACCGGCAAGTCCGAGAAGGAAGTGGAGGACGGCCGCTACCTGCACCGCGGCATCGCCCGGCGCGCCTTCGAGCGGCGCTTCAGCCTCGCCGACCACCTCAAGGTGACCGGCGCGAGCATGGACAACGGCTTGCTCCACGTCGATCTGGTACGCGAGGTTCCTGAGGCGATGAAGCCGCGCCAGGTCAAGATCGCCGGCAGCGAGCCTTCCCGCCCGCAGGTGACCGAGCAGAAGGCCGCCTAACCCGCCGCCGCAACGGCAGCACCCAAAGCGAAACGCCCCCGGGAAACCGGGGGCGTTTTTTGTCGGCGCGATCGCAGAGCCGTCAGCCTGGATGCTCGGTGAGCCATTTTTTTGCGGCGCCGTCTCCACCCGCCGCAGCCTTCTGCATCCATTCCCGCGCCTCTTTCAAATCGCGCTGCACGCCCAAGCCATTTGCGTACAGAAGCCCGACATTGCGCTGTGCTCGGGCGTTCCCCTGATCGGCCGCCATACGGTACCAGCGCATCGCCTCGACATAATCCAAAGCGACACCACGGCCGCCACGGTGTAGGAGACCGATACCGTTCTGCGCATCAGCGTTTCCCTGATTGGCGGCCCTACGGTACCAGCGCATCGCTTCGGCATAGTCCCGGGCGACACCCCTGCCGTAATAGTACAGATGCCCGATGCTGACCTGCGCAACAGCGTTTCTCTGATCTGCGGCCTTGCGGTACCAGTTCATCGCCTCGGCATAGTCTTGAGCGACGCCCCAGCCGTTTTGGTAGAGCCCCCCAATATGGTGCTGTGCGACGGCGTATCCCTGGTCGGCGGCCGGCCGAAACCAGCGCATCGCTTCGGCGTAATCGCGGTCAACACCCAGGCCGTTCTCGTACAAAAGACCGATATTGTCTTGCGCGGCGCCATATCCCTGGTCGGCGCTCCGGTGAAACCAGCGCATCGCCTCGGCATAATCGCGCTGCATGCCCAGGCCGTTTGCGTACAGAAAGCCGATATTGTTTTGCGCGGAGGCTTTTCCCTGGTCGGCGGCCGCCCGAAACCAGCGCAACGCCTCGGCATAATCCTGCGCCACGCCCCAACCGTTCTGGTGCAGCCGCCCGATATTATCTTGCGCCCGGGCATCTCCTTGATCGGCGGCCTTGCGGAACCAGTGCAACGCCTCGGCATAGTCCTGCGCCACGCCCCAGCCGTTCTGGTACAGCCAGCCGACCTCGGATTGCGCGACCGCGTCACCCTGGTCGGCTGCCCTGCGAAACCGGCGCGTCGCCTCGGCATAGTCCTTGCGGTCGAGCGCTGCCTTACCCTCTCGCAGTGCGTCGGCGACCGAAACTTCCGGCGGCGAGGCGGCCGGAGGGGTGGGAACGGAGGTCGGGGCGCGCGCGGGCGTGGGTGCCGGGGTCGGCGCTGGCGCGGGAGCGACCGCCACGGGCACATCCCTCGCTCGGAGGCTGCCGAACCACAACCAGGCCGCCGCGGTGATCACCAAGACAACGATCGCGGCGCCAATTGCCACGCCGCGGTTCGATTTCGTGCGGGTTGGTGCTGTGCCTGGCTCAAGCCGATGATCGATTGCCGCGGCCTGTGGCGCGCTCTCCTCGGTTACAGGGGGCGCCTCCTGAGCCGCCTCCGCCGCGGGAGCGCCGGCCGCGTGGGCCGGGGAAACTGCGGTGGGTTCGGCCGTCTCAACCGGCCGCATCGGAGCAACAGCACTCGGCGCGCTGCGCGCCGCCTCCGGTGCAACGAAGGGAATGATACCGACCATATCCAGTTGACGCACGACGCGCTGGATCGAGCGTTCCCAATCGTCGAACATATCGATCCACTGGCGTGTGGCAAATTCGTAGGCGAAGGCGTCGTCCAGCGCGACATCTTCGACCCGGACGGGAATCACGGCGAGCCGGCTCTGGCCGGCTAGGACCAGCTCTTTCTTGATTTCCTCCGAGTTGTTGGAATTGCTCGAAAACACCAGGATCATCACCTTTGCGGTACGGATCGCGCGGACGATCGAAACCTGGAAATTCTCGCCGGGACCGATATCGCGGCTCGAAATCCAGCAGCTGAAACCACGGTTTTCGAGCGCGTCGCAGATCGTCTGAGCGACGTCGCGGTCCTTTGAGGCGAAGCTGACAAATATCGGGGCGGCAGTCATTGCGTCCCCACGGTAAGCGCTCGTCTCAGGTGTCTCAACCGTGTCGCGACTCGACCGTCGGTGTCGACTCAGAACCAGCCGCGCAACCTGAACCACAAGAGCGGGCCGACCGCGCTGATTGCGATCAGCGCCAGGGCATAGGGATAACCCCAGGCCCAACTGAGCTCCGGCATGTCCTTGAAGTTCATGCCGTACATGCTGGCGACTAGGGTCGGTGGCACCCCAACCACCGAGACGATGGTCAGCACCTTGATGATGTTGTTCTGCTCGACATTGATCAGGCCGAGAGTAGCGTCCAGTAACAATTGCACCTGGTCGAGGAGAAAGTGGTCGTAGTCGGTGAGCGAGAGGAGGTCGTGGCGCACGGTTTCGAGCCGGGGCTTTACCACCTCGGGCAGCCAGGCTGCACCCATGCTTTCGACAAAGGGCACCAGGCGCGCGAGGCCGTGCAGGCTGTCGCGGATCTTCGAGGCGAGATCGCCGCTGTTCCCGATGCGGCGCAGAATAACCCGCAAATCGGCAGCAGAACGAGCCGGACGGCGACGCCTCTTGCCCTCGATCGGTTCGGACCGGAACAGCCGGTGCGATAGCGTGTCGAGTTCCGCGGCGATCCGTTCGAGGACGTCGGCGAGGCGGTCGACAATCGCCTCCACCAGTCCGGCGAAGGCTTCGGGAGCGGTTCCCGGCGCCGCTTGGCCGAAGGTGGTGAAAGGGATCAGCTCCTCGAACCGCACCGTGACCAACCGGTCCGGCCCGAGCACAAAACCTACGGGCGTTGTCCGGGGATCGTCGGCATTGGCGCGGTGCACGAGGGGAGCACTCAGATAGAGAACGCCGTTCTGCGCCCGCAGCCGGCTCGAGGTTTCGATCTCGGACAGATCCGCAAAGCTCGGCAGAACGAGCCCGGTCGCGCGTTCGACGAACGCGGTTTCGCTGGGGCTTGGGTTCAGCAAATCGACCCAAACGGCATCGGGTGTCATCGCCGCCGCGTCGCCGAGATCGGCTTGCGGCTGATCAATCTCGCCGGTGCGCGCGTGGAGGGTTAGCATCCCGCCGATTGTACAGGCATCGCCTCAGCAAAGCCTAGCTAGGGCGGCGGCGAAGCCGAAGATCGCGCTTTGGCACAATTCCAATGCTATTGGGCGGCAAGCCATTTCTTTGCGTCCGGCTCGCCCCCGTCAGCCGCCTGCCGCATCCAACGCTGCGCTTCGTTCGGATCGGTCGGCACACCCCACCCGTTCGCGTACAACACCCCAATGTGGTATTGAGCCCTGGCAAGCCTCTGATCAGCGGCCTTGCGGTACCAGTTCATCGCCTCGCCGTAGTCGCGCCCCACACCCCAGCCGTTCTGATACAATAGCGCGATATTGTTCCGGGCAGACGCATTCCCCTTGTCGCTGGCCTTGCGGTACCAGCTCATCGCCTCGCCGTAGTCACGCGTCACGCCCAAGCCTTCCTGATACAACCAGCCGATATTGTTCTGGGCGGTTGCGTTTCCCTGGTCGGCCGCCAGGTGGTACCAGCGCAGTGCCTCGCCGTAGTCCCGCGCCACGCCCCAGCCGTGCCAGAATAGCCACCCGAGGTCGGCCTCGGCATCGGCATCCCCCTGGGCGGCGGCTTTGCGGTACCACTGCAGCGCCTCGTCGATGTTTTGCGCGACGCCCGTGCCGCCCTGGTATGCCCATCCGACGCTTCTCTGGGCACGCGCATACCCCTGGTCGGCTGCCTTGCGGTGCCAGCGCAGCGCCTCGCGATCGTCACGCGCCACACCCGACCCGTTCCAGTACAGGTCTCCGACATTGTTCTGGCCCTGCGCATCTCCCTGGTCGGCGGCCTTGCGATACCAGCGCATCGCCTCGCCGTAATCCCGCCCCACGCCCGACCCATTCCGGTACAAGTTCCCTACATTGATCTGAGCGGTAGCAACTCCCTGGTCGGCGGCCATGCGGTACCAGCGCCTCGCCTCGCCATAGTCCTGCGCCAACCCCCAGCCGGCCTCGTACAAGACCCCGATATTGTTCTGCGCGGTTGCATATCCCTGGTCGGCGGCCATGCGATACCAGCGCATCGCCTCACCGTAATCCTGCGCCATGCCCCGGCCGTTCTGGTACAACACCGCCAAATTGTTTTGGGCCGGTGCGTTTCCCTGGTCGGCGGATTTGCTGAACCACCGCATCGCCTCGGCGTAGTCGGGCGCCACGCCCCAGCCGTTCAGATAGAAGAGCCCGAGGATGTTCTGGGCCTGCGCGTATCCCTGGTCGGCGGCCATGCGGTACCAGCGCATCGCCTCCGCGTAGTCCCGCACCCCGCCCGCCCCGTTCCAGTACGCGTTCCCGATGAGGGTCTGGGCGGTCGCATCACCTCGGTCGGCCGCCTCGCGGACCCGAGCCATCTCAGCCGTATTCTCGTGCGGCTCAAACATCCGGGCCGAGAGGAAGATGAGCGCGACCGTCGCCGCGCCGAGGATCAGAACAACCGAAATAAGCGCCAGCACCGCGATGCGCTGGGGGGTCGCCGGCGATTGGCCGCGCGGCCTGCCCGACGATGATGGGATCCCCGGACCGGCCCCCGCGGCATCGTCCGCGCCCGTCGCGGGGCTCGTTTGCGCGGCGGCGCCCACCGCCAGCGCCACGGCGGGCGGCGCTGCAACGGTCGCGCCCACCGGCGTGCCGCAGGCCTCGGCGACGGCATCGACCAGCCGCAGCACCGCGGCGAGCTGCGCCAACGCGAAGCGGATCGCCGGTTCGCAGCGGTAGACCGGGGTCAACACACCGATCTGCCCGATGCGTCGGCCCTGTTTCGATGACGGCAGCGCGAGGTAGAGCCGGTTTTCCGAAACCGCAACGGCGATGCGCTCGGGGACGAAAACTTTACGCAGCTCCGCCAGGGCTTGTGTCACCTGCGGCGTCTGCAGGCCTCGCGACTCCGTCGCCGATCCAACGCCAGGCAGGTTTGTCGCGTAGGAATGCCAGGACGCATATTCGCGCCCTGGGCCGGGATCCGGCAGCACCAGCTCGACCACATCGCCGAGATACAGCGTCTCGTTCAGCCCGATGATGGCGCTACCGCGGGAAACCTCGATCCCGACCAGCGAGAGGCCGATGCCGCGGCGCTCGCCGGTGAACAGCTCCCTGACATTCAATTTGACCGCCCTTGACCGCTGGTCCGGCCTCGGGATCAGCCCTTGGTTCAATAGGGATCGAGCGCGGAGAGCGAGGCCCCTTTCGGCGCAACCTCGACCTGAACCGAGTCGAACTGCTGACAGACCGCCGGAAGGAACAACCGCTCTTCACGCGCTTTGAACCGGCTTGCCATCAGAATGCAGGCGAGGAGGGCGGCAATTCCCGGGAGCGTTGCCAAATGCCCCAACCCCTTGGCGATGATGAGGCCGGTCATCAAGAGGGCCGCAGTCGCAATCAGCAAAATGGCGAGAAGCAACAGGCGGCGGCGCCGCTCAAGCCGGGCGAGTCCAGGCACCACGTCGCGGGCGAAGATTTGCGCGAAGCCGCGTTCCCAAGGTTCGTGCTCGACGAAGGTCGGCGGCGCCGCCCCGCTAAACAATCCTGCGAGCAATGCCATGGCGCGCCCCCGCGATCGCAGCCAACGACCAGATAGCATTCGCCGCGCGAGCGGGCAACGCCGCCCGCCCCTCGCCTCGGAGCCGGCCCTAGAAATCGGGTTTCGGCAGGGGCCGCACCGGCGCGCGGATCACCAGCAGCGGCGGCTCGTCTTCGGCCGCCGCCCAGCCCCATTCGAGCAACGGCCAGACGCTGCGGGCAAAGTCGAGGATGCGGTCGACGAGGGCCGGCGACTGCATCTCATCGTCGCTCAGCGGGGCGTGCGCGGTGAACGACTTCCAGCAGACGTAGTCGGCCACCGGCGTGCCCTTGGCCGCCTCGAAGCCGCGCGGCGGGCGGCTCAGCCGGTCGTCGCTGGCGACCGGATGACCCGCGGCGGCGAGCCCGCCGGCGATCGCCAGAAAGCCGTCGGGGTCGTCGAGGATCGCTCGCCGCAAGCGGGCCAGGAGCGCAGGTTCGGGATGCCAGAAGCCGGCCGCCACCATCGACTCGCCCGGAGCCAGATGGAGGTAGAGAAGGCCGGGGTCGCGCTTGTTCCCGGAGCGCGTCAGCACCGCTCCGGCATGCGTCTTGTACAGCCGCTTGTCGGGCGAGAAGCGCACATCGCGGTAGATCCGAAAGATGCTGCGCCGCGGGTCGCCGACCAGCGGCAACCCGGCTTCCTCCAACGCCGCCGCGACGGCCACGATGAGGTGGCGGAACGGCGCCAGCACCTCGGCCTCGTAGACCGCCTTCCTCGGCTTGAACCAGACCGGGTCGTTGTGGTCGCGCAGCCCCTTGAAAAAGGCGAGCGCCGCCGGCGGAAACCCA
>WNEZ01012678.1_pt1 | contig 11998 bp, 13 predicted proteins | sample 5400521 | NCBI WGS metagenome assembly WNEZ01 (sample SAMN13153339, study PRJNA577476) | soil metagenome | isolation source: 120 cm saprolite under Douglas fir tree site 2 hole 1 replicate 1 | place: USA:California | collected 2015-04-18
TCATCGATACTATCTCTCGAATATCGGGAATAGGGGTTTTGGCTTACAGCGCCGTTCAGCGCTACCGCGAGAAAGACCTTGATCCCCGAAGGGTGGGACAAAACCTGCTTGTCCGCGCTGTTGCTGCTGGAGGAATGATTCGGCGGAATGACGAGTTGCATTTACACGTGGAACTGATTGATGTAGGCAGTGGAACTCAGCTCTGGGGTGCGCAGTTCAAAGAACCCTATTCCGATGTCCTCGTCCATCCCGAGAAACTGGCTGATAAGATTTGTCATCGACTGCGACTGGTCCTGGCTCCTAACATGAGCACGAGAAGAAGGGAACGACCTGAACGCGCCGCGTAACCAGGGCTAGCTTTCACCAACTCCTCTGTATGAGGGGTCGGCCCGTCTCAATTCCGTTCCAGCCAAGTCGTCAAAACCGGGGCATGGGGGGCTGGCCCGGCCTTCCGCAATCGTACTACGAGATGGTTTGGCCGATCCTGGAGGCTGTCATCCTCTCCGGAGGCTGTCATCCTCTCCGGAGGCTGTCATCTCTTGGAGGCTGTCATCCTGAGTGGCCTTCAGGCCGCGAAGGATCCCTACAGCTGATTAGTAATACATGAGCCCTTCGCTTCGCTCAAGACGACAGCGCCGGACTTATGCCACGAAGTTGCGGGACATAACACGTGAGACGACCGTGAAATCCCACCCTTCAATAACAAAGGGTCGGGCACCCGGCTGGGCTGTTTGACTCAAATCATGACTCCAACCAACCCTGTGAATAAGTCCTACTGGCGAATATATGGCGAAAGATGATAAAGTTCTGGCGTGGATGAGGGACGCAAGCGCGTTCTGCTGATTGCGGCAAGCATTCTTGCGGCCCGCAAGCTCGCTCATTACGATGGTGGAACGAGAGTTCCTGCAACGATCAGCGCCATAGCGGACGCGATTCGCTGGGCTGAGGGGATCATGAATGAGATTGACCGACGTTGGCCCACGAATGCACCTCGCCATTCGTGAGTGGTGATGACGTGCACGTCATCACTTCAAATCTAGCGAAAGCACTATAATCGCCGCACTCCCTGCCCAGAACGGAAGGAGAACCGAATGGAGCTGGAAGCCAACGACTTCGCTCGACTGCGGTCGCAAGCATCGCGTGGCGAGCTTATCCTTTTCACTGGCGCAGGGTTCTCACTGGGAGCCAAAGATCACTCTGGCCGAGCGATTCCTTCGAGCTACGAACTGAAACGCGAGCTCTGGGAGCTCTGCTATTCGGGCGAACAGTACGACGATTCCAGCTCCATCGGTGATCTGTACGGCGCAGCAATGCGGCAGAAGAAGTCTGAGCTTGCCAAGCTGTTGCAATCTCGACTGACAGTTAACCCTGAAAGTCTGCCCCAGTTCTATCTCGCCCTTTTCAACTTCCCTTGGTTTCGCTGCTACACGCTCAACGTTGACGATCTGGACTCAGCGGTCGGACGCCGATTCAATCCCGAACGCCCGCTGGTGACGATTTCTGCCAACACCAGTGAGACGAAGCACCTGCCTGGTGTTTCATCATCTTCCCAGGGTCTAGAAGTTGTTCATCTCAACGGCGTCATACTTGGCCCGCTAGAGACCTTGCCATTCTCGGAGACTCAGTACGCTGAGAGAATCGGCAACCAAGAGCCTTGGTACTCCCGATTTGTCGTTGAAATCATGTCGCGCCCTGTGGTCTTCATAGGCACGGTGCTGAGCGAGCCTCTTCTGTGGCATCACATGTACCTTCGCAAGCGACGCGAGAACTTGGGGCGCGACCTTAGACCCACGTCGATTTTAGTCACGAAGCACTTGCCTCTGCCGCGCCGAGATATTCTTCGTGATCTGAGAATCAACTGGGTGCAAGGAAGTGCGGAAGAGTTCGCTACTGAGTTTCTTCCTAAACTCCATATGGAAGCCACGAGGGGCTTTGCGTTTATCAAGCAGCACACTGAGAGTCGTCCATCCGGTCAGGTGTCACTCGTCAGCCAACTCGCATCCGAACGACCAACCTTGCAGACGGAGTATCTGCTCGGAGATGAACCTCAGTGGTCGGATATTCTCGCGGGTAGGGCAATCGAACGCGCTCACGACGCAGTTCTTCTCGAAACGGCTGAGCAGATTCTCGAAGGTAAGCAGGCCGCCACCGCACTAGCCATTAGTGGAACCGCAGGCACGGGAAAGTCAACTGCTTTGATGAGTCTCGCTCTGAAGTTGTCAGGAAGTGGCACGCCTGTGCTTTGGGTCGATAAGGACTCGGAAGTAAGCCCGCTGGGAATGAAGAACCGTGTGCGTGCGCTCCGCGACAAAGTGGTGTTGGCGATTGACGATGCCGACATGTACGGCAGAGAGCTATTAGGTCTTCTCCGCGACTTAGTGCCGCACACATCGAACTTTTTGTTTGTCTTCGCGGTTAGGTCAGGGAAGATCGACCAGATCACCACCACAGTTCGCCCTCACACAGACGTTCACATGCATGAACACGTAGTTCCACCTTTGACCGTTACAGACATTGATGGCCTAATCGCCGTGTTAGACAAGAACAACCGACTCGGCATCCTGACGGGCGCATCAAATGCGGCCCGCCAGCAGGCCTTCCGTGACCAAGCAGGGAGACAACTGTTGGTAGCAATGATTCAGGCGACATCGAACGAGCACTTCGATAAGAAGGCGCAGGATGAATATACGGAGCTAGAGCCGACGCAGAAGTATCCGTATGCGCTCATCGCGGTCGCCACCTCGCTGAGATACACGCTTACCAAGGATGAGATTCTGCTCGCTCAGGGAGATTCACACGAAGAAGCACTCATTGCCTTGGAACGGCTGACCGCAAGGCATCTGGTTGTCTTCAACGTCGCAAACTCTGATTATCGCTGCCGACATCGGGTGATTGCTGACCTTGTGTTCGACAAGGTCAAGGAGCAAGGCGAACTCAGCGAGGTTTTCGTCGGTTTGGCATGGGCGCTCGCGACAAAGAGCGGGCCACTTCTAGATCGACACAGCAAGAAGGGAAAGTTTCTAATCCGCGTAATCAGCCATGAGTTCCTGCTTAACACCGTCGGGTTCATGGCTGCCCGTGATCTATACACACGCCTGGAAGCCATTCTTTCGGGCGACTACCACTTCTGGCTGCAACGGGGCTCGCTCGAAGTGGAAAAAGGCGATGTTCGCCGAGCCGAAAACTTCCTTGGGGCAGCAAGATCACTTGGCTCAGGCGATTTCAGAGTCGATACGGCGTATGCTTACATGCTGATGCGGAAGGCGTGGGAAGCTCCCAGCGACCTGCACGCGGAGGAGAATCTAAACGCGGGTATTAAGGAACTTGAACTTGTTATCGAGCAGTTTGGCGAAATCAGCGAGTATCCCTACCACGTGCTTGGCACTCAAGGGATAACATGGGTGCATCGGTGTGCATGGAGTAGAGACGCGAAGAGAAACTTCCTTGAGAAACTTGCGGAAACATTGGAAGTGGGGCTAAATCACCACCCGACGTCTCAGACCTTGTTCAGACTTCGCGACGTTCTTAAGAAAGAGATTCTGCTCACTGTGGTGGGTGATCGTTCTACCGAGAGCCTTCTAACGAACTGAATCGGCTTTCTGCCGGTGAGGAATCTGTTTTTCAGAGTTTCCCCCAGACTTCTGGGCCCGGCGGACTGCAAGGTCCGAAGATGCAGCACTAGCTGCCAACGTTGCAGCTCCGGCAACCGGCTGAACGACGGCATGCCGCGATCGGGATTCCCATTCGTGATCTTCCAGAAGAGCGCGCCATCACTCTGCGACTGCACCACTGGCAGTTGCAGGTCGGCCGCGTGCTTCTTCACGATTCCAGTTCCGTCCTCGCCATGGCATTCGGTACAGTTACGCAGGAAGAGCTTCTTACCTCCCGCGGCAGCCTGAGGCTTGCGAGCCAGCGGGTTTCCTTGGGCCGCTGCATCGGCTGGAGCCTGCCAGTGCGGATCGGGCTCATAGGACGTATTCTGACCCAGCACTGCACTGAGCAGGGCGACAGTGAAACTCCAGCCGAGCACTGCCGTACGCATCATCCCGCCTGTCACGGTTTGCCTCCGAACAGTCGCGCTAACTTGCTGCTGAAGCCATGCACTTCGTAGCTGTAGCCGAACCGCAGGAGCACCGGATTGCTATCGTGAGTGAGACCGATAGCCGGCGAGAAGCGCAAGCTGGCATTGTCGCTGATTTGCCAGGAGACAACCGGCGCCAAGTAGTGCGCGGTCTCGTGAAATCCGAAGGCATTTGTGCTCCCTAGCCCACCATAGAGCTCCATCCCTGCACTGAAATTTTCCCGGCAGAAACGGCAGTTCGCGCCGGAGGCTAACGTGGCGAGCGGCCGGTACAGCCCAAGCGCATAACCGAATTCAAAACCCTCCTCAGCCGAGAGATTTTTCTCCACGATGAAGTTCTCGGCGATATTCCAATCGTGAATGTTGCTGGAGAGGATGAGCTTTGTCTCCAGTTCATGAGCGTGGGTCTGGCGAAGTTCGGAGTTGGGCTCGCCCAGGGCGGGTGCGTTGCCGACGATTTCCTTCTGAATCCGGCTGCCCTCATTAAGATTTTCGTATTCCAGATAGAGAACCGGGTTAATCCAGTGCTCGCGCTTCAGCGGCCGGAAACGGTTTTCCAATCTCCAGCCGGTGAAAATTGTGCTGTCATTCCACGTCGATTGCCCTTCGAGGTAGAGTTCCGATGTCCATCTACCCGCCACGCCGTATTCGAACTCTACATAGGGTGCGAAGTAAAATTTCTCGCCCGCGCGCGGCACCCCCATCGTGCTCGAGGTCGCGATCTCGAGGTTACCCGGCTCTTCCAGTTGATGGTCGTAGGTGACGAAGTAGGGCGCTTCCTCCCCCTCGGCTGCGGGCAGCAGGAAACAGAGCATCACCAAAAAGGATAAGAAACGGACAAGTCGCATGGGCACGGCCTACATAAATTTAAAATGCAACTGAGTTGCAAATAACAAATTGGATACATTACTGTAGCCACACCGTCACCAGTGGTCAATATGATGAGTCATTTTTCTGTTGCGATTCTGTTGCAAACAGATGCAACAGCAGCCGGCCCGGGCTCAGGCAGGAGGCATGCTTCGGCAATGGGAGCAGTAGCCGCCGATTTCCATTCGAGTTACAACAATGTGGAACTGGCACTCGCGCTGGATCTGGCCTTTAAGCCGATCGAACAGATCGCTCTCGAACTCCATTATTTTTCCGCAGCGCAAGCAGGCCATGTGCAGGTGGTCGCGCTGTGGTCGGCGCTCGTAATAATGCTTCTCCCCTTCGAGATGCATCAGGTCCAGTTCGTCTACCAGACCATGGCGCTTGAGCAGGGTCAGCGTCCGGTATACCGTCACGCGATCGATATGCGGATCGATCTTCCGCGCCTTGCGCAGGATCTGGCTAGCATCCAGATGCTGTTTTGCTGTTTCGACCACGCTTAGGATAGTGCGACGCTGGCGGGTCATGCGCAGCCCACGGGACATCAGTTCCGCCTGTAATCGGCCGGGTTGTTCAGTCTGCGGTAGCGGCATGAACAGGTCTCTCTAGGTGAAGAAACTCTAGTTGAAAACCAGTTGCAATATGTTAGCGCGGCGATGCCCCTCTGGGGAAGGCCGATGCCACGAAATTGTTATAATCGCGCTTCGAAAATCATGCGCTACAGTCTGTTGATTTCCACAAACCTGACCGAACCCGCGAGCTTGCTCGCGCTCCTGCGCGACTGGCGCGAGGACACGATGTTCTTCCTGCGCCATAGCATGCCTAAGCTGGTGCTGATTCTGGTGGGCGCCTTTGTGCTGGTACGGCTGCTGCAGAATGTCACCAGTAAAGTCGCTGCACTGCAAACTAAAAGGCTGCCTCCCGGCTTCCGCGCGCAGCAGGTCCGGACATTAGCAAGCGTCATCAACAGCGTAGCCGTGGTTGTGATCGTGTTCGTCGCCGCGCTGATGGCGCTAGCTCAACTGGGACTGCACCTGGAACCACTACTGGCGAGTGCGGGCATCGCCGGTTTGGCCATCGGTTTCGGCGCGCAGACGCTGGTCCACGACGTGATTAATGGCTTCTTTATCCTGCTCGAAAACCAATTCGACATTGGAGATGCAGTCCGTCTGGCAGGTGTGAAGGGGACCGTGGAAGCCATGAGCCTGCGCCGCACCATACTGCGCGATGATGACGGCACCTTGCATATGGTCCCGAATAGCGAGATCAAAATTGTATCCAACATGACGCGCGACTGGGCACAGGTAGCCTTGCGGGTCGCGGTGGCTTACAGCGAGCCCAGCGATCGGGTGGTGAGTCTGCTGCGACAGGTCGGAGATGAAGTGCGGCACGATCCGGCTTTTGCGGAGGACATTGTCGCCGACATACAAGTACCGGGCATCGAGCGTGTGGGCAACGGCGAAGCGGATTACTTGATGCTGCTGAAGACTCGTCCCAACAAGCAGTACGCCGTCAGCCGCGAGCTGCGGCGCCGCATCAAGGAGTGCTTCCAAAAGAACAACATCCAACCCGGCGCTCCGGGACGGGTCTATGTGATTGATCAGGGGACGGGCGGGCCGCCGTAAAGGTCGTCGCCAAAATTGAGAAGTGTTCCACGTGGAACGTTTTGCCGATACTGATATGTCCGTACATAGACCTGATATGTACGTACATAGATGTACGGAATGCGGGGGAAAACGGCTCTCTTTGTTGGACTTATGGATCGCTAGCTAGCCCCACGCTCAAACTAGCGTCCCCGACCTTTTCTTGATCTTAAGCAGAACAGCAGGAGAATTGCGAGTTGCTGAATGCGCCGCGCGACACTAGAATGGACCGCCAATAATCAGGCCTTATAATCTGCTTCTCAATCAGGAGGAGATATGAAAGCAAGAACAATCGTAGTGACTCTGGCGCTGTGCCTTGTCGGAGTCGGAGTGTGCTTGGCCGAGGATGTAAACATGGGGACCTGGAAGCTGAACGAGGCCAAGTCGAAGCTCGCCCCCGGGGCGCCGAAGAACAGCACGGTAGTCTACGAGGCCGCGGGCGACAACGTGAAAATCACGGTGGAGGGCAGCGACAGCGAGGGCAAGCCTACGCATAATGAGTGGACGGGCAAATTCGACGGCAAAGACTACCCGGTCACCGGCGATCCGAATTCAGACGCGCGGGCGTACACAAAGGTCGACGACCATACGTTGGAGTTCACCGTCAAGAAGGGCGACAAGGTTACTACTACCGGTCGCGTTGTGGTGTCGGCCGACGGCAAGAGCCGCACGGTCACCACGAGCGGAACCGATGCCAAGGGCAAGAAGGTCAGCAGCACCGCGGTGTACGACAAGCAATAGCGGGAACTTCCCGGGCCCGATAGCAACCGTGATGCCCTTCCGCTCGGTCGCGAACGGGAGGGCACTTGTAGATGGGCAGGCTTATGAGCCGACTTCTTTCGCCTGAGTTTTCACCACGGAGACACGGAGACACGGAGTCACGGAGAAGGGAAAGAGAGCGGGCAGAGGCGGGTAGCGAAGTTCATGGCTTCGGGCCGGGTCGCGTAGTTTGCGAAAAGGAACAAGACATCGAGATCGCAGAAAATCCCCGCCCAAGCAAAGCTTGGACGGGCCACCCTCCAGAGTAGAAATGCACAGGTGATAGACTGGGCCCCATCCTGCTGGAGAGTTGATCTTCATCTCGCGGCAAGCTGTTTGATTCACTTTGTACTAGCCGTTGGCCAAAGGCTTTCCGATTTCCCAGTGGTGTCCGAAGGGATCGACGATTCGTCCGACGCGCCAACCATATTCCTTGTCCGCGACGGGCCAAACCACGGTGGCTCCCGCTTTGACGGCGCGTTCGAAAACGGCATCGGGATCTCCCACGACCATCACCATCCGCACCGTGGCGCCTCCCAGAAACTCAGCGCCCAGCGACTCGGGGCTGAAATTCTTGTGCTCCGGAGACTCATCCGCGACCCAAAATTCAGATTCCCCCACGGACAGCCGGGCGACCACCGCTCCACTCTCGTTCTCGATGCGGAACAATTCCCCAGCTCCAAACGCCGCCTTGTAGAACTCGACCGCCTTCGCCCCGTTTCGAACCGAGAGCATTGGGGATAGGGATGGCTTCGGGTTTTTGGCGCTCTGCGACTTGTCGCCCATGGGAAGATTCCTCCGTCGCTGACTTCCTGGGAATTGTGCCATAGTACGCACACGCGCACGCACGATTTGTCTTCGATTTGTATTCGCCTACATAATAATCGTTCATTACATGCACTGCACGTGATGTAAATTGTGTTAAGGTGTATTCAGAACCGAGATGAAAAAGCTGGACTCGAATACCTTCGATGAACTTCTTCAGGAGCAGGAACCGTCTCTGAGGAAGCCTCCCTCTTTTGATCTGCGGGAGATCGGGTTTGTCAGCCCAGCCGGTTTGGTACAGCTAGCGGCCTGGTCCTACCAGATTGCACGGAGGAAACACCGCCCCCGCATCCTGGTCGATGATCCGAGTGTTCGTAGCTACCTTGTGCGTGCTGGTTTCGCTTCAGCGGTAGGACCGGTAGCCGATATCGTCCCAGCTCTCAACGGTGACTGGGGCCGCTACTTCAGAGGCTCGAATCCGATGCTCATAGAGGTTACTCGGATTGAGAGCGCGTCCATGCTGCCGGATCTTCTTGACCGAATTCTCTTGGTCCTGCGACAAAAACTCAAGTACCGCGAAACGGATGCGTACGACATTGCAATCGCGGTCTCGGAGGTAACGCAGAACACCTTCGATCATAACTCAAGCAGCTACGGATTTCTCAGCATGCAGGTTTACAAGTCGAATCCTCCCTTTCTGGAAATTGGGATCGCCGACTACGGCGATGGACTGCTGAGCACTTTGCGGCGCAATCCGAAATACAAGGAGATTGACGACGACAAGGACGCCATCGCACACTGTATCCGGCTGGGCACATCCGAACACGACGACCTCACGCGAGGAACCGGACTGCATCACCTGCTCGAAATCACTTATAAGCACGAAGGCTTGGTTCAGATAAGGTCGGGAAACGCAAAGGTCCGGTATCGTATGGACAAGCGCCAAGGTTGGTTTTTCAGCGTCGCGACCATGGGTGGCGTACAGATTGCGCTTAACCTTCCATCAAAAGTTTCGGATTGACATTGCATAATTCATTAGATACAGTGAATATAATGGAGAAACGACTTAAGCTGCAAGGCCCTCACCTGTGGACGAGGGAAGAGGCGAAAAAAATTAGGGCAGAGGTGACTAGCATTCTGGATTCGTTGACCGTGGGTGACACACTCGTGGTGGATCTTAGCAAGGTAAAGGTATTCGACTACTCATTCGCAAACGAGCTGTTCGGTAAGACCATGCTATCTCTTTCTCATGAGCACCCAGGACGCTTCATGATTGTGGAGAATTTGACCGAGTACACGCGGGAGAACCTTGGGAAGGCGCTTGAAGGCCTCAATCTCGCGATGATCGAGCGGGAAGGAAGCAAACTGCGGCTGATAGGGAAGGTGCATCCGGCGGACAAGGAGACGTTTGACGCGCTCGCCCATTCCACGGAACCTGTCTCCGCAGGTGCGCTCAGTAAAGAATTAGGCTTGAACCTAACTGCGATGAATGAACGCCTTTCGAAGTTAACCACTCTGGGGTTGATTAGGCGAGACAAAGGGTCGTCCGCGGCCGGCAGAGAGCAATATGAATACCGAGTGCTGCGGTAATTTTTTTTGCCGTCCTTGTTCATTACATACACTGAATGAGATGCACAAAATGACCGAACAGCTAGCTGAAGAAATGAAGACTCCTGACGCACGCCGGACGCACGAGGTCCGGGTAACCGTGGAGTACCTCCCAGCCACGCAACCGTTCCACTACCAGTACTCGCGGGAGACAACGATCGGCACCGTCCAGGCGGACGCGATGTCGTTCTTTGGTGTCGGTGATCATAAGGACCGCGACGAACATAAGTTCTTTCTTGAGTTCAACCACCAGAGATTGATGAACTTGAGCGAGACGCTCCACCAGTTACTCGGTGAAAAACGAGAAGCTGAGTTCCACCTGGTTGAACAGATTACGCCCGGCGGCCCGTCAAAATGAGCCGACTGTACCCACGCATCAACAAATGGACTATTCCCCAAGCCGCTCTCGCTAAGACGGTCGCTGCGGTCCTCCCAACGGGGCTGGCCGGGCGCGAAACTGGCGTATTTTGGCTTGGAGATCGATCGACGACCGCAACGGTGAGGGCAGTCGTGATGCCCGCCGGCCAAGGCGTCGAAGAACGTCCTGAGCAGTGGAAGGTTTCACCTGCCGTTTTCGGGGCGGTCAGCCTCTGGGCCAAACCCAGAAATCTGGCCCTACTGGCGATCGCCCATATTCACCTCCCAGGCATCCCTGCAGAACTTTCATGGGCGGATCGCAACCTTAGCGTGCACGTGCCCGGCATTCTCGCCATCGTCATTGGCAATGGGGGTGCGGACCACCACCATTCCCGCTGGGGCTGGTATGTCTATAACCATAACGAGTACAGGAAAATGACCTCCTCCCAGCTAAGGGACCGACTCGCTATCGAACCATTCGGAAGATTGTCCACTTGGCGCGCGGACGCCAATGGCGTCTGCGAGGTAGAGTTTTGACCGACGCTATTATCCTTAGCCGTCCGGCGCGGCTGGCCGCTGGCCTAACCCATGCTAGCGACGAGGAACTCGAGTACCTCTTCACCCACAAGCGAATCCAGATCAGGCTTGAGGAACGATTTGCGTGCCTGCCCGATTCGCGCGAAGCGTTCTCTCTCGCCGTTAATCAGTGCCTGCGATTTTGCCCCAACATATCGGTTTATGTTCCACCTTCGGAGTCTGCGCTGACAGTCGAGTGCCGCGAGCTTTCTCGACGAATACATGCGTCGCGCAGCAATCTAATCCCGGTCGCATCCGATGACACCTCGGATTTTGATGCCATCCTTAACGTTGGCAGCAAGGTGGCAGAGGGCCTCCCGTGGATCACCATAAACTCAGGAGGGTGGGTGGGGCGTCTAGCAGGTCCCGGTTCCGGTGTTGAAAATCTCTTTTGGGAACGGCAACCGCAGAACCCACTGGGGGCTATCGCAGCGGCTTGCCTTGGGACTGGAGCTGTGTTCCTGCACATCATCGGCCAGCTTCCGCCGCTGGCCGCTGAATTTTCCTTGTTCACGCATGAGTGTGCAACGCCGGGCACCCTAGCTGCTGGCCCGCAACTTCCGAGCTTTCCCCTGACGCTCAATGCCTTCGTCGTGGGCTGCGGTGCGGTTACGAACGGCTGGGCATACGCTATCAAGAGATTGCCGGTCATTGGCGAGTTGCAGGCAATCGACAGGCAAACCCTTCGGATTGAGAACCTGGGCACGTACGTTGCAGCGGATCGAGGCTGGTTGCAACAACCCAAGGTGGAATTGATCCGCACTTTGCTGTCGCCACGAATTACCGTGACTCCCCGGCCCGAGGAATGGGAGTTCTTCAAGATCCGCCTAAAGTATGGGATCGCTTGCCCGGACATTATTGTGAACGGGCTGGACAACGTCGAGACTCGCCATTCGGTGCAACGGCTCTGGCCTGGCACCCTTGTTGACATGGCTGCTGGAGGGCTGACTAGCCAAGTCATCGTCAGTCAACCTAGCAAGGGCGGCATGTGTCTCCTTCGCGGACTCATCCGCCCACCGGATGAAATGGCGTGGGCCGAAAGATTGTCTCGTCAGACCGGTTTACGCATCGAACGGATTCTCAACGAACCGACCATGCCGATCACTCAAGAAGACGTCGAGATGGCACGCCCGCAGAACCGAGCTGATCTCGAACGTGCGCGAGGTCGGTTAATTTGTGGGCACGTCACACGGCAGAATTTGGAAATGGAGGAGGTAGACCCTGATTTCGCTCCCGCAGTTCCCTTCGTAACGAGCTGGTCTGGTGTGGTAGGAGCTGCCGAAACGCTAAAGTGGCTTATGGGTCACCAGCACAACTTATCCCTCTTCTACCAGAAAAGCTT
>WNEZ01013876.1_pt1 | contig 11997 bp, 1 predicted proteins | sample 5400521 | NCBI WGS metagenome assembly WNEZ01 (sample SAMN13153339, study PRJNA577476) | soil metagenome | isolation source: 120 cm saprolite under Douglas fir tree site 2 hole 1 replicate 1 | place: USA:California | collected 2015-04-18
AGCGAGAGCGAGAGCTCCATAGTGCAGGACTGACACTAAGGGATTCCATCGACCGGAAGATTAACGAGCCAAAAGAGTTACAGAGAACCATCGATTGGTCAAATCCAGGAAGCAAGCAAGGAACATCGGGAATACAGAAAACTGAGACAGAAACGTCACGTCCTCAAGCACCCTCGAATTCTCGAGCAACTCTAAATGAAATGGTCACCTCAGGCCACCTTAAGGCACCCAACTATGGCGAGGGTAGAGTCCCGGACTCAACTACTAAAGCTCCATTTTGCTCGGTGGTTACCAGCTCCTACCTGGCCACAAAGACCTTCGGTTCTTATGGAAGCAGTGACTCAGCGCAGCGGAACCTTACACACTTGCAAGACAGCAGGACTACTAAGTTCGCGCATCAAGACTGGAATGCACGAAAGTGTCCAGGTGCTGTTGCTAGGCAGACTCAGGAGAAAGGTTCCGCCATCCCAGATGGCGCCGGCGATAGAGTACCACGGATAAGATCAAACACTCCCAAGCTCAACACGTGCTCCCAAGTTCGGACGCAGAGTCAAGAGATATCACAGGGCAACCCACAGCCAATTCAATTGCCTCTTGCAGATGAACAGCGTGAGATGCTGCAGTCCCCGCAAGATAGGGACAAGACCTCGTTCAGCGATTCAGTAACCGATGCAAGAGCAAGGAGCCAAGGCGACGAATCGATAGGATCCATGGACTCATATCTCACCTCTGCCGCCACGACACCACCACCTATCCTAATGCAACGTTACTATCCTGGAGAACCTTGTTATCGTACCGCACAGCTTTCGTCCATTCCGTACACCGCCATGCCATCGCCATTCGTTGGACCGATTAACCTGTTCATCCGAGTTCAACCGCATCTGCAAGCGGATCGCGAGATTGGTGCCATTTCAGTACTCTCGAAGCCACAGCACGCTCAGGTTACTCGAACTAGAATAAACCCACGAATGGAGAGCAATGAGTCCCAATGGTCTAACGCCTTATCAGATTCTCCTGTGGAACGGAAGGGGACAGTTTGCACGCGACCAGTAGATGATCTCCTGAAGGAAAAAGCACTGCGACAGCGAACTCGCTCCATGCTAGTACTGAATTCACGAACTCAGAGAATGGCGCTTTCAACGTCACAAACGCTAAGTCTCAGCTGGGACGGCTACCATGCCAACGACCTTACTCTGCCAGCGAGACACCCTGGCACGACAATTTCCTTCACCAACAAGGACACTACGTTCATGTATTCAAGGCGCAGTACTAAGGGTCCAAAGGAACAATTTGGATCAAGCAGAGAACTGGAATGGAAAGACGTTCGGAGCCTACTAGGATTGCAGAGCACGCACGACTGGAAAAACCACTTGAAATCATCGGAAGCATGTAAAGGTCGCGCGAAGTGCATTCCGGAAAGAGAATATCGATATCATTACAGTAGTAATTGGCCGGGGACAAAACTCTCAAAAAGAACATCTATATACGGACTCAAAAGTGATGTCACCACGGGGCTGACAGACCTACTGAATGAGCTACGCAGGAAAGGAGCACGAGGATCGCCCATCACTTACAAGTTCACGTACTGGAGATGCACGTTAACCCGAAGGAATAAGAGAAAAACAGACTTCCTAGTCATACTATTCCAGATAAGCAGGTACAAACACAAAAGCCAAGCATCATTGGTTCAGGAACGATGGTCATACAACCAACGCCGTTTCCCAACAACGAGGAACCTGCACAGCCGTATCAACGATTACTCTAAACTAAACCGAGGTATTGAACCAGCAACCAACCAAAAGTGCAAGACACGAAGTAAACGTCATAAGGCCTCCAGCGAATACCCAGCTATTAATATCTACATCGGAGAAGCACCCTCACAAGGGCTCGGTCACTACCATAACTGTTTACGTAATGATCCGAGAAACGACTACTGGTACAAAAGGAACAAGACAGCCAGCTACAATAGGCCTGCCAATGCTGTCAATATAAATCGCGAAGAAATACGCATCGCCACGCCTCGAGGAGAGGATGAGGGTAGTGGAGCCCACGGTGACTCTTACACCCTATTAAGCAAGCTAGCGACAAATGTGGAAAAGGACCGCGCTCCTCGACTTAACACAGGCCTAAGCGAGAAAAGCAGTACTACGCTATTGGAAGACCACCCGTCCATACCCGACACACAAACTCCTGCTAATCAAGCAATTCAAGGAGTCGACCCTTACAAGACTCTACGCGACGCCAACGATTTCAAGAAAGTGATTGAATTCACTATCAGCGCATTGGGAACGACAAACATATGGGATCGCAGGACAAACCACAAATGGTGCTGTCGCAGTTTATGCAGGAACACCTTCGAGGTCGAAAAGAACCAAAGGAGGGAGAACCTAGAGTTTAAAGCTGAACTGGATGACTCCATATCAGTCACTAAGGATCTTACGCCGCTTACAACTTCAAGCTGCGCCATCATGCCCGCCACTGAAGGACTACGGCCGCTCTGTTCCGATGAAGCCACCAGAAAGCCCGAAACGTCCAACTTGGAGGCCAACTTGATCAATTCTCCACTAGGACCACTGGAAAGAATCACAGTCAAATCAAGGCTGACACCTCAGCCACAGGAAGTCTTAGACAAGAGACTCGAGGTTATCCAAATTACTATCAGTACCTCGATACAAGGAACGGACTCTATTCTTTTTGCTCGGTACGACGGCGGGAAAGCTACGGGAAGGACCTTGGAGAAGCCAAACGAACTATCACTGGCATTAAACTCCAGTAAAAAAACAATCCTTTCACGCATCTTCGAAGGCACGACTAGACGCATAAAACTCGCAAGCAAGACCCCAGCCAAGTCAAGGAATACTAGGTTGAAGCGTTGCCCAAGTCCCGTCCATGTTGACAAACTATGGAATGAAATGTCAGAAGGTCGATTATCAAACCATCAACGGAACTTCAAAACCGCCAGGAAACTGGAATCGTGGCGAGACAGGAAGATGCCAGAATTCACCTTAGGTCTTGCTGCCTGCCACACAACCCGCACCCCTTATAATGCAAGGAAGGCGGAACTCTTCGCTTATGGACTACAAACGACTCGGAGCTTTTCAGTTGTCACGCCGCTCAAAGGTTGCCGAGAACATGAGCAAAAGTATAGACATCACCGCAACGCCTTAAACTACAGTGCTGCAAGAGCTTCCTTGCTACTATGGTACGGAACAATACGGGACCCGAGAAGAGCACAAGCCCAAGAGAAACTACCAGACTTGCTTGAGAACGGAAGAACGAGAAAAGAGACTCCTTCAAGAAGAGCTAAGGAATTCCAGACTCAAGCCCTAAGCGCAGTGAAAACGCAATACCCAGCGGTACATGGCAGGGCAACTACAGTAAAGGAAGCACCTATAAGTTTTCAATCTCTCTCTGAAAGGATAAGGGAACCGAAAGCATTGAACCTTGTGGTCATTGCCCTTCCCGTATTAGCTGTCAAACACAAAATCGACCTCGAGTCAACCTTCCATCATTGCCGCCGACGACGCAACAACCACAGCAACTGGCCTCCCGTCACGATCAGTACACCTCATCTGATGCCAAGGCTGATAAGGACTTCGAGGATGATGATGCCTTGTCCTTACCACCATCTGAAACAGCTACTCGACGAAGAATTATCAAGTCGAATGCATTCGATTGAAAAGGAAGAAGTGCTACTTTCATCGCTTCATTCCTTAAAACTTTGCAAGAAGCTCGAGAACTATGAAAAGCAAGCAGAACGACACGAAACGAACCAATTCTGGAACAATGACCTTCGACAACCTACCTCAGCAGGCGAAACGACAGCTTACTTCGCAGTAAAAGGTTACGGATCCGGAAAGGAATCGGCTTCTCTAACCTCATACATCTGGGCAAGATCACTAAACCCTATGGCGATCCACAAGACTCGACGTGTAGCGAATTATAGACACACTCATGATCAACGTCAAAGAACGAAGCTCTATCTAGGAGTTAGCCCAGCTCGGCATCCGAGTCAAAACCCTGGTGTGACTTTAATGATTAAGGCAGTATTAGCCTTTCGTCGGGCCAAACTAGTGGGATACCCTTTGAAACCACCTTATAGACGAACGAGGCACTATGAACCTCCAAGGAGTAATACCAGGAATGCACTAGCACCTCTGTTTGGAACGTCCCTTGCCCTACTCACGCCCAACTACACTCGAGATGACGAACCGAGGAAGGATCAGCTCCTTGCTTCGCCTTGGAGCAAATACCAAGAGAATCCTAGCCTGCCGAAGGAACAGCCAACGGTGTGCAACTTTGCACGAGAAGATGAAGCGCAAGTATTCCAAAGGGCTACCCTCTCATCTGCTGAATCACTTCATTTCCTCACAACTCTACGGTCAAGTTTGAAATTCACGATCAAGACGCTCGGACTAGACTGTCGATCCGAATGGGTCGCTAAACTTGAGAGCTCACAATTCACCTCCCTTAACTTTAATCACTCCACGGATCAGACTGTCTTCCTCGGCCGAATTAATAACATAGTCAACACCATCAGGAAACTTTTCCGCATGGGGCTCGAATACACGATCCCTGAATTAAGGAAATTGGCGCCAGGCTACTGTCTAATTGCTCGACTCAAACTCTCCCATTCGCTGAACCTTTCGAGAATACCCAAGTTGAATAACAAGGATTCAATTACATCCCGCGCCAGTCGCTCCACCTGTCTAGGCTACGTGAACGGTTCAGCCCTTCCTAAAGAAGAAATCGAGCAGCGACCGCAATCATGCCCACTGAAATTACGTGACTTAGCCAAGAACGGAAAGGTTCAAATTACCTCAAGGAAAAGAGGCAGTCCTGGCTCCCAAATGCGATGGAAGAGTCTTAACTCGAAGGATAAGATCTGGATATTAACTCACGGCTCGAAGATCACGCCAGATTTGGAGTCACGAAAGAAGTTTTTGTCACGCGTGACTCTAACTCGTGACCGTCGACTTTTCAACATCAGTACACCGCTTTCAAAAATTAGCTCTACTATGTCCCAGTACTCTCACGAGCACTATCGCGCGATCGTTACCGTCGATCCTACCGCTTCGTCACCTGCCCCAATTGACCAAGGATCTCAGAAAGGATACTTCGACGACGAGGCCACCCGTTCACTGCTGAGCCTCGACTCTTCGGATCGCATACTTCACTCCGGTACTTACGGAGAAAAGGAGCTCAGTACTCATCCCATCGCTTTCGCTACGCTGCGAGCTCCTAGGTTTGATCAGCGGCTCCTGCCCTTTACCCCTCGGAACCACGCGTTCACAAGCTCTGCCATCGACATGCACGAACAGAACGGACAGTTCCCTGCCCTTGTCCAAACGCGCAAGAACTTAGAGGAACACCTCAACCGAGCATTATTGGATGCGCAAATAGCAGGAAACAAGGCCTCCATCAGCCTCCCAAACTATGCTTTGATCCTAGTGCCGCGACTCAAATACAGTGAAAATGGCGACGGCCGACCGTTCCCGTACCAATTCCTAGTATTTTTCTCACCCTCAGCGACTCGGATGCGCGGAGTACGTATCGGCAGAATTATGGCTATCCTCGATGCCACTACCAACTGTGCGCATGCCATGGTCAACGGCCCTGGTAACTGGCCCAAAGGAGAACCCGTAGGCATCGTGGTCGAAGAATTAGAGCTGAACGACGAGGATCTCCAGTTATTAGCTACATTTCGGTCGCTCGGAATCTCGATAACGGGTAATCTGCCTGAAAATTTCGAATCCATCTCCGTTCCGCTCGACGTAGCCCGAGACGTGCTGATTGGCAAAGCACAAGGAAAGACGGCGCCCATCACCAACATCCCCAACTCCTCGGCAGATCTCGACCTCCTCTCAGGAACAGACTACGATGCTCTCTACTATGCAGCTATTGATCCTAATCATGACGCGAATGGCCTCGAAGCGGACGGTCTCGCCAAAACACGTAACATGCGCAGGGATGATGCAGATAATGCCTTCATTGAAGGACTGCAGGATGGGCACGAAGACAAAGGGGACGAGCCCGCTCCTCCTTACTTACCAGCCGAGGTCGAAGTCAGATCAACAGGTCAAAGCCCTCGTTTGCCAGCTCCTTCTGAAGAACCAGTAGGCTACAGCGGCGCGGTGCCTCCAACAATTACTATCCCGTTGATTACGGAATCCCAGCCCTCCTCGTCTACGCCGGATGTCTCCACCTGGCGCCCAAGAAAGTCTACTGTCGCAGCTCAACGCTCACAAAACTATATGGGGCCTTACACGCAACCCATCCCGGCAGCCGCTATTACTCCACTTCAATCCTCGCGTCGACCTCCATCTCGTCATGGCTATGCTCCCACCTTGCATAATTCGCCTCGACTAACTCCTACCTCTCTTCATCAACCTCGGCGCCGCTCTCCTTCACCCAACTACCGACGCATTAGACGGCGATCGCCCTCTCCTCGAATAGCTGCTTCAAGTATATATCGCGGAAGAAGATCGCCTGAAACCGCTAACGTCAGAATTATCCAAACACACGAACAGCAGCGGATTGTTCAAGACACTGACACGGGAATCTCGGCGATCGTGCCCATAATGCAGGTTTCCAGCATACAAATGGGCCTGGACCTCTCCGCACTCATGCAGCCTGCCTATTCCAATCCATCTCGGGGACCAACCGGCTTCCAAACTCACCTGCCACGCTCTCGCGAAGACATGCGCGAATCGAGTAGATCACGTCACCAGCAACGCACGCGTTCGCCTCATCATAATTACACCCGTCGACGCTCCGCCTCGCCCAGTCCTTCTCCTTCTCATAGTCCTCCCCTTCGTCGATCCCACGCGCGCCATTACGGACCTCCGTCGGGGCGAAACAGCATTAGAATTAATCCCAATCAGGCGAGGGTTCACAACCCAGTTCCCCAAGATCCTTCACACTGTTGGGGTGAAACAGAGGTGCCCAGTTGGGGAAGTTTAAATAGGGACGACAGCCCTACTCCAGGAGCAGGTCCTTCCTCCACTACTTAATTGCGATGAATAAGTGGTCCCTCAAGGGGGGTGGTGTTACCGGTCGCATTCTGCTAGGTATAGTTAGGTTGAAGGACCATTACTCATCGCTACCATGTAATTCAACTTCCTGGCTAACTGCCTTCCTACGCGTCTTATGCTTTTTCCCTTGTCAAAGCAAGGGTTTTTTAATGCAAAGTCGCATTGTAATATAGCTCCTTATAAGTACTACCCTAGTTACTTATGTACTCTTGTTACCACATCATTCTCTTGCACGCTTCGACTATAAGTCTAGTTTGCCTGCGTGAACTGGTTCCGATACAATCACCGCAGTTACCACGGCAGCTCACGCTCCTGGATACTCGTGATATTAGATCGGCATCTAATATTACGTAGGATAAACTCGCCCAAGCGCCGAAGCGCAACCGACCTGCCGGCATATCACATCCGCTCGTCACAACAATTCCTCTCTTCTGCTTTGGAGCTATATTCCAACGCTACGCATAAACAAAACCCAACGGCTACGCTTACCAATTTAGCGCCGCCGTTAACACTGGTGGAGAAACAGGGAACCCCTGTTGATAATCAATTCTGTCCGCTACCGCTACGCCCGATCGTACAATCGACGACTTCTAGACACTACCCTACTCCTTATTCATCGCTCATGACTACCAATCATACCGGACTCCCAACCAACGTGGAGTTCTATTCGCCCCCTGAGCACAGCCACGTTTTTCGTGACCTACGACATCGTGCTACATTCACGCAACCGTCTTCTCGTCAACCCGTAACTACTACTACGACTCGATCCACGGCGCTTAAAGACGCGCGTGATGCCCTGACTCACCCGAGTCACGATGCCGTGGCCCTCCGGGTTCATGATGAACCGCCACTCACCCACCACTCCGTGTCAGCTACGCCTACTCGAACTATTCAACGCTTGCAAATCGATGAACTCTTTCAACAACCTAGCCACTGGGACACCGAGTTGCTGAAAAGCACTCGAGATGCCGGCCCTTCGGGTCTCCTCCAACACCCAGGGGTTGAAGAGCAAAAAGCGCGACCACGACAACGGGACACCGAGACGCCTTTAGGCTCTCGAGATGCCGATCCACTGGGCTCGCGACGCCCTTGGATTGATGACTGCAACGTGCAATTCTACAACGGGGACACCGTGGCGCTGCAAGGCACACGAGATGCCGATCTGCTGGGTTCACGACACCCACGGATTGATGATCGGACTCTAGCACGCCACTCCATGACTAGGATTCCAGAGTGCCACAAAGTTTTTGAGAAACCGGCTCAACAGGTTCACGACGCTTGCGGATTTAGGATATGCTACGATGAAGCCCTCAGAAAATCTCTCTGTACTGGAATTACCTTGCAGCCTGCTGGGCAAAAGGAATCTAAAATGCCGCAAACGGATATCAAGCATTGCTATGGACTCAAACGTAACGAACTACAGAATCGCCTAGCTAAGCCTGAAATCAACGCTGGCAAGGTCACCTCCTTTATCCCAGTCAACGCCCTGCCAAATCCTCCGGATGTCAAAGGTCTCAGGTTACCGAGGTCAAAGCCTCCTGCGCATCCTGAATCTAAATCCCCGTGGACGGATACTGAGGGTTACCACAGACACCGACTCGACGAATTACTGTACCGTCAAACCCAGCCTGGAAATAGTGCTGACGATGCCATCTCCTGTCCCCCAGCCAACGCCTTATCCACTCCTTTGGAGGTCGAATGTCCCGAATTACCGAAGCTAAGGCCTGTGGTACTATACGATAGAGCTGACAGCTTCAAAGCCCATCGGCCACATCCTAGTGTTTTAAGATCATACGCATTTACTTGCACGCCCCACGACGATAAAGGAAAACACTCGTCTACGTCTGATCCTACGTCCCAGGAAATCCAGAATCCGACGAAATCCACGAATACCCTGCAGGACCAAGATCAGGCCTTAGTCAATACCTTGCGTATGCTATTCAAGGCATCTGAGGAAGAACCAGCCCTTATCACGTCCATTACGGAGGCCAAGGATGGCGCCAGTATCAAAAGATATGAGTTCGCTCCCGAATATGCAGAACTGCTCGCGCGAGCGATGCACCTGATTACCGACTCGCTAAATGATTACTGGAAGGCTGCGGAAACCACCAAAACATTCTCCTTCGGATGGAGCTCCAACTACAACATGGAGTTCCCTCAGCTCATTTACAGAAGATGGGCTACACGTTTAGTGCTGGACTCCGTTAAGGATAGATTACTCGCGCGGATACTACTAGCTATGGAAGCTGTCGAAGAATGCTTCTCCGGCACTCGATACGTCTCAAATACGCCTAGGTCAATAACGAAGGACCAAGTGAGGACACAAGATAGAACTCCTCAGGCTGAGGATTTACGCTGGGAGCTACAACTTCAACGAGATAGGAGCGCAATCCTCCCCAACATAGCAGCCGCAACCGTAAGAGCGCTATCATCAGAGCAATCAAGACGACTAGAGGACAGGGACTATACATATCACCTTAATGTCGCAAGAAAAGAACAGACGATTAAGATTCCTCTATTAATTAGGACCTCTGAGACTACTACGACACGGGAACTCTACTCCTACAACTATCGTGACAACGCTCCTGCGCTGGCGAAAGGACTCTTCATACAGCAGTCACCTGTCACCAAACCAGATACGCGCTTCACGATGTGGCACCGACCTCAGGATCGAACCACACCATACGTGGAGGACACCAGCCCGCGAACGCCCAGCGAACGTGATGGCCATGACGTCAGTCCTATGATGCATCCAAACCATAGCTGGCGTAGTGCGCGGCTTCCTGATCAAGACCGCAACGACAGAGTTAGATTACCTCCCAATGACTCAAGTGATAGTCGTACAGGGCGGGAGATATCACCGCAAGGTCCAATCTCTCATCTCCAACGAGGATCACTGCCATTTTTTAGCTCTCAGCATTCACCTTATCACGATGAGCAGGAACGGGAACGCGAGCGAGAGCGAGAGCTCCATAGTGCAGGACTGACACTAAGGGATTCCATCGACCGGAAGATTAACGAGCCAAAAGAGTTACAGAGAACCATCGATAACCACCTCTGTTCAACCGTTAAACTACAACAGGAGAGAGAACCTGCTGCAACAACGATCCGGTTCCACGCAAGCACTGAATTCACGAGCTCAAAAGAGAACATTTTTGTCATCACAAGCGCTAAGTATTAGCACGGACTGCGGCCACCCTAACAACCTTATCCCACCGTCAAGACGCCTTTCTGCGACTTTTCCCTTTGTCGACAGCGGTCAAATGTCCATTTTGCCATGGTACACTCCTCACGTCAAGGCTATGCTGTCGTTCCTTGAGAAAGTCACCGTAATTCGAATCGTGACCCCACATATCGATAGGGATTTCCTTCTAGGCTCCACTTCAGGCTGTTTAATCGCCAGGCAGAACCATACGAAGGAAGCCAGGAAGTACATTGAACTAACGCCATCAGAATCCCTGGTAAATAAGCCGGGCTATCTAAACCACTTGGAACTATCCATGAGCAACCTCTCGCTTACGTTTCAAGCTCTTACGCAACACTTCCACCGTTCACGTCTTACAAGCGCTCTGCAACCCCTAAGACAGAGAACTAAGAACCAACAAAAACTATACGGAGCTGGCAGGAAACCTGAATCGGAAGGCGGTAGAAGTTTATCGGGGCCACAGAATGCACACGACGTGCAAGGTTTTTCGGGATCACCAGAAACATTCGAAGGATACGCGAAGAGCGTAAAGAACATACCAAAAAGAATTCGTCGCTATCGCTATAGTAAAAGTTGGCACTGGAGTAAGCCCGTAGGAGAATCCCCTACACACGGATCCAAAAGAGATGGATCACTAGAATCACTGAACACAACAAAACCCACACGAAAGGAGTTCACATCAACCCGAAGGAAGAAGGAAAAGCCAGACTCCCTACTCATACAATTTGAGATAAGCAGCGACGAAGATGAAACCTCACTACTGTTAATCTGCAAGCTGCAGACACCCAGCCGAGTACACGCCCCAGCAGTGTGGAACCTACGCACTGGTAGAGAAGTTAAGAACTTACAACACATGAATCGAAGAGGACTCCATAGGGTCTCTAGCGAATGCCCCATTACTACGAACCATTTCAAGAACGCATCTCCACAACGGTACAGCGAGCATAGTAGCAGTTTAAGTAACGACCAGAGGAACCACTCCCGACACGATTGGGGAGAGACGGTTAACCACAATTGGCCCGCCGATGCTGTCAGTATAAATCATGAAGAAATACGCATCGCCACGCCTCGAGGAGAGGATGAGGAGGGTCGCAAAGCCCACGGCAACTTTCACTGCACCAAGCTAATCAGGCTTATGGCATCGGAAAACTCAGTAGCCCAAACTGCCTGTGGACTCGAGGAGCATACCTCGGAAAAGAATCGCTATTCTTGCTGGAGTTGGAGGAACTTACAAGGCAGTACTAGGCGAGCAGAAGACCGCCTTCGGTCCATACCCGATATACAAATTCTAACTAATCATGCAACTCGAGGAGTTGAAGCCTTCAAAGCCTTATACAATGCGAATGGCAGTGAGAAAACCACCGAATCCATCATGAGCTGGTTGGGAACAGTTTCCATCAGGATACCCGAGAAACGCGAGAAAAGTTATAAATTGCCCAAGCCAAAACTACGAGCTGGTCAAAGACAGAAAACGACTCCAACCTACAGCCCAATGAGAGGCCCTGAATGCCATGGGACCCATTTCTGCCTCCGCAAGCTATTCCAGACAAAATACACGCTTCCAATCGGGCAGCCGTCCATCAAGAATTATACGAGAGAAAGCGCTATAACTGAACCAAACGAAGCTGGGACCATTATAAGGAACTCCGACGAACTGACAAGGAACGAATTCGAGGACAAGAACCATAAAACTACCCCGAGCTGTGCTCTGAAGCATATCGCGAAAGATCTACATTGGCGCGACCTTGAAGAAACACA
>WNEZ01004627.1_pt1 | contig 11995 bp, 6 predicted proteins | sample 5400521 | NCBI WGS metagenome assembly WNEZ01 (sample SAMN13153339, study PRJNA577476) | soil metagenome | isolation source: 120 cm saprolite under Douglas fir tree site 2 hole 1 replicate 1 | place: USA:California | collected 2015-04-18
TCGAGGGAGCGACGTAGCCGTCGAACGTAATCTCGCAGTAGGGATTGTCGTAGGCGAGGACGAGATCGTGCTTCCGGCACGCGGCGATCGTGCGCTCGAGATACTCGCGCGGCGCCACGGCGGCCGTCGGATTGTTCGGGTAGTTCAGGTACACGAGCTTGGCGCGCTTCAACACGTCAGCCGGGATCCCTTCCAGCTCGAGCAGGAAATCGGTGCGCGGCGTGAGATCGTAGAGGTACGGCTCGGCATCGGCGAGGACGGTACCGCCGTGATAGACCGCATAACCCGGCACCGGCACGATCGCCAGGTCGCCGGGATTGAGCACGGCCGTCGCGAGGTGCGCGATGCCTTCTTTCGAGCCAAGCAGTGGGTGCAGTTCTTTGTACGGATCGACGCTCACGCCGAAACGCCGCTGCATGTATCCCGCGGCCGCTTCGCGAAACGCAACCAGCCCGAGCTGAAACGCGTAGCGGCTCATGGCGGGATCCTGCACCGCGCGCGTGAGGGCCTTCACAGCGACCTCGGGCGGCGGGAAGTCGGCGTCCCCCGCTCCGACATCGATCACATCCACACCCTGCTCGATCAGCCGCCGTTTGATCGCCGGCAGCTCGGCCATCGGGTATTCGGGTAATTGTGCAACGCGTCTGCTAAAGCTCATGGCTGGAATCTAGCTCCAAGAAACGGGCGTGCCGATGCTGTGCATCGCAAAGAATTCTTCCAGCTCCCGGCGTACGTCCTGCCAGTTGCCGATCGCCTTGGAGGCCGGCGGCAGGCCTTCCAGCATCGAGGCCCCATAGCGCTTCGTCACGACCCGCCGGTCCAGCAAGACAACAGCGCCGACATCCGATTTGGTTCGTATCAACCGCCCGAATCCCTGTTTCAACTTGAGCGCCGCGAGCGGAACGAGGTAGTGAGTGAAGCCGTCCACCCCCGCTTCGGTGAGACGCTCCAGCCGCGCTGCGGTTAGTGGCTCCGTCGGCACTTTGAACGGCAGCTTCGCCAGGATGAGCACGCGTAACGCCCGGCCCGGCACATCCACACCCTCCCAGAACGAATCCGTGCCGAGCAGGATCGCCGAGCCGGCATCGCGGAAGCGGCGCAGCAGCTGATCGCGCTGTCCCTCACCCTGCACCAGCAGCGGCCAGCGCGCGCCGACCTCGCCGCGAATCGCGTCGGCGGTGCGACGCAACGCCCCATGGCTCGTGAACAGCGCGAAGATGCCGCCGTCGGACGCGTGCGCCAGCTCGAGCAGCACGCGCGCGACCGCCGCCCCGTGTCCCGATTCATCGTCGCGCGGCTCGGGGATGTCGGTGGGGATGCCGAAGACGCACTGCGCGCCGTAGTCGAACGGCGACGGCAGGATCTCGCGCACCGTCACGCGCGACGGCGGCAACGAGAGACCGAGCCGCTCCTCGAGGAACGTGAACTCGCCGCCGGCCGCGAGCGTCGCGCTCGTCAGCACTACCGTCTCGACGCGGTCGAACAACGCTTCCTTCAGCACTGGGGCGAGATCGAGCGGCACGGCGGACAGGGTGAGATTCGGTGTGCGTCGTCCGCGGCGCTCCATCCAGCGCACGGCCGGGCCGGCGGGTGCGCGGTAACCGACAGGCTGGAGCGTCGCCTTGAGTCCTTCCGCCGCCGTCTCGAGGCGGCGCACGACGCCGCGCAGCTCGCCGATGAGCCGCGTCCGCATCTCGGCGGGATCGTCGATCGACAGCCGGTCGGCGATCGTCTCGACGCCGTCGCGCAGCTTGCTGAACGCGACGAGCAAGTTGTCGAGCGCGACGTCGAGTCCTTCGCGCCAGACGCCATCGGCGGCAAAAGAATCCGTGAGGCGCAGAACCTGATCGGTGTCGAGGCGCCGTCCCAGGCGACCAAAGAGCTCTTCGGCCCAGCGCCGCGCCGCGACCAGCGCGTCGAGCACGCTTCGCGTCAGCAGGTCGCCGCTCGCCGACGCCAGCAGATCGTCGTGGGTGCTGAGCTCGGCGGCGAGCGTCGGCAGCAGGCCCCGCCCGTTGCGCTCGAGCCGGCCGAGCAGCCGCTGCACGCCGAGCATGCTGACCTGGGTGCCGAGGTGGTGGGCGGCGACATCCTCGAGATGATGGGCCTCGTCGAGAACGAGCCGCCGGTAGGGCGGCAACACGGCCGCTTCCTGCCAGTTGTCGGAGGCGATGCGCACGGCGAGGTCGGACGCCAGGAGATGGTGATTTACGACGACGACGTCGGCTTCGGCCGCGCGGCGCCGCGCCGCGAAGACGAAGCACCGATCGAAGTGCGGGCATTTGAGGCGCGTGCAGAGGTCGGATTCGGCGGCGACGGCATCCCACACATCGCTCGACGGCTCCTCCACGAGATCGGAGAGACTCCCGTCGGAGGTCCGTGCGGCCCAACCCGCGATCGACTCGAGCTCCGCGCCCCGGCCTTCGTCGAACAAGGACTCCTGCCCCGCCCGCGCCTGCTCCAGACGGGAGAGACAGAGATAGTTCCGCCAGCCCTTGAGCAGTGCGAACGTGACGCCGCGCTCACCGGTCGAGAAGGCGCGCGACAGGATCGGCAAGTCTTTGCCGACGAGCTGCTCCTGCAAGTTGATCGTGTTGGTGGAAACGACCGTGCGCTCGCCGTTGAGGCGCGCCCACTCGAGCGCCGGCACGAGATACGCGAACGATTTGCCGACGCCCGTTCCCGCTTCGAGCAGTGCGATCCCGCCATCGTTGTACGCGTCGGCGACGTACGCCGCCATGTCGCGCTGGCCCGGCCGGTCCTCGAACGCCGTGGTGCCGAGCACGCGCGCCACTGGACCCGATTCGGTGAGCAGATTCGCGATCTCGAGTGCATCGAGACGCGTGACACTGCGCGCGCGGGGACACTCCACGACGACGTAGAGCGTCGAAACGTCGTTATTGACGATCCCGAAGCCGGCGCCTTCATCGTGCAGGCGCGCGGCGACGTGCAGATCGGCGCCCGAAGGCTCGAGGAAGCCGCTGGGATGGTTGTGGATCAGCATCTCGCCGCGCTGCGCGACGCCGGGCAGTGCGAGCACCGCGTCGATCGTGCCGCGCGCGACGACGCGCGCGTCCGTGAGCGTGCCGTTGGGATCGGCGCGCACCACGAACGACACCTCGCGCCCGTGGGCCGCGGCGATCTCCTCCTGTAAGAGGGCGCGCGCGGCCGCCGTCAGGCGCTCGGCGCTCACGTCTTGAGCTCGCGCTTTTTCGCGGCGGGAAACAGCACGTTGTTCAGGATCAGCCGGTAACCCGGCGAGTGCGGATGCAACGAGAGATCGGTCGGAGGATCGCCGATCTGGTGCTGCGCGTCCTCGGGGTCATGCCCGCCGAAGAAGGTCCAGGTCCCCTTCCCCAGATCGCCGTGGATGTATTTGACCCACGGTGCGCCCTCTTCTTCCGCGAGGATCGTGACGCCCGGCTTGAGCCGATTGCGCGTGAACGACGTCGTCAGCCCATAGAAATCGGGAATCACCTGGCGGTGGTTTTGCACCAGCATCGTGGGCACCGGATCGATCTTCGCGCTGAAGTTGAACAGCGTGTAGGCGCCGAGCGGCTGCCGCCGCGCGCCGCCGTTCACCTGGTGGCCGTCGATATCGGAGAAGCTGGCGACGAGCGGATTGGTCTCGATGTGCCCGCCGGTGAACGCGAACGCCTGGCTCCAGTCCAGCTTGGCGTCGGCATCGGGATCGAGCGGCGTGCCGTCCGCAAAGCTGGCGGCGATATCGACGTTGTGTGCCGCGAGCGCGAGGTCGATCGTCTCGGTCGCCGTGCACATCGCGAACAGAAAGCCGCCGTTGTCGACGTAGGCGCGAATGCTCCGCGCCACCGCTTTCTTGAGGTCAGGCACGGTCTGGAAGCCGAGCCGCTTGGCCGTGTCGCTGTTGCGCTGCACCATTTCCGCGAGCCACGCCATCCCCGAGTAGATCAGGAAGAACTTCGAGTACTGGCCGGTGAAGTCTTCATGATGCAAGTGCAGCCAGTCGTAGTCCTTGAGCGAGCCGTTCATCACCTCGGGATCCCAGATCTTCGTGAATGGGATACCGGCATACTGCAGCGCCATCGTGACGGCGTCGTCCCACGGCGCGGCGTTCGGCGGCGCGTACACGGCGACTTTGGGCGCCTTCTCCAGCGGCACGGCGTCCATGTTGCTCGCTTCGATCTCACCCCGGACCGTCGTCATGGCGCTGTCGACGGGCTCAGTGCGGATGCCGTTGAGCGCCGCATCGCGCCGCAGCGCGTCGAGATCGGGAATGAGGAACGAACCGCCGCGATAGTTGAGCAGCCATTCCGCCTTGAGACCGGCTTGGATGGCCTTGTACGTCAAACCGTACGCTTTCAGATGATCGGTTTGAGTGTCGTCCATGGGGACCAACAGCGATGGGCTGATGGGCAGATGGGCAGATGGGCGGATTAGAGGCGCGATCCCCGTGACGCGAGCCCCGCCTAACAGCCCAACCGCCCATCCGCCCATCCGCCCCACGAAGTCTCGCCGCTTCACGATTTCGGAATCGCCCCCTTCGCCCGCTCGAGCACGCGTCGCGCTTCCGGGACGAAGGCGCTGTTCGGATACGTGAGAATCAGATGTTCGAGATGCGGGATCGCGGCGGCGTTCTGGCCCTCGCGTACCAGCAACCGCGCCCAGTCCAGCTCGGCGGCGGCGGGCGCGGCTCCTTCGCCGCCGATCCGCACGATTTCATCGAACAGCGCGATAGCCGTGAGCTCCTGATCGCCGCCTTTCTGCGCCGCGACTTGCGCCGCGAGCAGCAGCACCTCGAGGCGTCCTCCCTGCTCCGGGAACCGGCCGGCGGCGCGACGTAACGCCGCGATGGCCGCAACCGAGTCGCCGCGCGCCAGCGTGAGTAAGGCCGCGCCCAACTCGGGGCTGGTCTCGTCCTGAATGCGCTGTAGCATGGCCATCATGGCCGTGCGTTCGGTGGCGGCGGCGCGGTCGGTGGCATAGGGACCGGCGGTGCGGAACGCTTCCATCGCATTCTTCAGATTGCCGCGATACAGCTCGATCCAGCCGCGTTGCGCGATCGCCGCCACGCTCGAATCATCGCCCAGCGCTGCCGCGGCGCGGTCCAGCTCGCCGCGCGCGATTCGCGCTCTGGCCAGCTCCATCCGCAGCGCGGCGCGATCGTCGGCCGTGATCGCCGTGGATGCAGCGGAGAGCCGCTCCTCGGCGAGGTCGAGCTGACTGTCCGCGATCAGCAGCTGGATGAGCGCGGACTGCGCGACGCCGTTCGAATCCGAATGCGCTTCGAGCACACGCCGTGCCGCGGCCTTGTCGCCGCCGTCCAGCAGCTCGCGCACCGCTTCGGCGCGCGCGCGGGCGCCGGAAGACCCCGGCATCATGTCGGCCCACCGCGCCAGTGCCAGGCCGCGCGCGCGATGGCCTTCCGGGGTCGTGAGCGTGCCCGCGAGATCGGCGAACCGCCGCAACGCGGTCGGGGCATCGCTGTCGGCCGTGACCAGCGTCGGCTCCATCGCGGCCCACGCTTCGTTCGGCCGTCCCCAGGTGAGCAGCACTTCCGCGCCAAGACGGCGTGCGCCCACGGAGACGCCGGGCGCCGTCAGGGCCCGCGCCACGCGATCGCGCATGGGGGCCGGGGCGTCGGCGAGCTGGCTCGCGGCATTGGGTTCGACGTCGGGCGAGCGGGCGACGGCGCGTCCCCATTCCGTCGCCGAGGCCTCCCAGTTTCCCACGCGCTGCTCGAGCTCTGCCAGCTCGATCGCGAGCGTGCCGTCGCCGCCGAGCGTCCGCCTGCCGACGAGGAACGCGCGCCGTGCCTCATCCCACATGCGGCGATCGGCGAGCGCGAGGCCCCATTCGCGATACGGCGCCTCGCTTTGCGGGGCGCTCGCCGCCCAGCGGTGCGCGATCGCCTCCAGCGAGTCGGGTTCGTTCAACGCCGCATACACGCGCAGCTCGAGACTGCGCAGCGCCGGGCTGTCGGGCTGGCGCGCGCGCGCGTTCTGGACGAGCGGCAACAGCTCGGACATGCGGTTCAATACGAACAGCGCGCGCTCGAGCCCGAGTAGCGCGGGGATGTTCGTCGGATCGCTGCGAACTGTCGTGAAGTAGATGGACGCGGCGTCGGCGTAACGACCGGAGCGCTCTAGCTCAAAGCCCGGGCCAATGGCTTGAGCCTGGGCGACCCGCCCGGGGTCAGCCGTGGCGAGAAGTACCATGGCCGCGACCGCGGCCCCCTTACTTCTTAGGCTCATTCAGGCGGCGGAAGTACTCGAGCACCATGCGCCGCTGCTCGGGCGTGAGACCGGTGAGCTCGTCCCACGTCGGGTAGCGGACTTTCGGCCCTGTGCCGGTCGCCCCCGGCAGGAGCGCGGCGGGAATGTGGACGCTGTCACCGGTCGCGGAGCGACTGGTGCGCTGCTTCTGTTCATCCGGCTCCTCGCCGGACAGGCTGCGGCCGGCGTCGAGCAGCTTGCGATAGAGGCGCTCCTGCCGCTCGATCGTACGACGGTCGAGTCGTCCGGCTTCCAGCTGGCGCGCGAGCTCGCGCGCTTCCTGCGCCAGAGCACCCGCCGCACCGGCATCGCCTCCCGCCTGCAGGCGCTCGAGCTGCTCGGCGAGCTGGCGTTGGCGGTTGGCGAGCTCCCGGATCCGCTGCATCATCGCATCGCCGCCCATTCCCATCATCGGCAGGAGCCCCTGCGCATCGCCGTTCATTCCCTGCTGCTGTTGCGCCATGCGGGTGAGCTGCTCCACGGCCTCCTGGAAGCCGGATCCCGACTGCGCCCCGGCGACGCGCTCCGCCGTCCGCACGAGTGCGTGCGCGGTCGCGTTGAGCGCATCGAGCGCCTGCTCCGCAAAGGGCGCGGCGCTCGCGGGATTGGGGTCGCCTTGCTCGAGCTGCTCGCGCGCCTGCTTCATCTGGTTTTGCGCGTACCCGAGCGCGGCCTCGAGCTGCGGCGATACCAGCGCATGCCGTCCGGCCGCGGCGCTGATCTCCTGCTCGATCGCATGCGTTCCTTCTTCGACGGCGGCCTGCCGCGCGCGCGTCGACGCCCCTGCCTCACCCGCGCGCAGCGCGTCGGCGACTTCCTGCTGGCGCCGGGCGAGCGCCGCCGTTTCCGCCAGCGCCCGATTCAACGCGTCGAGCGTCTCCTGCCTCCAGGCGGACGCCAGCGAATCGCGCCGCTGCCGCAGCTCGTTCGGGAGCTGCGCCAGCGAGTCGGCGGCTTCCTGTCCCGACGTCCTCGCGCCACGCGAATTGCGCTGGCTCGCGGCGTTCGCGGCTTCCTGCATGGCGCGCTGGGCGCGGCGCGCGGCGTTCTGCGAATTCTTCAGCGGCACGGTCTCTCCGGCGCGCTCCACACCGCGGGCGAGCGAATCGGTCGCGGCCGCCAGATCGCGCTCCGCCGCAGCTGCCGCCGAATCGGGATGCTGGGCCTCGTCCATCGTCCATTCGGTCTGGCGGCGCTGCAGGTCTTCGGCGTCCTTGGCGAGTGACACCAGCTCTCCCTCGAGCGCGGCGCGTTTGAACAGCTCTTGACTCCGCTCCAGCTCGCGTCGCAGCTCCTGCTGCGCCTCGGCCAGGCGTTGCAGCGCTTGTCTGGTCGCCTCCGGATCGAGTCGCGCGAGCGCTTCCTGCAGCTCCCGGAGCCGCTGCTCCAGCTCGGGCGTGAGGGCGCGCTGCAACAGCTCCTGCACCTCGCGCAAGCGGTTTTGGAACGCGCTGTCGTCCACGCCCGCTGCTTTGGCGGCGCGCGCGATCTCTTCGACTGCCTGCGCCAGCTCCTGCACGCGCTGCGACATCGCTGCCTGATCGCGCGCGATTTCTTCCGCGCGTTGTGTGGACTGGAACGACATCGTGCCGTTTTGTTGACTGCCAGCCCGGCCGTCCGGCCGTCCGGCCGTGCGACCGTCCGGGTCCCGGCTCCGTTCCTGAGCCAGATCCCGGGTTCGGTCGCTCAACTCGCGCTGCGCCGCAGACACTGAATCGGCCGCATTCGCGACAGCCCGCGCCGCCTCGCGCGCCTGGGCGCGCAACTCTTCCATACTCGGCAGACGCAAGGCGATCTCGGCGCTGCGGCCGCTGTGGGGCGTCGGAGCGGCGTTGTCGAGCGCTTCGACATAGAGCCGCAGCGTGTCGCCGGGCAGGAGCCCGCGGTGCTCGGCATCGAGCCGTCCCTGCACGATCGCGCGATCCCCGACCCCGCTGACGTCGAGCGACTCGCGTACCGACTCCCCGACGCGACCGGTTCGGCTCACCCGCCAGCTCACTACGGAAAGCCGCGTGATGCCGTGATCGTCCCGCACATCCACGACGAGCTGCTGATGCAGCGAAATCGGCAGCGTCGTGTCACGGGCGGGGACCGGCAACGTGACGACGGGTGCGGAATCGGGAACGATCAGGAGGTGCAGCTCCGGCGCGACGCCCTCGAGCGCAGACCCGTCGGCGCTCAGCGCCCGCAACCGCCAGGTGCCGCTCGCGGAGGGCGTGAAGCGACCGTCGATACGCGTCCCCGCGACGCGCAGCTGCTCAAGGCGCGACTCGAGCGTCCAGGCAGCGCTCGCGAGCGGCACACTCGCGGTCCCGTTGGTCAGGACGGTGGTACCGGCGGGCAGCGGAATCACTTCCGGGCCTACCAGCAGCGGCTCATCGGCGCGGCCCAGGTATGCAGGAAAGCGGGCGGTTAGTCCGAGATCGGCAAGAAACGCGGGCAGCGCGACGTCGATCTTGACCTCGGCGCTGCGGCGTCCGCCGCTGGACGCGCGGAGGTACAGGTCCGATTCGATCGGACCGAGATGCTGGACCACATGGCCGTCGGTGTCGAGAGTGAGCAGCATCGGTTTCCACGGCTCACCGCGCCCGCGTGTCCACAGCGTTGCACGCACCGCGCCCGGGACCGTGATCGTCGCCGTGACGCTGCCGCCGCGACGCACGGTCCGCTGATCTACGACAAGGCGTACCGGCGCGTGCGCTTCTCGCCAGGTGCGCACCGGATGCCAGAACGCGGCGGCGCGGCCCGAGGCGGGCGAGCCCGCGAGAAAGAGCAGCACGCCGGTGAGCGCCGCACCCGCACCGTAGGACATGCGCCGCAGTGTCGTGCGGCGCAGTGCGCTCGAGACGCCCGGTGCCGCGAACGAGACCACGGCGGCGGCACGCGTGTCGGCAGCGAGCAGCAGCGCCGCGCTCGAACCGGCGCCCTTCCCTGCGGTCGGACCGACCACCCCGACGATGCTGCCGGCGCGTCCGCCGGCGGCGCCCTCGATCATTCTGCCCAACGCAGGCGCGTCGGCCTCACGGCGCGTGCGCAGCACGACCCACGTCGCGGCACCCGCACTCGCCATGATGAGGGCCCACGCGAGGGCGACTCCCGACACCGCCGGCGACAGCGCGAGCCCGAGCGCAGCCGCGGCCAGCGCCGCGCCGAGGCCGCCGAGCACCACGGCGAGCGCCCGCGCCCGTGCGTGAGGAGCCCCCAGACGACGCAGCCGGCGCGCCGTCTCCGTCATTTGGTTTCGCTCACTGCATACGTGAAGAGATTCACACCCATGCGCAACGCCGCCTCGTGAAGCTCGGGGGGGTCATGATAGACATTGGGGTCTTCCCACCCGTTCCCGAGATCCGATTGATAGGAGTAGTATACGACAAGCCGGTCTCCCAAAAAAATGCCGAACCCCTGCGCGGGCAGCCCGTCGTGCTCGTGGATCTTGGGGATCCCCTGTGGGAAGGCGTACACGAGGTTGTAAATCGGGTGGGTCAACGGCACCTCAACCAGCGGATGGTCCGGAAAAACGCGCGCGATCTCGCGGCGGAACGACTTGTCCATCCCGTAGTTGTCGTCGGCGTGCAAAAAGCCGCCCTGCTCGAGGTAGCGCCGCAGGGTGCGGAGCTCGACATCGGAGAAGTGCACGTTCCCGTGGCCGGTCATATAGATGTAAGGGACGTCCCACAACTCCGGCCCTGTCAGCGTCACCACGCGCTCGCGATCGGCGACCGGCAGCGTCGTCCGCTCGCGCAGCGCGGTCAGCAGGTTCGGCAAGCTCGAGGGATTGGCGTACCAGTCGCCGCCGCCGTCGTAGTGAAGGCGGCCGATGGTTAAGGACGTGCGTGGTGCGTCGTGCGTCGTGCGTGGTGCGAAAAACAGCACTAGAACCAGGAGAACCGATTTCATAGTTCGTTGACCAATCGATAAGCACTGTTTCGGGAAATTCCTGTCTCCTCCACCAAACGATCAGCTACATCCTTGCGTGACATTCCTTCGGCGAGCAAAGCCTTGGCGCGCTCGCCCGGATCCGGGGGCCGTGCCTCGACGTGCTCCTTGCCGGTCCCCGAGACCACTACCGTAACCTCTCCCCGCACGGGGGCCTCGGCATAGTGCTCTGACAATTCCTGCAACGTCCCCGCACGTGTCTCCTCGAACACTTTGGTCAACTCTCGAGAGACGGCTGCCTGTCGTTCAGGACCACACACCTCGATCAGATCGGCGAGGAGTTGCGTGACGCGACTGGGGGCCTCGAAGATCACGACGGTCCACTCGGATCGAGCGGCGGTCACGAGAAAACGGCGCCGGTCGCTCCCTTTCCGAGGCAAGAATCCCAGAAACACATAGCGGTCGCCGGGGATGCCCGAAACAGCCAAGCTCGCGGCCACGGCGTTCGGACCTGGAATGGTTACGACCTGAATCCCCCGCTCTCGCGCGGCGGCGACCAGCGCGACTCCCGGGTCGCTGATCGCGGGTGTGCCGGCATCGGTGATCAGCGCGACGTCACGGCCATCTGTAAGGATGCGCAGGATACGTTCGAGGGCGCGGTCGGACGAATGCTCGTGGAAGCTGATCAGCTCGGCGCGCGAGCCGGCGTGGTGGAGCAGCGGCTTGCTGTGGCGCGTGTCCTCGGCGGCGACAACCGCCACCCGCTGCAGCGTATCGGCGGCGCGCGGCGAGAGGTCGCCGAGGTTGCCGAGGGGCGTCGCGACGACGTAGAGGGTGCCGGCCACGTCACCACGTCACCCGCCAGGGGAGCTTCCCATAAAACCCGGCGGCCTGGAGGACATAGCGGTGCTCCCGGGTTGCGTCCTTCAGCACCTTCATCGCGGTGCCCGGCATCATCACTTCCGCACCTTCGAGCAGCTGCAGCGCCCAGTCGGTCAGCGCGCCCGACAGGTCCTCGGGTCGCACCACGGCGTCGGGTGTGTCGGTGCCGCGCGGCACGCTGAGCAGCGCGAGCGCCTCATGCGTGTCTACGATGGCGGCCGTGACTTTCTGCGCGCGTCGCCTGGCTTCGCCGGGAAACTCCCGCTCGACCGCGTCCACGATCCGCCAGTAGAGCTCGCGGTATGTGCTGACCAGCGCGGTCGCGGCCTGGGCCGGGAGATCGTCAGCGGCGGGGAATGTGCCCGCGGACATCGCGGGCGCGGCACCGTCGGGCCCTGCATCGAACAACGACTCGAGATAACGGGCCGGCGGCACAGCGTCCGGTTTGTCGCAGAAATGCCCGCTCAGATATTTGCCTTGATCGAACTTCAGGTAGGAGACCCGGCCGTTGGAGATCAGTTCCAGCACGCCGGTCACCTTTTCCTGCTGCAACACCGGGAAGAATCGCTCCGGCTGCTTGACGTCGATAACGCGCGGCTGGTAGGCACCGGAGCAGGCCGCATACATCCACGCGAGCTGCTCCATGGGCGCGGCGCAATAGGCGAGATCGCCGCGTTCCACTTCAGTGCGCATGCGCTTCAGCGCCTCGGTGATCGTGATGACGTGCCGCCCCGCGGTATGCAGCGACGCCGCGTTGACGGCCTCGCCCTTCCGGAAGAACAGCAACACGCATTCGTCGGGCAGGTGCGCCGCGAGGTAGCCGTCGATGCGGCCATCGCGGTCACGCTTGGCGTAGGCGAGCAGGTTGTCGAGATGAATGAAGGCGAGGCGCGTGCGATGAATAAGCCGGTTCACCTGCGGAAATTGGAGATCCGCGAGGCGAACCGGCGAATTCGTCAGGCGAGCGGTGCTCGCGCGCATCG
>WNEZ01008669.1_pt1 | contig 11995 bp, 14 predicted proteins | sample 5400521 | NCBI WGS metagenome assembly WNEZ01 (sample SAMN13153339, study PRJNA577476) | soil metagenome | isolation source: 120 cm saprolite under Douglas fir tree site 2 hole 1 replicate 1 | place: USA:California | collected 2015-04-18
ACTATCCGCCACAACAGTCGACGAAAATGCCCAACGCCGTCGCGCAGCTCGGCCCCTGAGTAAAATTCACGGTTGCAAAATCATCCAGAAAAAGCTGCTGGGTGAGATCCCCGCAAAAGATCACGGTCGTGACCGGAATGAAATCTGGCAGAAAGGTAACAATCGTGACGGGAATTATGGTGTCCGGGACAGTCGTGAACTCGATGAAGCTAACAAACCCAGTGACGCTGAACACGGTGTTGCCGGATCCGAACGTCCCTCGGAAGCTACCTCCACCACAGCCGAGTAGGCAGACGAGAAGCACGGCCAGGATACGTCGCATGGCGCGCCTCCTACAGAATCAAATCATACTCCATTCCCATATTTGCCAGCAACCGCGCCGTCCCAGGCAATCAGCAATGGGAAAGTGACGCCCACTGAATCGGCAAAGGCCTTGTTTGCGTACGGACTGTCCACGCTCATGCCCAAGACCTGGATGTCTGCGGCTTTCAGTTTTTTCAAATTCCGCTGGAAGCTTTTTCATCTCCTGCGTTCAACCTCCAGTAAATGCAAGGCTAAAAGGCGAGTTTTGTACTGTACCGACCCTGAAAAGTTGAAAGGGTGGATGGCCAGCCTTTCCGCCATTACGTCGTCTGGCGCATGATCCTTATGGGCAACCACCCAATCGTGTGCCGCAATGTCGCTCGCAGCCTTTTCAGAGGATGCACGGTCACCGGCGGGGCTGGAATTCCTATCTTTCACCTTGGCCGGAATGAAGCATCGGGTTGAAACAAGCGGCTTGCCCTGGGCAGTGATGTTGGTTTCCCACTGGCCGCTCTCCATTAGCTCCTGCGCCTGCAGGTGTGGAGTGGCAACCAGCGCGAGACCTGCAAATCGATAACAGAGCGACTGCGCTCATTCTTTTCATTCGGTCCCCTTTCCAGGAAACCTTCTGGTGACGGTCGAATTTGTGGGAATTCTGTACCAGGTCTGATGATCGGGAGGTCGGCCGCCCTGCTACGGGCAAGCACCCAGTCGGCGGCCTTTCAGTTGGCGGGTGTGCTCTTCACCTGCGATCTTCGATGTCACCACGGACTCGTAAGTGTCACCGTGGTAAGTCGTCGTGCTTGCTGTCGATCTTCCGGGACAGACGTAGGTGTAGGAAATTGTATCGTTTTCCATTTTGAAGTCTTTGATTGTGCAATGGATGCCGGTAGTGCTCTTTTCCAGAGAGGCACGTACTTCTTCGGGGCTTCCATTAGTCCCTTTTACTTGGTCTGGCGTGTCGCAATGGGTGTTGGTGTGCGCCTGCCCATTCTCGGTAATAGATACTTCCCACTGACCGCTCTTCATCCGTTCCGTCGCCCCGAGGAATGGCGCAGCGATCAAAATGAGAGTTACAAGAGGTAGCAGAGCGACTGCGTTCATGCTCTTCATTCGGCCCTCCTTGCAAGGAGACCTAGTCGTGATGGCTGGTTTCGATCAGGGTGCCCATTTGTGCATTCTCCTGCTGCCACCAGATCGACACGGCAAAGTTACTGCCCTTCAACTGGAACACAGCCCTCTTAAACTCCTTTTGCATATTTAATCAAATATTTGGAAGAAATAGTTTGGATACATTCCTTAAGAAGAATCCGCCGTACATTGCTGCTTGCGAGAAGTGTGATTGGAGCACGATTTCCGTCGCGAGCTGATAGCGAGCTGCCTTTCGGCTGTTCAGAATGAGCCTGGGTTTGGGAAGTGGGCCGCTTTCTTAGCTTTTTGTTGAGGCGTTGTTCTTCAGCACAAGCCGCGTACACTTCGTGGTCAAGAGCGGCGCAAGAGGTATTTTCTTGGCTCCCGCTCTGACTTCTTGACTACCCTGAAAAGCGTGGCTCACATTTTGGGTCACCTTTTAAGGTACGAATTTGTAACCGGCGCTGTGGACAGTTCTGAAATGCACAGGATACGCAGGGTCTCTCTCCAGCTTGTGCCGGAGTTTCAGGATATGGTTGTCCACGGTCCGAGTATAAGGATAGTTCTGGTAACCCCAAACCTCACTCAGAAGTTCCTCCCGCGAAATGACGCGTTCGGCATTCTGTATCATGAATTTCAGGGTCTTGAATTCCTGGGCCGTAAGCGAAACTGGCTGACCGCCACGCGTCACCTCCATCTTTGAAAAGCTCACGCTCACATCATCAAAAACAAATGCGTCTCCCACATTGACCCGCGTCGAGCGCCTCAAGGCGGCGCGCACACGCGCGAGCAGCTCCCGTGGACTGAACGGCTTGGTCACGTAGTCATAGGCACCAATTTCCAGGAGCAGGACTTTGTCCAACACATCCGATTTCGCGCTAAGCACAATGATTGGAAGTCCGGGCGCGGCTTGTGTGATTTGCCGGCAGACCTCCTGCCCTGACATGCCTGGCAAGCGCAGGTCGAGGACAAGCGCAGAGGGCGGCGTCTTGCGAAAGAGTTCCAGACCCAAAGTCCCATTAGGTGCCAGATCCACGCCGTATCCCTCGGCTTCAAAGAGCCTTTTCAAGGCTCTCCGGACCGCGCTGTCGTCCTCGATCACCAAGATGCGCTCCATCGCTGTGAACCATTGTTCAGGTTGTGGCCCGCCAAAATTTCATTCGGACTTAAAATCAGCAGGTTAGCAGGATTCCAGTTCCACGGCTGATTTGCTAGGCAAACAGGTCACTCCACCACCGAACCCGCTTTCCGTCGCTTCTTGCGAATCGGAGAGTGGGGTTTCCTAAACTAGCCGACTCTGGCCAGCGATCCTGACGTGCTGAGCGAATTCGTTTTCCCACGGGTTGGGCGGGTATAATCCGCATCACCGATGGCCCTGACCTCGGGCACCAAACTCGGGCCGTACGAGATCGTCGCGCCTCTGGGCGCGGGCGGTATGGGTGAAGTGTATCGCGCGCGGGATACCCGGCTGGAGCGCGATGTCGCGATCAAAGTCCTGCCTGCGAACGTTACTGCCGATTCCAATCTGCGGCAGCGGCTGGAGCGGGAAGCGAAGGCTGTCTCCAAACTATCTCACCCCAACATCTGCACAGTGCATGACATCGGTCACCAGGACGGCGTGGATTTCGTCGTTATGGAATTGGTCGAGGGCGAGACGTTGGAACACAAACTCACGCGCGGGCCATTGCCGCCGGGGCAAACTGTCCGCTACGCCGCGCAAATTGCAGATGCCTTGGCGAAGGCCCACAGCCAGGGCATCACGCACCGTGATCTGAAGCCGGCGAACATCATGCTAACGAAATCGGGCGCCAAGCTGATGGACTTCGGGCTGGCGAAGCTGGAGAAGGGGCCGCCACCGCTAGCGGAAGCGCTCACCGAGATAACGGCGGAGCGAAACAGGTTGACAGGAGAGGGAACCATCGTCGGCACGTTCCAGTACATGGCGCCGGAACAGCTCGAAGGCAAAGAGGCGGACGCGCGCACTGATATTTTCGCGCTGGGCGAAGTGATCTATGAGACAGCGACCGGAAAACCCGCGTTTAGCGGGAAGAGTAGAGCCAGTCTGATCGCGGCGATTCTAACGAATGATCCGCCGCCCATCAGCGCGTTGCAGCCGATGACACCGCCAGCTTTGGAGCGAGTGGTTAGGAAATGCCTGGCCAAAGACCCGGACGATCGTTGGCAAACTGCCAGCGACCTGGCGAGCGAATTGAAGTGGATCGCGGACAGCGGATTACAGACTGGCATTCCCGCGCCCACAGCGGAACGGAGCAATCGGCTTAAGAAAATCATCTGGATAGTCGCTACGGCTTGTGTTGTGCTCCTAATACTGACCACTTGGTTTGCATTCGAGAGCGGCCGTGAACAGTTACCGAAACCATTGATGCGCTTCGGTCTGGCACTGCCGCCGGATGTTCACGTTTACTCGGACGACGGTGGCCCTGCCCTTTCGCCGGATGGCCGCCAGGTAGCGTTTGTCGCCAAATACAAAGATAGTCCGATACAAATCTGGATCCGTCCTCTCAATGGGTTGGAAGCCACCCCACTCCCCGACACAGAAGGAGGAACCTACCCATTCTGGTCACCCGACGGGAATTCGCTGGGTTTTTTTGCCCTCGGGAAATTGAAGCGCTTTGATCTTAACGGTAATTCGGTTAGGGTCTTGTGCGAGGCTTCCGAGGGCCGCGGAGGCGCTTGGAATCAGGACGGCGTGATTCTGCTTGCGCCGCAACCGGACTCGCCGCTGTTCCGTCTCTCCGAGAACGGCGGAACTCCGGAGCAGGTCACGCAGCTGGGTTCGGGCAAGAGCCATCGTTGGCCGTCATTTCTTCCCGATGGAAAGCATTTCTTGTACACTTCGCAACCAGGTTCCGTTGAATCGAATGCTGGAGTATTCCTCGCCTCGCTTTATGCCCCGAATGGCGTCCGTGTGCTCCCCGAGGCTATCAACGCATCCGTCGCCGGTGATTACCTGGTTTACGCACGCAACGGGCTGTTGCTGGCGAGTCGGTTCAACTTGAAGCAGGGCAAAACCGAAGGCGATGGCACAGTACTCGCGGAGCAGGTAGAAGCAAGAACGGATCGCAACTACGCCGCTTTCTCCGTATCGCAAACTGGTGTTCTCGCCTACGCCCCTGGCGGACAACGTACTCACCAGCTCGTTTGGTTTGATCGTTCGGGCAGGGAATTAAGCCGCTTGGAACCTAAGGGATCCTTCATCGAATTTGAGCTTACAACCGACGGCAAACGATTAGTTACCAACCGCAAGGAAGCGTCTAATGAGACGTCACTGTGGATTTTCGATCTGCAGCGTGGCACGCTTAGCAAAATCTCCAAGCCCAAGGAAGACAGCAGCTCTGGCTTGTGGGCTCCCGACGCGGCCAGCGTTGCATACTTGGCCTCGCGAAGCGGCCAGTGGCAGATCATCCGAAAATGGATTGACGGGTCAGAGCGCGAGGAGTTACTGGTTTCCTCTCCGCTTTCCAAGTATCCCGACGACTGGTCCAAGGACGGCAAATGGCTTGTATTTGAATCGGTTTCACCGACAACGAAATTCGATCTTTACACAGTGCCTGTGGAGGGCGACCACAACCCGCTACCATATCTTGTGACTCCCAGCAACGAGGCGCACGCGCGAATTTCTCCGGATGGACACTGGCTGGCGTACGTCTCAGATGAATCAGGCCAGCCCGAAGTTTATGTTCAGAGCTTCCCCGTGACCGGCAGAGGAAAATGGCAGATCTCTACCCAGGGTGGCGATCAGCCGAACTGGAGCAGCCGTGGACGTGAGCTGTTTTTCTTGAGTCCGGAACAGAAACTTATGTCGGTGGATATCAAACCCGGTGCCGTTCCAGATCCGGGCATACCCAAAGCCCTGTTTGGTGTCTCCACGGTGTCCACCGGAATCACCGGCGCTCGAAACCTTTATGTTTCCTCTGCTGATGGACAACGTTTCCTGGTCGACTCAGTAGCGCAGGGAACTAACGCGACAGGTGTGGTCGTGCAGTTGAATTGGGTCACGGGAGTGACGAACCAGAATCTTCGGGGCAGGTAGCAAAACTTGGACCTTGCCTGTGCCGAAACAGGTTCATGGATGCTGGGAGCCAGTCGAAGTTGTATGACTACTGTGCTGACACTCTTCGAAGCCTCCTCCCAGCCGCTGAGCGGCTCGGGGTAGTCACCGCGAAGGAAGTACAACTGGATACATTGGCCGACCGATTACGTAAAGAGGCAAACGTCGCTCGCACTGCCGCTGCGGTACTGCCGCTCGTCGGAGCTTGGTGCCGTAACAGCCAATGAACTAACAACCCTGCACACCCCATGCGGGCGAGAACCGTGGGTTTGTTCACAGAACCTATCCTCGAGCAACAACCATGCGGAAGGCGCATTGTACAGCCCCTGGGCTCGGCTGTGGAAAACTCTCGCGGGGGATTATCTGCCGATTTGCGACTACATGGACGCAAGCCGAAATGTGGCCAGAATACGCGCCAATCTAGAGCAGAACCATCAAAAAGGACCATCAGGAGGAGCTTCCAAATGACTCTGTTTAGATGTATGCGCCCTCTAGTGCTGACCTTCGCCGTCGCCCTATCCCTCATGTCGTTGAATGTTGCGGCCAATGCACAACATTTTCAGGTTACGATCACTAATCTCACTGGCGGGCAAACGTTTACACCAATCATGGCGGCCAGTCATAAGAGAGGCGTAAAGCTCTTCACGCTGGGACAGCCTGCCAGCACAGACATGGAACAGGTGGCTGAAGCCGGCGACGTTTCGGAACTGGAGGCGACACTTAGGGCCAATCCCGATGTGCTCAGTGTAGTGGACTCAGGCGCGCCTCTTCCCCCAGGGCAGTCTGTTACCTTGACCGTGGAGGCACACGGGAGATTTAACCATGTCAGTGTCACTGCCATGCTCGTCCCCACGAACGACGGTTTTTTTGCCGTGAACGGAGAACGTGGCCCCGTTGAGGAAGAGCGAAGTGTTACGTACTACTCTCCGGCTTATGACTCGGGCACCGAAGCAGATGACGAATTATGCGTACACATTCCCGGACCACCGCCGGTGTGTACCGGGGAAGGCTTTAACCCAAGCCGAGAGGGTGACGGTAACTTCGTTCATATTCACTCCGGAATCCACGGAATCGGGGATCTTCCTGCCGCCGTTTTTGATTGGCGCAACCCGGTCGCAAAGATTGTGATCACGCGTATTCCTTAATCCGCGAAAGGAACCCTCAGCTTGTAGTTTTCTCGCCTCGTCTGGGGCGCTTGTTACCCTTGAAAGTCGGGAGGTTCGCGTTTGGGCGGGGTGTTTTCCCGTCTGGGCCCCCCAGGCGCGAAAGGAGTTGGCAGTGAGAAAACTGTACTTACTGGCGCTAGCGTTGTTGGTAGCCCTCGGAGCTAGGATGCATTACGCGGAGACGTTGCACGAGTGGCACGGGCGATTCCTAGGAGAACTGAGCGCCGTGCGACGGAGGGGCTTTGATGAGCGCTTCTTCCGCATGTGGGATCACTACTTGGCATACTGCGAAGGCGCTTTTCGTGAACGCTACATTAGCAACGTGCAGCTGGTGTTGAGCAAGGTTTCCAATTCGAAACGGCTGATCCACGAGCCTGACATGGAACTGGAACACTAGAAACTCCGGGTGTCGGCGGGAGTATAGGAAGACCCTGGGTAAGGTGGAGAAGACGACGGGGGCGAAGAAGCGATTGCGTTCGGTGTGCGTTGCAGGGAATGCCATGACGAAGATCGTTTTTCTCGTGCATGTCCTGAGCACGCTCTCGATGCTTGGGGGCATCTGGTTCGCGCAGATCGTTCACTATCCGCTGTACCGGCTGGTGGGGCACGCCTCCTTCCCCGCTTACGAGGCTGCGCACACACGCCTTACTACCTGGGTGGTTGCGCCATCATGCTTGCAGAATCCTCATCTTCGCTGTGGCTGCTCTTCCAGCGTCCCGAAGGCATAACACCGTTGCAGGTGTGGCTAGGCGTGGGGCTCGTGGCTTTGATCTGGCTCTCGACCGTCCATCTGCAGGTGCCGATGCACCTTCGGCTGGAGCGTGGTTTTGACCCTGTTGTCCAGCACAGTCTTGTCACCACGAACTGGATGCGTACGGTGGCGTGGAGCCTTCGTGGTTTACTCGTGCTCTGGATGATGGCAGCAGTGGCGTGGTGAGCGCATCTTCGAAGCCTGTCCGAGGTTCCAAGTCAATGGACTATTGACCCGGTGTTCTTGTGGATTTCTCTCGATTTTGCGATCGCCTATCTGCGTAAGAGGAGAGTTGCGGGATACAGGGCCTGCGCGAGAAGTCGGCAGTCTTAGCTACCTAGTTAACGAAAGCGTCGTTATGCATGAATACCGGCTTCCGACCATGGTGACTGCCAATGCAATTCGTGAACACTACGACTCGTTTGCATGGATCTATCGAACCTTCTGGGGTGACCACATACACCATGGTCTGTTCCCGCGCGGGACCGAACGGCCGGAGGAGGCGCAGCTTAATCTGCTCGACTATTGCGCCCGTCTGAGTGATGTTCGACGAGGCCTTCGGGTACTGGATGTTGGCTGCGGTCACGGTGGAACCTGTGTCTATCTTGCGCGCCGCTACGGCTGCCATACTGAAGGACTAACGTTGAGTCCGAAGCAGGTACTTCTGGCGAAAGGGAAGGCAAGGCGCGCAGGCGTTGAGGCGTTGACTCGCTTTCTGATTGCGGACGTGGAGACTCATGTCTTTCCAACAGGCGTTGTTGACCTGATCTGGACCATGGAATCGTCGGAGCATTTTCGTGACAAGTCAGGCTACTTTCGTCGTGCCGCTCTATCTTTACGACCTGGAGGCCGGCTCATGCTCACAGCCTGGACCGGTTCGATGCAACATCCCAGAGTGCGTGCGGTGGCAAATGCTTTCCTCTGCCCGTCGCTGCAGACTGCTGAGGACTACGAACGACAGATCGAGAGCGCCGGTCTAAGAATTCGAGGCCGTGAGGATATTACTGGGAAGGTCATACGTACCTGGGAGATTTGCTTTGAGCATAGTCGCAAACTACGAGCTCTCATTCACGTCTTCCCGCGTGAGGTGCGAGAGTTCATTCATGGTATCAGCACGATCCTCGAGGCATATCGCTCTGGAGACCTAACCTATTCGGTCATCGCTGCGGAAAAGTGAAGAAGCACTTCACGAGGACCCTCTTGCTACTCGGCTCCGAAATAACGACAGAGGCAAGACCGGCACCGGCGTCTTGCGCGGCTCAACAGCTGCCAGGAGCGATGCTCCAATGAACGCTTTATCTTTCATACTGACCCATTACCAAATCGGCTCAGGTTTCGGGTAGGCCACGACTGTCTAGAAACGCCATGATCCTGCGACACCCACATTGTGACAAACCGAGGTGGAACTCAAAACCTCGAAATGCTCATCGAAACAAGCACGATGGAAGAAGCCCACGGGCGGCCTTCTCGTGACAAGCCGATGCGGTAAGCGCAGAATCGACCTCTACCGTGTCAATTTACACTTCAATCACCTACAACCCTTTGGTTCTGTTGCTTTTCCGTTTTCAGAAACCCGAAAAACAGCCCTAAAACAGCCTATTTTTGTTGACGAATTGTTGACGAGTTCTCCCCATTTTCTGACTATCTTGAGCGACCGCGCAATGATACTCGATCGCTCGATGGGGGTGGACGCAGTAAACAGCACCGTGTCGCCGTCGAGCAGAATCTGCGCCCAGCAGTCACCCAATTCGCCTTTCGAAGGAACAGGCGAGGTGGCCAATTTTCAGCCCCCTTTCCCTTGACTCGGCTCCATTTGCGGGAGGATAATCCGCACCGGTTTGGGAGAGCCAGCCGCTCTCAAGACTTCGCGTTGTTCAAGCGAGCTTCCTCGCTCTCCTAGGCTATCGGCCCACAGGGAACCCATCGGCCCCGCATGTCTGTCGCAAAAGGGGTTTTGTGCGATGGAATCAAGCACCCTCGGATACCTCCAGACCATTGAAGCGCGGGACTCACCGACGATTTCCTCCCTAGTGCAACCGTTCGCAACTGGAATTCCTTCTGCGCGAGACACTACCCGGAACAGTGGGAATTCCGAAGGAGGCAACATGAAAATCCCAGGAGTTAGAAGGCTTTCCGCGATTTTTCTTGGGGTTCTGGCCTGGGCAGTCCTGACTGCGCCATGCGCTACTTTTGTTCTGGTTCTATTCGCGCTGTTTCCGACGTCTTCGCCAGGGCAGACATTGGGTGGGCCGTGTCCGACCTCGAACTCAACCAACCAAACCATCGCGACTGTGTCTCCAGACTTGATCTGTGTCGTGCCGCAAGTCTATGGCGCGGGTGGTCTGGTCGGCGTTAACAACAACGGACCTCTTGGCTCTACGAATCAGGCCTCCGCTGCATTCAGGCACTCAGTCCACTTCCAAGCTTCCAGCCTGGCGAGTTTCGCTCCCCTGACCGCCGAAATCGGTACTCAGCTTAGTCAGTTGCCGATTACGTCGCCTGCTTCAGGATTCATCTTTTCATTCAATCCCTCGTTGGGCGTGGTGGCGGAGACAACCCGGAACTTCGGCCCCATCCTGACCGAACGCGCGCAGACGATCGGTAAGCACAAGCTGTACGTCGGCTTCAGCTATCAGTATTTTGATTTCGACAATGTTGACGGTGTCGACCTCAGGAACTTCGGGGCAGTTTTCCAACACGAATTCGCAACCTGTCCGAATCCCAACCCCACCAACGTGACGTGCTACAACAATGGCACCACCACTGTGCCCGTCATCACGAAAGATTTTATTTCTACGCAGAACAGAATCGACCTGAAAGTCCACCAGTTCACCGCAGTCGGAACTTTCGGGGTAACCAACCGTTTGGATTTATCCGTGGCGATTCCCATCCTCGATGTCCGCATGGACATGACTTCGAATGCGACGATCCAGAATATTGAGAGCACGGACCCCACAATCATCCCGGCGTGTTGTGTTCATCAGCTCAACCCGTCGTCATTACAACCCGGTGAGACATTGGCCCCCGCCGTTACGGCTAGCTCCAACGGATTCACCTACTTCAATCAAGCGCTCTTTACCCGAGCCAGCTCTGCTGCCGGTGTCGGTGACCTGGTTGTGCGCGGCAAGTTTCAGGCGGCCCGAGGCGAGAGAGTAAGTTTGGCTGTGGGCGTAGATGTGCACTTTCCAACCGGAGACGAGCTAAATCTCCTTGGAGCTGGAACTTGGGGCACGAGGCCGTTTGTAGCTTTCTCCTATGCCGGCAGAGTGGCACCGCACGCAACCTTCGGGTATCAGATCAATGGCAACTCTCTTTTGGCGGGTGATATCGCAGCCAATGCTAAGGCTCACCTGCCCAATATCATCACTTATACCGTCGGCGCCGACGCTGGAATTACCCGACACCTCAGTGCTTCCGTGGAGTTCTTGGGTCAGGCTTTGCATAATGAGAAAAAAGTCTTCCAGGCACCTCCCGTTACAGACTTTGTGGGCGCCTCGCATCCAGACATTTCCACCACAACGGCCACCGTCAACCAGGCCAGCATTGCAGTAGGCGGAAAAGTAAACCCGTTTGGCAGGTTGCTCATCACTGCCGACGTCTTATTTCGTGTCAACGCCGCCGGCCTGCACTCTAAGCCCGTTCCGTTGGTCGGTATTTCATACACGTTCTGATCTGCGGCTATCTCGTTCGCTTTAGGATGAGGAGCAAAGGGAGAATCTGATCGCAAGGGATTGGTCGCCGCAAACTTAAGTCCTTCTCGTTTTCGGCCGAGCCGAAACGAAACCGTTTCGACGCGATCTCGATTAAATGCGACTAGCTAGTTTTTTTGGTCCATCTGCTTATCAAGCCGCTGGAGCGCCTTTCTTGCTTGCTCAGCGAAAGGCCCATTGGGCAGGATCTTCAAGTACGTTTGGTATATGGGTCGGGCTTCGTCGTTCTTTCGAAGCTTATCGAGCGATTCTGCTAATTTGAATGTCGCTTCGGGGTGATCAGGCTTGTAATTTAGTGCTTCGCGGAAGCGCAACTCCGCGGCCCTGTAATTCTTGCCGTTGAGGTAGAAGTCGCCGACGTCCAGATCCTTTGCGAATTCTCGATCGGTTTCTGACACATTGACGGGTCCATCTCCGGGCGGTGACGACCGGCAGGTGTGGAAGACAGTGTCGAGACATCTGGGAGCAAGTCGGTCGATTGCACGCCTTGCTCGCGACTTTGATTTGTCTCGAGCGGAGGGCAGAGTCCCCAAGTCAGGGATCGGCGCGTCCGGTGCCGATGGCAGCGGCGGTCGCGGAATGATAACCATCGGCGGCGGAGGTACGGGTAGGCTGAGCGTTGGCAGTACAGGAGGATTGTTCGTGGACTCCTGCGATTGTGCGCTGATCTGGCCACAGCACGCGAATGGGGCCGTAGCGAGCAGCACCAGCTTGGCCCAAGAATAGCCCATATCGCAACCCCAGGAGCTTAATCTTACCACCGGCATAGCAATTCTGGAATTGGGTCGCAATGTTTCGGAAGTGCCGAAAAGATATTTTGAGCAAGGCAGCTGCTAGCATGAAGAGCCTATTTTTCGTGTCG
>WNEZ01004629.1_pt1 | contig 11994 bp, 11 predicted proteins | sample 5400521 | NCBI WGS metagenome assembly WNEZ01 (sample SAMN13153339, study PRJNA577476) | soil metagenome | isolation source: 120 cm saprolite under Douglas fir tree site 2 hole 1 replicate 1 | place: USA:California | collected 2015-04-18
CGGCAGGGCCGTGGGAGAGCTGGGGACGGACGGTCCCAGCCAGGCCCTCAGCCCGCCCGAACCGCCGGGCGCGCCGGCTCGCTTGCCAGGGAGCGGCTGCTGCAACATCGTCGGGTTCCTTGGCGCCGGTTCGCTGGTCTGCTATGGACAGGCGCGCTGGCGGGTCGGGGGGACCTGGCACGGCCAACCTCGGCGCGTAGAGCTGGTGTCGGGGAATGGACTGGTATGCGCCCCGACTTTCTCCCACTGTCCCGCCCGTCGATCGGGCCGCAAGAAATCGAAGCGGTGACCGCCTGCCTCCGCTCGGGGTGGTTGACGAGCGGTCCGCGCGTGACGGCCTTCGAGGAGGCCTTCGCGCACGCCGTTGGCGCCGCGCACGCCGTCGCGGTGAGCTCCGCCACGGCCGGCCTTCACCTCGCGCTCCTGGCAGCAGGCATTGGGCCCGGCGACGAGGTCGTCACCACCCCCATGACGTGGGCCGCGACCGGCAACATGATCCTCGCCGTCGGGGCCCGCCCGGTCTTCGTCGACGTCGATCCCGGGACGCTCAACGTCGACCCGGAGGCCGTCGCCGGCGCGGTCACGCCGCGCACCCGCGCGATCTTGCCGGTGCATTTCGGCGGGCAGCCCGTCGACCTCGACCGCCTCCGGGCGGTCGCCGCCGGTCACGGGCTCACGTTGATCGAGGACGCGGCCCACGCGCTCGGCAGCCACTACCGCGGCCACCCGATCGGCGGCGGGAGCCCGGCAGCGGTCTTCAGCTTCCATCCGATCAAGGCCATCACGACCGGTGAAGGAGGCATGGTCACCACCAACGATGCCGACCTGGGCGAGCGCATGCGGTTGTTGCGGTTCCACGGGATTGCCCGCGACGCCTGGAGCCGATACGGGCGGCGCGGGAACCCCACGTACGAGATCGTCGCCCTCGGCTTCAAGTACAACATGACGGATCTGCAAGCGGCGCTTGGGCTGGCTCAACTCGCGCGTCTGGAGGAGTTCGTCGAGGCTCGCACGCGCATCGCGGGCTGGTATAGCGAAGCCCTGGCGCGGGTCCCGGCGGTCGAGATGCTGGCGCCGGTGCCCTACCCTGCGCGACACGCCTGGCACTTGCTCGTGGTCCGTCTCCAGCTCGAAGCGCTCCGCGTCGGGCGGGACGCGGTGATGGACGCTCTCCTCGCCGCGAACATCGGGGTCGGACTGCACTTCAAGGCCCTCCACCTCCATCGCCTCTACCGCGAGCGGCTCGCCTTGCTGCCCGATACCCTGCCGCACGCGACGTGCGCCTCCGAGCGCATCCTTTCCCTCCCGCTGTTCCCCGCCATGACGCGTGATGATGTGCGGGACGTGGCGAGTGCGCTCGAAGAGATTCTGCTCCGCCATGCAGCCTGAGCCGACTGGGGCACATCCACCGCGCGCGGACGCCGTCGGGACGGAGCCGGCGGTCTCGGTCGTGATCCCTGTCTTCAACGAGTCCGCGAGCATCCCGCGCCTGCACACCCGGCTCCAACGGGTCCTCCAGCAACTCGACCGCTCGGTGGAGGTCGTGTACGTCGACGACGGCAGCACGGACCGTTCGCTCGAGGAGTTGCTGAACATCCAGGCATCGCATCCGGCCGTGAAGGTGGTGGCGCTCGCCCGCAATGCCGGGCAGCATGCCGCGGTGCTGGCCGGCTTCGCGTATGCCCGCGGCGAGGTGGTGGTGACGCTGGACGCGGACCTGCAGAATCCACCGGAGGAAATCCCCCGGCTCTTGGCGGAGATCGACGCGGGGTACGACGTGGTCGGCACGCGCCGCGAGGGCCGCACGGACCCCTTCCTGCGGCGCGTGATCTCAGCCGCCGTGAGCCGTCTGGCCTCCCTGGCCGTGGGGGTGACCATGACGGACTGCGGCTCCATGTTGCGGGCCTATCGGCGCCCAGTGGTCGAGGAGGTTCTCCGACTTGCCGAGCGCACCCTCTTCATTCCGGCCCTCGCCGCCCTGGTAGCCCGGCGGCCGACGGAGATTCCGATTGGGCATGCGCCCCGCGTCGCGGGCCGCTCGCGCTACTCCCCGCTGCGGTTCATGCGGCTCGGCTTCGACCTGGTGACGGGCTTCTCGCTCGTCCCGATCCAGCTCGTCTCGCTGGCGGGTATCGGGGTGTCGCTGCTCGGGATCGGCTTCGGCGCCTTTCTCCTGGTCCGGCGCCTGGTCCTCGGCCCCGAGAGCGAAGGTATCTTTACGCTCTTTGCCATTCTGTTCGTCTTCGTGGGGATTCTGATCTTCGCCGTGGGGCTCGTAGGCGAATACGTGGGCCGCATCTACGTCGAAGTGCGGCGCCGGCCGCCCTACATCGTCCGTACCGTCTATCCAGCCAACGGGGAGGAGCCGTGCGCGTCGTCGTGATGGCATACCAGGACGTCGGCTACGTCTGCCTCGACGAGCTCTTGGCTCTTGGCGCCGAGGTCGCGCTGGTCGTGACGCATCCTGATGCTGCGAGTGAGAACGTCTGGTTCCGCTCGGTCGCCGAGCGCGCCTGGCAAGCGAGTGTGCCCGTGCTCGCGCCGCCGTCCGTGAACGCACCCGAGATGGTCGCGGAGATTGCGCGACTGGCCCCCGACTTCCTCTTCTCCTTCTACTTCCGCGAGATCATCGGGCCGGAGGTGCTTCGCTCGGCGCGGCGCGGAGCGCTCAATCTGCATGGCTCGCTTCTGCCGCGCTACCGTGGTCGCTGCCCGGTCAACTGGGTGCTGATCAACGGCGAGCGGGAAACCGGGGTGACGCTCCACTACATGGAGGTCCGGCCCGACCGCGGCGACGTCGCGGCCCAGCGGCCCGTGCCGATCGCCGACGACGATACGGCGCTCAGCCTCAACCGTAAGCTTGGCGAGGCCGCCCGCACCCTCCTCCGCGAGACGTATCCGCTGCTGGTCGCCGGCACCGCCCCCCGCATCCCGCAGGACGACGCGCGGGCAACGTACTTCGGTGGACGCTGCCCGGAGGACGGTCGGATCGTGTGGCACGAGCCCGCCCGGCGACTCTACGACCTGATCCGAGCGGTCACGGCTCCCTATCCGGGGGCGTTCACGACCTACCGGGGCGAACGGCTCTTCGTGTGGTGGGCACGTCCGCTGGATCTTGGTTCCCGCGTCGCGGTCCCAGGCGAAGTGATGGAGATTCGCCCGGGCGCCGGCATGGTCGTGGCGACCGGGAGCGGGGCCCTGCTCCTGGACCGCGTGCAGCTCGCCGGGCACGACGAGCAACGCGCGGACGAGCTGGCGCTGCAGGTGGGTCTCGTGACGGGCGAGCGGCTGGGCAGCGACGAGAGCGCGTGCGAGCGGACATGAGAGTCCTCGTCACGGGTGGTGCGGGGTTCGTGGGCTCACACCTTGCCGATGCGTTCATCGCGCGGGGCGACGAGGTGATCGTTCTCGACACGGGCTCGCAGGCGAAGATACGCCACCTGTTGGGGCACCCGCGCCTTCACCTCGTCGTCGACTCGGTCATGAACCCGGAGATACTCGATGGGCTCGCTGCGCAGGTCGATGTGATCTACCACCTCGCCGGGGTGGTCGGCGTCGAGCATTACGTCGCGGACCCGTACCACGTGCTGAACGTGAACGTGAACGGCACTCAGAACGTCCTGCGTGCCGCGTACAAGCACGGTCGGCGCATGGTCTTCAGCTCGACCTCCGAGGTGTACGGGCGCAACCCCGCGGTACCGTGGACCGAGGACGCCGACCGGGTGCTCGGTCCGACCAGCATCGACCGCTGGTGCTATTCGACGTCGAAGGCGGCGGCGGAGCATTTTTGCCTGGCGTACCGCCGGCTCGGGCTGCCCATCACGGTCCTCCGCTACTTCAACGTCTACGGGCCGCGGCTCGACCGCCTGGACGTCGGGCGCGTGATTACGATCTTCCTCGGCCAGCTCCTGCGCGGGGAGCCGCTCTCCGTGATCGGCGACGGCAGCCAGACGCGCTGCTTCACCTGCATCGACGATGCGGTGCGCGCGACGGTGGCGGCGGGGCTGCTGAGCGCCGCTGAGGGACAGATCATCAACATCGGCGCGGAGGAGGAAACGTCGATCCGCCGCCTCGCCGAACTGATGATCGAGATCGGCGGTGGGCCCTCGACCCTCCGCTTCGTTCCGCAAGAGACGGTCTACGGCGAGAGCTACGAGGACGTGCCGCGTCGCGTGCCGGATGTGCAACGGATGCATTCCCTCCTCGGCGTGCATGCCACCACGCCACTCGCGGAGGGGCTCGCCCGAACGATCGCGTGGTTTCGCGGCGAGAAGGCTCAGGCCATGTCGGCATGACCCCCGTGGGGAACGTGCGCCTGGCGCTGAAGGTCGACGTCGACACACATGACGGGCTCGCACGGGGCGTGCCGGCGATCGCCGAGCTGCTGGACAAGCGCGGGGTGCGCGCCTCGTTCTTCATCGCCTGCGGGCCCGATCGCATGGGCCGGCGGATCGCCCGCCTCCTCGACCCGCGCTTCGCCGCCAAGCTGCTGCGTACCCGCGCCATCACCGTCTACGGCTGGCGGACCCTCCTGTCGGGCACGCTCTTGCCCTCGCGCCCGATCGCGACGGCATTCCCCGACACGCTGCGCCGGCTGGTCGCCGAGGGTCACGAGGTCGCCGTGCACGGCTACGATCACGCGCGCTGGCAGGATCACCTCCCTCGGCTGAGTGAAGCGCAAGTGCGGACCGAGGTCATGCGCGCGGCGACTGTGCTCCGGGGCGTCCTCGGCACTGACCCGCGGGGCTTCGCCGCGCCGGGCTGGCGCTGCACCCGGGCCAGCCTGGCCGCGGTCGATGCGGCCGGGTTCGCATATCGGAGTGACACGCGGGGATCGTATCCGTACCTGCCCGCCGCTGCGGGACAGGTCTTCCGGGCGCCCGAGATCCCCACCACGTTGCCGACGCTCGATGAGGTGTACGGCCGTACCGCACGGCACCCGGTCGAGCTCGTAGACTACTACGTCGGACTGTTGCGCCCTGACGCGTTGAACGTGCACACCATGCACGCCGAGCTGGAGGGCGGGCCGCATATCGACGTACTCGATACGCTGCTCGCCCGGCTGCGGCGTGGGGCCTGCTTCGTTCGGCTGTGCGACGAGGCCGCTGCGCTCCCCGCGGCGAGGCTCCCCATCTGCACCGTCCGCGAGGGGCGCGTGCCCGGCCGGGCGATGCCGGTTGCACTGCAGGGCCAGGAACTCCCGCCGCGCGAATGACGCGCCCGGAACGCCGGCTCCTCGCGGCGGCCGCCGCGCTCGCCACGGTCGCCCTGGCCGCCGGCATCGGGCGCACCGATCTCTGGCCCCCCGATGAGACCCGCGTGGCGGAGATCTCGCGTGAGATGCTCGCGGAGCGAACCTGGTTCCAGCCGCGATTGAACGGAGTCCCGTTCCTGGAGGAACCGCCGCTCTTCTATTGGCTCCAGGCTGGCGTCTATCGGGTGGCCGGCGACCCCTCCGCGGCGGGCGCTCGGTGGCCCGCGACCGTGTCGGCGGTACTGGGGGTGCTGGTGACGATGGCGCTCGCTCGGGCTGTCGGCACCAGCAGTGGGATCGCGGCGCTCGTGGTTGCCACGGCACCCGAGTACTGGTGGATGGCCCGTTCCGGGACGCCAGATACCGCAGCGGCCGCGGCGAGCGCCCTTGCATTGACACTCTTCTTCCTCGCCTGGCGGTCCGGCCGGCACGCTCTCCTGGCGGCAGCGGCCGTCGCCGCCGGAGTCGCCTTCTGGTTGAAGAGTCTTCTCGGAATCGGACTGGTGTCTCTCACCATCGCCGTGTTCGTGGCGTGGGCCGGGAGGGGCCGCCTCCGGACACGTGCGCTCCTCTGGGCGGGGCTCGCGGCCGGGTCGATCGCCGCGCTCTGGCTCGTGCTCCTGTGGCACGCCCAGGGTCGCGGCGCGGTCTCTTTCTTCCTCCTGACCAATCACCTGGGTCGACTCGTCGGCGTTCGCGAGGAAGGCCATGTCCGGGGGGTGCTCTACTACGTCCCCAACCTGGCGCTCGACCTTTTCCCGTGGTCGATGGCGCTGCCCGCCGCCCTCGCGGCGGCCTGGAGGAAGCGCGCCGACCCGGCGCGGCTCTTTCCGCTCCTGTGGACGAGCGTGATGGTGCTCGCCCTGACCGCCTCGGCCAGCAAACGGGCGCACTATCTCCTCCCGGCGTACCCGGCCCTCGCCGTACTCATCGCGGCATGGTGGGCAAGCCCGGGCGATCAGCCCTTCGATCGGGCGACACAGCGGATGTTTGCCGCCCTCGTGCTGCTGGCGTGTCCGGTTCTCGGCGTCGTCCTAGTCTCGCTCGAGCCCAACGTCGTCGGGAGGATGGTCGCAACCGGGGGCACTGATCCGTTGACGCTCGCCCGCGAGCTCCTCCAAACACCGACCGGCGTCGCGTCGTGGGGCACGGCGTCTTTCCTGACGCTGCTCGGCCTAGGCCTGCTCACTGCCCAGCGGGCGCAGAAACCGGCGCAGGCCGCCATTGCCGCGGCGGCATGCGGCACCGTACTTCACCTCGTCCTCGTCATCAGCGTGCTGCCACGGCTCAACCCGTTCTGCACCACGCGCCCGTGGGCTGAAGGAATGGGGCGCGCCGCACGCAACGGTGTCCGGCTTGCGGCGTTCGGCTTTCCCGACCGAGAGGCGCTGAGCCCCTTCATGTTCTATGCGCACCGGCGCATCCACGAGGTGCAGCCCACGCTGCAGTTGGAGAAGCTGCTGGCGCGAGGGTCCATCTGCGTCCTCATCCGGAGGGATGCCTATACCCGGCTCGCACCGTCGGTTCGGGCGCTCCCGAGCACGTTTGGCGCGGCAGGCGGCCTGTACTTCGTCCTCGTTTCCGCCAGGGTCGGTGAGTGTCCGCAGGTCGGGCCGTCAGTCCTTCCGGGGAGTGCGTGAGGCGCTCTGCCGGACGCGAAAGGGTGGATAAGGATGAAGAGGTCACACCTGCGCGTGCTCACGCTCAACTGCTGGAGCGTGTCGGAGCCCTTCGAGGAGCGGATGGCGATCATTCGGAACGGGCTCAAGGCCCTGGCCCCCGACATCGTCGGCTTCCAGGAATTGATCGTCCGCCGCGACGGGTTCGACCAGGGAGCGCTGCTGCTCGCGGATGCGGAGTTCTTCCGCGCGTTCGGCCCCGCCTTCCGGTGGACCGACGACGGAACCATGTTGCCACACGACCGGGAGGGGAGTGGCTACGGGAATCTGATCGGCTCGCGCTGGCCGATCATCCAGAGCGAGGTGCGCCGGCTTCCGGGCACCGAGGACGGTGAGCCCCGCAGCGTCCTGGCGGCGCTCACCCAGACCCCGGCCGGGGTCCTGCCCATTCTCACCACGCACCTCGACTGGGAGTTCCACCACGGCTTCGTTCGCGAACGACAGGTCCTTGCGCTCGACGCGTTCGCCCGCGAGTGGGCGAAGGGCGCAGACCTCCCGCCCGTGGTTCTCGGCGACTTCAATGCCCATCCCGACTCGAACGAGATGCGCTTCCTGCGCGGCCTCGGCTCGCTCGACGGGAGGAGCACGTACTTCCAGGACGCCTGGGAGGTGGTCCGCGGGGACGGTACCGGTCACACCTGGGACAACCGCAATCGGTTCGCAGCGTTCTCTTGGGAGCCCGACCGACGTATCGACTATGTCCTCGTCGGTCCCCCGGATGGGCAAGGTCGCGGGCGAGTGGAATCGGCGAGCCTTTCGTTCGACACCCCCGAGGGCGACGTGTTCGCGAGCGACCACTTCGGCGTCGTCGCCGATCTTCGGCTCTAGCCAGATCGCGGCTTCGGGCCCGTGCTCGAACGGCGACCGGCCCCGGAGCGCATGTGCCGGATGCCGAGGTAGGCCAGCCCCACCACGTCGAACAGCGTCTCGCGGCCCCGGCGCACGAGCCACAGGGCGAGTCCGGCAGCCGGGGGGATCCCGAGCCAGCTGCACAGCACGACGCCTCCACCCTCCTGCGTACCGAGCGCGCCGGGCACGAGGATCGCCGTTGCACGGATTGGCTGTGCGAGCCCTTCGACAATGAGGGCACCCGTCGGTGAGATCGGCGCTCCGAGCAGTCGCAGCAGAACCCACACCTCGGCGGCCGAGGCGAGCCACGCGAGCATGTGCCAGGCGAGGGCGGCCAGCAGCGTGAGCCGGCGTGTTTCGTAGACGGTCGCGAGGCGTGCATCGAAGTCGACCGCGCTCCGCTCGACGCGGCCAGCGGTCTGCCCGGACGTCAGCAGCCGGGCAAGCCCGCGGGCCAGGACCCGCCCGAAGCCGCCTCGCTGCACGCGCACGAGCACGAGACCGAAGAGGCCCGTGAGCCCTAGCAGGCTCGCGAGCGCGATCGGCGCGGCGACCCACTGGCCGAGGCGAGCGAGTAAGGCCACGATACCGAAGACCACGAGAAGGCTCTGCGTCAGGGTGAGACAGGTCCGGCTCGCAACGACCGCTGCAGCGGCGGCCGAGCCGCGCATGCCGTCGGCTCGCAAGAGGAGGACCTTCACCGGCTCGCCGCCGACCCCCGTCGGCGCCACGCTGTTCACGGCCTCGCCCGCCAGCCGCTCGAGCCACAGACGAGCGAACGGCATGGCAACGCCGAAGGCCCGGAGGACGGCACGCCAGCCGAGGGCGTCGCAGAGCGATACGCACGTATACGGCACCAGCGCGAGCGGCAGGACCGGACCGAGGTCGATGAGGCGTCGTCCAACCTCCTCGGTACCGCCCTGGCGGACGAGCCAAGCGAGCAGCAGGACGCCGGCCAGGGCGGCGAGGATGGAGCTCGTACCCCCAGCGCCCCGCGGCCCGCGCGGGACTCGCTCCGTTGCCGGCTGGTCGGTGGCCCCCGCCGCGGGGCTCATGCCCTTTCTCATGCCTGGGCCGCGTTCCAGCCCGAGTGGTCTTTGACGCCGCGCTCGCGCGCTCAGTCGAGACGGATCCGGCGCAGGATGCGGACGTAGTAGTCGGTGCCCGACCACACGGCGAGCACGAGCGACATCCAGAGGAAGAGCATGCCGCCGGCGTGGAAGTCGATCTCGAGGCCGGTACCGGGGATCGGGTAGCGGTAGTGCAGGAGGAGCGCTTCCAGGGCGAACATCTGGAGGATCATCTTGTACTTGCCGAGCTCCTGCGCGGCGAACGGGACGCCGCCGCTGGACGCGATGCCGCGCAGGCCGGTGACCGCCAGCTCGCGGAGCACGATCACCACCACCATCCATGCCGGCACGCGGGGCTCGGGTGGAACGGCGGCGAGCATGATGAGCGCCGCCGCGACGATCAGCTTGTCGGCGAGCGGGTCGAGGAGCTGGCCGAGGGCCGTCGTCACGCCGTGCCGGCGCGCGAGCCAGCCATCGAAGAAATCGGTGATGCACGCGATCAGGAAGGCGAACGCCGCGACCGCGCGCGCGGCGGGCGTCGGCCAGAGGAGTGCCGCGACCATCACCGGGACGAGCCCGATGCGGACCAGCGTGAGCAGGTTGGGCAGCGCCGCGACGCGCGCGCCGCGCGCCACGGCATCAGCGGCGGGCGAGGACACGCGCCCCTTCCCGCAGGTACGCCAGCCGGTAGCGCAGCACGCGCGACAGGTACTCGCGCGTCTCGGGAATGGGCGGGACACCGCCCGCGTCCTCGACGCGCCGGGTACCGGCGTTGTAGGCGGCGATGCTGAGGGGCAGGTTGCCTCCGTAGCGGTCGAGCAGCATGCGCAGGTGGCGGCACCCGCCCTCGATGTTGTCGCGGGGCAGGAAGACGTCGCGCACCTGGTGCTGTACGGCCGTCGCGGGCATGAGCTGCATCAGTCCGAGCGCACCCTTGCGTGACACGGCGAGCCGATCGAAGTCCGACTCCGCCTTGATCACCGCCTTCACCAGCGCATACTCGACATTGTAGCGTGCGGCAATCTCGCGGATGAGGTGGTCGTAGGAGGTGGGGACCGCCCGCGGGATCGGCTTGGCGAGCTCCGCCAGGAGCGCCTGGCGCGACAGGGGCACCATCATGCGCGATCCGGGCGGGAGATCACGCATCAGGCGGGCCGCCGGCGCGGCGGGCGCGTTGGTGAAGACGAGCGTGCCCGAGCCGTCTCGATACTGATAGATGTCGGCCCTCGCCTGCACGGCGAGGCCGAAGACCACCACCCAGACCGCCACCCGCATTACGACCACCCTACGGGAGCGGGATGCCAATTTCAATCTTCTGGCGTCTCTTGACCGGAGCGATCGGGCACGGGAAGCTCTGACGCCGTGCCCGTCGAGAGCGACTTCCTTGTGCTCGGCAGCGGCATCGCCGGCCTCACCTGCGCGCTCGAGTGCGCGCGCCGGGGCCGCGTCGTGCTGGTCACCAAGGACCGGCTCCCCGAGAGCAACAGCCGCTACGCCCAGGGCGGCATCGCCTCGGTGTGGAGCCCCGAGGACAGCTTCGAGTCGCACGTCGCCGACACGCTCGCGGCGGGCGACGGCCTCTGTCACCGCGACACGGTCGAGGCCGTGGTGCGCGAGGGCCCGGACCGCGTGCGCGACCTGATCGGGCTGGGCACCAACTTCGACCTGCGCGGCGACCCCGACGACCACGAGTACGACCTCGGGCGCGAGGGCGGGCACTCGCAGCGTCGCATCCTGCATGCCACCGACTCGACCGGGCGCGAGGTGATCCGCGCGCTCGGCGAGGCCGTCCGCGCCTCGCCGAACATCACCATCCGCGAGGGCCACCTCGCGGTCGACCTGCTGCTCGAGCGGGGCGAGCGGCCCGCCTGCTGGGGCGCCTACGTCCTCGACCGCGACACGCGGGAGGTGCACCGCTTCATCGCCCGCGCCACCTTCCTCTGCACCGGCGGCGCCGGCAAGGTCTACCTCTACACGTCCAACCCGGACGTCGCGACCGGCGACGGCGTCGCCATGGCCTACCGCGCCGGCGCCCCGGTCGCGAACATGGAGTTCTTCCAGTTCCACCCGACCTGCCTCTACCACCCCGAGGCGAAGTCCTTCCTGGTCACCGAGGCGCTGCGCGGCGAGGGGGCCGTCCTCCGCCGGCCGGATGGCGAAGCGTTCATGCCGCGCTACGACCAGCGCGCCGAGCTGGCCCCGCGCGACATCGTCGCGCGGGCCATCGACAACGAGATGAAGGTGCACGGCTTCGAGTGCGTGTACCTGGACATCTCGCACCGGGACGCGGACTTCGTGCGCGCCCGCTTCCCCACCGTCTACCAGACCTGCCGCCGCTTCGGCATCGACATGACGCGGCAGCCGATTCCGGTGGTGCCCGCCGCCCACTACGCCTGCGGCGGCGTGGTCACCGACCTCCACGGCGCGACCCCGCTCGACCGGCTCTACGCCTGCGGCGAGGTGGCGTGCACCGGTCTCCACGGCGCGAACCGCCTGGCCTCGAACTCGCTCCTCGAGGCGCTGGTCTTCGCGCACCGCGCCGCGCGCCACGCGTGCGCGCGCCCGCGCGAGGACCGCCGCCCCTGGCCGGACCTACGGTCCTGGGACCCCGGCCGTGCCACCGACAGTGACGAGTCGGTGGTGGTGACGCAGAACTGGGACGAGATCCGCCGCTTCATGTGGAACTACGTCGGCATCGTGCGCAGCGACCGGCGCCTGGCGCGCGCGCGCACGCGCATCGCGCTTCTCCAGGAGGAGATCCGCGAGTACTACCGCCACGTGCTCCTGACCAGCGACCTGGTCGAGCTGCGCAACATCGCGACCGTGGCGGAGCTGATCATCGTCTGCGCCAGCGCGCGCAAGGAGAGCCGCGGGCTGCACTACACCATCGATCACCCGCGCCCCGATCCGGCGTGGGCGCACGACACGGTGGTCCGGCGGCGGGACGGCGCGGGCGTCGAGGTCGCGCCGTCCCGCCGCGTCGGCGCCTAGGGCGCGAGCAGTCGGCCCCGGCGGCCGGTCCGGAAGGCCTGGGTCTGGGTCGAGCAGCGGTTGCCCGCCTCGGCGGTCGCGGGATCGCGGAAACCGACCGTCACCTGGAGCGTCCCGCCCGGCGGGGTCGTGAACTCGACCCGCTTGCCGA
>WNEZ01004633.1_pt1 | contig 11988 bp, 12 predicted proteins | sample 5400521 | NCBI WGS metagenome assembly WNEZ01 (sample SAMN13153339, study PRJNA577476) | soil metagenome | isolation source: 120 cm saprolite under Douglas fir tree site 2 hole 1 replicate 1 | place: USA:California | collected 2015-04-18
ATTATTGCTGATGAGAGCTGTGTCACTGTCGAAGACATTCCCAGCATCGCCGGCTGTGTCGATGGCATCAATATCAAGCTAATGAAATGTGGTGGCATCCATCACGCGCTCAAGATGATTCATGTGGCCCGTGCGCACAATCTGCGCGTGATGATTGGCTGTATGATCGAAAGCTCACTGGCAATCACTGCTGCCGCTCACCTCACGCCGCTGGTCGATTATGTCGATCTCGATGGCCATCTACTCATCGATAATGACCCATATGTCGGTGTCACCGTGGTGAACGGAAAACTGGTGTTGCCCGATGCTCCAGGATTAGGGGTGAAGGTGAGAGAATAGGCTACAGCTTCCATACCTGCACGTCGCTATAGATGACCTCGGTTGCGCGGCTGACGTCCACTGCACAAACGCCCAGTTGCCCCTGGCTATAGGTGCTATCGCTAAAGTAAGCAATATGCTGGTGATTCACGTATAGATCGATATTGCTGCCGGAAGCCGCAACGGCAATCAGGTTGGATTGGTTCAAGCCGGTTTTGATTGCCAGGGAGGTGCCGTTTTTGAGCACCTGGATGCCCGTGCCTGAAGACAGGCCAAATTCAAAAGACCCGTCCTGGCCGATGCGGAGATAGTAGAATTTTGAGTGTGTGCTGTCAACGCGAAAGATAATCCCCCCGGATTCGCCCGCGGTGATGGTCATCTGCACCTGGTAGACGAAGTTGCTAAAGTTGGTAGGCTCGGTGCAGGGCTGGAAATGTCCTGAGTGAGACGTGGTAACATGATAAGCTTCGCCTGTAAAGATACAGGAGCCGTTACTGTTGGTCACCTCGTCCCAATTGTAGCCGCTGCTGTTGTCATGCAGCGGATCGTAGAGGGCTAGCGTCCCTTTGTTCGGCGGGTAAGGATTTTGTAACGGAACCGTAGTGCTGCTAGATGCTGGAGTGATGGTGGTGGCTGCGGTAGCGCTGGTGACCTGGACAGTGGGAGTTCCCACAGGTGGACTCTGGGTTCCCTGGTTCGTGTTTGCCAGATAGAGCACGCCCGCGCTCACTATCAGAATGAGTGATACCAACCCGATCAGCGGTATCATCCTGCTGGCGAATCTCTGTCTCTGCCGGGCGGGTACCTTCCCACTCGTGCTGCCAGGTACGTAAGTGATCTGCCTACCCATACTTGAATATTCAAGGTCCTGGCCTGGCTGCTGGAAGGCGTCTCCTCTGCCTGGATATTCTTGATATCCGGAGCCCTGTAGTGCTTGTTCGAAGGCCTGCGCAAATGCTGCGACCGAGCCGAAGCGATCTTCGGGTCGCTTGGCCAGGGCGCGCAGAATCACGTTATCCAGGCTCGCGGGGATCTCTGGATTGAGCCTGCTGGGTGGCTGCGGCTGTACCTGGAGGTGTTGATACATCACCTGCTGCTGATTGCCCAGGAACGGCGGGCGCCCGGTCAGGAGCTCATAGGCCATCACTGCCAGTGAATACTGGTCGGTCGCTGGCACGGGTTTGCCATCCCAGTGCTCGGGAGCCATGTAGATGGGCGTCCCGTAATTACCACGGGTCGCGCGGCTTACAGAGGAAGTCATCGTACTGAGTTTCGCCAGCCCGAAATCGGCCAACAACAGGTCGGGATAGTCTGCGTTCTCGTTATTGCTGCGGATGAGGAAGTTGGAAGGTTTGACATCCCGGTGAATGATTTGCTGGTCATGTGCATATTGCAGCGCGTCAGCCGCCTGGCGTAAAAAATGTGCCACGTATTTGGGAGATAACGCCTTTGATGGGTTGTGCTGGCGCAGCCAGTTCAGCAGAGAACCTTCTTTACGAAATGGCATCACCATGTAAGTGATGCTCAAGCCATTGAAATTTCCAGCGCCGCAGTCGAAGAAGGGCAGGATGTGGGGATGATCGAGGTTGGCAATAGCCTTTACCTCGCGCTGGAAGAGACGTATTGCATCTTGAGCCGTGCCGGTATCAAGGTAGGAGCTGGTCTTGGTTTGAATAACCTTGATGGCTACCTGCCGGTTGACGCGCCTATCCTCTGCAAGGTATACATCGCCCATGCCCCCACCTCCTATGAGCCTCTGGAGGCAATATGAGCCGATTTGCAGCCCTTCCAATTGCATTGTTTTGCCCCTATAAAAATGCATCTATGCATACCAGTGTAGCATAACATAAGTATTGAAGAGGCAGAAAGAGCAGTAGTCCAATTTGGCTAATTGGACCCTGATAGCAGGGAGATCATGACCATTGCCGTGACAAGCTTTCACAAGAGTAGCAGGAGTAGTGGTGTAGCGGGTGTAGCGATAGTTCGCTACTCCTGTGTTACATTTTCACCATTGCAGGGTCTGTGAATTATGGCTGGGGTGAGGGTCTGGCGAACAGAAGGACAAAAGCTCTGCGGGGATGGTAGGAGAACGAGCGACGGGTAGCAGCAATGCGAGAAGAACCGGAACGATGAAGGAGAGTCATAGCCAGGTTACGACAAGCCGCCAGAAGTTGAGGAGCATGACCCGTGCGGAGGCGAGAGCGATCTTCAGCAAAGGTCACATCACGCACGTAGTGTAAACTCTTTTCGATCGCCCACTGCCCCCGATTCAGTGCCAGAAGGGAGAGTGGCCCATCGGGGGCATTGGGCAGGGTGGCCATGAGGAAGACCACTGCAACGGTCGACTTCCCCTTTTCGGTGCGGTTGCCAGTGAGTTGGGCAACATGGGTGATGCCAGGCCAATCGGCGAGGCCCGATAGGCACAGAGGTCCTGACTGAGGGACCAATCAGTGCCTCTGAGAAGGACAAACGATGGAGCACGAGTATGCAGACATTGATCGAAGAGTACATCGAGATAGAGAACAATCCCAGACATCATCGGGAAAGAAGCCGCTTGATTGCACAACTCCTCGCCAGGTATCCTGACATTGCGCAGACTTCTTTGGATCATCTTAGATCAGCTAAAACGGAGCCGAGCAACGAGACGCATGCCTCTCTTTGCACAGTTGATGACGAGCATGGGCACCCTGCTGTAGCGACGCTCCTCGTCACAGCGATCACACGGCGTGTCGAACGCCTGTGCCCTGTGACGACAACTGAGCCTGTTGCTGTGAGCGATGTGGAAGCAGGTCTCACGCATCTCCTGCATCAAGGCATGCAGCAGATCGTCCTGGTACCCTGGTGTCTTCAGCATGCATCTACCGACCTGATCAAGCGTGCTGCCAGCGTGTTGCAGCAGGTACGTCCAGGCGAGGTAGACATCACAACCATGCAGCGTCCACTAATCCCTGTGCATGGAGCTTCGCCAATGGGGCCTTTGGGCGGATTGATCTGTGTCCAGGAGCGGCTGGATCCCTATGTCGCGCTCTTGCCTGGCTGGGGAAAGGTGTTTACGTACATGCAGTCTGGGCAGGCGAACATCCTGCTGCTATGTTGTGGTCAAAAACAAACGTTCCTCCGGCAAGAGAAGGATATTTCTCCACTTGAGATGGCGCTCCTCTACGAGCTCTGCCCGGATCAGGGAGAACGTGGTGTGCCGCGCCTGGACGCCATGCTGGTACGCGATGGAGCCATCTACGCGGGTTATCTCATCCAGTTGCTCCGTGCCGTGATCGAGACAGCCTTTCCTCACGCTGTTCTCTCTCGTGGTGCAGCTCTGTGACTATTCTCCAGCGTCCTCTCGGCGCTGCCTGATGGCAGCGGCACGCTTGCTACGGTGAAGAGACCTGAGCGTGCAAGAACTGTGTTCAATACCATCAACAAAGGTGCAGGCTACAGAGCAGCAGAACTGGGTGCGCTCGGTTCATTGCTACACAGACGAGCGCACCCGTCCCTGCCGCCACCACGACAACAGGAGGTTTTCTATGCCGGATAACGTGCCTCATACAAGCGATGTAGCGCCAGTAGACACAGTGCCGCCAACGAACGGCCATCGGTCAACAGCCAGTTCCCATGCGAGTGAGAAACGAACCGATGCCGGCAACGCGACCCGTTTTCTCAGCAGGCATGGGCACGACGTGCGCTATTGCCACCCCTGGCAGAAATGGCTCGTGTGGCGCCATGGCGTGTGGAATGTCGACGACACCGCCGAGGTTATACGCCGGGCGGAAGAAACGGTCAAAAGCATCTATGCTGAGGCAGCGACGACCGAAGATGAGGAAGCCAGGAAAGCGCTGGCGAAATGGGCGACCGCCAGTGAAACCGAAGCCCGCATCCGAGGCATGCTATTTTTTGCGAAGGCGAGGAGCGGCATCCCCGTTCTGCCCGATGACCTGGATCGCAACATCTGGCTGCTGAACTGCGAGAATGGCACCCTCGATACCAGAACCGGGAGACGACGCGAGCAAAAAAGAGCAGACTTGATCACCAAACGCTCGCCAGTCTACTTCGATCCGCACGCAACGTGCCCACTCTGGCTGGCATTCCTTGACCGCATCATGGACGGCAACGCGAACCTCATCACGTTTTTACAACGGGCGGTGGGCTACAGCCTGACTGGGGCGACCAGCGAACAGGTGCTCTTTTTCCTGTACGGGACCGGCTGTACTGGCTACTTGGTACATCTGTTCGGAAAAGCCACTGTAAGAGCGATAAAGCGTGGCTTCACTGGTTGCAAAAAGACGTACAGCCAGGGTAGAATTTGAGGGCGTGAATAGGTGCTCACACTGCAACAAGAACATCAATGCATCTTCCTGAAGGAGCAGCTCATTTTGATTCTTTCTCATCTCAAGCGACTCGTGGGAACCTCTTTGGACGTACTCCGTATTCACTTCATTGATTGGACCAAACCACTCAGTTCCTCATTGCCGCTTGGAACCCTCGTAGATCTTGCCAGAAGCAAGCCGGAGCTCTTGGCGGAAAACGTGCTCTTACTACAGCAACTTATCGTGCTCAAGCGTCAGGTGAAACGACCAACATGCACGAAGACTGATCGCATCCTCCTTGTGCTTTTAGCAAGGGTGGTTCGGGCATGGAAACAAGCCCTCATCATCGTCCAGCCAGAAACCCTGCTGCGGTGGCATCGTGAAGCATTTCGCCTCTATTGGAAGCACAAGTCAAAAGTTCATTCTCACAAGCCCAAGCTAGCCACGGAAACCATCGCATTGATCAGGGAGATGGCGACGAAGAATCGACTTTGGGGTGCCGAGCGGATTCGTGGAGAACTTCTGAAACTGGGCATGCATGTATGTAAGCGCACCATCCAGAAGTATTTAAGGCAGGTTCGCGCACCACAGCCAAAGGGACAGAGGTGGGCGACCTTTCTGCGCCATCACGCGGCCCAGATCTGGGCCTGCGACTTCTTACAAGTGACGGATCTGTTCTTTCGACCGCTCTTCGCGTTCGTCATCATCGAACTCAAATCGAGGTGCGTAATCCACGTGGGAGTGACACGATCTCCCACCGATCCCTGGGTTGCGCAACAGCTTCGAGAAGCCACGCCGTATGGGCAAGCGCCGAAGTATCTGATTCGTGATAATGATAGCAAATATGGGCCTTGCTTTGCTCGAGTAGCGGCAACAAGTGCCATTGAGATTCTCAAAACGCCGTATCACACGCCACGAGCGAATGCCGTCTGCGAACGCTTTGTGAGGAGTGTGCGGCAAGAATGCGCTTCCCCATCTGCTGATCCTCCACGAGAAGCAGCTCCAGCGCGTGCTCAATGAGTATATGGCATACTTCAATCGGGCGCGACCGCATCAAGGGATTCAACAGCAGATTCCCGAAGTGTATGGATCATCTGGTTCCTCTCCGTACGAGGGAACCAGGGTGGTTGCAGTTCCGATCTTGGCCGGGCTGCACCATGACTACCAATGGGTAGCCTAAAGAGATACAAATAGAGTCAACGGGACAATGGGTGGTCGAGGTGTATCATTATGCCACTGCTATGAACAAAGGTACCTATGGAAGCTCTCTAGCCCAACTTTGCATGTCTTTCCTAAGCGTATTCTCAAGCAAGCGCTTGTTTTTTTCGTATGCTTGAGGCTTTTTCTGGGGAAGAGCGAGAAGAATATCCTTGCATTGCCCTCTCTCAAGTTTCACGTGCCAAGCAGCTAGAGAGGAGGAGAAGGCGAAGATGGCAATTTTGCGAACGGATGTGTCAAGTAGCCAGTACAGGGTGTTTCGGCTGACGGGGAAAAGCGGTGAAGAGGAAATACTGTGTGCATCGCGAAACCGTCGGGGAAGATTTTTGGTGAGGCAATGCACAAAAGAGCGGGAGACGGGACTCGAACCCGCGACAGCCTGCTTGGAAGGCAGGTGGTTACAGAAACACCGCTTGCCTGGCACAACCAGTCTTCACAGGCTGATTGAGCAGTGCTTCCTCGTTATCACGCACGTGTGAGATAAGTTGTTACACGCCTTTTTCGCACCTGCCGGCAAAAGTTTTCACCTGGAAGTGAAGGCAGGTACCCACGAGGTGTTGCACTCATCAACAGTATACCCTACTGCCTTCCAAAATGGAAAGTGGTTGGAGGATGTTTTGTGAAGAACGCGCGGTTAGATTCCTGATGGGGCAGTGCGCCAGGGTCGTGGCGGGATTTGCGGCCTCCAAGGGCTTTATAGGCTGAGAGTCTACAAGAAGTGCTTGACGAAGTGCGGTGTCATGCAGTGGACGGCGGGCGAGGCAGAAGATAGGCGTAGACATCGTCCCCCTCATTGTCGAGATAGCGTCCTCCACGCACATAGCCTCGCTTCTCCCAGAAAGCCATGGCCGGGGTATTCTGTACCAGAACAGCAAGCGCTATCTGCCTGATCCCAGCGGAAGAGAAGAGATGGGTTTCCAGCAGGGTAGCGGCTTCCGAACCATAGCCGCTCCCCTGAAAGGCGCGCCGAATGACCAGCAGATCAATCCAGGCGGTATCAGGTGAGGGGAGCAGAGCGGTCTTGGCGACACCGACGAGTGCCCCGGTCTGGTCAGCAATCCGCCAAACCACTCCACCGGGCTGGTTGAGTGTTCCAAGCATATCGGCTTGTACCTGGGCAAGTGTCAAGCCAGAAGCATGCCCACTCCATTGGTTAAACTGCTCGTCCCCGTTAAATGCTGGCAACATGACAGGTGCTTCCTCGATGGCGACACTCGTGAGCACCAAACGTTCTCCACGCACTTCCATGCATGACGCTCCTTCCCTTTCCTTGTTCTCTGCCCTGTGCTGAGGTCTCTACTAAGGCCATACACAATTGGATGCTGGCTAGCCGATTCTGATGAGAAGGCGTAGATCCTTTGCCCAAGTGATTGCATCACTGCTTGCGCCTATTTTGTGCTCGTGCCATGACCGATGGCGCGTCCGCTGTGATCATAACTGATGCAGCCATATAGGGAAATTGCTGATGGATGCGCCGCAGAACCGCAAAGACAAGCAGTAAGACAGGATGTTGGCATGCTGACAGGATCAACCTTCCTGAGTGAAAATTCTTTCTTCCTTGATCTGTCGATAATGTTGCAACGAGCGCGCGCGATTCATGCACTCGAGGCTGCACCACTGGCGCGTGGCACTTTTGGTCGTGTCATAGAAGAAGAGGATACAGCGCTCATTTTTACAGTGGTGCAGTCGGTGGTGCTCTGCCTGGGTGAACAGATGGAGCGCTGACAGTGCAATGGGCAGGAGAACAGCCTCCTGGTCGTCATCGTGGGGACGATACACCGCGATCATCTCCTGTCCTGAGGTAGCCTCCAGCGCGGGATAGCCCATGGCGAGGATGGTGTTCAGCGTCGTCAGCGCCTCCACATCCAATGACTGCCGCTCCACCAGATTGGTACACAACGTCCTTATTGCTGCCCGAACCCGTTTAATCCGCTCCAGTAGTTGCGCACTCCAGATGACGGTCTCCGTGTTTGCCCGGACCTGCTCCGCTTCAGGATAGTGCGTCCGGGCTTGCCGCCACCAGACTGCCACATCCTCGGGGGTAGCAAGCAAGTCATATCTTTTTCCCCGCACGACCACCTCCGTATTGACCAGATCCAGCGCTAAGACCCCGCTCAGGAACAGGTAGTCCATCGCAGGTCTGGTCGCTGCCTGCCTTTTTGGTATTGTGGTCCTGTGACCAGGAGCTCTGCTCGCTTCCATCACCATTGTGTCCCCTTTGCAAGTGAGAGATATCGATCCCAAAATTATACACTACTAACAGAGTATTGACAAGTACATTTTTCTATGGTAAGGTTTTATATACATATCTAATACAATATAGACATGTATATTATTGAACACGACACGCTGGGAAATGGGGCGGTGGATCTTCGCCGACACCTCTCGCCTCCCAGCGTGGAAGCGCACCTCGAACACGAGGTACAGCGAAAACTGGGGATCAGAAGGAGCAGGAGCATGCACCCATCATCCGCGATGCAAGTGGTGTCGGTCAACGTCGGGCTGCCGAGGGCGGTCTTCTGGAAAGGCCGCACGGTCGTGACCGGCATCTTCAAAGAGTCGGTGGCAGGTCGTGTCACCATCAGGCGGCTCAACCTGGAGGGGGATCGCCAGGCGGATCTGACCGTCCATGGAGGGCCTGAGAAGGCCGTCTATGCCTATCCAGTCGAATACTATGCGTTCTGGCGCGAGCAATTTCCTGAGATGGAACTAGCGTGGGGGATGTTCGGCGAGAACCTCACGATCGAGGGGCTGCTCGATGAAAGCGTGCATATTGGCGATCGCTTTCAGGTTGGCTCTGCCCAGCTGGTGGTAACACAGCCCAGGCTGCCTTGCTACAAGCTCGGCCTCAAGTTTGGGCGCGACGACATCCTCAAGCATTTTCTGCAGAGCAGGCTGACCGGTTTCTACTTCGCGGTGCTCAAGGAAGGCGAGGTCGCTGCCGGAGATCCAATCAGGCTGCTGCATCGTGACGAACATCAGGTGACGGTGGATGATATCACGCGCCTCTATCGGCAGGGCAAGCACAACCTGGATCTGCTGCGACGCGTGGTAGCGGTGGAAGCGTTGCCCGCATCCTGGCGCGATTACTTCCTCGAGCGCCTATTTACGGATGACGGCCTAGCGACAGCGTAAGAAAAAAACCAACCGAGAAAAACGACAACACACAGCAGAGAAGGAGCTATCCATGCAAGCAATCGTCATTCGCCAGTACGGTGGTCCAGAACAACTTGTTTTGACGGACATCCCGACACCCGTTGCAGAGGAAGGCGAGGTCTTGATCAAAGTCCGAGCCTTCGGGATTAATCGTGCGGAAACCCAGATGCGCGCGGGTACCTGGTTCCCGCCAGTCGCGCGCGTCAGTGGCATCGAATGCGTGGGACAGGTGGAAGACGATCCCAGCGGGAGGCTGGCGCACGGTCAAACCGTGGCTGCCATTATGGGCGGGATGGGTCGCACGAGAAATGGCAGCTATGCCGAGTATACCTGTGTGCTTTCGAACTTTGTCTTTCCACTCCGAACCGATCTGGTCTGGGCAACTCTGGCTGCCATCCCAGAATCCTACGCGACGGCATGGCACTGTCTCTTTGACAATTTGCGTATCAGGGCTGGCCAGGTGCTCTTTGTGCGCGGTGGAACATCTGCGCTGGGACAGGCGGCCATCACTATTGCCAGACATGAAGGCGTGACGGTCTTGACCTCAACGAGGAGCGAAAGCAAGGTGGCGAGGTTGTCTGAACTCGGTGCCAGCCGTGTCCTGATTGAGAACGACAAGTTGAGTTCAGCTGTGAGAGAGGAGTATTCAGACGGGATTGATAGCGTGCTTGAGCTCCTTGGCGATACGACGATGCTCGATTCGCTGCGCATGGTGAGGAAGGACGGCTACGTGTGTATGGCAGGATTTCTGGCAGGACACACATCTGTTCCATTTGAGTGGGTCACCAGCCTGCCTTTTGGCGTCCATCTCAATGCCTTTGCAAGCTTCGCGTTTGGCACAAAGGAGTTTCCGCCGTCGGACATTCCCATGCAACTGATCGTTGATCGCGTAGCTGATGGAACCTATCAGGCCAAACCAGCGAAGGTGTTCCCATTTTAGCAGATTGCGGATGCCCACCGTTTGATGGAAGCCAATCGCGCCAATGGCAAGATCGTCGTTGTACGGTAGCTGAGGGGAGTGATCAGTCCGGTGAGACTTTGGGTTAGACCTAATGATGGACAGTGACGAAGAAATGCGAACATGAATTCGCTCTTGATGAGGCAAAATGGTAGAAAGGGGCTCCACACGGCGCTGCCGCTGACCTGATTCGGTGGGCCAACGCGCTGCTCGCACCCATTCTCGCCCTTGACGCGCCTTCTGGTGTCGATACCACGACCGGGACCGTCTTTGATCCGGCGATCAAGGCGACAGCGACCATGACGTTAGCCTTACCCAAAGCCGGTCTGCGGGCAAGAGGTGTTGAGACGCAGGTGGGTGAACTCTATCTGGCCGATATCAGTGTCCCTCTATCCCTCTACGCCCAGCCGGCCCTGGCCCTTCAGGTGGGGCTTCTCTTTGCTCAGAGCGAGATTCTCCGCCTGCGCTAGAGATATTGATTGAGCGGTCCTTCACGAGTGAGCGGGAGGGGTTGTCCGTTCAGATGGACCTCAACCAGGACGAGGACCGGCTGGCGCAGGGATTGGGCGGCATGGCAGGCCCGTTCGGCGTGCTCGACGAGGAGACGAACCTGTTCGGGAGGGGCCGAGCTGCGCACGGTGACGGCGTAGGTGACGTGCTCGAAGGCGCCATTAGGACCTTCCATGCCGAACTTGTCGGCTATGTCAAATTCGGCCCGGACATCGGCCTGCACCTCTTCAAGAGGGACGTCGTAGAGGGGCGCGAAGCGCGCCATCTGGGTGAGCAGGCAGAACGCGGCGCCGGCGATGAAGTATTGCAAAGGGGTAGGTCCCAGCTCGGTACCACCACGTACGGCGGGTTCGTCGGATTCAAGACGGAATTTTCCGACGCGGCCCTCGATATGCATGTCCTCCAGCAGCTTGGCCACAGCGCGGATGGTGGTTTTGCCACTGGCCGGATGGCTGGCAAGGCGCGCGCGCGTCTGTTCGTACACCTGACGGCCTTTTTCCATATTGATGCGGTTTGTGGGTTCGTCGGTCATGCATGTCCTCCTTTTGATCTCGAAGGCAAGTGCCAGTAGGCGTGGGTACAGTATACTCCATCTTTGTCTCTGCATCCTTCTGTAGCCTGGACTACAGAAAGCATTCCCGACACCATGGTATATCTACAGCAGCATTGATGCTCTTGCTTGTAAATAAAACTGTGTTGAATCGTGTAATAACTTAGGACAGGTAACTATGCATACCTTCCAGCGGCACAACGTATGTCCTCGGGAGACTCACGCGACCGCCAGGCCGCACGGAGCACCTAGACCCGGGAATACAGCCCTCCTCATTGATTTGTACATCATGCCACCTTCATTGGTTCTGTTCCCGTTATTATCGTATCCCATCAGTGCATCTCTGACCGGACTGTTTCACCAGGTACGATACCGTACACCCAGCATAGCTGTCCCCAGCCTGCATGTATTTAGAGGTATAGGGTCGATGGTTGTTGGCTCACTCAATGTACATGTGAGCATATTATCCGCATCGATGCTGCCGTGAGAAGGGAACGAGAAGCTCTGACACATCATGAGAGAGCTGTGTCGCACGTTCTCCAGGTTCACTGGGATCGGCTGACTCTTCAGTCGGTTCCGCTCTGGGAACGATCCGAACATATGTAGGATGGAGGCGCGTATGTCCTATTCAAGCGCTCTTCCCGGCATGCCACCAGCACTGCAAGAAGCACAACACGCGCGTGGACATGCCAGCAGCACCACAACGGGAACGTCCACAGATTCTCAAGGGACCGACTCGGCATCATCGCTGGATGATACCCAGGCGTTGAGTCTGCTGTACGAGCAGTCCCGACGATCTATCTACTCCTATAGCTTTCGGCTGCTCGGCAACCGGGAAGATGCGGCTGATGTGACGCAGGAAGTCTTTCTGCGCGCCTGCCTTGCCTGGAAGAGCCTGCGTGATCACGAGAGACTTGGCGTCTGGCTGCATCATGTTGCCACCAATGTCTGTCTCGATCTGCTTCGCCGGCGCA
>WNEZ01020032.1_pt1 | contig 11988 bp, 19 predicted proteins | sample 5400521 | NCBI WGS metagenome assembly WNEZ01 (sample SAMN13153339, study PRJNA577476) | soil metagenome | isolation source: 120 cm saprolite under Douglas fir tree site 2 hole 1 replicate 1 | place: USA:California | collected 2015-04-18
CGCGATGGCAGCGGGCACCTCGCGGGCCTTGCCCTGGCCGACCCCGACGCGCCCGTTGCCGTCACCGACCACGACCACGGCGCTGAAGGAGAAACGGCGGCCACCCTTGACCACCTTGGCGACCCGGCGGGGCCTGCCCACGATCCGCTCGATGTAGCCGGCGCGGGCCTCGTCCTCCCGGCTCCTCCCGCCGTCGCGGCGCGGGCCGTCGCGGCGTCCTCCGCCGGGGGCGCCGTCACGACGGCCGCCGAACCCGCCGGGACCGCCCGGACCACCGGGGCCCCTGCCCCGTGATTGGCTTGGTGGTGGCATCTAGAACTCCAGTCCGGCGCTGCGCGCGCCATCGGCCAGGGCCTTCACGCGCCCGTGGAAACGGAAACCTCCGCGGTCGAAGACCACGGCCGTGATGCCCTTGGCGGTGGCCCGCTCCGCCAGCAGCTTGCCCACCTGCTCGGCACGCTCGATCGGCGGCGACGTGGCACCCCGAACGGCAGCCTCCTCGCTGGAGGCGGCGGCCAGGGTCCGGCCGGCGACGTCGTCGATCAGCTGGGCGTGCACGTGCCGGTTGCTGCGGAAGACGGCAAGGCGCGGCCGGACCGGGGTCCCCGACACCTTCTTGCGCACGCGGGCGTGGCGCCGTATCCGTGCTGCGTGTGGGTTCGCACTCATTCCTTTGCCCTCATGTCGACGTTGCCCCTCATTACTTCGAGGCCTTTCCGGCCTTCTTGCGGATGTGCTCGCCCTCGTAGCGGACACCCTTCTGCTTGTAGGGGTCGGGTTTGCGCAGCGCCCGGATCTCGGCAGCCACCTGGCCGACCACTTCCTTGTCCGCGCCCCGGATCGTGATCCGGGTGGGACTGGGCACCTCGAAGGTGATGCCCTCGGGGGCGGGGTAGCGGATGGGGTGGGAGTAGCCGAGCGCCAGTTCGATCCCCTCGGGCCGGGCGATGCACCGGTAGCCGACACCGTGGATCTCCAACTTGCGCTCGAAGCCCTGCGTCACGCCCAGCACCATGTTCGCCACGAGCGTCCGGGTGAGGCCGTGCAGCGACCGGTGTTCGCCTGAGTCCGACGGCCGCACAGCCAGGAGCGTGTCCCCCTCGCGCTGGAACTCGATGACCGCAGGGATCGTGCGCTGCAGGGAGGCCTTCGGCCCTTTGACGCGCACAAACCCGGGCTCGAAGGTCACCTCGACCCCACTCGGCACTTGGATAGGCATTCTTCCGATACGGCTCATGGGCGTGCTCTCTCCTGTTACCAGATGAAGGCGAGGACTTCGCCGCCGATGCCGTTCCGCTTGGCATCGCGGTCGGTCATCATCCCCGACGAGGTCGAGAGGATCGCGACGCCCATGCCACCCAGGACCTTGGGAAGCTCGGTGGCGCTGGCGTGGACCCGCCCACCCGGCTTGGACACGCGCTTGATCCCTGAGATGGTCCTGGCCCGGCCCTGCCCGTACTTCAAGCGGACGCTGAGCGCAGGGTGCCCGTCCTCGCCGGTCATGGTCTTGTAATCGGCGATGTAGCCCTCGGACTTCAGGATGCGGGCGATCTCAACCTTCACCTTGGAGAGCGGCATCTCGACGTTGTCGTGCTCGGCACCCTGCGCGTTGCGGATGCGGGCGAGCATGTCGGCGATGGGGTCGGTCATGGACATGTCATCGGCCCCCTTACCAGCTCGCCTTGGTGACGCCTGGAATCTCCCCGCGGTGGGCGAGGTCCCGGAAGCACAGGCGGCACATGGCGTACTTGCGGAGGTAGGCGCGCGGGCGACCGCACCGCTTGCAGCGGTCGTAGCCCCGCACCTTGAACTTGGGCGGTTTGCTTGCCTTGATGACGAGCGCCTTCTTTGCCATGTTCTATGATCCTAACTGGTCCGAAACGGGAACCCGAGGGCACCGAGGAGCGCCCTGCCCTGCTCGTCGTTGATTGCGGTGGTGGTGATGGTGATGTCCATGCCACGGACCTGCTTCACCTGGTCGTAGTCGATCTCGGGAAAGATCAGCTGCTCGGTGACCCCGAAACTGTAGTTGCCCCGGCCGTCGAACGAGCGGGGGTTGAGGCCCCGGAAGTCCCGGATCCTCGGCAGGGCGATGGACAGCAGCCGGTCGAGGAACTCCCACATCCGGTCACCCCGCAGCGTCACCTTGGCGCCGATCGGCACGCCCTCCCGGAGCTTGAACCCTGCGATGGAGCGCCGGGCCTTCGTCACCATCGGCTTCTGGCCGGTGATGATCCGCAGGTCGTTGACCGCCTCGTCGAGGGTCTTCGCTTCCTTGGTGGCCTCGCCGACGCCCATATTGAGGACAATCTTGACCAGGCGGGGGACCGCCATGGGGTTGAGCCCGGTGTCGGACACGAGCTTGGGACGGATCTCGTCGAGGTAGCGGGTCTTGAACCGCGGCCGGTAGCCGCTGCTCGTCGCGGTGGCCATCAGGCGAGCTCCGCTTCGCAGGAGCGGCAGAGACGGATCTTCGTGCCCTCCTCGTCGACCGAGAACCCGACGCGGGTGGGTCCGCAGTTCGGGCAGACCAGCGTCACGTTGGACAGGTCGACGGGAAGCTCCTTCGTGACGATGCCGCCCTCCTGGCCGCCGCCGCGGGCCGACGGCCGCACCTTCTCGTGGCGCTTGACCCGGTGGACACCCTCGACCAGCACCCGGTTCTTGCGGGGGAAGACGGCGATCACGCGGCCCTCCTTGCCGGCATCCTTGCCGGACAGGACGTGGACCCGGTCGCCCTTGCGGACACGGGCGGCCATCAGTGGTCACCGCCGAGAGGACGGGCACGCAGAGAGCGTCCCTGCGCCCCGAGCGCCAGGCGCGAGGAGGGCGCATAGCCGGAGGCTATGTAACCGACGAGCAACGCCGCGATTCGGGGATGCAGGGGCGTTCGAACGTGCCCGTAATCGAGGGCGGGGACCACTAAAGGACCTCCGGCGCGAGCGAGATGATCTTCATGAAACGCTTCTCCCTCAGTTCCCGGGCCACCGGCCCGAAGACCCGGGTGCCACGGGGGTTGTTCTGGTCGTTGATGATGACGACGGCGTTGTCGTCGAAGCGGATGTAGCTGCCGTCGGGGCGCCGCTTCTCCTTTGCGGTCCGGACGACGACGGCCTTGACCACGTCACCCTTCTTCACCTGCTGGTTGGGCAGGGCATCCTTGACGGCGGCGACGATGATGTCGCCCACGCCCGCATAGCGGCGCTGGGACCCCCCGAGCACCTTGATGACGAGCACTTCGCGGGCACCCGTGTTGTCGGCGACCTTGCACCGAGACTCCTGCTGGATCACTTGGCCCTCTCAAGCACGTCGACGACCCGCCACCGCTTCAGCTTCGACAGCGGACGGGTCTCCATGACCCGCACGGTGTCGCCGACCTTGATGGCATTGGTCTCGTCATGGGCGTACAGGTTCTTCCGGCGGCGATAGATCTTCGGGTACAGAGGGTGGCGGATCGTCTGGGTGATCTGCACCACCACCGTCTTGTCCATGCGGTCGGACGTGACGATGCCGATGCGCACCTTGCGCTGGCCGCGCTCTGTCGTGTCGGCTGCTGCTTCGCTCACTCTTCCTCAACTCCCTCGGATCCGGCGGACAGTGCGCTTTGCTCTGACTGGCCCTCCGCGTCGGGCCCCTCGGCCACCTCGTCGGCGCCCGCCTCCTCACCCCTGCGGCGCAGGCCGCGACGGCGCTTGGGGGTGTCCTCCGCCTCTTCGGCCTCCCGTTCCCGCCGCCGGCGCGAGCGCTCCACTTCCTCCGGCGCCGGCTCGCTGCCGATGCCGAGGGCACGCTCCTGCTTGATCGACATGATGCGGGCGACGTCACGGCGCACCTGACCCAGCCGGCTGTAGTTCTCGAGCTGACCGGTGGCGTGCTGGAACCGGAGGTTGAACAGCTCCTCCTTCACCTCGCCCAGGCGAGTCTCCAGCTCCTCAGAAGGTAGCTCGCGGATCTCGGCAACCTTCACGCCTCGCCCCCCTCCCGCCGCACGAACCGGGTGTGGATCGGCAGCTTGTGGCCGGCGAGGCGCATGGCCTCGGCGGCGACGGGCTCGGCGACGCCGGCGAGTTCGAACATGACCCGGCCGGGCTTCACGACCGCCACCCAGCCCTCGGGGTTGCCCTTGCCGGAGCCCATGCGGGTTTCCGCAGGCTTCTTCGTGTAGGGCTTGTCCGGGAAGATGTTGATCCAGACCTTCCCGCCTCGCTTGACGTGACGGGTGATGGCGACACGGGCGGACTCGATCTGGCGGCTCGTGATCCACCCCGGCTCGATGGCCTGGAGGCCGAAGTCGCCGAAGTTGACCGAGGTCCCGCCCTTCGAGAGGCCCCGCATGCGGCCCCGGTGCTGCTTGCGGTGCTTGACCTTCTTCGGGCTAAGCATCGCCGGCACCTCCCCTGGTCGCCGGAGGCGCCGGAGCAGGAGCAGGAGTGAGAGTGGGAGCCGGAGCCGGCTTCGCAGGAGCCTGCGGGGTCGTGGGCGGGACTGCAGGAGCTGCGGGTGCGGGCGTCTCTGCCGCGGCAGGCGCGGGCCGGGACTCGGGCCGGGACTCGGGCCGGGACTCGCGCCGCGGCCCGCGGGCCGGAGCCCCCGAACGGGAGCCGCCACCGCCGCCCTGGCCACCGCGGGGACCGCCCTGGCCCCCTGGCCGGCCTGCCGGCCGGGAGGGCCGCTCGGCCGGCGCGGAGGTGGCCGCTGCCGCCTGCGTGGCGGCTGCGCCCTCCTGCTCGGCGACCCGCCGGCGAGCGGACTCGCGGACGGGGACGACGTCGCCCTTGTAGATCCAGACCTTGACGCCGATGCGCCCGAAGGTGGTCCGGGCCTCGGTGAAGCCGTAGTCGATGTCGGCCCGCAGCGTGTGGAGCGGCACCTTGCCCTCGTGGTACCCCTCGCGGCGGCTCATCTCGGCGCCACCGAGGCGGCCGGCGCAGGAGATCTTGACCCCCTGGGCACCCGCCTTGATCGCGGTGTTGACCGCCTTGCGCATGGCCCGGCGGAACGACACCCGGGACGAGAGCTGCTCGGCGACGGCCTGGGCGAGGAGCTGCGAATCGAGGTCGGGTGTCTTCACCTCGATGATGTTGAGCTGCACCTGGACGTTGACGTCCTTGCCGGTGACGACACGCGCTGCCTTGGTCTCCATCTGCTCGAGGGTGCCGCGGATCTCGTCGGCCTGGACCCCCCGGCGGCCGATGACGATGCCCGGCCGGGCGGTGTGGACGTCGACCCGGACGCGCTCTCGTGTCCGCTCGATCTCGATGCGGCTGATCGCCGCGTGCGGGAGGAGATTCTTCAGGTACTCGCGGATGCGGTCGTCGGCCAGCACGTACTGGCGGTACTGGTTGCCCTCCGCGTACCAGCGGGACTTCCAGTCCGTGACGATACCGAGCCGGAACCCGTAGGGATGAACCTTATGACCCACGCCTGTCGCCTCCCTTAGTCTGGGCTCGTCCCGCCTGGCCGGGCCCACCGGAGCCGGTGCCCTGGCCTCGACCGGTTGCCTTGGCCCCCCGGTCGCGGATGGCACGCCGGCGCCCGGCGGTCTTGGACCCGCCCGACGGTGCAGTGTCTTTGGTCTGACCCCGCCGCCAGCGCCGCGCCGCCTGGTCCCCGACGGCCGGACGGCTGACCGGCCGCTCCGACGCTTCGGGTGCCCGGCGCTCCAGCGTGATGTGGAGGTGGCTGGTGCGCTTGCGGATCCGGTAGGCCCGGCCGAGGGCACGGGGTCGGAACCGCTTGAGCGTCGGCCCCTCGTCTGCCTGGACGGTCTTCACGAACAGCTCGTGAGCGGCAAGGTTGTGGTTGTTCTCGGCGTTGGCGATGGCCGCCTCGAGCACCTTCGAGAGCTCGTAGCTGGCTGCCTTCGGCGTGAAGGCGAGGATCCGGCGCGCCTCGTCGATGTGCTGGCCCCGGATGAGGGCAGCCACCTGGTTGAGCTTCGTCGAGCTGATGCGCAGGTAGCGCGCGCCAGCGGTCGACTCCCTGTTGACCTCCCTGCCGGTTCTCGCCATGACTACTTCAGCCTCGAGCTTCGCTCGGTGTGGTGACCGTGGGTGCGGAACGTGCGGGTGGGGGCGAACTCGCCGNTGTGGCCGACCATCGACTCCGTGACGTACACGGGCACATGCTTGCGCCCGTCGTGCACGGCGAGGGTGTGGCCCACCATGTCGGGGATGAGCGTCGAGCGCCGGGACCAGGTCTTGATGACCCGCTTGTCCCCGCGGCGATTCAACTCGTCGACCTTCTTCAGGAGATGGTCGTCGACAAACGGACCCTTGCTGAGTGACCTCGGCACCTCTTCAGCCTCCTCGCTTCGCTCCCCGGCGCCTGACAACGACGGCGTCGGAGTACTTGCCCTTCTTGCGCGTGCGTCCTTCGGTCTTGCCCCAGGGCGACGTCGGGTTGCGGCCACCAGAGGCCTTGCCCTCGCCACCGCCCAGCGGGTGGTCGATCGGGTTCATCGCCACACCACGGACGCTCGGCCGCTTGCCCTGCCAACGGCTCCGCCCCGCCTTGCCGACCGAGATCAGCTCGTGCTCGGAGTTGCCGACCTCACCGACGGTGGCCCGGCAACCCACCGGGATGAGGCGCATCTCCCCGGAGGGAAGCCGCATGGTGGCCATCGTTGTCTCCTTGGCCACCAACTGGACCGAAGCCCCGGCCGAGCGGGCGATCTTCGCCCCGCCGCCGAGCTTCAGTTCTACATTATGGACCACGGTTCCCACGGGGATGTTGCGGAGGGGAAGGGCGTTGCCGGGACGGATCTCCGCGGTGGTCCCACTCATCAGCATGTCGCCCACCGCCACCTTGTCCGGGCAGAGGATGTAGCGCTTCTCGCCGTCGACGTAGTGCAGCAGGGCGATCCGTGCCGTGCGGTTGGGGTCGTACTCGATATGGGCCACCTTGGCGGGGATCCCGTCTTTGTCCCGGCGGAAGTCGATCAGCCGGTAGGCCTGCTTGTGGCCACCTCCCTGGTGCCGGGTGGTGATCCTGCCGTGGACGTTGCGGCCCGCCTGCTTGGGCTTGGGAACAACCAGGGAGCGCTCGGGCCGGTCCCGGGTGATCTCGGAGAAGTCGGAGAACGACATGCTCCGGCGGCTGGGAGTGGTGGGCTTGGACTTGCGAATGGTCATGTCTGGATCCCTACCGTGTCTCGAAGAGTTCGATCTTGTCGCCCTCGGCGAGCTTGACGATCGCTCGCTTCGAACTGGCCCGGGTGCCGGTCATGTTGCGGGTCCGCTTGGTCTTGCCCTTGCGGTTGATGGTGTTGACCGCCACCACCTTGACGCCCCAGATCTCTTCCACCGCACGGCGGACGTCGATCTTCGTGGCCGCCCGGGGGACGATGAACGTGTAGGTGTCGTGGTCGATCAGCCCGTAGGACTTCTCGCTCACGACCGGGCGCAGGATGATGTCGCGGGCGGTGCTCATTCGGCGTCACCCTCGTCGGTGGCGACCCCGCCGGCTTCCCCGCCGGCTTCCCCGCCGGGTTCCCCCCTGGCTTCCTGGCCGGCTTGCGCTGCTGGGGGCTCGGGTTCGGTGTCTGCAGAGGCGGTGTCGGTCTCGGTCTCGGCCGTTGCCGAGGCGGTTTCGGTCGGGGCATCCTCTGTCACTGCGGGAGCATCCTCTGTCACTGCGGGAGCATCCTCCGTGGCTGCGGGAGCACCGATCTCGGCATCGGCACCGGTGATCTCCCGGAGGGCTTCCTTGGTCAGGACGACCACGTCGGCTGCGAGCACCCGGTACGTGGTGGCCATCTGGGTCATCAGCACGTACGGCAGGTTGCGGAACGACTTCCAGGTGTCCATGTGCTCGTTGGGATCCCGCCAGGGCTTGCGCCCGCCGCCCCGGACCTCGGCACGGGTCTTGGTCGAGTGCGTCCCCACCCGGACGGCGGCGAGGTGCGCCTTGACCACCGCGTGCATGACCGGGACGTTGGGCTCGACGGCGAAGATCTCATCGGGAAGCTGGACGGTGCCGGCGTGGGTACCGTCGGCGTCGATGTAGGTGGCGACGCTCATGCGTGCACCTTCTTGGTCCTGACCGAGGACCGCACCAGCACGAGGCCGCCGTCGGGTCCCGGGACGGCGCCCCGGATGAGCAGGATGTTGCGCTTCGGGTCCGCCTGGACGACCTCGAGGTTCAGGATCGTGACGCGGCTGGCGCCGAGCTGGCCGCCCATCTTCATCCCCTTGAAGATGCGGGAGGGGGTGGCGCTGGCACCGACGGATCCGGGGGAGCGATGCTTGCGCTCCGTGCCGTGGCTCGCCGACAGACCCTTGAAACCGTGGCGGCGCATGACGCCGGAGAAACCCTTGCCCTTGGCGTTGGCGACGACGTCGACGCGCTCCCCCGGCGCGAAGACGTCCGCCAGGATCTCCTGGCCCACCTCGAACCCGTCGGTGGTCGGGAGGCGCAGCTCGACGAGGTGGCGCATCGGAGGCAGGGACACCTTCTTCAGGTGGCCCCGTTCGGGCTGGTTCAGCTTGCGGGCGGGTACCTCGCCGTATGCCATCTGGATGGCGCGGTAGCCGTCCTTCTCGAGGCTGCGCACCGCGGAGACGCGGCACGGGCCCGCCTTGATCACCGTCACGGGAATGACCTTCGAGTTCTCGTCGAAGACCTGGGTCATCCCCACCTTGGTGCCGAGGATGCCCTTTATTTCTACCCCTGAGGGGACCCCGGCCTTGACTCCTACCCCTGAGGGGACCCCGGCCTTGACTCCTACCCCTGAGGGGACCCCGGCCTTGACTCCTACCCCTGAGGGGACCCCGGCCTTGACTCCTACCCCTGAGGGGACCCCGGCATTTCTTACGTCTGCCATCTGTGGTGCGCTCCTTGTCAGTTCTACCGGTGCTACAGGTTGAGCTTGATCTCGATGTCGACCCCCGCGGGGAGGTCGAGGCGCTGCAGAGAGTCGACGGTCTTCGGCGTGGGATCGAGGATGTCGATCATCCGCTTGTGCGTCCGCATCTCGAAGTGCTCCCGGGAGTCCTTGTCCTTGTGCGGCGACCGGATGACGGTGACCCGCTCGATGCGGGTAGGGAGCGGGATAGGCCCGTGCACACCAGCACCCGTACGGGTCACGGTGTCGACGATCTTGCGCGCGCTCTGGTCGATGACCTCGTGGTCATATGCTTTGAGCTTGATCCGGATCTTCTGGGTTGCCATCTTCCCCTGGCCTTCTAGTAACGAGCCTTCTCTGAACGAGCCTGCTAGTAGCCGCGGATCCGCTTGACGATCTGCTCCGCCAAGCTTGCCGGGACTTCCTGGTACGAATGGAACTGCATGGTGTAGGTGGCCCGGCCCTGGGTGCGGCTGCGGAGGTCGGTCGCGTAGCCGAACATCTCGGCCAAGGGCACGAAGGCTCGGATGATACGTGATGTGCCACGGTTATCCAACTTCTCGATCCGGCCCCGGCGGCTGTTGACGTCGCCGATGACATCGCCCATGAAGTCCTCGGGGGTCACGACCTCGACCTCCATGACGGGCTCGAGCAGGACCGGCTTCGCCTTGGCGACCGCCTCCTTCAGGGCCATCGACCCGGCGATCTTGAACGCCATCTCGGAGGAGTCCACCTCGTGGTACGAGCCGTCGGCGAGGGTGACCCGGATGTCGACCAGCGGGTAGCCCGCGAGGACACCGGAGGCCATGGCCTCCTGGACGCCCTGGTCCACGGACGGGATGTACTCGATGGGGATGGAGCCGCCCTTGATCTTGTCGACGAACTCGTAGCCCCCACCCGGGCCGAGCGGCTCCAGGTTGAGCACCACGTGCGCGAACTGGCCCTTGCCACCGGTCTGCTTGACGTAGCGCAGGACCACCTTCTCGACGGCCTGGCGGACGGTTTCGCGGTAGGCCACCTGCGGCTTGCCGACGTTGGCGTCGACCTTGAACTCACGGGTCAGCCGGTCGACGAGGACCTCGAGATGCAGCTCGCCCATACCGGCGATGATCGTCTGGCCGGTCTCGACGTCGGTGCGGATCTGGAAGGTCGGATCCTCCTCCGCGAGGCGCTGCAGCGCCGTGGCCAGCTTCTCCTGGTCGATCTTGGTCTTCGGCTCGATCGCCAGGTGGATAACGGGCTGGGCGAAGATGGGGGCCTCGAGGATCACGGGGTGGGCCGGGTCGCACAGGGTGTCGCCGGTGAAGGTGTGCTTGAGACCCACCACGGCGACGATGTCGCCGGTGAAGGCTGCCTCCTTGTCCTCCCGGTGGTTGGCATGCATCTGGAGGATGCGGCCGATGCGCTCCTTGCGGTCGTGGGTCGAGTTCGAGAGCGCCTGACCCGCCTTGACCACCCCGGAGTAGACACGGAAGTAGGTCAGCCGGCCGACGTGGGGGTCGGACATGATCTTGAAGGCGAGTGCACTGAAGGGCTCGCTGTCGTCGGCCGAGCGCTGCGTCGTCTCGCCGGTCTTCGGGTTCTCCCCCACGACGGGCGGGACGTCCAGCGGCGACGGCAGGTAGTGGAGCACTGCGTCGAGCAGGGGCTGCACGCCCTTGTTCTTGAAGGCGGTCCCGCAGAGGACGGGGGTTGCCTCGCCGGCGAGGGTCGCCTTGCGGACGGCCATCCGGAGGTGCTCGGCACTGGGTTCGCCGCCGCCGACGTAGGCCTCCATGACCTCGTCGTCGAACTCGGCCAGGGCCTCGAACAACTCGTGGTGCCAGTGCTCGGCCTCTTCCTTGAGCTCGTCGGGGATCTCGCGGTCCTCCCACACATCGCCCTTGTCGGAGGTCCAGTAGCGGCCCTTCATCTCGATGAGGTCGATGACGCCGTGGAAGTCGGCCTCGCTGCCCCAGGGGATCTGCACCGGCAGGGGGCGGGCGCCGAGGCGGTCCCGGATCATGTCGAGGCTCATGTAGAAGTCGGCGCCGAGGCGGTCCATCTTGTTGATGAAGCAGATGCGCGGGACCCGGTACCGGTCGGCCTGGCGCCAGACCGTCTCGGTCTGGGGCTCGACCCCGGCGACGGCGTCGAAGACGGCGACCGCACCGTCGAGCACGCGGAGGGCCCGCTCGACCTCGACGGTGAAGTCGACGTGGCCGGGCGTGTCGATGATGTTGATCCAGTGGTCCTTCCACCGGCAGGTGGTGGCAGCCGAGGTGATGGTGATGCCGCGCTCCTGCTCCTGGATCATCCAGTCCATGACGGCAGCACCTTCGTGGACCTCGCCCATCTTGTAGGTGCGGCCGGTGTAGTAGAGGATCCGCTCGGTCGTCGTGGTCTTGCCCGCGTCGATATGAGCCATGATCCCGATGTTGCGGGTGCGCGCGAGGGGGTACTCACGGATAAGCGGCGCGCCGGCTTTGCCCTCCACAGCCCGGAGTGCCGGTTTCTGGAGAACCTCAGGTTCGCTTGCCATCGCCTGTTCCACCAACCCCTTCTCAACCCCCTACATGGTCTCGGTCGTGTAAGTCATTGCAACAAAACGGCCGGGAGCATGCTCCCGGCCGGGCGGCTTCGCTCCACGCTGACGCTATGTCTGCGAAACCACCCGCTTGCTCTTGCCCAAAAAACTGCCTCCTGTGAGCGTCGGCGCTTCAGAGGACCGGACTACCCAGCGTACCGCACCGGCAGGTGAGGTTCACCACCGGTAGTGCGCGAACGCCTTGTTCGCCTCCGCCATCTTGTGCAGGTCCTCACGCCGCTTCACCGACGCACCGACGCCGTTCGCAGCGTCCATCAACTCGCCGGCGAGCCGGGCGGCCATGGTGTGCTCCCGGCGGGCTCGCGAGAAGTTGACGATCCAGCGGATCGCCAGGGTCGTGGAGCGCCGGGACGGGACCTCGACCGGCACCTGGTAGGTGGCGCCGCCGACCCGCCTGCTGCGCACCTCGAGGGTGGGCTTGACGTTGTCCAGGGCGCGCTTGAGCGTCACCACCGGGTCGTTACCGGTCTTGTCCTTGGCGCCCTCCAGCGCGCCGTACACGATGCGCTCGGCGAGCGCCCGCTTGCCGTTGCGCAGCACCTTGTTCACCAGCGCG
>WNEZ01004636.1_pt1 | contig 11983 bp, 10 predicted proteins | sample 5400521 | NCBI WGS metagenome assembly WNEZ01 (sample SAMN13153339, study PRJNA577476) | soil metagenome | isolation source: 120 cm saprolite under Douglas fir tree site 2 hole 1 replicate 1 | place: USA:California | collected 2015-04-18
GCTCGCGGGACCGACGAGGATGCGCTGGAAGTCGTTGCCGTCGCGCATCTTGTCGTCCCAAAATGTGGCGTTCTTATCCCAGGCATTGCGCGTTTCTTCATTCAGATCAATTGGTTGGGAGGTGTTTTCGGTAGTCATAATATGTGTTTTCCTTTCTGGTATGTATGGCGCGTTAGGAGAATGTGCGGTTTTAAACATTGTAAAGCGATCATCGGAGGGCACAATGAAAACCCCAGCGAGCTGGTACACCGGGGGATCAGTACGACCTACGATTCAGAAACGCGATAAGTAACAGTTTCCAGTCAGGGTTCTGGTAGCAACGGATCGTATTGTTCGCCTACTACGGACCCTCTTACTGCATTTTACCATATCGCGGCGAAAGGCCCTTTCAGGCATGGGAAGGAAAGGAAAGGAAAGGAAAGCCGTGCCGCCGGGGACTCGGTGTCGCTGCCGGTCAGGGTGTCGGCGATGCAGCAGGTGTGACAAACGTGTCGTTCTTCACGTAGATAGTCACTACCTTCGTCACATCATAAGCAGTACCAGGAGTTGGATTTACTCTCGATACCGTATTGGGTGGTATGTTTAGGTCTACACCATCAGGTTTTGTAGTAAAATTAGTAAAACCATACCTGCGTAGAAGGGCCTCGTACGAAGCAAGCGTAGCTCCTTGAGGAATTGGCGGTATCTTTGCCGTTTTTGGTCCCATCCTGACATCAATAGTAGCGCCTTTTGGCGCCGTTTCATCAGATGTTGGATTCTGATAAATCACAACGCCATCTGTACCATTTTCCGAGTGTAAGTTAAATCCTAGACCCGATGCTGCTGTTTGTGCATCCTGATAACTTTTCCCGATCAGATTAGGCACACGAACTTCGACGACACCTGCTGTTGGAGCGCTCGTGCCAGTGCCATTGCCAAACGGCAGGGTAATGAAACCCGGCCTGGCCGCGAGGAAGATGCTAAAGCCCAGCAATAACAGGATTGCCAGCAGGATGGGTATCGTAATAATGTTTGCGAAGCGCGAGTTTCGTTGATCGGGTTGTACTACGCCGGAATGTGGGACGGTTCTACGCCGGAACAGGCGGGATGCAGCTGAACCAGGGGGAGGAGCAAACGACTGCTGATTGGGATATACTGACTGGTTAGCCAGGGAACCTGGAACAAGGTCTGCATCATTCTGATCGGATGGGACACCAGAGCCCACCCCGTTTTCAGGAGATGACGCAGGAGAGTGAGACGGAACATTTTCTAAAGTGCCGTCACGCCCACTATTACCTGGGCGAGATGGGATGTGATTAGAGGTTGTGGGCATTGCTGCTTGTCCTGGTGTTACAGGTACGGATTCACCCAATTTAGCGTCGCCCAGTGTTCCCAGCGCTCGCGCTAATTGAGACCCATCACGGAAACGCATCTCTGGGACCTTTTCCAGACAACGCAGGATAATTTCCTCGAGCGCCGGGGGTATGGTAGGGTTGAGCTGGCGGGGTGGCGTGGGTGGGTCCTGAATGTGCTGCATTGCCACAGCCACAAGGTTATCACCATCAAAAGGCGGGCGACCGGTGAGCATCTCATACATGACGATGCCCAGGGCGTACACGTCAGCAGCCGGGCTGACGATCTCGCCCTGCGCCTGCTCCGGCGCATAGTACTGCACGGTGCCCAGGGTCATGCCTGTGGCGGTGAGGCGTTCAGGATCGATATCTTTATAGACGCTGGCGATGCCGAAGTCGGTCAGCTTGATCGAGCCATCACGGCCCACCAGGATGTTCTGCGGCTTGACATCGCGATGGACAATGCTCCGCCGGTGGGCAGCGCCCAGTCCCATGGCGACATCGTGAGCAATGATGACAGAGCGGTCAGTATCAAGCACTCCTTTTTTGAAATGTAGATAGCGACGCAGGTCGGTGCCCTCGACTAACTCCATGACGATATAATACTTGCCCTCAGTCTGCCCATGGTCGTAGACCTGGACGATGTTAGGATGTTTCAGGGCTGATGCCGCCTCCGCTTCGAGCTGAAAACGTCGCACAAACTTCGGGTTGATGTTATAGACTTCGCGCAGCACTTTGATGGCCACGACGCGGTCCATCTGCAGGTCCCGGCCACGATAGATGGTGGCCATGCCACCTCGACCTATGGACTCCTGTAACTGGTATCGCTCACCCATTACTTTGATCTGCATAGCCCTCTGCGGAGTGAAAGGTAGAGAGGGGAGAATATCAGGATGCAATTGCTTACCTGGCATCTGAGCAACCTCGCGCCCAATTGTGTTCTCGTCACGCAATCTGGCTACCGAAGGCCCCGGCGACGTCTGCTCCCCAAGTTCCTCTAAGGTCAATGCCACGGCTTCATGTACCTGCCAATCTGTATCATCGAGCATGCGTTCCAATGACTCTGGCGGTACGTGTCCTCTCACCGCGGCAAGCACACGAAGCGCTGCCGCTCGCACCGAGCCATCCTCATCGTCCAAAGCTTCTATTATGACCTCAGCAGGAACTTGTCCCCCGAATGCGCTGAGTGCCCATACCGCTGCTGCCCGTACTTCCCAGGCAGGATCGTGCAGAGCAGACACCAGGAATTGCAACGCAGAGACCTCTCTGCGTTCTCCTAAGCTGCGAACGGCTGCCACTCTCACATGACTTTTCTCATCCCGCAGGGCTGCTACTGCCTGGTCACCTCCCGCCATCGGTCTGTCTCCTAGCCCAAGGCGGCTCAAGACGGTGGGGAGAAGCGTGGCGGGAACAGCCACATGCTGCAGGCTCTCCAGTTTTCCAGTGCCATTACCGTTCAATGAGGGTCGTTCGTCGTCTTTGTACTCCATAGCTGTATGTCACTCCGTCCCGGGTTCCAGTAGTTGCCTCAGCAGATATTTCGCACGAGAGATATGACCTTTGACAGTACCGATGGGTTGCTCAAGAACTTCAGCTATCTCAGCGTAGCGAAGCTCTTCAAATAAATAGAGGGTAATTGCCGGACGATAGTGTTCTGGAAGTGAGGCAATATGCCCTTCAAGCTCATAGCGCCATTCGTGCCAGTGTGCCTCTTCGTCGGGCCCGAGAGCTTGATCTGCGATGTCGAGCACTATGCCGTTCTCAGGCAGATCCAGCGAGATGACGGGTTGCTCACGTTTGCGCGCACAGTTACGAAAGCTATTCAGGGTAATGGTGATCAGCCATTTACGAAGATCCAAGATGCTGACCTTGTGTGTAGGCGTGCCTTTGAGGGCATAATAGGCGCGGATGAAAGCTTCCTGAACGATGTCTTCAGCATCGTCTCGACCTGCCAGGCGCAGGGCAAGTAGATAGAGTCGCTGCTGATAGACCTCAACGAGCTGCCGAAAATGGCCGTCCAGATCAGTAGCCAGCAGAGAGAGCAGTTCCTGATCGCCCTGATCCATGTTTTTCCTTCCGCGCTGTTTTTTTGTTTCAATACAAGAGGACACAAAAAAGGCAGGAAAGGTTACAAAGTAGAACCTTTGGCTCCTGGTAAGGTCGAGACTTCGGTTAGAAAAGGACTGACAATGAAGCCCCGAGTTCCATGAGTAAACATCGTGTTTCTCCTCTCTTCTCCGGCGGCCTGCATGAGATGTGCCCTTCCAATCAAACATATACGAGAGGTAGCGTCATTTCATCACCAAGACGGGCCAGGATGCCCCGTCATTGATGCAGGGGAGGAATGGCCGTTCCTTATCTGGGGCTTTGGAGGGAGGATAAAACATTCGTTCGTTCACCTATTTTTCCTTCTTGACATACCGTTGAATATCTGGTACCCTCCACGTATGAAAATGGTGATTACCGCAAAGCTCAAACTGCATACTACACCAGCACAGTTCCAGGCATTGCGTGCAACCCAGCTTGCCTATCGGGACTCGCTCAACTTTGTGAGTCAGTATGCCTTTGTACATGGCAAGATGAGTAACCGCGTTGCTTTGCAGGATGGCACCTATGATGACATTCGATCCCGTTTTCATTTACCCTCCCAGATGGCTTGTAGTGTTCCCCGCCAGGTGGGAGCGACCTACAAAGGCTTGTGGACCAAAGTGAAGCAAAACGCCGCTCAGCGCAAAGCAGGTCAGACGAACAAGCGCTATAAGGGACTGGATAAGCCAGTCAACTATGTTTCTCCCACCCTGACTTACCAGTACAAAAAGGACTACAGTTTCAAGGCGAAGCACCAGGTCAGCATCTTGACACTTGAGGGCCGTGTGATCCTGCCTTACACGGGCTACGAGAAGCATGTCGCTCTCATCCAAAAGGATGCGGAAATTGGGACGGCTACGTTGTGGTACGACAAAGCGAAGAAGCGTTTCTATCTGCTGGTTTCCCTGGAAATCGGCGTCGCTTCCCCAACCCCAGCAACACACACGAGCGTGGTTGGTGTGGACGTGGGTGTGCGCTACCTGGCTGTGACCTCGACCACGAAGGGGGATTGTTCCTTTCATACTGGCAAGCGAGTCGTCCCCAAAGCCAACCACTACGCGAGACTGAGAAAGCGTCTGCAGAAGAAAGGCACTCGTTCGGCTACCCGTCGTCTGGTGGCGACCAGCGGGCGAGAGAGACGGTTGAAGCAAGACGCCAATCATGTGGTCTCCAAACGCATCGTGACCCGGCACCCCAACGCACTGATTGGAGTGGAGAATCTGACCGACATCCGAGAGCGAACCCGTCGCAAGCGTGGCAAAAAGGCGACCAGCAAGCAGCGCAAGGCCAATGCGGCTTACTCCAAATGGTCGTTTGCTGAGTTGCAAGGCATGATTGCCTACAAGGCGCTCTTGCACGGAAGCATGGCCATCCAGGTAGACGCCCACTATACGAGCAAGGCGTGCCCGGTGTGTGGACATACCAGTGATGCCAACCGTCCCAGCAAAGGCTTGCTCTTCATCTGTCAGCACTGTCATTATACCCTCCATGCCGATCTGGTTGGGGCCAGGAATATTGCGCTGCGAACGTTGCTCGTTCGGCAGGACTGGGCGAGCACGGGCGTCTTGTCAGAACGCCCTGATGTGTCGAGTGTCGAGACCAAAGCAGCACGCCTTGCGAGGTATGCTGAATTGCGGTGGAACTCAGACACAAGCCCCCGTGCTTCAGCCGGGGGTCTTTGACCCTAATTCCAGTATAGGGTATGGGTGGAAAAATATGGGCGGGTGTAGATCAGTCCGACTGGAATGCCGAGGAATATTCCGGCACAGCAGGCCCTGGCATGATATCTTTCCGTTGATGTTGCACCGACGGGCTAACCTGTCGATTCGGCCCTGTTTCATTCGTCGTTTTGATAGAAAGGTGAGTCAGAATCTCGATGAAGCCACAGAGTACAGAAGAAAAAGGTCTGTTTCTGGCGTCCGGTCGTCGCCCCTGACAATCCGGGATGAACATCTTTCAGGGCGCACTTGCTATCGGATATGGGGTGGTATTTGCACGGAAAGGTTAGCGTGCCTCACGAGAGCGGAGTGCAATTTCCTGAAGAAGCGCTTGCCCTCTGGAGAGATAACGGTTACTGGTCGTCTGGTCGTGGTGGCGGAGCGACCAATCGACCTGGCGGAGGATCAGATGGGCCAGATACACACTTAACACGGAGAGGGAAGCCCGTTCTAAGGCGTATCGCCACAATTGCTCGCGGAGAGTAACGTTGTCGTAAATGTAAAACAACAAAGTTGCGAGATCGAAAGCAGCATCTCCTGCACACGTCGCCTCCCAATCAACTACGCCGCTAATCTCTTGATGGTAGATGAGTACGTTTGAGGGCTGGAAGTCAAAATGAACGATATCATTGATCTCAGTGGGGTCCTCTTGATGCCTCAAGACCAGTTGTTGTAGTTGATGGAGCAATGCTGCCGTCTCAGGCGAATGCTGTTGCAGTGAGGTGTGTAAGCAGTACCCCTGCCCTCCGAATAATATTGTGTTCACGACCTTTTGAGGCCAGTCACGTGGTCCGGGAGGTGCCTGTCCCACCTGTAACTCATTCAGCGCTATCAGACCAGAGAGAAAGGATTCTGTCAAGGAACGCATGGGAGTGCCAGGAAGGGTGGTTTGTACGAAGTAGGTTCCTCCAAGTGCATAACCAGACCAGACATATGCGGGAGCAGGGTATCCTTTGGTTCGCAGATGATCTGTTACCTCTCTGACATAGTGCACCTGGCTCGCGTGTTCCAGGTCTGGTCGCCATTTCAATACATAATGCTTTCCAGAGGAATCGACGATGGCGAAAGCTCCTTGTTCACCTTGCGCGTACTGCTCGACGAGCACAAAGGTGGTGCGGTGGATCTTATTAATCTGCTGGAGCAGCTCTGTAGGTTTTATGATAGCTTCCTTTCTCATTCAAGCTCACTCAAGGAGGGGCGGGTATTTCCCCGCAAGGATGGAGGGGCACTTATGGTGTGACGCTGGGTGGACGGGATTCAAAGGGTGGCAGGGTAGCGGAGAAGTCGCTGGCGAAGCGTTGGGTGTACTGGTCAAGTAAGTAGTTGACGCGGTCGGGGTCCTGGGCAGCGACGACGAAGCCGACATGATGGCGCTTGTTGAGGCGCCAGACGATCTCGGGGTCATGGTAGGCCGAGGTGTCCGGGTATTCCTGGCGGGCCAGTGTGATGATGACTCCTGCATAGTTTTGCCGGTGCTGCGGCAGTTGATAGGATTGCTCATCCGAGGCAAGCTCGATCGTGGCCCACTCGCGCCAGAGGTTGATGCCGGTGGATGCATCGATCAATTCAACGATATTGGCTCCGCCCACACGCGCGGCGGTTTCGAGGAAATAAAAATGGCCCTCGTCACGCCCTTTGATGAATTCCATGTGGGCTACGCCGTGCACCTGTCCGAAGGCGCCGATGACCTGGCGGCTTAAGGCTTTTAAGGTTAGCTCGTCTTCGGACCCACGGTGAAGCGTGCGGGTAGTGGAGATGCCGCCTTCGTGAAACACCTCCAGGGGCGGGCGACCATAGCGATGGGCCTCGGCAAAGACTACCTGGCGGTCGAAAACAAGGGAATCGACATGATATACGTCGCCGGAGATGTAACGCTCTAACAGGTAGAAGGATTGCTGGTCGCCGAGCACGTCCAGGCGCGACCATAATTCTTCAGGGGTATTGATTTTGGCGATGCCAATGGTGGAGGCTTCGAGACGCGGTTTGAGCATCCAGGGTGGTGGCACACGCGCCATGTACTCGTGGAGCCTGCCGTAGTTCAGGACATGGACGAATTCGGGCACGGGGAAGCCGTGCTCCTGCGCCTTAACACGCATCGCCAGTTTATCACGGAAGTACCTCATGGTAGTATCGCCCATTCCTGGTATGCGCAGGTGTTCTCGCAGGGCTGCTCCCGTTAAGACGTCATAATCATCCAGGGCAACGATGCAATCGATGATGCGCGAGCGGGCGAGGAAGCTGACGCCGCGAATTACCTCGTCCACTTTTGACAGGTCGGGCATGTAGAATAGCTCATCGATGCTCTCACGGGGCCAATTCGCGTCCTCAAGCGTTGTCACGGTCAATAAGATTACATAAGATCCCCGGCGCTTGCATTCGCGCATGAATTCCTGGCCTTTTTCGTAGCTGGTAATGCAGAGGATAGTTTTCTGAGATTGGTTTGTCATCGTCATCACTCCGTGGTTGGTTCTCTTCAGTATGACAGAAAATGGGTATGATGCCTCTGTCATCGCCAGTGATCACGGAGCGGAATCCCTGCCCTGGGATTTACTCCGGGAGGTGAAAATGCCTTCTCTAAAAGAAAAGTATAGCATACCCGGAGGTTGATGTTGTTCAAGATGCTTTGTGTTTTGCGCCTTTTAATTCCATCAGTGTGCCTTGTGGGTTCGCTTGGATGGCGTTGACGCCGGGGAGTGCGCGCAGTTCGCTGATTACTTTGGCTAAAGCTCCTTGGCCAGGAACCCGGCAGATAAGTCCGATGACTTCACCCTCCGGTTCAGATTGTACGCTTAGTTTCTCGACGGTGATGCTATTACGAGAGCAGATGTCGTAAATACTGGCGATGAACTGGCCCGTTACCGATGTAACGTTCAGGTGCAGGTGATATGTGCCTGCCACGCGGTGAGGTACGATAGCATCTTCCACGAACCGTAGTAGGACTAACACGATGAGCACTATAGCCGTTGTGGCTGTAGCTTCCAGCAGCATTCCAGCGCCACAGGCTATGCCGATTGCAGCGATTACCCAGATAGAGGCTGCGGTTGTAAGTCCTTTGACGCGCTCGCTTTCACGGCTCAGGAAGATGGTGCCCGCGCCCAGGAAGCCGATGCCGGCGACGATGTAAGAGGCGATGCGTGTGGGATCGAGCGTCACGTGGGGTATAGCAAGCAGGTCCAGGAAGGCATAGGCCGAGATGATGGTGAAGAGAGCGGAACCCAGGGAGACAAGGGCGAGGGTACGCATACCGGCCCCGCGTTCTCTTTGTTCGCGCTCGACGCCGACGATGGCGCCGAGTAGAACTGCCACTCCCAATCGCAGTAAGATTGCTGGGAACGAGATCATGCGATTTTGTCCTCTTTAGTTGTCGTTCCGCTTTGGATGAGCTGGTAGATGGTTAGAGACAATGATTTCTAGCTACTTGGAACTGGCGGGCTCTGGGATGCTTTCTCGCCACTTGCACCAGCCTGTGTTTTCTGCGCCCCATTAACGATGGCAAGCACCTGTTCGCGCTCCAGTACCTCTTCTTGCAGGAGAGCCTGCGCCAGGCGTTCCAGGGCATCGCGGTGCTCGGTCAAGACGCTTCGAGCCTGCTGATGGGCTTGCGTAATCAGCTGCTCGACCTCTGTATCCAGGCGCTGTGCCGTCACCTCCGAGTACACCCGATTGTGGTCTTCCAGCGGTTGCTGGTTGAGGTAGGGACTATCGGTCGCCAGGTCATATACCACCGGGCCCGTTTGCTCGCCCATGCCCCACGCGGTCACCATGCGCCGCGCCAACTGGGTGGCTTCCTTGAGGTCGCTCTCCGCGCCCGAGGTGATGTCTCCCAGCGCGAGTTCCTCCGCGCTGCGACCGCCCAGGGCCACGGCCAGTCGCTCCATCAGGTAGGTGCGCGGTAAGTTGCGCCGGTCATCTTCTGGCAGGAACTGGGTGACACCAAGCGCGCGCCCGCGTGGCACAATCGTCACTTTGTACAGCGGATCGACATCGGGCAGCACCGCTGCCACCAGCGCGTGCCCGCCTTCGTGGTAGGCTACGATCCTGCGCTCCCGTTCATCCATCAAGGCTTCCCGTTTGCCTCCCAGCAGTAGTTTGTCGAGCGCATCCTCGAAGTCCCTGCGTTCCACCTGTGTCTTGCCTCGCCGCGCCGCGGCCAGCGCCGCCTCGTTCACCAGGTTTTCCAGGTCTGCTCCCGAGAAGCCCGGTGTCGCACGTGCCAGGTCCTCCAGGTTCACATCAGGCGCCAGGGGGACGTTGCGCGCGTGGATGCGCAGGATGGCTTCGCGCCCACGTCGTTCGGGCAAATCCACTGTGACCTGCCGATCGAAACGCCCCGGCCGCAGCAAGGCTGGATCGAGGACGTCAGGGCGGTTCGTGGCGGCAAGCACCACAATGGTATCGTGCGGCTCGAAGCCATCCAACTCCACTAGCAGTTGCTCCAACGTCTGTTCACGCTCATCATTGCTCGCAAAGGCCGCGGCGCCACTGCGCGTTCGCCCAATCGCGTCGATCTCGTCGATAAATACGATGCAGGGAGCGTTTTTCTTGGCCTGCTCAAACAGGTCGCGCACGCGGCTGGCTCCCACACCGACGAACAGTTCGACAAAGCCGGTGGCACTGGCGCTAAAGAAAGGCACGCCTGCCTCGCCTGCGACTGCACGTGCTAGCAAGGTCTTGCCCGTGCCCGGAGGGCCGACCAGCAGCACGCCTTTGGGAATATGTGCCCCAATCGCGAGGTAGCGCTGTGGATTGCGCAGGAAGTCGATCACCTCGCGCAAGTCCTGCTTGGCTTCGTCGACACCCGCCACATCGGCGAAGGTCGTCGATGGGCGCTCTTCGTTGTACAGTTTGGCACGGCTGCGCCCCACTCCAAAGATGCCTCCTCCTTGCTGCGACTGCCGCATGCTGCGCAGGAGCATGTAGCCAAAGTAGACCAGCAGCAAGATGGGGAAAGCATTGAGCAGGATCGTCAGGGCCGTCTGCCACCAGGGAATCTGCACGGGCTGAGCGGTGACCTGGACGCCGTTTTTCTCTAGCAAGGGAAGCAAGTTGGGATCGCCCGTATCTGGCGCATAGCTTGTGAAACGCGGATACGTAGCGGTGTTGTTCCCGGTGCCGCTTTGCTGCTGATGAATAGGCGTTTTGAAGTCGCCGGAAATATTATTGCCTGTGAGCGTCACGTCCTTCACATTGCTCTTCTGCACCTGTTGAAGGAAGCTTGTGTATGACAGGTTGATCGTCGACTGCTGCCCACTCAATGAACTAAAGATGAGGGGAGCGTAGAAGATCAGGTTGATGACGACGATGAAGATGAGCCATTGCAGCCAGAAGCCTCGTCTGTTGGGGGGGGTTCCTTGCGGTGCAGACCCTCCAGGTCGTCCGCCCGGTGCGTTAGAATTGTTTTGGGAGGGGCGAGACGACTGACCCGTTTCCCGTTGGCCAAGCCTTAGCGTGGTCCTCGTGCTTTCCATGATACAGATTCTCCTTTTTCCCATCCTGCCGGCGAGCATACGGTTTTTATGCGACGGTAATGACCTCTCGGTATCTCTCAAAAACAATTATACGATATTTACCTGCGCAACCCCCTTCGAGCAGGCGAAGGACAATTAAACGAAAATGTATGACTGGGGACAGGGGGAATTTCCAATTAGCTGGGAATACATCGATATGAATGGCAACCAGGGGACTGAATCAGAGATTGTCACGTATATGCACAAACTCCTCTAAGCAAAACTCCTGCACTACATGTTGTCCCAACGGGTGGCAGCAGGATGTAGCGTGTAAGCCTGGTGAGATGTTTAGGGATGAGTAACTGGCTTTGATCTCTTATCACGCTGCTCGATTTGCGCCAATTTTCCTTTACATGCGTTGCTACATATGGCGAGCAGAAACTTATTTATGGTATTATTGACATTACGAGGAGTGGTATTCTGTAGATCACTTATCAGCTATATACAGGATGCCTTCGATGAGTAGTTCTTTTGGGTCGGGGCGGCCTGACGCTCCAAGTTTTCCATTAGTGCGTAAATATTGGTGAACTCCAGCTACCTTTTTCCCTTTATTGTTGACGTATATTATATACTGACTTCGGGTACAGATGGGTTCTTTAGCGCGAGGTGAACTGGGATGATTGTTTGCTACCAATATAGATCGTAGTGTTCCATTTTGGACCTCTTCCCAGTACTTGCCATCATTAAACATTTTACGCAGTATCCCCGGACTTACACGCTTTATGGGAGGTTTAGACATGTCCAATTCCCTCGATTTCAATATTCGTGAACGGCTGGCTGAATATCTAGCAGGTGAGATTTCACTTCACGAGTTCGAGGACTGGTTCTTTCCAGAGACTTGGGATGTGGATCAATTGGACAACCTAGCCCTTACAAACTTAGTGTATGGAATCAAACTCCGTTTGGCTGAGTACTCTAATGGAGATTGGACGGAAAAGGAGCTACGAGATCGGCTGCGACCTTTTCTACAGAAGCATGAGATGGTCGCCTCTCCTGTTCAAATCCAGTATGGAACATCAAGCACAAGCCTCACGATATCGCCTTCAGTTATATACTCTGGACAATCCTTTGGTATAAAATCCTCAAAGGAATACGTGTGAGGAGTTGGTCTTCTAGAAGCACGTCAAACCAGTAAATGCCTTCCTGGTCTACTACCATGTTTATATTTAAAAATAGGTTGACTCCTCGATCCTCCCCTTCAATTGACGTTTAGACTAACACAAACCTAGCTGAGCCATATGGTTCACGGCTCAGAGCAAAGAAAGACGAGTCAGATGACAAGCACAAGCCGAGCAAACTCAGGTCGAAGTCGCCGTTTTGCGCTTTTTGTGCGTTTTGC
>WNEZ01020668.1_pt1 | contig 11979 bp, 9 predicted proteins | sample 5400521 | NCBI WGS metagenome assembly WNEZ01 (sample SAMN13153339, study PRJNA577476) | soil metagenome | isolation source: 120 cm saprolite under Douglas fir tree site 2 hole 1 replicate 1 | place: USA:California | collected 2015-04-18
AGCGGTGTGCCCCACTCCTTGTCGTGGTACGAGAGCAGCGGCTCGTGAAATGCCCAAAAACAACGCGCCACGATCTTCGGCTTGACGGTGTCTCTAGCGCGTGGCGTCAACGTCCACCCCAGTTTCGCAGCAGGTCGGGCAGCTCGGAGAGGCGGTCGACGACGGCGTCCGGTGTGACAGTCGAGGTGGGAAAGCCGTAGTCGTTGCGGCGCCAGATCGCGCGCATGCCCACGGCCTTCGCGCCGGACACGTCGTCGATCTGACGGTCGCCGATCATCACGCAGGCCGCGGCCTCGAGGCCGAGGCGTGCGGCGATCTCCGCGAAGACGCTGGGATGCGGCTTCGAGTGCGGCAGGTCGCTCGTGTAGACGAGCTCGTCGAGCAGGTCGGCCAGCCCGTGCGCGGCGATGTCGGCGTTGTGCCACTCGGCGGCCCACCAGGTGTTGGAGAGCAGGCCGAGGCGATAGCCCCGCTCGCGCAGCAGGACGAGCGTGTCCTTCGAGTCTGGGAAGACCGTCGACCAGCCCGCGACCGCGCGGGCGTATCCGTCCATCGTCGCGATGAGCTCCGGTTCGCCGACCTCGGTCTCGAGCCGGCGAAAGCCCTCGCTCACCAGACCGGTCGGCGGTCCGCTCCACTTCTCGCGATCGACCCGCTCCCAGTGCGCCTTCTCGGCGCCGCGCATCGCTGCGACGAAGTCCTCGCGCGGCGGCCAGCCGCGGTCGCCGCTCGCGACGCGCAGGGCGTCGTACGCGAACGACCACTTCGTCGGTGCCGCCTCCTCCCAATCCGGCCAGTGCACGAGCGTCCCGCCCAGATCGAAGACGACGGCGCGCGGCGCCGTCACTGCAGGTCGGGCACCCGCGCGCGCACGCCGGTCACGAGCACCTCGCGTGCGATGAGGTCGGCGATGGACACGATGTCCGGCGCCAGCACGCGGTCGCGCGCGACGGCGGCCACCCGCTCGCGTATGACGTGGCGCGCCTCCTCGACGCCCGGCGCTGTTGTGACGCCGAGGAGGTCGAGGCCCTGCGCGGCGCACAGCGCTTCGATCGCCAGGACGTCGCGGGTGTTGCGCACCACCGCGGCCAGCTTGTGCGCGGCGTGCGTGCCCATGCTCACGTGATCCTCCATGCCCGCGGACGTCGGCAGCGACTCGACCGACGCGGGGAACGACCGCAGGCGGTTCTCGGTCACGAGGGCTGCGGCCGTGTACTGCGCGACCATGAAGCCCGAGTTCATCCCTGGCTCGGGCGAGAGGAACGCCGGCAGCCCGCTGGCGTGTCCGTTGGTCATGCGGTCGATGCGCATGCAGCGGATCGAATAGGGATCCTGGACGCGCGGGTCGTTCGTGCGATGCGATGCGACGTTCGGACTACCGAGCATGAGCGCGCGGAGGTTCGCGGCGACCGCCAGCTGACCGGGATGCGGCCGCGTCGCGTGGAGCGCCTCGTCCCACGCCGCGTCTGTCGCCCGCATCGCCTCGGCCGACATCGCACCGACCACGTCGGCGCTCGTCGCGAGCACCTCGGCGTCGTGCAGCGCGAGGCAGCCGATGGCGGTCATCACCTGCGTCCCGTTGATGAGCGCGAGCGCCTCCTTGGGCGCGAGCTCGAGGGGTGAGAGGCCCTTCCTCTTAAGCGCGTCCCCACCGGGTAGACGCACGCCGTCGACAAAGGCCTCGCCCTCGCCGATGAGCACCAGCGCCGCGTGCGCGAGCGGCGCGAGGTCGCCCGACGCGCCCACGCTGCCGTGCTGCGGAACGACCGGATGCACGCCGCGGTCGAGCATGTCGAGCAGGAGGTTGATCGTCGCGACCTTCACACCCGAGCGACCTGTGGCCAGCGTGTTCGCGCGGAGCAGCAGGATCGCGCGGACGACGTCCTGCGGGAGCGGATCGCCTACGCCCACCGCGTGACTGCGCACCAGGTTCAGCTGTAGCTCGCGCACGCGCTCCATGGGGACGCGCACGGTCGCGAGATCGCCGAAGCCGGTGTTCACGCCGTAGACCGGCGCGCCACCGGATGCGAGCTCGGCCACCAGCTTCGCCGCCTCTGCCACGCGGTGCTCGGCCGCGCGGTCCAGAGCGACCGCGGCGTTCCGCCGCGCGACCGCGACGACGTCGGCGATGCTCAGGTCATGCCCGGTCAGGCGGAGTGTGGTCACAGTGTGGTCATTTCACCTCGCGCAGGTTCTCGCGATACCAGGCCGAGAGCTCGGCGTAGTGCGCCGCGGCGCCGACCGTCCAGCGCTCGTCCTCCGGCCGAACTTCGCGGATCACCTTGGCCGGCACGCCCAGGATCAGCGAGCGCGCCGGCGCGTCGAACCCCTCAGGCAGGACCGCGCCCGCGCCGATCACCGTCCCCGTGCCGACGTGGTTGCGTCCGACGAGGACCGCGGCCTGTCCGATGAGCACGTTGCGGTCGACGATGGCGGAGTGCACCAGCGCCATGTGGCCGATGGTCACGTCCGCGCCGATGATCGTCGGCTCGTTCTCGTCGGTGTGGACGGTGGAGTTGTCCTGCACGTTGCTGCGCTCGCCGATCTCGATGCGGTCCATATCGCCGCGGAGCACGGTCCCGAACCACACCGAGGCGCCAGAACGCACAGTCACGTCGCCGATGAGCACCGCGCTCGGCGCGATGAATGCGTCCGGCGCGACCTGCGGCCGTTTTCCGCGGTAGGCGTAGAGGGGCATCGCCCGTAGAGTATTTCGTCATGAATGAACGAGCGACGAGCGGCTCCGCCGCGAGGAGCGAGACCGTCAGCCTTGAGCCCCTCTTCTCGCCGAAGGCGAGAGATTGACCAAGACGCGCGATGTCCGTGTTTCCGGCTATCGCCCGCTCATCCCGCCAGCGGTGCTGCTCGACGAGCTGCCGCTGTCCGAGGAGGGTTCGCGTGCGATCGAGCAATGGCGTGCGGAGATCGCCGCCATCCTCGAGCGCACCGACGACCGCCTCGTCGTGGTCGTCGGCCCCTGCTCGGTGCACGACACCCGCGCCGGTCTCGAGTACGCGAAGCGGCTGCACGGGCTCGCGGGCGAGCTCGCGGCGGACCTGCGGATCGTCATGCGCGTGTACTTCGAGAAGCCGCGCACGACGGTGGGCTGGAAGGGTCTCATCAACGACCCGCGCCTCGACGGCTCGTTCCAGATCAACGAGGGCCTGCACCTCGCGCGCCGCCTGCTGCTCGACGTCGTCACGCTCGGCCTGCCCGCTGGGTGCGAGTTCCTCGATCCGATCTCACCGCAGTACACCTCGGATCTGGTGTCGTGGGGCGCGATCGGCGCACGGACGACCGAGAGCCAGGTGCATCGCGAGCTCGCCTCGGGCCTGTCGATGCCCATCGGCTTCAAGAACGGGACCGGCGGCACCGTGCAGATCGCGATCGACGCGGTCCGTGCGGCGGCGTATCCGCACCGCTTCCTCGGCGTGACCGAGCAGGGACTCGCGTCGATCGTCATCACCCGCGGAAATCCCGAGTGCCACGTGATCCTGCGCGGCGGGGCGCGTGGGCCGAACTACGACAAGGCCAGCATCGCGACGGTCCTCGGGGAGCTTGCGGCCTCAGGCGTCGCGCAGCGCGTGATGGTCGACGCAAGTCACGGCAACAGCGAGCGCGATCACGTGCGTCAGGCCGATGTGGCGCGCGACCTCGCGGCGCAGATCGCGGCGGGGGAGGCGGGCATCGTCGGGGTGATGATCGAGAGCTTCCTTCTCCCGGGACGCCAGGAGCTGAAAAAGGGCGTCGAGCTGGAGTTCGGCCAGAGCATCACCGACCCCTGTCTGGGATGGGATGAGACCGTCCTGGTCTTGCGCGAGCTCGCTGCCGCGGTGCGTGCGCGGCGCGCGGCTCAGACGGCGCGCGCGATTCGGCTCGCCTCGACCAGCCGGTAGCCGAACCCCCGTGCCGTCTCGATCTGGATCTCGATGACCTTCGCGTCCTCGAGCTTCTTGCGCAGCCGTCCGACATGCACGTCGACGAGGCGCGTGTCGGAGCCGGGCTCGTAACCCCAGACGCCGGTGAGCAGATCGTCGCGCGTGAACACGCGGCCCGGCTCGCCCGCGAGAGTGCGCAGGAGCTTGAACTCGGTCGGGGTGAGCTGGACCTGGTCCTCGCCCGCGACGGCCTGCACGCTGCCGAGGTCGATGACGAAGCGACCGAAGCGGAGCTGCCGGCCGTTCGAGCCCTCACGCGACATCGTCGAACGGCGGATCAGCGCATCGACGCGCGCGACGAGCTCCTCGGTGTCGAATGGCTTCGACATGTAATCGTCCGCACCGATGCGCAGGCCGACCACACGATCGGGCGGCTCCTTGCGCGCGGAGATGAATAGGATCGGCACCTCGCTGTTGCGTCGCAGCTCGAGGCAGAGACTGATGCCATCGAGGCTCGGCATCATCACATCGAGCGTCACGACGTCCGGTTTCACACGCGCGAAGGTCTCGAGCGCCTGACGTGAATCCGTGACGATCTCGGTGGCGTAGCCCTCTTCAGCGAGCACGTTCGCGACGAGCGTCGCGATGTCCGCGTCATCCTCGACGATCATCACCTTGACGCCATGACGATCCGTCATAGGCGTGATCGATCGTTGCGGTTCGATCATGACCGAATAGGCAGGCATGAACGGTGCCACGTGTAACGACGATGTTTCGCTGGTTCTCTCGCTTGCTGGGCGGACGATCGGGCCCGGCTATGGCGTCGCGAGCGCTGCGTTCACCGCTATTAGGCGTTCGGCGATCCAGGCGCTCTGGGCGCCGACATCGGACGGCCAGGGCGAGAAGAAACGGCGGTCGGTGTCATCCTCGATGCTCTGCCGCACAGTCGCGCCCCGTTCGGTGACCTCGAGCGTGTCCGAGCGCACCATCCCATCGCGACGCAGCCGCGCGATCCCGGTGCGAACATCCTCGGGTCTTTGCTGCGCGAGCTTCGACGCGAGCTCCGCTTCATCCTTGCCCTCGTGACGCCAGATGCGCGTGAGCACGTCGAACGCGGGTCCATCGAAACCGGCGGCGCGCCACGTGGCCATGTGACAGTCGTCGCGCGCCTGCCACAGACCGAAGAGCGCGTTCTCGAGCGCGACCATCGCGATCGTGCCGTCACCGCGGAAGCGCGCGGTGCGCGGGATGTGATCCTTCGGCACGTCGGACGCTTCGAGCGCCGCGAGCGCGCGCGCGAGCACTGCTGCGAGATGCGAGATGTCCTTCGTCGGGATCGGCGTGAGCGTCGCGAGATATGCGTCGGCCTCCCTGCGCACGCGCGCGAACAGCTCGCGGCCCTTGCCCGTCGCATGCCACCGTCCACCGACCTCGTCGATCAAGCCCGCGCCGCGGGCCGCCGCGGCGGGTGCCTGCCACTGGTCGAAGACCGTCGGGTACGGGTTGAAGATATCCACCAGGCGTGCGCCCTCATCGGACTGCAGGGCCACGCCGCCGATGACGAACCGCAGCGCGGCCGCGTCGAGGCCGAGCTCGTCGGCCACCCGGAGCGGGTAGGTGAACTTCACCCGACGGCGAGTCAGGAAGTCGGGGATGAGCGGGACGATCTGTGTGGGATAGGGCGGTTCGATGACGCCATTCTGGCGCCACCACGGCAGAATGGGGGCGTGACGCCACAGGATCTCAGCAAGGCACGGGCCGACCATCACCTGCTCGACGTACGCGAGGACGACGAGTGGCGCGCCGGCCACATCGAGGGAGCGCAGCACATCCCGCTCGGGCAGCTCGGGGACCGGCTGAGCGAGCTTCCGACCGGACGTCACATCGTGGCGGTGTGCCGCAGCGGATCGCGGAGCGGCGCCGCGGTGCGCGGCCTGAAGCAGCTTGGTTACGACGCCGAGAACCTCGACGGTGGCGTGACCGCGTGGTCGAAGGCGGGCCTTGCGCTCGTGGACGGCGCGGGCCGTCCCGGTCGCGTCATTTGACCGAGGTCGTGCGACCCATGGACGAGCGTCATCTCGATCGGGAGTGGCTGAAGGGCCATCTGGCCGAAGAGCGACGTGAGGCGGATCTGCTGGGGGAGATCCGCGAAGCGATCTTCGGCGCGCAGGACGGCGTCACCTCGATCCTCATCGTGGTCATCACGGTGGCCACCGCGACGGCCAATTCCTATGCCGTGCTCGTCGCGGGGATCGCCGCCGCGATGGCCGAGATCATCTCGATGGCCGCCGGCGAGTACATGTCCTCGCGCAGCCAGCGCGAGATCTTCCTCGCGCAGATCGAGCGCGAGCGCGAGGAGGTCCGCGACCGCCCCGGCGAGTCCGAGGCCGAGGTCGCGATGCTGCTCGAGAGCGAGGGGCTCCCGAGGGACGCCGCGACACACGTGGCCGAGGAGCTCGCTCGCGAACCGATCGTGCTTTTGAAGACGATGGTCGAGAAGGAGCTGGGCATCACCGTCGACGCGGGACCGAGCCCGCTGCAGGGCGCGATCATCCTCGCGATCACGTTCGGCGCGGCCGCGCTCATCCCCATCGCACCGTTCTTCGTGCTCCCGGTCGGTCCGGCGGTGTGGGTCGCGATCGCTCTTTCGGCCGTCGCCATGTTCCTGCTGGGCGTCCTGAAGGCCCGGCTCACACGGCGCAATCCGATCATGTCCGGGCTCGAGATCGTGGCGCTCGTGGCCGCCGCGTCCGTGGGTGGCTTCGTGACCGGCACGCTCCTGCCGAAAGCGCTCGGCTTCGCCGGCGTCAACTGACCTGCGCGTATCCTCGCCGCGATGCTGATCGAGCAGTTCTTCGACGCGGGACTCGGCCACGCCTCCTACCTCGTGGCCGACCCGGACGAGGGCGTCGCGTTCCTGGTGGACCCCGACCGCCATCTCGCCCCATACCTCGACGCGGCTTCGAAGCTCGGCGTGCTCATCAGCCATTCGTTTGAGACGCACGTACACAACGACTACGTCTCGGGCTCACCGGCCCTCGCGGCCCTGCGGCCGATCAGCGTGGTCACCGGTGCGGGTGCGGCGCTGACGTACCCGCACGTCGGCCTCGCCGACGGCGAGACTATCGAGGTCGGTGCCCTGCGTGTGAAGGCGGTAGCGACACCAGGGCACACGCCGGAGCACGTCGCCTTCCCCTCGTCGGGCACATCGCGCGCGTCGACCTCCTCGGACCGGAGCTCGAGGAGCGCCTCGCGCACGACGCGTACGACACGCTCCGTGAAAAGGTGCTCTCGCTCGCGGATTACGTCGCGGTGTTCCCGACGCATGGCGGGGGCAGCGCGTGCACGTCGTCGTCGGTCGCGGGCTCGCGCTGGACCACGCTCGGCTTCGAGCGCCGCCACAACGAGGTCGCTCGGGCGGCGATGCAGGACTTCGCGCGGTTCCGTGCGAGCATCGGGCAGGGCCTTCCGGTCGCGCCGAAGTACTACCCGGCGGTCCGCGCGCTCAATGGCCGCGGAGCTTTGGCCGTCGGGCGGACCGTACCGCCACTTCTCCGCGACCCGCTTCCCGCTGACGCGACGCTCATCGACCCGCGCGCGCCGCACGTCTTCGCGACCGGGCATCGTCGCGGCGCGCTCAACGTCGTGGGCAACGACTCGTTCGCCGTTCGCCTTGGTGCCGTCGTCCCGTTCGGCTCGCCGCTGGTCCTGCTCGTCACGGACATGGACCGCGCCCAGGCGCTACGCGATCAGCTCGCGACGATCGGATTCGACGACGTGCGCGGCATCGCCGACCCGGTGCCGGACACCGGTGAAGATCTCGGTCACATCCGCGTGGTCGACGCCCGCGGCGCCAAGCGCATGGCCGACGAGGGAGCGCTCATGCTCGACGTGCGCGAGATCGCGGAATACGAAGCGGGCCATGCACCGGGCGCGCTGCACATTCCCTACGAACAGCTCGCTGAACGGCTCGGTGAGGTGCCGCGCTCGCGCGAGGTCGTCGTGTATTGCGCCGCGGGTGTGCGCTCGAGCCTCGCCGCGAGCCTGCTGGAACGTGCGGGTCTCGATCCCGTGAACATGCGCGGGGGATTCGGCTCCTGGATGCACGCCGGCCTGCCCAGCTTCACCGGCGACCTGCTCGCCGCGGTGAAGGTCGCGGACCCCACCGCGCGCACCGTGCAGGTCGCGATCGACGAGCCGAACGCCGCGCGCGCCTACGGACCGGAGGTGCGCTGGCGCGTCCGTCAGGAGGACTGGCACACCTATCGCGACGCCGCGCTCGCGATCAACGCGTCGAGCGTCGACATCGTCAACGTGCAGCACGAGTTCGGTCTCTACGGCCTGTGGCACGACGGGATCTACGACGACCACCTCGCGGTCTTCCTCGAGCACCTCACGAAGCCGGTCGTCGTGACGCTGCACACCGTGCCGCCGAAGCCTGAGCCGTGGATGCGCGAGGTCGTCGGCAACGCGTCCGAGCGCAGCGATGTGATCGTGGTCATGGCGCGCACCGCGGCACGGCTGCTCACCGAGGTGTACGGGATCACGAAGGAGCCGGCGATCATCGAGCACGGCATGCCCGCGATCGAGCCGCACGGACGTCACCGTCTCAAGCGCCAGCTCGGGGTGGAGGACCGTCAGATCGTCTCGACGTTCGGACTCGTCGATCCGCGCAAGGGGCTCGAGTACGTGATCGAGGCGATGCCGCGCATCGTCGCGGCGAGCCCGAGCGCGCTGTACCTCATCGTCGGTCAGACGCACCCGGAGCTCCTGAAGAAGGAGGGCGAGGCGTACCGGAACTCGCTCGTCGCGGTGGCGCAGCGCGTCGGCGTGACCGACCGCGTGAAGTTCGTGAACGAGTACCTGACCCAGCGCCAGATCGTCGATTACCTGTTGGCGACGGACGTGTACGTGACCCCCTACCTCGATCCGAACCAGATCACCAGTGGCACGCTGGCCTACGCCCTCGGCGCGGGGAAGGCGATCGTGTCGACGCCGTACCTGCACGCGCGCGAGGTCCTCTCCGAGGACCGCGGCATCCTCGTGCCGTTCCGCGACAGCGCCGAGATCGGCGAAGCGGTGGTGCGGATCCTGGGCGACCCCGCGCTCAAGCAGCGGCTCGAGCAGCGGGCCTACGCGTACGGCAGGGAGATGTCGTGGCCCGCGATCGGCAAGCGCGTGCTCGCGCTCATGCGGGACGTGCTCGACGCGCGTGAGGCCGGCATCCATCCGGAGCCCCTCGCGACCGCATGAATCTGGGTCAGCGGCTTCCAGAGAACCCGATCCTGACCGCGCGGGACCTGCGGCCCTCGTCGCCCGAGCTCGAGGTCGTCTCGGTCTTCAACGCCGCCGCGGCGATCGTTGGCGACGAGGTCATCCTGCTGCTGCGGGTCGCGGAGCGGCCGCGCACCGACGTGCGGCCGGGGCCGGACGCGCTCACGCTCGACTTCGACCAGCCTCATCCGCTGCTGCATCCGCTCCCCAGCCGCTACCGGGAGCAGGAGCTCGTCGGCATGTGCTTCCTCGACACGCGGCAGACGCCGCCGCGGACGGTCGTCGCGTATATCCCCGCCGACCTCCCCGGCCTCGACCTGCGCGATCCGCGCTCCATCCGCTACCGCAACAGCACCGGCTACCTGCGCATGGTCAACGACGGCTATATCGACTTCCTTGCGCAGATCAGCCACCTGCGCGTCGCCCGCAGCACCGACGGTATCCACTTCACCGTCGATGAAGGCCCGGCGATCGCGCCGCTCACCGAGATGGAGGAGTACGGCGTCGAGGATCCGCGCGCCACGCTGATCGACGGCGTCTGGTACGTCACCTACGTCTCGGTGTCGCGCTGGGGCATCACCACCAGCCTCGCGACGACCGGCGACTTCCGGTCATTCGAGCGCGAGGGCGTGATCTTCCTCCCCGATCACAAGGACGTCGTGCTGTTCCCGCAGACGATCGGTGGGAAGTACGCCGCCCTCACCCGGCCGATGCCGCAGTCCTTCAGCAAGATCTTCGGCACCTGGATCGCGTTCAGCGACGACCTGATCCATTGGGGCGGGCACGAGCGACTCGCGCTGCCGCGCTGGGGCTACTGGGACGAGCTGCGGACCGGAGCGTCGGCCGTGCCCTTCATGACCGAGCATGGCTGGGTCGAGCTCTATCACGGTGTCGATCGCAACACGACCTACGCGATGGGTGCGCTGCTGCTCGACCCGGACGACCCGCGCAAGGTGATCGCGCGCTCGCCCACACCCATCCTCGAGCCGACCGAGCCCTACGAGCGCATGGGCCTCTTCAACGACACCGTGTTCTCGTGTGGCCACATCGATCTCGGGGGCGGACGGATCCGCCTCTACTACGGCGCGGCCGACTCGGTCATCGCCGCCGCCGACTTCGCCGTCGACGACATCGTGCGCAGCCTCGTCGGAGCCGCGGGACCGCGGGGACTCGCGATCGCGGTATACGCGGACGCCCTGGACCGCTCGTTCCCGGCCACCGAACTGGGATACGAGGGCGTGGCCTGCGTCGACGACGCGGCCCGCGCGGCGGTCCTCCTCTGCGATCTCTGGGCGACCACGCGCATCCCGCTGCTGAGGGAGTGGGCCACCGGGCTCGCGGACTTCCTCCTGTTCATGCAGCACACCGACGGCACGTTCGTGAACTTCATCACCGACTGGCGTGGGAGTCGCAACGAGGGTGGCCCGACGTCCTACCCGGGTGGGAACTTCTGGCACGCGCGCGGGACCCGCGCGCTGGCCAAGCTCTGGATGGTGCTGGACGACGAGCGCGCGCACGAGGCGCTGCTGCGCGCGCTGCCCGCGATCCACGAGGCCACCGACGTCCCGCCGGATGTCCGCTCGATCCACGCGCACATGGCCTCCGAGCTCGTGCGCGTCGGCGCGATGTCGCAGCTGCGCGGCGATCTCGAACGCTGGAGCGACGAGCTCGCAGGGCAGCGCAACGGTGCGGTGCTCCTCGATAGCCCCGACGCGAGCGAGCCGCACCTCTGGGCACATATCCAAGAGGGAATCCTCGCCGAGGCCGGCGCGCTTCTCGACCGGCCCGATCTGGTGACGATCGCATGCGACAGCGCGCTGACCTACCTGGCGCCGATCGTGGAGGGCGGCTTCGACCTGCCGACGGTCCAGCCGTACGGGGTCGCGTCGGCGATCTACTCGCTCGAGAAGCTCCTCACCGTGACCGGCGAGCCGCAGTTCGCCGGTCTGGCGGAGAAGGCGCGTGCCTGGTTCCACGGACGAAACCCGGCACGGCGCGCGGTGTATGACGGGGATGCGGGACGCGTCCATGACGGGATCGACGAGGGCGTGTTGAACGAGCACTCTGGCGCCGAGTCCAACATCGTCGGCGCGCAGTCACTGCTGCCGGAAGTCATCGCGACTGCGCCGATGGTCCTGCCCCTCGTCCGCGCGTTATTTCCCGCACTAACCTCTCCCTGATGCGCCGCCTGCTCTCGCTGCTCGTGCCGGTCGTGGCGATCGCGACGGTCGCCGCCGCCATCGCCATCTCCGGCGGCGCGCTCGCACGCGACCCTCGAGCCATCGGTCAGCGGGTCCCCGCGGGCGGACCGCTGCCCCTCGCGGTCGATCCGGATCCCGACGAACCCCCGGAGATGGATCTCTCCGCGCCGCCCATCGCGCTCGCGCCGCCCGGCGGCGCGATCGTGCAGCAGGGTCTGGTGCGCATCCCCAGGCCGACGGTCGACCCCAAGGGCCAGCGGCGCGTCGGGATCCAGATCGGCCACTGGCAGACGGACAGCGTTCCGAAGGAGTACGGAACGCGGATCATCGCGCAGACCGGAACGAGCTGGGCCGGCGTCACCGAGGTCGACACGACGTCGGAGATCGCCGACCGCATGGCCACGCTGCTCAAGGCGCAGGGCCTCGCGGTGGACATCCTTCCGACCACGGTCCCCGAGGGCTACCTCGCGGATGTCTTCATCGCGCTGCACTGCGACGGCGACGGGGTCGGCGTGCTCTCGGGATTCAAGATGGCGCACGGCTCACGGCGCGGCCCGTTCGAGGACAAGCTCGTGACCACGATCAAGGACGTCTACGCGAAGGCCACGGGCATGGACTACGACGCG
>WNEZ01004640.1_pt1 | contig 11978 bp, 9 predicted proteins | sample 5400521 | NCBI WGS metagenome assembly WNEZ01 (sample SAMN13153339, study PRJNA577476) | soil metagenome | isolation source: 120 cm saprolite under Douglas fir tree site 2 hole 1 replicate 1 | place: USA:California | collected 2015-04-18
GGGTTAAGAGCTTCTGTTCGTTGTTATGAGCGGAGTCCCGCCAGCGGAAGGTGACCTTCCCCTCCGTAAACGAGACCAGACGATGGTTGGAGATGGCCACGCGATGGGTGTAGCGGCCCAGATACTGGAGCACATATTCCGGGCCACCGAAGGGTGGTTTCGAGTACACCACCCAGTCCTTTCTGAACAGCGGCCGTAGCCAAGCGGCGAAGGTCTTGGGCTGGGCGAGACAGGTCAGGTTTCCATGGAAGCTGAGTTGGCCTTCTTGAAAGGCCTGCCGGAGAGCAGCAACAAACTTGCCGCGGAAAATGCGACGGAGCACTTGGATAGGAAGAAAGAATCGATCGCGTGATTTTACCCAGTGGGTGTGATCGAGCGACAAGCCGCCAGCGGGAATGACGCAATGGACATGGGGATGGAGCCCGAGCTTTTGATTCCAGGTATGCAGCACGGTGAAGAAGCCAAGTTCCGCGCCGAGGTGTCTGGGATCGCGAGCGACTTCGAGAAGTGTTTCCGCACTGGCACGGAACAGCAGATCGTAGATGACTTTCTTGTTCTGCAAGGCCAGTGGCGCGAACTGCGAAGGAAGCGTGAAGACCACATGGACGTAGCGCGTCGGTAGAAGTTCTCTTTGACGTGCGGCGATCCAACGTTCTCGGGCCGCCGTCTGACACTTCGGGCAGTGGCGATTGCGGCAGCTGTTGTAGGAAATAGTGGCACGATGCCCGCAGCTGGTGCACTGATCGACATGACCGCCGAGTGCGGCGGTGCGACACCGCACAATGGCCAACAGCACTTTGACGTGCTGCCAGCGGATCCACTGGCGATTTCGCTCGATAAAAGTAGCTCCTGCGCTGCGGATGAGATCGGCCACCTCAAGGGGCGGCCGACTCATCTACCCTCCCTGCGCTGACTCCTCTTTCAGTTGTAGCGAGTCCAGAGGACTTGGTGTGGCGCTCAGGTGACGTTTGGAGAGATGGAGGTAGATGGCAGTTTGTTCCAAACTTTGATGGCCTAACAGGATCTGAATGGTGCGCAGATCAGCGCCGGCCTCGAGCAGATGAGTGGCGAAGCAATGGCGCAAGGTGTGGGGATGGATGGGACGATTAAGGCCCGCGCGCTTCGCGGCTTCTTGGGAGGCGTGGTATACCGTTTTTGCGTCGATGGGGTGATTCGCAGTATGCCAACGGTTGCCGGGAAAGAGCCAGTCGCTGGTTTTTCTCCGCAACCGACGCCAGTGCTGGCGCAGTTGTTCAAGCAGCTTGGGGCTGAGCATGACGTCGCGGTCTTTGCGGCCCTTTCCTCCGCGGACATGAATCACCATGCGCTTGCTGTCGATATCGCTGGCCTTCAGGTGGGTTACCTCAGCACGCCGCAGGCCGGTAGCGTAGAGCGTCATGAGCAGAGTGCGATGGAAGGGAGTGCCAGCGGCATCGATGAGCCGTGCGACTTCTTCCTGGCTGAGGATCGCTGGAAGGTGATGGTTCTTTTTCGGATAAGGAGTCTCGGCGACACTCCAGGCTTTCTTGAGCGTCTGTATGTAGAAAAAGCGCAGAGCCGCCAGGTGGTTCGTAACGGAACCCGACGATAACTTCCGCTTCTGGAACAAATGGGCTTGGTATTCGCGAATGTGCCGCAGGCCTAAGCGATCCGGTGGGCGGTTGAAGTGTCGAGCAAAATCTTCGACTGTGTGGATGTAATGGCGTATGGTATCTTCAGAAAAGTTACGACGCTGGAGTTCTTCCAGCATCATTTTGCGAAGTCGGGTCATGGGGATGGCCTCCTTATGACCCGACAACTTATCTCAACCTTTAGGCAACCACCGCTCCACTACCTCACGCGAAGCGTCCGCCGCACAAGCGGCTTCGTTCTTGCCGACCATCCACCCGGAACGGGCCGGTTGTGAACGGGGTTAACCCGGCAAGTGACTTCGAGCCGCTCTAGTTGTTGATCCAGCCGAGAATGCTGAGTGTCACGTTCGGTTCCGGAGATGTTGGAGGTTTTGGTGGAGGGGCAGCGAACAGTTCTTTGTCCTCTCCCGAGGCAAGGTCCTTGACCCACAAGTGGCGCTCCGTCTGGTAATTCGGAGTGAGCCGATCTTCGACATAGGCCAGGTATTTTCCGGAAGGCGAAGGAACCACGCGGCCGATGGCGAACTTGAGAGGAAATTGCTTCTGAGCCTTTGGATCGGAATTGGCGACGACGAGATAAGGGTGAAGCTCCGAGAACGGCCCACCTTTCTTAACAGCGTGGTCCAGGAAGAGGTCGCTCCCGTCCGGCAATTGGCCGAGAAATTGGCGCTCAATGTATTTTGGATGGATGTACCCGTCCAATTGCAGAGCGCCAGTCTGTGGCGAGACGCTGCCGAGATCGGCGCCGTCTTCGGAAAGGAAGTAAGTTCCGGGGTGGCTTGCGGGTGAGGAATCTTCATCTTCCTCGCCGGCCAGGCCAAGTTCGGTGTACAGACGCTTCCCATCCGCAAGCCACCCATACGAAAGCGGATTGCAATCAGGGCAGTGAGTTTGCATCAATTTCGCGAGGTCCCAGGTGTGGAGGAGCTTCCATTCCGGCACTGCGTAAATTGAGACGACGAATTTGCCATCCTTGAACATTTCAAACGCCGCCCTGGTGGATTGCGGGTTCAAGATGGCTGGCGGCTGGTTAGGTTGAGCGTCGGCGATTTTGCGGAAGTGATTCGAGCCATCCAGGGAGATCTCGTAAAGCGCCTCTTCGGAAGTGACCGTCGGAGTGGGAGAGGTGCGCCGTTCTCGCCAGAAGGCGGCGATGTAAGCTTTGCCATCGCCTGCTACTACGCCCGCGGCCATGATCTGCAGGTGAGGTCCCTCGTCTGAAAACAAGAGAGTACTTTTTCCGGTGATCAGGGAAAGCGAATAGATTTCGGTTTTCCGGGTTCCGCGAAGCATGGACAAATTTTCGTCGTCCGACCGCCTGCCAGGAAAAGGAGAGACGTTCGCAAAATGAGCTTGGAAACTTGTACGAGTCTCCGAATAAGTTAAGGAATAGACGACCGCCTGAGAACGCGCTTGTGTACAGAACAAGAGGCACGAGACCGTCAACAAATGGGCGCTCAATTTCATGAGGTTTTTTATCTGACTAACAAGATAGCACGGAGACTAACGGAATAGACCGTGACCGCGATGTTGGGCAGTTTAACTTTAACTAGTGGCTGCCAAGTCAGCTAGTCGTTTTCAATCGTACATCGAGGGAATTCGGAGCGAATCACGGGCAGCTCTTCCGTAACGGGATAAGGGAAGGTTTACCGACCATCCGGGAGTTACCTCATGGCAGCTCGAATCGAAATGCTGTGTGCGCCCACCTCCGCAGCTAGGCAACCTATCTATTCACACTTGGCAGGAGTTAGTCCTCGAAAATGCAGTAGAAACGGCGCTGGCCGGTATCGATACCGAGCTTGAGGCGGGGGAGAACGCGGCGCGCGTACGCGGCGTGGTCGCTCTGTGGGGCGGTTTGTAGCAAGCGCTCATAGTAGGCGATGGCTTTTTGCCGGGCCTCTTCGGCACCTTCTTGATACCGCTGATAAACCAGGAGCTCGGAATCCTCTTCGGCTGCAACGGTTTGGCCAGGTATGGGCGGGAGGCTGATCGACCACCAGGTCTCATAGGCCTGCGCCACGGCCAACTGCACGTCCAGCTGGTACGGGCTCTTTGGGTGTTGTTCCAAGAACGGAAGCCCTTGTTGAATGACGGCGCGAAACTGTTCAGCACCGGCGTTGCAGTAATCGCCCATGTCCCACCCATGGCCTTGCAGGACCAGGAAGGCGCGCTCGCCCCATTCGCTTTGACCGTAGTCCGTCCAGATGCGCTTCAAGAGGCCGCCAGTATAGGCCTGCGACCCATCCTGATCGGACGACGGCCCATACGTTACGCCGAAGGCGGCCAACTGCGTTCGCCACTCCGTCCAATCCGCTGCGGGGCCCTTGTCGTTTGCTATCACCGAAGGCAGACGCTCGGCCAGCCTATCTGCAGCCCAAAGCATGATGGGCTGCCGGTCGGGCGCGGACGTCTTGGTTCTATCTAAGAGCCGTACCAAAGTGGCGCGGAATTCCTCCGCTTTCCATTTCGTGGTGAGCTGCGGCACCGCAGCCGCGAAGACGGCAATTGCACCACTCCTTCCGGCGGCTTGCGCTGTCTGGCGCTGCTTCTGTAATTGCTCTTGGAAAGCTTCGCGCTGCTTCTGTTGAAGGGCCGCAAGTTCCTGCGGATCACGGTCCGGCTGATCTTTCATGAGCATGGCAGCCACATCCGGGAAGTCTGGGCGCAAATTGTCAGCCAATTGCGGATCGATTCCAGAGCCCGTAGCGTAATACTGATATGCGTAGCCGCTGGCCCCAACCGACTGCAGTCGATGGTCTTCGTTCAGGGCTTCTAAGAGCGCGCGATGCCGCCCCTGGAGACGCAAGCGGCCCTCTTTGCGCTGCGGGTCAAACTCCACGAGATCCAGCTGAATTTCGAGGTCCGGGGCTTGCCAACGCACATTCCTAGGCCAGGTAATCTGGTGAGTGACTAAGACCTTGGGGCCACTCCGATCTTCACCGAGGCCAAAACGTTCGGCAATGCGGCTTTGCAGTAGGTTCTGAAGGGCGCCCAGCCCGTCTTCCGGAAGCGTGGCCGTGGTTACATCGAACTGCTCGAGGCGAGCCACTGGCTCTTGCAAACTAAAAACATAGAACGACCAGTGAGCAGCTTCGCGTTGACCGGTGGTGGAACAGCGGTGGGCCCACTGCCTGTCAGCGCCCACTCCGACCATGCGCCCGCGGAATGGTTCACAGCGAATGTCCGGGTGGAGCCGCGACCAATCTTCCAGAGACGTACCCCACACCGACTTCTCGAATGCAGCCCAGAAATTCTGCGCTTGCTCCTCCGCCGAAGGAGAAGTTTGCTGACCCAGCGGGAGGGCGGCGGGGCCTTGCGCTGCGTGTTCGGGGATTTTCGCCGGAGAGGCGGAAAGTGGCGCAGTCTTTGCTTTGAGGGTGGGCTCGAAATTGGCCACAGCGAATTTGGGCAGGGCGTAGCGAGCGGCGACAACGATAACGATGACTAAACCGAACCCCAAAAGTAGGGCAACGCCCTTGCGAGATGATTGCCGAGTCGGCCGCATCCCTTCCGGGAAAGTGAGCCGCTGTTCGGCCGGTTGAGGGAGCTGTTCCTGGTTCATCTCAAGACACCTCTAGCTAGACCAGAAACAGGCTAAGTCGCTGAACTACACTGGACAATAGTACCGGTGGGGGAATATCTCGGATGTGTTGACGGACCTCGGGTATTGTACTCGCCCCAGAGCGAATCCGTCTTTTTATGAGCAAGGCGCCTAGTGGGGGGATTACGCTCGAGTGACGAGCGACTCGGAAGTAATGCAAATGTTGCAAACGGGGTACCCACTCGGACGAGATTCGCCCAATAAAGCCAATTCCAACGATTATTCCGAATAAAACGAGGCGCTGGGCCTCGTTTGGCGATGCGGCTTCAATGCGAAAAAGGCGATGCCATCTTTGCAGCTAACGACTTTCGAAATGGAAGATATCCACCACTAAATTGGTTCTACGGTTCAGCAAAACGATGTGTCCCCCAATCAGCACGTGTGCGCAATCGGCAGGTGGCGGAGGCAGCCGGCGCTCAAGGTCCTCGGGACAAGGCTGGAGCCGTTTCTGGAGACCGGGCGGGAGTGTGCCGCGCCGCACAAGCTGTTTTTCCAATCCAGGGGGCAACTGATCTCTCTTGGCAAGTCCTGGCGGAAGGTTGCTCCTGTGGTCGTCGTACCATCCGCGAATAGCTTCGCGGTCGCGATCCTTATAGTATTCGCCCCGGTCGTCATCGTCTCCTTGCTTACCGTTTCCCTTTCCGTGCCCGTTTCCGCGACCCTGGGCTAGTGCGAAACTGCTGGTGAGCAAAAATGCCCCCAACATGCAGGCGACCATCCATCTTGTCGTTCGCATTGTCTCCTCCTGATCCAAATGTGCCTAACTTCGAGACTAGTTGGAAACTCAATGCCACTACAAGCATGACCAACAGGAATGTGTCGTGTTATCGACCCCGCCCCTCACGCTGATGAGTTTCTCCTTAGGACAAGCCCGACCACTGGCACAGTTGTTGTTTCCCAGCCATCGGCGCAAGAATCGAATAGACGCTCTGGAGTAATGCCGTGAGAAAAGCTGGTGCTTTTGTCGTAGCCATTTTTATGTCGTGCGCGGCCTTCGGCGCGAATCAAAGCAGGGAGCAAAAGCGCCTTGAAGCGTGCGGTCAGGTGTTCAAGGAAATTATGGACATCCCTGATGGGATTCCGAAGGATCTGCTCAACAAGGCCGAATGCGTCATTGTGATTCCTTCGGTTCTGAAGTTCGCAATCGGCATCGGAGGCGACTTCGGCCGCGGTGTGATCACCTGCCGAACTGGCCAGCACTTTACGGGACACTGGAGCGCGCCCGCACTGTTCGCGCTCGAAGGTGCAAACATCGGCTTGCAGCTGGGCGGTCAGGCTACGGACTTCGTACTCTTGGTCATGAATCCCAAAGGCGCGAACTCCATCTTGAGCAGCAAAGTGAAGCTTGGCGCCGACGCCTCCGCAGCTGCCGGGCCCAAGGGACGTACAGCGGCTGCGGATACCGACATCGTTATGAGGGCAGAGGTCCTCAGCTATTCTCGCTCACGCGGATTGTTCGCGGGAATTTCGCTGGAGGGCTCGACGCTCCGATCTGACGGCAGTGCGAACAAGAAACTCTATGGCCGAAATCTGACTGCTAAGGAGATTGTCCGCGAAGGCAAGGTGGGCGTTCCGGCTTCGGGCCGCGAACTCGTCTCCTTGTTGGATAAGAAGTCGCCGAAGAATCAGTCCGATCCCGTATCGCTGAAGGAATAACCCACCGCACGACTGCCCCGGATCGCTTCAGAATTGGATTGTTGTCCCCGCAAGCACTCGAGCTACGTTCGGCAGGATTTGCTCGCCGTCTTCATTGAGGAGGAATCTGGACACAAACGGAATGCCTCTTAAAGCAACAGGCAGTGCCTGCGCCAGTGCAAAACAGATTGGTTTCTCTGGGTGCTCTTAGTGATTTCGCCGGAGATATTCTTGACACCGACAAGACTGGACATTATGCTCACGAACCGCGCTGCGAATGTCCCCACTGGCGCGCAATACGCTCGAAACGCGACCATCCGAAAACCGATGCGTGTGCGAGGTGAACATGTTGCCGGTTTCAAAGTCTTTCCCCTATTCTCTGCACATCCAGGAACTCTGCGGAATAGAGAAGCGCCTTTGCCTCACGCTCCTGCTACTAACGACCTTGGTTCCTCTCTCTTTCGCGCAATCGGTGCCTCCGCCTCCTCAGGGCACGCAGACCGATGCTTCCTTCGCTGACAGTTTCAGGCTAAATCACGTCACAAACGTTTTCGCTACCACTCAGAAGATCAGCTGCTACACGCCGGAGGTTCCGTACTCTGGGAATCTGGGTCCGACGAACGGGTATACCGGAGAGACCCCGTGCAACGGCAGCGCAAATACGGGCGAAGACCAGGGGCCTTACCCGACTCAGAACGTTGTGAGCCAACCGTTCCTTGTAAATAACCACAGCGAATCTGACCTTCGAGTCGATCCCACCAACCCTAATCACCTGATTGGGCAGACCAAATGGTTCGTTAGCGCCGAAGGCTACAACCACTTGCAGGGCTTTTATGAATCGTTCGACGGCGGCAAGACTTGGCCTGTACAGGGTCATGTTCCCGGCTACGAAGGCTTCACCGACAACACCGACCCGGTGGGCGCGTTCGATGCATTCGGCAACTACCATGCCCTGCTTCTGCCCTACCAGTTCTCTTATGACAAATTTGGCTTTCAAGTGTTCAATAACGGCTCTTCCTTGCCTAATCCCGCGCTGCCCGGCGAAGCCATCTCCTCGGCTGCTCGGCCGCATGGGGCGATTTCCGCCACAGACTGGAACTTCACTCACAACGGCGGCCTGGACTATTTGATGACCGCTCCCAATGCCCATTCCAATGACCCTGACAAGCAGTGGATCACGGTTGACATCAATCCTTCCAGTCCGCACTACAACCGAATTTACGCCATGTGGACATTGTTCGCTTTCAATCCGAGCAGCGTGTTTGTTTCCTTCTCTGACGCAAACGCCGATGGTAGCCACAGCGACTGGTCCACTCCGGCGGTCCTTCCGACCATCAACGGTCATCCTTGGGACAGTTACATGCTCCCGCATGTCACGCCAGACGGAACGGTGTACACCACGGAAACGAACAATCCGTCGCAAAAAGGCTTCCTGTTCGCTGATCTATATGTGATTTCCTCGCGCGATGGCGGCGTAACGTGGCAGACCCCACTGCTCGTACAACACGATATTCCTGTTCCTACGTATCAGAACACCACCTTCCGCGAAGGCATTGTCAATACCTTCGCTGTGGGGCACCACCTCATCAACGGCCACTATCCTCTCTATGTAAGCTGGGAGGATGGCGCTTCCGGCGTTTCAAATATCTACCTGACGACTTCGATTGACAACGGCGTTACGTGGTCTACTCCGCTGAAAGTGAACGACAATGGCAACCCCGTGGATGCACTCCAGCCAAATCTGAACGTCGCCGATAACGGCCTCACCGACACGGTCAGTGTTGCGTTCTATGATCGCCGCTTGCCCTGTCAGGCGGCGGGGACCGCGGAAGCTATCGCTGCGGGGATTGCTTTCGATCCGGGCACCAGCGCTTCTCCGGGCACCCCCTATAGCCGCTCCAATTACTGCATAAATACGGCCATCCAGTTTTATACTGCCACGCTGGCTCCTGTCGGTCACAACATCCGCTTGTCTCAGCACACTTGGGATCCGCAACTCAACTCGCCGCATTGGATTTGCATCTGCAACAGCGGAACTTTTATCGGAGATTACTTCGGAAATACGTCTGGCGGGTCCACCGAGTACACAACTTCAGTAAGCACCTTTGACGATGGTTCTAACCTAAACCATTATCAACAACAGGTAGTGGCCAGCGTGCCGATTCCGAAACCGTAGCAGAGGGTCTTCCCCGAAACAGGAGCGGGCAAATACGTGCGAGTTTTACGGGCCAGGTGCCCGATAACGATCACAGGAGGGAGTTCTAATGGGCAGCCGCAATTCAACGAACAATACTTTTCAGGTGGCCTGTTTGACGCTAGCCAATGCCGTTCCCCGTCGCAAGTGGTTTGTCTCCGTCGTTTTGTTTTTCTTGTGCGGGCCACTCGCTTTTGCAAATAACCCGGATGTAATCAAAGCCTCTCGTCACGACGTTTCGCCACCCTTTTCGCAGATGGCCATTGGCGCTTCGTCCAACGGCGGCGGGAGCGACACCCAGAGTCCCACCGCACGCCCGACGGGTGCGATGATCACTAACCCTAATTCAGACCCAGTGGCCGCGCCGCTCGCTGGCCCGCTTACCGGCGTCACCCTCCTCAGCAACTTCGATGGGCAGAGCGCGCAGGACAATCGCAACTTGTTCGGCTTCGCTTTCGTGCCCCCGGACACCAATGGCGCAGTCGGCGCGAAGCAGTTCGTGCAAATAGTGAACGTAACCATCGCGGTCTATGACAAATCGACTGGAGCGCTGCAGTTCGGTCCGGCCGCGATACACACGCTCTGGACCGGCTTCGGCGGTCTCTGCGAATTCGGTGGAGGGACGCCGACGTTTGCGGATGGAGGCGATCCGGTGGTCCTCTATGACCATTTGGCCGGGCGGTGGCTCGTAACGCAATTGCAGTACAACACCACCTTCACCCAGACAGCGCAGTGCGTCGCGGTCTCCACAAGTTCCGACGCTACGGGTTCCTACAACCGCTACGAGTATGACTTCGGCGCGAACTTCCCGGACTATCCAAAATTTAGCGTCTGGCCCGACGCGTACTACAACACCATCAACGTTTTCCCCGGCCATGGCTTTGCCGGCGCTGAGGCATGTGCCTTTGACCGCAATGCCATGCTTGCCGGAGCGCCGGCCAGCTCGATCTGCTTTCAGCAGCCTTCCACCGTTTCGAGCCTTTTGCCATCGGATCTCGACGGCAGCACCTTGCCGCCAGCAGGCTCGCCGAATTACCTGGTAAGCCTTGCTGACTCCACCCATTTGAACTTCTTCCGCTTCCACGTCGACTTCAGTAATGTGGCTAACTCAACCTTCACCGGCCCCACACTCATCTCTGTAGCGCCGTACAACGAGGCTTGTGCTCGCGCCACAACTCTGTCCTGTGTTGCGCAGCCGAACCCGGGGGAAAAAGTGGATGGGCTGGGCGACCGGGTGATGTTCCGGTTAGCCTACCGCAACTTCGGCGATCACGAGTCGCTGGTCGTCAATCACACGATTAACGCTGGAACGCTCGTAGGTGTGCGTTGGTACGAGATCCGTAATCCGGCGGCTCCGTTCGTTTACCAGCAGTCCACGGTGGTCGATCCCAACGTGAGCTATTGGCTGGGCAGCATCGCGATGGATAAAATCGGCAACCTCGCGCTGGGCTTCAGCGCTTCCAGTCATAACGTGTTTCCGAGCGTATATGTGGCTGGCCGTGCGTCCACAGATCCGGCGGGTGCCCTGTTCGGACCGCTGGTCCTTGTGAACGGCAGCGGCGTGCAGTTCAACTCGTTCCATCGTTGGGGAGACTACAGCTCCATGGCCGTCGATCCCACCGACGACTGCACCTTCTGGTACACACAGGAATACTACGCGACAACTGGCAGCTTTAATTGGGCGACCCGAATCGGCTCGTTTAAGTTCAATAGCTGTAGAGGAAGAAACAACTGAGGCGAGGTCCCTGCAAGTGGGGGCCTTAGATTTGCACGAGCCGCGATACCTTGTGACGGCTATACCCGGATTGTGTTCGCAATTTCTGAGCGGCTTCGACACGTGCAATGAACGCTCTCATAGCGTAGTCTGTCCATCCTACCAGTAGGGGACATTCTTCAGCCGCGACGCGCGCGGGCCCCGCCAGGGGGAACCCGATGCAACCCACAATGACAAACGGAATTCCTTCGCTGATCCTCATTATTTCCCCCAATATTAGGCAGCATACATGCGGCGGCAGTGCCGCAGTCGGAGACGAAGTCGGCGTCCCCACCGAATCGGCCTGCGTAAGCGCAGGTCATCCTGGCGCGAAGTCAGGTCACCGCAGCCCAGCTTCCGCAAAAGGAGCCCATGCCGGCGGACGCACGCAATCCGGACCGCAACAAGTCGTCGGTTAGGATCCTTGTGAGCGCCTTTCTTCCTCTTCTCTTAGTTCGTCAATCCACCTCTCCAAGATTAACTGGTCCTTTTGCTCAATCTTATTGAAGGCGACTCCCATTCCCGCGTTCGGTCCACAATATACCACCGTGCCCAGAGCAACGAAGTTCGCACCTCTGTGGGCAATCCTTATTCTGACCCTTGTCCCCGTGGGAAAGAGGTTCAGTGTCTCTACGTGGCACCCAAACACGCTTAGGTCGCTCGTTCGTTCCCTTATTTGGCCTTCCGACTGCACGTCGGTCAATTCGATGCTGGCTACTAGCCGATAACGGCGCGCGCGCGGATGCTCGGTGCGCACTTCAAAAGTCCTTCCAGAAGGCATTGCTTATCGGCTTGGGGAACTCCGCTCATTCTACAACACCGAGAGAACTGCGGCGGCTTATTTAAGGCAAATGGCAGAGATGAAACGTCAAGCGTAGGACGACGACCATCGCGTCGTTGTTATGTTGTTATTTATAAAGAATGGGCTGCTATGTTAGTTTCGGGGAGCAATGTTGAGTGAGCGAATCCCCGCTTCACGGATTCAAATTCCCCCTTCAGCCCGCAGTGGAAAGAACCGACGAGTTGTAAAATCAAACGGTTGCTGCCGGTATTTAAGGCGGGCCCGAACCGAAGCAGTATTCTACTCCCAGGACCAGGTAAAAATTGCGCGGCAAAGGACCTTATCCCTACGTTGACAAAATATGTCTTTTTCTCTCTAAAGTC
>WNEZ01006857.1_pt1 | contig 11974 bp, 10 predicted proteins | sample 5400521 | NCBI WGS metagenome assembly WNEZ01 (sample SAMN13153339, study PRJNA577476) | soil metagenome | isolation source: 120 cm saprolite under Douglas fir tree site 2 hole 1 replicate 1 | place: USA:California | collected 2015-04-18
CAGGACGTGAACCGGCGTGTGCTCGAGGCGCTGGTTCAGTCGGGTGCGTGCGACTCGCTGGGGGAAAGGGCGCGGCTGATCGCGGCGCTCGACCACGCCGTCGCGCGGGCCGAACGTGCACGGCGTGACCGCGAGTCCGGCCAGACCTCGCTTCTGGAGATGGTCGGCTCGCCGGAGGTCGCGGCCGACGACTATGGGCTGACCATCGACGTGGAGCCGATGCCGGGCGACGAGAAGCTGCGGCTGGAGAAGGAGCTGCTTGGCCTGTACCTGAGCGACCACCCGCTGCGGCGCATCTCCGCCGAGCTGGCGAAGCTCTCGGACACGCAGGCGGTGGAGGTGACGAGCGCGCTGCAGGACACCGAGGTGAGGGTCGCGGGCCTGGTGCGCGAGGTGCGTCGGGTCGTCACGCGGAAGGGCCAGATCATGGCTTACGCGACCCTCGAGGACCTGACTGGATCGGTCGACGTGGTGCTCTTCCCGCGGGTCTTCGAGCAGACGCGCCTGCTGTTCGAGCCGGACAAGGTCGTCGTGGTCCAGGGCAAGGTCGACGCCCGCGCGGGCAGCACGCGCGCCACGGGCTCGTCGGGGGCGCCGGTGGACCCGGAGATGGAGGCCGAGGTCGAGACGGCGTCGGTGGTCGCGGAAATGGCATGGCTGTGGGACGACCCGGCATGCGTGCCGGTGGCGCGGCGACAGCTGCTCCACGTGCGCCTGGCAAGCGGGGACGCGGGTCTTGCGGAGCGGCTCGAGTCGGTGCTGGCGCGGCACCCAGGCGCCGACGAAGTGTCGTGGTCAAAGCGCTGGAGGACGGCGTCGTGATCATGGGCCTGACGCGGGGGAAGGACACGCGGTCGCATCACTCGGAGCGGCTCGACGCCGGGGAGGTGCTCGTGGCGCAGTTCACGGAGCTGACCGCGGCGATCAAGGTGCGGGGAAAGGCGGAGATCATGACCGACGTGGGGAAGGTGTCTTCCGGCGTTTAGCGGCTTACCGGCAGGCCGGCCGCCTGCCAGGCTCCGAAACCGCCGATCACGTCGGTCGCGTTGACCAGCCCGAGCTCCTGAAGCGACATCGCGGCGAGACTGGACGAGTAGCCCTCAGCGCAGATCACGATCACGCGCACCTCGCGGCTGGATGCCGCGGCAATGCGATCGGGCGAGGCTGGATCGAGTCGCCACTCGAGCACATTGCGATCGATCACCTGGGCGCCCGGGATCTCGCCGTCGCGCTCGCGCTGCTGAGGCGTTCGGGTGTCGACCAGCAGGGCGCCCATGGCCAGCTCCGTCGCCGCCTGCTCGGCGCTGACGCGGCTAAGCCGGCGGCGTGCGCGCTCGAGCAGGTCGTCGACAGAAGCTGACGGTGGGGGAGGCCACGGCCGCCGCGACCTCCCCGCGCGATGTGTCAGGCGAACACCCCGTTGCTGATTTTCCCCAGCTGGGCGAACACGCTCGTCATCCCGGATGTGTCCGAAACGAAGCTGAAGCCCTGGCTGTTGGTGGCCGACCACGAGATCGTGGCCTCCGTCATGACCAGCTCACCGAGGCTGCCGGGGGGACTGGAGACCGGCCCGCGGCTGGAGACCGGCCCGGTCCACTCGATGTCGAAGCTACACGAAGCGTCGGCAGAGACCGGCGTCAGAAAGCGAAACAGCGCGTTCGGAATGTTGAAGAAGTCATGCAGTGCAAGGTTGCTCACCTGCATCCGGGCGGTGCCGGTGCCGAGATCGACTGCTCCCTGCGCTGCGATCGGTACGGTCCAGAACAGACCACCGGGATAAGGATCTATCCCAGGGTCGAAGTCGTGGACCTGAGTGGAGAAATTCTGGAAGTCATACAGACCTTTATAGAGGTCTAATCAAACGAAGCCGAACGTTCCTTTGTGCACGGCGCCATCCACACCGACGTAAACACCGCTCATGAGCCGCATGTCGGTGTCGAAGAGGAGCTGCTCGGTGGAGCCGTCGGCATAGGTTGCCGTGCCCGTACCCTGAACGTCAGCCACACCGACGGTTGATCGTCGTCTTGGTCGCAGTCGGCTTCGGCGCGGAATTGACAGGCTTCCCCGCCAGCACGGTCGCGGGAAGGAACGCGGATCCAACTGTGGCGCCGGCAACGCCGGCCATCGATCCCATGAACCCTCTGCGCGACAGGAGATGGCGAGCGTGATGGGCTACCGCTTCGGCAGGAGGTGGGAGGGCCCACCTGATGGAGTCCAGGTCTGATCGCACTGGCGTCACCTCCTCTGAAACGGCCGCAGACGGTGTCGCGGCGATAGTAGTCGCGTGCGGATGCGGTGTCCATTGGGACATCTGCCCCAGAATCGGGGCAAGGCTTGACGGGTACCTCGATAAAATCGAATGCCCTCGCCCACGTAGCTCAGGCGGTAGAGCATCTCCTTGGTAAGGAGAAGGTCCCCGGTTCGAATCCGGGCGTGGGCTCCAGTTCCCGATGTTGAACTCAGAGGGATATTACCTACGGTCCGACGCCAGTCCTCGTGTAGACCTCCGGCGCGCCTGCTTATGCCCGTTTGAAAGGCGAGACCTACGTGTTCCCTGACGCGGCGAAGATGGTGTACTCAGATGGACCCGGGCGACCCCCGACCGGTTCGGTCCTGTTGAAACGTCAGAACAACGAGGAGATCCGACTCGGAGATGGGGCCTTCGTGACCATTGGCGACGAACCCACACTCAAGGCATAAGCCTGACGGCGGCTGTCATCGATCCTCGTAAAGCGTTCGAGGAGCGTCGTTAAGCGGGGCGTTCGTGTAGGACAGTAATCTTTCGAGACCGTGCTGCTCAAAGCCGTCCGTATTCGCATGTACAGGAACATCCTGGACTCCACGCGGATCGAAGTGGAAAAGGACATCACCTGTTTGGTCGGCAAGAACGAGTCAGGCAAGACCGCCGCGCTCGAAGCCATCTACCGACTGAAGCCTGCGATCAAGGCGGAGTTCGTCCCACTCGACCACTACCCGCGCTGGCTGCTCTCCGAGCACCGGGACACCAAGGAATTCGCGGACGCACGACCAATCGAAACCGAGTTCGAGCTGGAGGCGTCCGACGTTGCGGCCCTCGCCGAGGCGTTCGGTGAGGGGGTGGTCCCGGGCAAGACGGTGAAGATTGAGAGGGACTACAAGAACGTCAGGTCCTGGACTGTTCCGGAGGTTCGCGTCCCTAAGGCCGTGGCCAACCTAATCAGCGCCGCGAAGTTGAGTAAGGAGCTCCGTCGGCTTCTCGGTACGCCCGAGACGCATGCGGATCTCGAGGCCGCCATTGTGGGGGCCGAGGAGGGAATTCCGCAGCTGGAGGCGGCCGAGCAGACTGAGCGCCAACGCCAGATCACGCAGCTGCGGACGCAGCTCGCAACCCGCTTTCCGTCAAACGACGTCGCGGCTGACGTCCGCAAGAAGCTAGCCGAACTGCTGCCCACGTTCTTCTACTTCAGCGACTACAGCCGCCTGGAGGGCCGTGTGGACCTTGAAGAGTTGCTGGCGACCGAACCTGAGGATCTAGAAGACAGCGATCAGACCGCGCTCGCTCTGCTTCGGCTGGCGAAGGCCGCCGATCAGTCCCTGCTTACCAAGGACTACGAGGAGCGCAAGTCGGAGCTTGAGGCCGTGGCCAATCGCCTTACCAACGAGGTCACGAAGTATTGGTCGCAGGGCGAGGATCTCCATGTTCAGATCGACATAGAGATGGCCGACAAGGATGTGGGCGGAGGGAGCAGGACGGCTGTCGCGAAGTACCTACAGATTCGGGTCCAGGACCGCCGCCATGGATTTACAAACAGCTTCTCGCAGCGTTCGTCGGGATTCCGGTGGTTCTTTTCGTTCATGGCGGCCTTCTCCGAATACGAGCGGCGCAAGGATCGAGTCGTAATCCTCCTTGATGAACCTGCCCTCACGCTACATGGAAAGGCGCAGGCCGACTTCCTGAGGTTCATCAATGACCGGCTCGCGCCACACCACCAGGTCGTGTACACCACGCACTCGCCCTTCATGGTCGAGACCAGTAAGCTCCAGCGCGTCCGACTGGTCGAAGACAAAGGCCCTAAGGAAGGATCAGTGATCTCGCAGGATGTCCTTGCAAACGCGCCGGACACGGTCTTCCCGCTGCAAGCAGCTCTCGGGTATGACATCGCCCAAAGCCTGTTCATCGGTGCCGAGAACCTAGTCATGGAGGGCACCTCGGACCTTACGTACATCAGCGTGATCGGCACCCACTTGAAGGAGAAGGGCCGGACTCACCTCGATCCCGTCATTCGTCCTGTTCCGACACGGGGTGCGACCAACATCCCGGCGTTCCTCGCGCTATTCGGCCAGCACCTAAAGGTCACTGTGCTGATTGACGCAGGTGGACCCACCCAGAAAATCGATGATTTCGTCAAGCGGGGATATTTGAAACGTGACCGCGTCGTTACGGTGGCCGATGTCATCGGGCGCAAGCAGGCCGACATCGAGGATCTTTTCGATGTCAAGGACTACCTGACCCTATACAACGAGGCGATGGGTAACAAAGTGAAGGAGGCGGACCTCCCTCCAGGCGACCGCATCATCGACAGGCTGCGCCAGGTCGAGGGCGACTTCGACCACGGTGCGCCAGCGGAACTAATGTTGCGCAAGCCTGACGAGGTCGTGCGCAAACTCTCGGGGGCGACGCTGGACAATTTCGAGAAGCTATTAGCGAAGATCAACGAAGCGGCCGGAGTTGCAGGGGGTACCAGCACAGCATGAGTCTGACGACGCCATCTCAGCCTGCCCGAGCCCGGTTACCCGTCCTGGACGTTGTACAGATAAGAACCGACCGGCTGCAGGAATTGATCTAATCCTGAGCGAGACCGGCGGAAAGTGGTCCATCCGAACTCGCGGCCTCTCTTTGGGTCGAGCAGTTCCTTGGTAAGGAAAAGGTCCCCGGTTCGAATCCGGGCGTGGGCTCCAAGTTCAGTCCGCTGAGGCCGCCTCTGGATGGGACAACGCGCCGCCTCGATTTCCGCAGCGTTGAGCGACCGGTCGCACTTCATTACTCACTTCCGGCTCCTGCGTACAAGGCGCCAGCCGCCGGCCAGCAGCAAACAGGTGCCCATCAGAACCAGTACGTCGCCCGCGACGTATGTGTCGAAAGGACGGGCAGGATCTGATATCGCGATGTAACTGGCGCCCGTGGCAACCATGAAGATCGCGACGATTGCCGCGATGCCGCGCCACCGGATTCGTGTCGGTGCCTTGCCGGGAGCGGCAAAGACCGAGGTGTCGGGGTTGTCTTCGGGGGAGGTAGGCTCGAGTGAGAGCAGCCTCCTAGACTCCGGCGAGTAGTACGCGTAGCAGTTGAAGCCCTCCGGCACGGCCTCGCCGATGCTCTTGTAGAGCTTCTTCTCCACCCCGCCAACCGAGACGTAGAAGTACCCTGGCGCCCAGGGAGCATCGGGGTCTTGCTCCCACCGCTTAGTCAGGAGACCTGAGGTCATTGCGACGCGTCGGGCAAGCGCGTCCCCCACCGTTGCGATCGCACGCCAGCTGAGGTAGACCGAAATAACGAACGCTGTCGGTGCCACGAATACGCGGCCAAGAAACGAGTTCCAGAGCGCCGCAATGGCCAGCGTGAGGCCAAGCACGCCTAGCCCCAGCGCCATCCACACCGCGGCCCAGAACCAGAGGCCGATGGCTTGTCCAAGCACGAGCCTCCCGCTGCGGTTGGCTTCGAGCTCTTTGAGGCTGAAACCCATCAGTTGACCAAGCCTGGCGGCAGCGCCGCCACGCGGCGCCCATCGGGTACCGTCCCACTCCCACGTACCGTCTGGGCTGACCCACACTCCACGCGCGTCGCGTTCGAGGGGAGGGCCGCCGGAGACGCCCGTGCCAAAGACACCTCCCTGGAAGAGGCTGTCACTACTCTGTGCTTGTCCCGAGTCCACCCCTTCGGTCGGAGTGTTACGGCCCGAAGGCTCGGTCGGGGTCTCGCTCATGATGGGCTGGTGGTAACGATCACGCTTTCAACACTGGCTTGATCGGGATCCTGGTCCGATGAAAGGGCCTCTCAGCCCCGGGTCCGAGCGGCATCCATGCGGGAATAGTAGGAGTGCTGTCGGGTCGAAGCGATAACCACGCGGATGATTGAGCCGATTGATCATCATCGACGCGACACATCTACGATGGCGCGGTGGATGTGACTCCACAGGAGCCTGGGCGGCCCAAATCTTCGGGAGCGAAGTGGCTGGTTGGGTGTTTGATCGGTATGGTCCTCTTAGGGCTGGTCGGAGTCGGCCTTGTGTTGAACGGGCTGTCGTGTGACGTTGGGTCCTGCACTCCACTGACCAATGAGGAGGTCGCGAAGGCCAGTGCGAAGGCCAGTGCTGAACAAGAGGCTCTCAAGGCTTTGTACGGTGGTCAGCCTCCTGCCGATGGCGACTGCGGGGGCGACCCCGTCCCGGTGCATCCATTTGTTGATGGAACCGTATGGGGCTACGCCGACCTTGGTCGCCAGCCGGTTTGGCTCTCGATTTCCGGATTAGAGGTAGACAATGAAACGCACGCGGTGTTGCATATGTCTGGTACGGGGATAAAGAAGACTGCAGGAGGGTTCCCGATATCCCTTAAGTGGGTCACAGATGCTTCTTTCACAGACGTTATCCATGTTCGGATTACTCAACAGTCCGGCGCTGAGCTTAGTAGCAAACCGGCGGGTTACATGCACGACCCGAACCTCCTCGTCCCGTCCGAATCTAAAGCAACTTCCGTCGGCACCACGCCGGCCTACCGGATCTTCACAACTGTCGCGACATTCCCGACGAGTCCGGGCTGCTATGTAGCTACGGCGGCCTGGCTCGGGGACGAATGGTCGATACCGATCGCGATCGGCCTGTAGACGCTTGTACGGTCGCCTGGCGACATCAGATCATGCGAGCTCTGACGGGAATGATCGGATGATTTTTGTTCCTGCAGGATCTTGTCGAGGAGAAGCCCGGCGTTGGCTAATAGGCGAGGCGGTGTCGCTGATAAACCTGCTGAACCGAGGCCCCGGCCCTTCGGTGGAGTAGGGCGGTCAGGTTTAACTACGCATTCACATAGTCGTTCCTAGTCAGCGGCCATCGTCTTGCGAGATGGACCGTCCAACTCGGCTGATAGCGACAGTTTCGCGGCATTTTGCGGAGAAATTCGCGCTGCAGAAGGAAATGCTGCTGTGGACCAGGTTTCCGTAAGGAAATGGTCCTATCGAGATCAGAACGGTCCAAGAACTGCCGGCCGGGCAGAGCGTATTCTTGGTAAGGAGAAAGTCCCCGGTTCGAATCCGGGCGTGGGCTCCACTACGTTCGCCTGGCGATCCCGAGCAGACTGGCGGCATTGGTCGCGAAGACGGCGGAGCGATCCGCGCCGTCCAGGCCGCAGGACTCCACGTCCGCGATAGTCGCCGATACGCAGTTGGCGGGTCCCAGCGGCATGTCGGTGCCGAACAGGACGTGCTCCGGCCCGAAAAAATCGATGACGCGTCTCACCGCGTGCGGCGCGCCGAACAGCGCGGTGTCGGCGTAGAAGCGCCGGAAGTACTCGAGCGGCGGGCGCGGCAGCGAATCTCTGACCTGGCGATACCCCGGGCCCATCCCCAGACGACCGGAGAAGTGCGGCACCATCCCCGCGCCGTGGTGGGCGATCACCTTCAGGTGGGGATGACGTTCCATCAAGCCCGAGTAGACGAGGCGAGAAAGAGCCGCCGCCGTCTCGTACGGCCAGCCAAGTGACCACCACAGCCCGTAGGCGGATGAGTTCTCGGTCGTGTAGTCGGCGAACGTTGCGTCCCTGGTCGGGTGCAGCCACACCGCGCGCTCGATCTCTTCGAAGCGTGCCAACAGCGGCTCGAATCGAGCATCGTCAAGCGGAGCGCCCGAGACGTTGGTGAACACCTGGGCGCCGAGGGCGCCGAGATCCGAGCATGCACGGTCGAGCTCGAGCAGCGACGCGTCGACATCGTTGAGCGGGAGGGAAGCGGCGAAGCCCACGAAACGGTCGGGATGGGCGACCACGAGCTCCGCCATAGCCTCGTTTGCCAGCCGTGCAAACTGGGCCGAGACCGGCGGCGGACCGACCTCTTCGATCGGAGGCACAGCCAGCACCAGCACCTGCGAGTAGTCGCCGAACGGCTCGAGAGCGCGCCAGCGCGAGTCCAGGTCCGTCAGTGCGGGATCAAAGCCGAAGACGCCTTCGCGGTAGTAGCGAAGGCGCGACGCCGGCATTGAGGATTCCAGGTGCTTGTCGAGCCGGTCGAGATAGCCGCGGGGAATGACGTGGGCGAACGCGTCGATCCTGCGCACGACCGAAGATTGTCACCGACCCGAGAATCGCGGATAGTCGCGACTAACCGGCTCCATCACGCCCCGCCGGGCAGGCAGCCCGCGGCGCTAAGCAAGGCGGCCACCAAGCTTAAGTGACCTTTAAGTAAAGTCCGCGCGGGTGGCATACTGTCCCAAACAGACTGCCACGCGCGAATGAGAGGTGTCCAATGGCAAAGAAGGTCCTCGGCCTGGTCGGCCTCGCCGGTCTGCTCTTCGGCTTCGGCACCGTCGCCGCCTCTGCGGCCGACGACGGCTACAGCCAGCCCCCCGCCGCCGCCGCGAACTGCGACGCCGGACACGGCGCCTTCGGCGCCTTCTCGCACCACTTCCTGTTCCAGGACCCGTCGGGCTTCAACTGGATCGCGGCCGACGCCAAGGAAGACGGCGGACTCGGACACGACACCGGGCCGACCAACTCCGGCTTCTCCCAGTTCTGCAAGACCCAGTAAACGAGTCCGCGACGGCTTACTGAATGTAGCCGTGCAGTTTTTCCACAGGGTGTTGTAGCGTTTGCGAGCCTTGCGAGCCCGCGTAGAGACGGAGTGGCCAGACGGCGACGCTAACGGCGCCCCCATCCAGGGCTTTGTGGGGCAGATGAGGACCTGGCTGCGCACCGGTGCCCGTGGTTTCGTGGTGGACCCTCGCCGCAGGCTGGGGAAGCATGGCGGCGCCAGGAAGATGCTCGCCACCGACGGCGAGGTCGAATCTAGCCAGCACGGCGGGTGGTCGGGACTCGTCTCCGCCCTGCAGCGTCACACCGTTCACGGCGAGCTCGCCCAGCTCTCCAAGGACGACCGCCAGATCCTCTCCCTTGCCTACCTGAGCGGGCACACGAACCGTGAGATCGCGGTCATGCTCCAGATCTCGGTCAGCACCGTCAGCCGCCGCCTCTCAGCCGCCCTGGCGCGGCTGGAGGAATCGATGCGCCGGGCCGGAGTGTGGATCACGACGCTGGCGCTCCTTGGGCTGGCGGCCTACGAAAGGCTGGCGCAGTACGTGCGCAACAACCGCTGGCCCAGCACGATCGCCCTGGTCGCGGCCGGCACGGCCACCACGGTCGCGATCACGATGGTCGTCGCCCCGTCCGCCGCCTCGGGGGCGCGGCCGGCGACCGTGTCCCAGAGGGCGCAGTCGGTCCGTGTGCTTCCGCCCGGCGAGCAGGCGGCCGCGATCATCGTGTCCAACCAGTCGGTCACGGTCTCTCTCGACAAGACCGTGGAGAAGGCCGGCAACGTCTCCAAGCACGACGCGTCACAAGCGGTCGTGGCGCCCTCGAGGATCTGTCAAGGCAACCCGACAAGCGCGCCGCCCCCCGTCCCGGTGGGATCTCCTGGCGCCCACCCCACCGGAGCGCCGGTAACGCACCCCGGACCTGGAGGATGCGGCCACTTAAACCAGTGACCGAGCGGTCCGTCCGGCTTGCGCCTTTCGAACCACCCGGCCAAACCCATCGTTTCACACGATTTGAAATCGCGTCAACCAAGTAATCGTTGCCTGGCGACAGTCGACAAGGACATCTAACGTAGACCTCTGAGCGAACGCTAAGGAATCGTCGAGGCTCTTCCCAGGCGCGGGAACGAACCTGGGACGCGGAGGTACCAGACAGATGTCAGATCAGAATGCGGACCAGCGCGAGCAGACCTCTCTTCCGCCCGACCAGGCCTGGGCGCCGCCACCACCACCTCCACCTGCTGGCATCGACAACTCCATGTGGAACCGGATCGCCGCTTACCTGGTGCTAATTGCGGTGGTCGCCGCCGGCGCCGGCGCCGGCATCGGATGGAGCCTCGCGCGCGCCGTCAACAGCAGCACGCACCAGACCGCGCAGGCGTCGCAGCAGCCCACCACTAAGCCTGAATCGCCGATCACGCAGGTCACACCTTCGCCCAACTCCTCCAGCGACGGCTCGCTGGACGCGGCCGCGGCGAAGGTCATCCCCGCGATCGTCGACATCAACACCACGCTGGGCAACGGCCAGGCGGCCGGCACCGGCATGATCATCAGCTCCGCCGGCGAGATCCTGACCAACAACCACGTGGTCACCGGCTCGTCCAGCATCACCGTCACCGTCGAGGGGCAGTCGCAGACATACTCGGCGCACGTCGTGGGAGTCAACGTCGCGCAGGACGTCGCGGTCATCCAGATCGACAAGTCCGTGTCGGACCTTCCGACGGTCACGTTCGCCGACTCGTCGGCGGTGCAGGTCGGTGACTCCGTCCTCGCCATCGGCAACGCGCTCGGCCAGGGTGGCACGCCGCGCGTCACCCATGGTCACGTCACGGCGCTGAACCAGACCATCACGGCGGGCACCGGCCAGAACGACGCCGAGACGCTCAGCGGCATGGTGCAGAGCGACGCTGTGATCTACGAAGGCGACTCGGGCGGCGCGCTGGTCAACAGCTCCGGCCAGGTCATCGGCATGATCACGGCGGGCCAGGCACAGGGCTTCCGCTCCGCCGCCTCGGACGTCGGCTACGCGGTTTCCTCGAACAACGCCGTCACCCAGGCAAACCGGATCCGTGCCCACGAGACCGGATCGGACCTCGCCTTCGGCCAGGTTGGATACCTGGGCGTCTCCGTCTCGGCTCAGCCGAGCGTCTCAGGCGCTCTCATCGTTGGCGTCCAGAGCGGGTCGCCCGCGGCCGCCGCGGGAATCACCCCTGGTTCGGTCATCACCAGAGTCGACGCCAGCAACATCACGTCGGCCGCCGCGCTCGGCACGGCGATCAAGTCGCACAGGCCGGGCGAGAGGGTCTCGGTGACGTGGACGACGCAGGGTGGGGCCGCGCACACGGCGACGGTGACCCTCGGAGCGATCAATCCCTGAGCGGCGGTCAAGGCAGCAGTCGAGTTCGTTCGGCCTGTATCCTTGTCGCGTCGTGCGAATAGTCGTCAAGGATCCCGAGGAGTTCGAGCAGGCGCTGCGCGAGTTCCGCCGCAAGGTCCAGGAGCAGGGTCTTGTGCGCGAGATGCGACGCCGTTCGCACTACGTCCCGCCCGCAGAGGCCCGCAAGATCAAGAGCCTCCGCGCCCGGCGGAGGCGAACTCGCTAGCGCCGGTATAATCTCCGGCGTTCGGTGACCATGGCGGAGGGGAGACACCCGTTCCCTTTCCGAACACGGAAGTTAAGCCCTCCAGCGCCGATGGTACTGCCGGGGTAACCCGGCGGGAGAGTAGGTCGTTGCCGAGCACCTTTAAGTCCCGCGCCCTGTAAAAGGGCCGGGACTTAGCTTTTCTGCAGGAAGCTCAAGACCCGCTGCGTAAGCAGCTTCGCCGCCTCTTCGTCGTAGTCCGGCACGCTGCTGTCGGCGAAGAGGTGCCTGTCACCCGGGTACAGGAAGAGCTCCGCATCGACGACCGCGCCGGCAAGCTCGCGCGCCGCGTCCTCGTCCTCCTTGAACCACTCGTCGTCTTCCATGGCGTGGATCTGCAGGGGCACGCCGTCCGGCCACGGCCCGAACTCCGACGCCGGCAAGGCGCTGTACATCAGGACGGCTCCCTGCGCGCCAGGGCGCGTCTGCGCGAGCAGCTGCGCGGGCATCACGCCCATCGAGAATCCCGCGTAGACGAGCTCGTCGGGCAGGCCGTCGGCGGCGCGCCTGCCGCGCTCGAGGATGTTGTCGAAACCGACCTCTTTGGCGTGACTCACG
>WNEZ01004861.1_pt1 | contig 11972 bp, 10 predicted proteins | sample 5400521 | NCBI WGS metagenome assembly WNEZ01 (sample SAMN13153339, study PRJNA577476) | soil metagenome | isolation source: 120 cm saprolite under Douglas fir tree site 2 hole 1 replicate 1 | place: USA:California | collected 2015-04-18
AGGTATTGCGGCCATCAGACTGCCACTTGGAGGTGGCGCCGATCACCACGGCGACCGGCTTACCCCTGGTGTTTGTTTTCATTCGGAAACCTTTCCCTCTTTGCGCGGCGTTCGGACGGATGGTGACCCCGTAGGGCGGATGAGCAAAGCGTAATCCGCCATCGGCATTGGCGGAATGCACTGCCCCCGGCTTTCGCCGGGGCTAAAGGCCTTTCCGCCCTACGCTCGCTCACCGATGCTCTGGGCCAGCATCAGCAGATAACCGTCGGGATCCTGCACAAAGACCTCCCGCTGACCGGATTCCCGGTCGCCGGTTTTGCGCCAGACTTCGCGTGGGCCGAGGTAGAGTGGCCAATTTTGGGCGACGAGGTTGGCCAGAATTGAGCCGATCTCTTGGAAGTAAATCTGAAACATCGCACCTTGTCCAAGCGGAGGCTGCATAGGCCCGGTCTCGAACCGGCCATGACGTTGGCAGAGCATGATTTGTTGACCTTCAGGATGCTCCAAGTAAACGAACCTTTCCTTTTCACGCCTGTAGGCAATTTCAAAGCCGAGAATGCCCCGCCAGAAATTGAGGCTGACCTCCAGGTCCGCGACATGAAGCTCCGTTACGATTTTGGCCCAGCCCGTCTTTGGCGGAGCGTTCCGATCGGCACTCACATCGACAACTTTCCCGGTGGTGCGATCATCGGACGTTAATGACCATGAAGGTCAGCCACTCCGGTTCCAGCCCCACCAGGCGCAGAGCGCCTCTCCCATGATGAGGCGCTTGTCCTCGTCGCTGAGCCACGGCAGCTCCTCGGTGAACATCGTCACGCATTGCTTCCACGAACAGGGCATCTTGGTGATGTCGGTGCCCCAGAACATGCGGTGCGGACCGAAGGCATCGTAGATCTGCCGCAGATAGGTGTGCATCGCCGGAAACGGATAGGTCTCGCTCGAATAGCCCGGTGCGCCGGTCGCCTTGACCGCCACATTGGGGAACTTCGCCAACGCAACAAGCTCCGGGATGTGGGTCATCGCGGCGGCATCTTTCAGCGTCGTCGTGCCGCCTCTGCCCCCCAGGTGATCTATCGTCAGGCGAAGTCCGGGGTGGCGCTCGGCGATCCGGCCGAGTTCGGTCAGCGAATCCGTCGCCAGCGCGGCGATCGGGACCCCGGCCTTTTCGGCTTCCACCCAGAGCCAGTCGAGCGTGCCGTCATGCAGCCACCGCCGCGCCGGGTCGCCGAGGAACCCATACCGCAGTCCGAGCATGCCCGGCTGCTCTCTCCACTTCGCGATGCGGGCGCGCGATTCCGGCCGATCGAGCGGCACTGCGCCCATGATCGCGAAGCGGCCGGGATAGTTCCGCACGGCCGCAAATGCCATGTCGGTCGAACCCGGGTCCCAACCCGGTGGATGAATGACGGCGGCATCGACGCCGCCTTCGTCCATCAAGCCGATGGCCTCCTCAGGGGTAAACGCCGTCACCTGTCGATGCGAGAGGTTGCTCGGCAAGCCGGTCCCCCACAGATGGATCTGGGCGTCGACTATCAGCATCGCATACCCTCCCTCGTATACGCATCGGGTAGAGCACCCAAACGCTCAATCCCAAAAGCCTGGACAACGAATGGCGGCTTATTCGCCGGCAGCAACGGGTTCACGCACCGATGCCAGCAGTTCGTAGCGCCGCGATGCCTGGCTGACGATCAATTCCAGATCCTCCGCCAACAGATGGCCTGCGTCTATCAGGCTCAGAGCCTCGCGCCTGATCTGTTCGAGGTAGGCCGCCTTGCTCGCGTAGCGTTCCTCGATCGAGCGACGCGGGTCGACGGTCGCCGCGCGTGCCTCGCGGGTCGCCGGGAATGGGATCGTCGACCCCATCAGACTCATCAGCCGGTCGGGCGCTCCCATCTGCCGGTGGCGCAGGTTCCAGCCGGTATAGGTGGCGAGCGGCACGGTCAGATCGGGCAGGCGGATGCCGGTCACCTCGTTGCCGTCCCCATCGATCGCCGGGACGAAATGCGGGTAGGGCTCGCCCTCGACCGGCGGCAGGGTCGTCGCGATCCCGGAAGCGGCGTCCGGGCCGAAATCGAGCCGCATCACCTGCGGCGGATGCGCCGGAAACCCAACGCCCGGGATCGCGGTGAACACGCCGCGCAGCTGTCGCGGTTCGACCGCGGTGGCGTCGGCGAGACGCGGATACCGGCTCGGCGGCGGCTCCTCGGCGTCGCTCACCCACCGGTCCATCCGCACCAGAGCGGCGCGCAAGAGCGGGTTGTAGTCGACCGAATTGAGCGCCTGCTGGCCGCGCGCGCCGTCGACCGGATTGGTGTCGGTCAACGGCAATGTGCCGGCGGAATGCTGCGCGCCGGCAAAGTGATAGAAGCGGGAGGAAGCGGCGGGCGCCACATCGCGGGTTCCGGCCGCGTCGGTATGGATCAGCGAGGCATCGCCCCGCCAATACTCGGTCGACGAGTTGGTGAAGAAGATCTTTGGCACATGCCGGCGCGCCGCCAGGCGTTCGAGGAGGCCGTCGCGGCGTCCGGTGACCGGGTCGGTGCTGGCCGCCTCGTTGAACGGGAACGCATTGCTCATCGTCGGATGCAGCGAGGCCGAAGGCTGGCCGAAGCGCTGGTTGAAGTCGCCGCCGCGCTTGCCGCCGGCGATGTGCACCAGCACGCCGTCGAATACCATGCGCTCCCGCTCGTCCTCGTTGAGGCCGAGATAGAGGAATTGGCGCAGATAGCGCCCGCTTTGCGATGCGCCGAAGGCATAGGCATGGCGAATGTCGCCGGCGCAGGGATTACCGTCCTGGGTGGTGCCATGGCGCAAAAACGCGACGATGTCGCGCGCCGCCAGGAGCCCGAGCCCGATCACCGGGGCACCTGTCGTCGCGTAGATCACATGATAGATCTTGCCAGGCTCGAAACCGGCGGCGAGATAGACGTGATTGGGATCGGGGACCGCATGCCCCGATTCCAGCCGGGCGAACGACCAGTCCCGGCGCGGGATCGCCCGCGGCTGGAGATCATCGCCATCGCGCACCAAGAGGGTCGCGTCCGGGTCGTTGAGATCGTTGCTCGGATAGGGGCGGTGCCCCCGGTCGGACAGCAGCTGGGCCTGGCTCGGCGCGTTCGGCTGAAAACTCACCAGCAGCCTGCCGGAGACCGGACGCCCGGCTTGCTGCGCCTCCGGCACCTTGATGCGCATAAGTCCTTCTGCCGTCGGCACGTCGTGCTGCCAGCCGCACCAAACGGCGGTGTAGCCATGGCGCATCAGAAATCCGTCGCCGGCATCCGTGGGTGCGCTCGGGTTGATCGGGCGCGGAACCCGGTTGAACGTCGCCAGCGCGAGCCGGTTGCCGCGGTTCGGCACGTCGAACAACAGGCGGTGATTGCCGCGCTGTGGATCTTCGGGCGTCAGGATGCGGAAATCCGCCGAGAAGTGCACAAGGCCATCAGCGTCGCGCGCCGCGAGGTCGATATCGGTGATCCCGCGATTAAGCGGATGCGCCGGATCGACGGCGAAATGCGCCGTGCCGTCGAGCTGGACATAGCGCCCGGCATCGCCGAATTCCCGTCCGCCGGCGAGCGCCTGGCGGGATTTGATCTCAAGACCGACAACAGCCATCGCGCCCTCCCTCGCGTTCCACCTGCAACGCTGCTAGCGACCCGCCCCGGAGTCAAACCGATTGACGCCTCGTCGCCAGTACCCAGAATCAATGATCAGCGAAACCCGGTTCGCACCGGCAGAAGAGAACCCCTCTCCGCCCTTCAGGGGGGAGAGGGAGGGGCCCATCGCGCAGCGATGGGAGGGTGAGGTGGGTCTCAACGCGCGCTGTGGAATCCCCCACCTCACCCCAGCCCTCTCCGCCCCCGGGGGCGGAGAGGGAGCGGCTGTCGGCCATCGCTCCAGACTCATCCTCCAGCGACAGTGGGTACCATTTGGCACAAAAGAAATTGCCGGCACTGCACACCCCGATGCTAATCCTGGGGATGGTTGTCACCCGAAGTGTCGGTTCGTGTATTTCCTCGGTCTGCTGCTGCTCGGATTTTTCGTCGCCCCGGTGCTGGTGAGGGTCTCGCTGCCCGACCCGCGCGGCGGGGTGCCCTGGTATGAAGCGCGGCGCGATCCGACCGGGCTTGCTCCGGACCCGGCGGAAACCCAGGAGGCCGTGATCCAAGTGTTTACCGCACCTGCCGTCTCCTGGCGCGGGGTGTTCGCGGTCCACTCCTGGATCGCGGTAAAGCCAACCGGAGCGCCGCGCTACACAAGGTACGAGGTGGTCGGCTTTGGCGTCGCCAATGGTGCCCCGGCCGTGCGCGTCGACCGGATGGGGCCCGACAATTACTGGTTCGGTGCCGAACCGAAGATCGTGCTCGACCGGCGCGGGGCGGGCGTCGATCGGATGATCGACAAGATCCACGACGCGGTCGCCACCTACCCCTATCCGCGAACCTATCGGGCCTGGCCCGGTCCCAACAGCAACACGTTTCTTGCCTATATCGCGCGACAACTGCCCGAGCTGGGCCTCGACCTGCCGTCGAACGCAGTGGGCAAGGATTTCCTGCCGGGCGGCGCATTGTTTGCCTTGGCGCCCAGCGGGTCCGGCTTTCAATTGTCGCTTTATGGCGTCGCCGGAATCCTGATCGCGGCCAAGGAGGGCGTCGAGTTGAACCTGCTCGGTCTCAATATCGGCATCGATGCCGCCGCTCCGGCATTGAAACTGCCGGCGATCGGTCGGCTCGGAGTCAGCCGCCGATAAGCGCGGTCGGCGAGAGGAGTTCATCCGATGATCTCGGTCGGCGGTTCCTATGACGTCGTCATCCTGGGATCTGGCATCGCGGGCCTCGCGGCGGCACTGGCTGCGCATGCGCTAGGCCTTCGGCCGGTCGTTCTCGAAAAGGCGGCGAGGCTCGGCGGCGGCACAGTCCATTCCTATGGGCTGATCTGGGTCGGCCAGAACCATTTGGCCGAGGCCGCCGGACACGGCGACACCAGGGAAGATGTGCTCGCCTACATGCGATTTCTCGGCGGTGGGACCGTCGATGACGCTCGCCTATCCGCTTTCGTCGACCGCTCGCCGGAAGCGCTGAAGTTCTTTGAAAAATGCGGCGTCCGATTTCGTCTCGTCGGCGGCGTCACCGACCATTATTACGACAAGGCGCCGGGCTCCCATGCGGTCGGGCGATGCGTCGAGGTCGACCTCATTTCGGGCTTCGATCTCGGCGCTTGGCGCGATCGCGTGTCGGCGCCTGACGACGTGCCGTGCTTCGTGACCGCGGAGGAGCAGATTGCCTGGGGCGGCATCAACAGCTCCTCGCGCTGGGATGCGGGTCTCGTCCGGGAGCGCCAGCGGCAGGACATGCGCGGCAAGGGGCTGGGCCTGGTCTGCCACTTCCTCAAGGCGTTGCGCGACCGCGGCGTGAGCGTCCTCACCGATCAGGAGGTGGCAAATCTTGCGGTCGAAAACGGGCGGGTAACCGGCGTTTTCATGCGTTCTGGCGACTTCGTCGCGGCCCGCAAAGGCGTCGTCCTTGCCACTGGCGGCTATGGCGCGAACCCGCAGATGAGCGGGGATTTCGAGCAGCTTCCGGGCTTCGCCCACGAGGCGTCGGGCTTGACGCCAGCATCCCTGACCGGCGACGGAATCGTCCTCGGCGCGGAGATCGGCGGGATCGTGCACCGGATCGAGAACAGCCTGCGGGTGATGCTGTCCTACACCATTCCGCCGGAGCAGCCGGGTGGGATGGCAACCTGCGTCTATGCCGGCATCGTCGAATTGTGCAGCCCGCATACGCTTTTGGTGAACAAGTATGGAAGGCGCTTTGCCGACGAAACCTTCTTTCAGGGGATCGTGCCGCAGCTTCGCTTGTTCGACCCGGGGCGGCATGAATATCCCAACCTGCCCGGCTATCTGATTTTCGACGCGCAGTATCTGAAGAAATATTCGTTCGCGAACCGGCCGGTCGGCAGCGACGTGCCGCGGCCCGTGTCGCGCGCCGGCACCTTGCCTGAACTGGCGGCAAAACTTGGGATCGATGGCGCCGAGCTGGAGCAAACCGTCCGCCGCTTCAACTTCTTTGTCGACGCCGGCTCGGACGAGGATTTTCACCGGGGCGAACACCAGTGGAAGCTCGCTTCCGCGGCCGCCGCACGGGGCGGCAACGGCAGCCTCGGCACGGTCGAAGAGCCGCCCTTTTACGGCATCCAACTGCATCCGGCCGGCGGATCGTCGGCCGGGCTGCTCACGGATGCCCACGCCCGGGTGATTCACCAGCGCCACCGCCCCATTCCGGGTCTCTACGCGTCCGGCAATGCCGCCGCCGCTACCGAGCAGGGCGTCGGCTACCAGGCCGGGTTGTCGCTGGCGTCATCGATGACGTTCAGTTACCTCGCCATCCGGCATATGTTGGGCGGCGGATGATCAGAGGAGGCGACGATGAACGATGCGAGCACGCTGCCGCGGCACATGCTGGACATCAGGGAACTGACGGCGGAGGCGTTTGCGCCATACGGCCAGGTCATCGCACCGTTGCGGACCGGCGGCCAGGGCGCTGAGACCAGCCACGATCCCGAGAGCTCGCCCAGCGAGGCCAGCCTCGTCCTGGGCAATGGCGAGCCGCGGCTGTGGATCATGCATCTGCCGCATGTCGGGCTCGGCTTCACGCGGATCGCGCGGCACCGGCGGGTCACCCAGTGCCTCGGCTCGCTCGGCGGCAAAGAATGGCTGATCGGCGTCGCGCCGCCCGGCGACCTCGACGACGATGCGCGCCCACGCGTCGAGGACATCGTCGCCTTCCGCGTGCCGGGCGATCGCCTGATCAAGCTGCATGTAGCCACCTGGCACGCCGGGCCGCACTTCGTCCACGACGAATGCCAATTCGTCAACCTGGAGAACCGCGACACCAACCGGCGCGATTTTCACGCCGTGCCGCTTCCGGCCGAGTGCCGGTACCGGCTCTGATGACGGTTTCCTACGAGATCGACGGCGCGGTTGCCGTCGTCACGATCGAGCGCCCCGAAGCGCGCAATGCCGTCAACCACGCCACGGCGCAGGCACTGGCGGCCGCGTTTCGCCGCTTCGATAGCGATGCCTCGGCATCGGTCGCGATCCTGACCGGCCGGGGTGGCGCGTTCTGTGCCGGCTTCGACCTGAAGCAAACGGCCGCGGGACGGCGCGGCCATCGCGTCGAAAGCGGCGATGGCCCGATGGGGCCGACCCGCCTTAAATTGTCGAAGCCGGTGATCGCCGCGATCGAGGGTCCGGCGGTGGCCGGAGGCCTCGAACTCGCGCTCTGGTGCGACCTCAGGGTAGCAGCCCGCGATGCGGTCTTCGGCGTCTATTGCCGACGCTTCGGCGTACCGTTGATGGATCTCGGCACAATCCGGCTGCCGCGGCTGATCGGCCACAGCCGGGCGATGGACCTGATCCTGACCGGAAAGGGCATTTCCGGCGAAGAAGCCGAGCGCATCGGTCTCGCCAACCGCGTCGTCGAACCCGGACAGGCGCTCGCGATCGCCCGGCAATTGGCCCATGAACTGGCAAGGCTGCCACAGGCGGCATTGCGCAGCGACCGGCTCTCGGCGATCGAGCAATGGGGACTGGGTTGGGAGGACGCGGTCTTGAATGAATTCCGGCTGGGCATCGCCACCGTCAAGAGCGGCGAAGCAGAGGCTGGCGCTCGCCGCTTCGCGGCGGGCCATGGTCGCCACGGCACCGTCGTCGATGCTGAAAATCGCTAAGGACGGCGATTAGGCGAACGACTCCGTGATCGCCGCGTAGACCAGCGTGCGCAAGTCCCGGCGCAGCGTCAGGCGCGCCTCGCTGCCGATCACCTGGGTCATGAAGACGACGGTCAGCTCTTCCTTGGGGTCGATCCAGAAAGCCGTCGCGGCAGCGCCGCCCCAGAAGTATTCGCCAAGCGAGCCAGGCAGGCGGGTTTTGGCCACGTCGACGTTGACCCCGCAGCCGAGCGAAAAGCCCACCCCGGCATAGCCGGATTCGCTGAACATCCCGGGCAGCGCCATGTCGGCGACCTCCCTGCCGTCGGGCAGGTAGTTCAGGCTGAACAGCGCGACGGTCTTGGGGCCGAGGATCTGTACGCCGTCGAGGGTGCCGCCGTTCAGCATCATGCGGCAGAAGCGCAGGTAATCCTGCGCCGTCGACACCAGGCCGCCGCCGCCCGATTCCAGCCCCGGCGGGTTCGCGTAGGTGCTCTCCCGAGCGTCGTCCTGCAGCTTCAACCCGCTTCCGCTGGTCTCGGGCTGATAACAGGAGGTGAACCGTTCGGTCTTGTCCGACGGCACGTAGAAGGCCGTGTCGTTCATGCCGAGCGGCTCGAACAGCCGCGTGCGCAGGAACTCGCCGAAGCTCATGCCGGACAGCTTTTCGACTAGGTAGCCCAAGACGTCGAGCGAGACCGAATAGTTCCAGGCCGTTCCCGGCGAGAAATCGAGCGGGATTTGCGCCAGTTGATCGACCATCCCTTGCAGCCCACCGGGGGTCTGGCGGTCGGTCACTTTCGCCTTGCGATAGGCGGCGTCGACGGCGGTGCGCATCATGAAGCCGTAAGTGAGGCCGGACGTATGGGTCGCGAGATCGACGACCTTCATCGGCCGCTGGACCGGCGTTGTCATGAAGCTGGGCGGGGCGTTGGCCAGCAGCGACGGCATGCCGCTCGCGTAGACGGCGAGATCCTTCCAAGCAGGGATGTGGCTGTGGACGGCGTCGTCGAGGCCGATCAGGCCCTCTTCGACCAGCATCATCAGGGCGACCGCCGTGATCGGCTTGCTCATCGAGTAGATGCGGAAGATCGCATCCTCGCGCATCTTCTTGCCGCGCTCGATGTCGATGTGGCCGCAAATGCCGGTATGGACGAGGTGCCCCTTGCGGTAGACATAGGTCAGCATGCCGGGCAGGTAACCGCCGTCGACGTAACGGCGCTTCATCAAATCGTCCAGCCGTGTCAGGCGCGCCGACGACATGCCTACCGTTTCGGGCTTCATCACTGTTCTCCTTTAAATGCGGAGGCGATCATACGCCGGCGGGAGCGTCTTGCAGTTCGGCTGTCCAGGCGGGATCCTCGAAGACGCTGGCGGGCGAGGCCAGGCCGTAATGCTCGCGCAGCGTCTTGCCCGCGTATTCGGTGCGAAACAGCCCCCGCCGCTGCAGGATCGGAATGACCTCGGCGCTGAACGCGTCGAGCTGCGCCGGCAAGAGCGGCGGCATGATGTTGAAGCCGTCCGCTGCGCCGTCGGCGAACCAATCCTCAATCAGGTCGGCGATCTGTTCCGGCGTTCCGGCGGTCACAAAATGCCCGCGCGCACCGGCAAGGTACCCGAGCAATTGCCGCAGCGTCGGCTTGTCGCGCCGCACCAGATTGATGATCACCTCGGCCCGACTGCGCGCGGCCTCTACCAAGCCGGGGTCGGGGAAATCTTCCGGTACGAGCGGGCGATCGAGCGGCAGGTGCGAAAAATCGTGCCCGCCAAAGCGGCCGGACAGCCGCTTGCGCCCGACCTCCGGATCGGTGAGCTCGTTGACCTCGCGCGCGAGGCGCTGCGCTTCGGCCTCCGTCCCGGCGATCATCGGGCTGAGGCCCGGCAGGATCAGGACCTGCTCCGGCACCCGTCCCTCGGCCGCCGCCAGCGCCTTCAGATCGGCATAGAACTCCTGCGCCGTTTCCTTCGCCATGTGAGCGGTAAACACCGCATCGGCATGCCGCGCGGCGAAGCGGCGACCGGTGTCGGACGAGCCCGCCTGCACCAGAACCGGCCGGCCCTGCGGGCAGCGCGGCAGGTTGAGGGGGCCGGCGACCTGGTAGAAATCGCCGCGATGCTTGATCGGTCTGATGCGGTCGCGCCGCGCGTAGACCCCGGCGGCCCGGTCGTCAATGACCGCATCCGGGGCCCAGCTGTCCCACAAATCCTTCACCACCTCCATGAACTCCTCGCCGCGGACGTAGCGGTCAGCGTGGCTCACCTGTCCGGCGCCGCCGTAATTATCAGCCGCGGTCGCCAGCCACGAGGTCACGATGTTCCAGGCCGCGCGGCCGTTGCTGATGTGGTCGATCGAGGCGAACTGCCGCGCGAGGTTGAACGGCTCGGTGTAGGTGGTCGACGCGGTGGCGATCAACCCGACCCGGCTGGTCGCTACCGCCAGCGCCGCCAGGACGGTGATCGGCTCGAGCCAGGTGCGCGCCGCCTGCGCGACATCGCCGCCCAGCGCCAGCTGATCGGCGAAGAAGATCGAATCGAACAGCGCCGCCTCGGCGCTCTGCGCGAGATCCTGGTAATAGCGGATGTCGGTCAATGGCAGGGGCGAGGAGGCCGGATGGCGCCACGACGCCTCGTGGTGGCCGCGGCTGTGGATGAACAGGTTGAGGTGCAACTGCCGTTTCATCGAGCCAGTCCTTGCTGGTGCCTGCCGCCCGATCCTCGATCGAAGGGCGGCCGCCGCATCGGAAACTATGCCCCGGCGGTCAGGTCGGGCAAGGCGCTTGCGGAATAAGGGAAGATCGCCGGCGGCCAGCGCGAAGCCGGAAAGGCAACTCGATCGTGCGGTTGATCGCGTCGGAATCGTGGCGGGACCCGCGGCGACAACGTCCCTGCCCTGTCGGGATGCGGTCACCGCACGCGGAAGTGAGTGATCCCCGCGGCGCATTCTGCTATCGTTCGCGAGCGGGGAAGCCTTATCCGAACGCGTCCTCCTGCGCGAAATTGCGTAACGCGCGGAGCACCTCCCGACTGAGGGAGTCAGAACATGCGCTGCCCAAGCTGCGGCGAAGCCAATCCAGACGGCAACAAGTTTTGCGGCGCGTGCGGCACCGCGCTGTCGCCTCAGGCCGCAGCAGCGCGCTCTCCGAGACCCGCGGCCGAGCGCCGCCATCTGACGATAATGTTCTGCGATCTCGTCGACTCAACACCACTGTCGCGCCGTCTCGATCCAGAGAAGTTACGCGACGTCATCCGGACCTATCGCGACCGTTGCGCGCAAATCATCGGTGCGCATAAAGGCACCGTAGCCGGATATGCCGGCGACGGCATCTGCGCATATTTCGGCTATCCGGAAGCCCATGAGGATGCCGTCGACCGCGCCATTCGGGCGGCGCTCGAGATCACGCGCTTGGTGCCGCAGGTCGAGGTTCCCGATCAGGCATTGCAGGTTCGCCTGGGCATCGCCACCGGGCTCGTCGTCGTTGGCGACCTGGTCGGCAAGGATGCGAGGGAGGAGCTAGCGGTCGTTGGCGAAGCGCCCAACCTGGCAGCGCGTCTGCAGGCGCTTGCTGAGCCCGGTTGCGTGATGATCTCGGACGCCACGCGACTTCTCGCCGGCGAGCTGTTCGAGTACGCCGATCTCGGCGAGCAGCCGATCAAGGGCTTTGCCGCGGCGCAGCGGGTGTGGCGCGTCCTGAGGCGGAGGCAGGTAGAGAGCCGATTTGACGCGCTGCAAGGCCTAAGGCTGACGCCCTTCATCGGCCGCGACGAGGAGACCGCGCAACTGGTTGGTGCATGGCTGTCCGCGAGCTCCGGTGACGGCAAAGTCGTCTTGCTGCGCGGCGATGCCGGCATCGGGAAATCGCGCCTGGTGCGGGAGTTACGGCGGCTCATGGCGGCGAGCCCTCATGATCGCTTTACCTGCCAGGGCTGGGCGCACCATCAGCACAGCGCCTTCTACCCGCTGATCGAGTTGATTCAGGGCGTTTTCGGGCTGCACGAGCAGGATTCGGCAGAGGCCCGGCAGGACCAGCTGGAGCCCGGTGCCGCCTAAATATCCAACGCTTCGGTTGTCGCCCGAAGGAATGAGGCAGAAGGTTCAGGAGGCCCTGGTCAATCTGGTTCTCGCTTTTGCCGCCACGACGCCGATCCTTTGTGTCGTCGAAGATGCGCATTGGTTCGATCCTTCGACGCTGGAGTTTCTCGGAAAGCTGATCGACCGGATCCCAGGGCAGCGCATTCTGCTGCTGATATCCGCCCGGCCGGAGTTC
>WNEZ01004647.1_pt1 | contig 11970 bp, 9 predicted proteins | sample 5400521 | NCBI WGS metagenome assembly WNEZ01 (sample SAMN13153339, study PRJNA577476) | soil metagenome | isolation source: 120 cm saprolite under Douglas fir tree site 2 hole 1 replicate 1 | place: USA:California | collected 2015-04-18
GCCGTACGCGCCGATGGTGAAGGCCATGGCGCCGAACGCGCCGATGGGCGCTGCCCGCACCACGATGCGGATGATGGTGAAGAAGACGCGCGACGCCGTGTCGATCGCCGCGGCGATCTTCTGGCCGCGCTCGCCCAGGAGCGCGATGGCGAAGCCGGTCAGGATGGAGATCAGCAGCACCTGCAGCAGGTCGCCGCGCGCGAGCGCGCCGAAATAGGAATCCGGGATGATCCCAAGCAGGTGGTTGACGATGCTTTCTTCCTTCGCCTTGGTGACGTAGGTCGCCACCGCCTTGGGATCGAGCGTCGCCGGATCGATGTTGAAGCCGTTGCCGGGTTGCCAGATCTCGCCGACCAGCAGGCCGATCGCCAGCGCGAGGGTCGAGACCGCCTCGAAATAGAACAGCGTCTTGATGCCGACGCGGCCGACCTTCTTGAGGTCGCTCATCGAGGCGATGCCGTGCACTACGGTGCAGAAGATCACCGGCGCGATCATCATCTTGATGAGGGCGATGAAGCCATCGCCAAGAGGTTTGAGCTCCTTGCCGAGGGTCGGATAGAAATATCCGACGGCGATGCCGACCACGATGGCGATCAGCACCTGGATATAGAGGACGGTGTACCAGGGGCGGTGGGGGCGCGCAGGCGATGCAGGTTGCCGAGTCGAGCCTTCCATGCCGGCCTCCTACGCTGCGCGACGACAGGGCCGACTGTATCGCATCGGATCAAGGATGGCGATCCGGTGGCGGTGCACGTGCGGCACGACCTTCAAACGTGCGGCGGGGCGTTCCGTTCAAAATCACGGCGCGGCGAAGAACTCGCGCAGCTCGCGGTACGTCTCCTCCGGCGCCTCTTCCGAGAGATAATGACCGCAGGGCAGCGCCTTGGCGCCGCGGATGTCGGCCGCGTAACTTTTCCATATCTCGGCCGGCTTGTGATTGCGGCCGACTCCGCCGGTCGCGCCCCACAGGAGCAGGACTGGACACGTGATCTTGCGGCCGGCCGCAAAGTCTTTGGTGTCCATCTCGAGATCGACGCCGAAGGTCGCACGGTAATCTTCGCACATGGCGTGGATGGTCGCGGGATTGCGGAAGCAGCGCATGTATTCGGCAAGCGCCTCCTTGCCGAAGAATTCGAGGCCTTGCTTGGTCTTCGCCAGTTTCTTGCTGATGTAGAAGTCGGGATCGGCGCCCATCATGCGCTCGGGCAGGTCGTAGGGCTGGATCATGAAGAACCAGTGCCAGGAGAATCTTCCCCAGTCGCGCGTCACGTTGTTGAGCAGGTAATGCTGCGGGATGATGTCGAGGATGGCGGCACGATCGACCGTGTCGGGATGGTCGAGGCACATGCGGTGAAGAACGCGCGCGCCGCGGTCGTGGCCGGCCGCCATGAAGCGCTTGTGGCCGAGCGCCGCCATCACCTCGACCTGGTCCTGCGCCATGGCGCGGAACGAGTAGCCCGAATGGTCGTCGCCGCCGGGCGGCTTCTCCGAGTCCCCATAGCCGCGCAGATCGGTCGCCACCACGGTGAATTCCTGCGCGAGCCGCGGCGCAAATTTGTGCCAGGAGAGGTGCGTGAACGGGTTGCCGTGCATGAGCAGCACGGGCGGCCCTTTGCCGCCATGCACCGTGACGATGCGCGCGCCGGAGGTCTTGATCTCGGTGCGGGTGAAGCCTTCCATCATGAAGCGATCCCAGCCCGTAGGGTGGGCAAAGCGAAGCGTGCCCACCCTACATTCTCAGAGGCAGAGATTGCTTCGCTTCGCTCGCAATGACAACTGGGGCTGGGCTAATCCGCCGTGGCACCGCTCGCCTTGATCGGCGCGGCCCACTTCTCGATCTCGCTCTTGACGAAATTGGCGAGGTACTGCGGCGTGGCGCGATCGTCCGGCACGATCGCGGCACCGAGACTTTCAAGCTGCTTCTTCACCGATGGAGTATGCATCGCGGCGAGCGCCGCATCGTGCAGCTTCTTCACCACTGCGTCGGGCGCGCCCTTCGGCAGGAAGATCGCGTTCCAGGTGTAGGCCTCGAGATCCGGCATGCCCTGCTCGGCCGCCGTGGGAATGTTCGGCAGCGCCGGCGAACGCTGCTTGGTCATGATGGCGATCGGCTTGACGGTGCCGCCGTCGATCTGCGGCTTGGCGGTGCTCACGATCTCGCACAGGAAGTCGATGCGGCCGCCCTGCAGGTCCTGCATGGCCGGACCGGTGCCGCGATAGGGCACGTGGGTGATGTTGGTGCCCATGGCGGTGTTGAGCACGACGCAGCCGAGATGCGTCGCCGAGCCGGCGCCGGCCGATCCGAACGTCATCTTGTCCTGGTTCTTCTTGGCGTACTCGACGAATTCCTTGAGATTGCTCGCCGGAAAATCCTTGCGCGCGATCAGCACGATCGGCACCTCGGCGATGAGCGCCACCGGCGTGAAGTCGGTCGCCGCGTTGTAGAGCGGCTTCTTGTAGAGCGTCTGCCCCTGCGCGTGCGTGCCGACGGTGCCGAGCACGAAGGTGTAGCCGTCGGGCGGCGACTGGGCGACGCGCGCCGAGCCGGTCATGCCGCCGGCGCCGCCGACGTTCTCGACCACCACCTGCTGGCCGAGCACTTCGCTCATGCGCGCCGCGACGACGCGGCCAAGCACGTCGGTCGGTCCGCCGGCCGCGAACGGGATGATCATGGTGATCGGACGGGACGGATAATCCTGCGCCGCGGTCGGGCCGACGAGGGCGAGGACGGCGGCGAAGACCCCGCCAATTATCGTCTTTTTCATGCAATTCTCCTGCGATCGCGCACCATGTGGGACGTGCGGCCGGGCCGGTCAAGGCGCAGGTTGGCGCCCCATGGCACGCCTTGCCGGGTGGTGGCGCGCAGCGTATGAGCGAGCCTCATTTTGGAGCTCTCGATGTCCTCGATCCGCGTTGCCATTGCCGGTCTCGGCGCCATCGGGCGGGTGCTGGCGCGCCGGCTTGCCGACGGAGTGCCCGGCCTGACCCTTGCGTGCGCGGCGGCGCGCGACCGCGCCAAGGCGCAGGCCTGGCTCGACGCGCAGAAGATCGCCGCGCCGCTGGTCGATCTCGACGCCTTGCCGGAGCACGCCGACATCGCGGTCGAATGCGCGCCGGCCGCGGTGATCGAGGACATCTGCCGGCCGATGCTCGCCGCCGGCAAGCGCGTCATGGTGCTCAGCGCGGGCGCGCTGCTGCCGCGGCCGCACCTGATCGAGCTCGCCAAGCAGAACGGCGGGCAGATCATCGTGCCGACCGGTGCGCTGCTCGGCCTCGACGCGGTCGCGGCCGCTGCCGAGGGCACCATCCATTCGGTGCGCATGATCACGCGCAAACCGCCGGACGGCCTGGCCGGCGCGCCCTATCTGGTGGCGAACAAGATCTCGGTCGAGGGGCTGAACACCGCGAAGTGCGTGTTCGCCGGCAATGCGCGCGAGGCCGCCGCCGGCTTCCCGGAGAACGTCAACGTGGTGGCGGCGCTCTCGCTTGCTGGCATCGGCCCCGATCGCACCACCATCGAGATCTGGGCGGACCCGGCGGTCGAGCGCAACTGTCACGACATCGAGGTCGATTCCGACTCGGCGCGCTTCTCGCTCTCGATCGAGAACATCCCTTCGGAAAATCCGAAGACCGGCCGCATCACCGCGCTGTCGGTGCTGGCGGCGCTGCGCAAGCTCAACGCGCCGCTGCGGGTGGGGACCTAGTCCTTCGCCCGCTCGACGTAGGAGCCGTCCGCGGTCGACACCACGATGCGGGTGCCGGTGACGATGTGGGTCGGCACCGCGGTGCGCACGCCGTTCGACAGGATCGCCGGCTTGAACGATCCCGATGCGGTCTGTCCCTTCATGGCGGGCTCGGTCTCGACCACTTCGAGCGCGACGCGCTGCGGCAGCTCGAGCGAAACCGGGATGCCCTCGTGCACCTGGAGCTTCACCGTCATCTCGGACTGCAGGTACTTGGCCGCGTCGCCCACCACGTCCTCGTGGGCGGTGAACTGCTCGTAGTTCTCCATGTTCATGAAATGGAAGCCTTCGCCGTCATGGTAGAGGAATTGGTAGGAGCGCTCCTCCACGTGGGCGCGCTCGACCTGGTCGGTGGTCTTGTAGCGTTGCGACGACTTCACGCCGTCGCTGATCCGACGCATGTCGACCTGGGTCACCGGCGTGCCCTTGCCGGGGTGGATGTTTTCCGCCGTCATGATGACGTAGAGCTTGCCGTCGACGTCGACGATATTGCCCTTGCGGAGCGAGCTGGCGATGACCTTCACGGGGCTGTCCTCGATTGGAATGCGGCCGAGCGCCCCCGCGCCGCGCGTGCGGGACGGGGAACCGGCCAAAAGCGTCGCCGGCAACATACTGATTATGCGCGGCTTCGCTAGTGGGTTTCGCCGTTCGGTCCGGGCGCCCTGAATGGTGACCGCCTCGCCCTGGTGGGCGCCCGACGTCCATGCCGACCGGCGCCCCTTTCTGCTCGCGCGGGGCCGCATCGGCGCGGCGTTGCGCGGCTATTTTGCGCGCCAGGACTTCGTCGAGGTCGAGACCGGCATCCTGCAGGTTTCGCCGGGCAACGAGGCCCATCTCCACGCTTTCGCGACCGAGCTGGTGACGCCGGCGGCCGAGCGCGCGCCGCTCTATCTCCACACCTCGCCCGAATTCGCGGCCAAGAAGCTGCTCGCCGCCGGCGAGCGGCGCATCTTCGAGTTCGCCCGCGTCTTTCGCAACCGCGAGCGCGGCGCGCTGCACCACCCGGAGTTCACGCTGCTCGAATGGTACCGGGCGGGCGAGCCCTACACCGCCGTGATGGACGATTGCGCCGCGTTGCTGGCGCTTGCCGCCGAAACCGCGGGCACCCGGCAGTTCGCTTTTCGCGGGCGCAGCGCCGATCCGTTCGCGCCGCCCGAACGCCTCGCAGTGGCGGAGGCTTTTGCCCGCTTCGCCGGCATGGACCTGCTCGCCACCGTGCGCGCCGAGCCGGACCGCGCCGCACTCCTGGCGCAGGCGCGCGCCGCCGGTGTGCGTTGCGCCGATGATGACAGCTGGAGCGACGTCGTCAGCCGCGTGCTGGTGGAGCGCATCGAGCCCAACCTCGGCATCGGGCGCGCCACCATTCTCGACGAATATCCGGTGGTCGAGGCGGCGCTGGCGCGCACGAAGCCATCCGATCCGCGCGTCGCCGAGCGCTTCGAGCTCTATGTTTGCGGCGTCGAGCTCGCCAATGCGTTCGGCGAGCTCACCGATGCGGCCGAGCAGCGCCGCCGCCTCGAGGCCGAGATGGCGAAGAAAGAGCGCCTCTACGGAGAGCGCTATCCGATCGATGAGGATTTTCTGGCCGCGCTCGCGCACATGCCGCCGGCGAGCGGCAGCGCGCTCGGTTTCGACCGGCTGGTGATGCTCGCGACCGGGGCGAGCCGCATCGAGCAGGTGATCTGGACGCCGCTCGCGCCACCGGCCTGACGGAACATTAAAGTTGGCGCATGTTCTTGTCGGCGAACCGGCGTCCACTTCGCCGGAACATGCGCTACCGGCGCAGCACGAATTCGGACGGTGGCCGGCGCTGCTCCCATCCGGCGCGCGCCAGTTCCGGCTCCGTCTCCTCGGACTCGGGATAGCCGAGACAGAAATAGCCGATGAAGCGCCAAGCATCCGGCACGTCGAGGATCGCCTTCACGCGCGTCGGATCGAGGATCGAGACCCAGCCGACGCCGATGCCTTCCGCGCGCGCCGCCAGCCACAGCGCGGTCACCGCCGCCACGACGGAATACTCGATGGTTTCGGGCATGGTGCGCCGTCCAAGTCCGTGACCGGTCGCGGTATCGCGGTCGGCGAACACGGCGAGCTGGCAGGGCGCCTCGGCAAGCCCGGCGAGCTTGAGCGCCGCATAGTGCGTCGCAATTTGGCCGTCATAGGAGGCGAGCGCCTCGGCGTTGCAGGCGGTGAAGTCCTCGAGCACGGCGCGGCGGCGCGCGGCGCTCTCGACGATCACGAACCGCCAGGGCTGGCTCAGCCCCACCGAGGGGGCAAGACAGGCGACCGCAAGCAGCCGGTCGAGCGTGCCCGCCGGAAGCGGTTCGCTGCGGAAGCGCCGCACGTCGCGGCGCCACACCATCAGGTCGCGCAACTGCGCGCGAAAGTCGTCATCGAAATCCATCGCGCATTCATAAACCTTGCCGGTCGCCGCAGCCAGCTTGCGCCGCACGGCAAACTGCGGTTTGGTCCGCCCGCTTTTCGCTTTCAACGAAGGCTTATCGCCATGCGATCCGCCGCGAAGACATTACGCCGTCCGACCGAGCTTGCCGACGCCGGATTGGTGCCGCCAAACCGGCTCGGCGAGCTCGAGCGCGTCGCCGCCCGCTATGCTGTCGCCATCACGCCCGCGATTGCCGAGCTGATCGATCCGACCGATCCGCACGACCCGATCGCGCGCCAGTTCGTTCCCGATGCGGCGGAGCTCTCTGTCGCGCCGGAGGAGCGCGCCGATCCGATCGGCGACGATGCCCACAGCCCGGTCGAGGGCATCGTGCACCGCTATCCCGATCGCGTGCTGTTGAAGCTCGTACATGTGTGTCCGGTCTACTGCCGCTTCTGTTTCCGCCGCGAGATGGTCGGCCCGCATGGGCGTCCTGCGCTTTCCGGGAAAAAGCTCAGCGCCGCGCTCGGCTACATCCGCGCGCATCCGGAGATCTGGGAGGTCATCCTCACCGGCGGCGATCCGCTGATTCTGTCGCCCCGCCGCCTGCGCGCCGTCATGCGCGAACTCGCGGCGATCGATCACGTCAAGATCGTCCGCGTGCACACCCGTGTGCCGGTCGCGGCGCCCGAGCTGGTGACACGCGAGCGCGTGCGCGCGCTTCACGCGCGCGGCAAGGCGACTTACGTGGTGCTGCACGCCAATCATCCGCGCGAGCTGACCGCGGCCGCGCGTGCCGCCTGCGCACGCATCGTCGATGCGGGCATCCCGATGCTCAGCCAGTCGGTGCTGCTCCGCGGCGTCAACGACGATGCGGCGACGCTCGGCGCGCTCATGCGCACGCTCGTCGAGAGCAGGGTCAAGCCCTACTACCTGCACCACGGAGATCTCGCGCCCGGGACCGCGCATCTGCGCACCAGCATCGACGCGGGACGCGATCTGATGCGCGCATTGCGCGGGCGCTATTCGGGACTCTGCCAGCCCACCTACGTGCTCGACATTCCGGGCGGCGCCGGCAAGGTGCCGATCGGGCCGAACTATCTCCACAACGAGCGTGAGGATGCTTGCGAGATCGAGGACCGCGACGGCCGTCGCCACGATTATCGGGCGACTCGGGCAGAACGCCTGGAAGCCCAGGGGCAGAGATATAAAAGTGTCGAATAATGCTGGCGTAAAAATGCCAGCAGGCTTGGCGCCACTGCCGAGCGATCTGCCGGGTGCGGAGAGCCCTCCTCGAAGTTGAAGAAAATAGCAAAATTTATCAATGGGATAGTGCGAAACTGCGACATTCTGTTGTGTGCTTTTTACGCAACAGGTGACGCAAAAGCATGCAGTCCGAGGTGTGGAAAACCGCTTCTTCGTTGACGCGCTGGGTATCTATTAATATCAATTTTATGTGGTCGATCTCTTTCTTGATCGGAAGTTTACGGCCGCACCGGTGAGGGGGGCAATGGGAACCCTGCCGGAATTCAAAGCTGGAGGGTCACAAATGAGAACGGTCAAGAGCCTTCTCCTCGGGTCAGCGGCAGGTCTCGTCGCAGTGGCAGGGGCGCAGGCGGCCGATCTTCCCGTAAAGGCCAAGGCGGTCGAATACGTGAGGGTCTGCAGCCTGTACGGGGCGGGCTTCTGGTACGTGCCGGGGACGGACACGTGCTTGAAGATCGGCTCCTACGTCCGTGTGCAGAATGAATGGAATGCCAATGACGGCGGCGTTCCGATCGGCACTGGCAGCGGCGTCGGCGGCCGGCAGGATCGCATCGACACCAGCAACTGGGGTTTCCGCGCCCGTCAGGCGGTTTCGGTCGACCTGCGCACGCAGACCGAATACGGCACGCTGCGGTCCTACCTCGAAATCGGCGCGCAGTGGACGACGTCGGCGGTCTCGGAAGCGGGTACAGGCGCTGTGGAGGGCGACGCCGTGTTCGTCGACCGCGGCTTCATCCAGTTCGCCGGCTTCACGGTTGGCCGCATCCGGTCGTACTTCGACGTCAACTCGATGGCGCCGTACAGCTACAGCAGCAACCGGGTCAACGGCGACACCGGCGCTGTCGGCATCTTCGGCATGGCCTACACCGGCCAGTTCGGCAACGGCGTGACCGCCAGCTTGTCGTTCGAGGACGGCGGCGAGGCGAACGGCGGCCGTGGCCGCAGCACGGTCAACCTGAACACCTTCTCGAACGTGACGGCGTTCAGCGGTGCGACCGGCGGCTTTACCAACGCCGGCTCGGTGGGTCCGTTCACGCTCGGCGCCCAGACGACCGACAACAAGGGCATGCAGGTTCCGGACGTGGTCGGCGCGTTGCGCATCGACCAGGCCTGGGGCTATGCGCAGGTCGCGGCGGCGATCCATGACGCGAGCGGCGGCAACTACTCGAGCGCAACCGGCTCGCTCACGGGCTCGAACGCGTTCGGTCATCCGACCGACAAGTTCGGGTTCGCGCTGATCGGCGGCTTCACGTTGAACGACGTCTTCGGCAACAAGGGCGACCAGATTGCCCTGCAGGCCTGCTACTCGGAGGGAGCCGCGGGCTACTGCACGCGCGCGACCACCCCGTGGCTGGCGTACAGCAGCGGCAACAGCGTCGGCCTCGGCTGGTTGGCCGAAGGCACCTTCGTCAACGGCGGCTCGGTCGAGCTGACCACGGTGTGGGGCATCAACGGCGCCTTCCAGCACTTCTGGAACCCGAAGTGGCGGACGTCGTTGTGGGGCGGCTACGTCGAGGTCGACTACAGCTCGACCGCCAAGTCCAACATCTGCCCGGCCGGGGTGGGTGCTGCGGGATTTCCGGTTGGCTTCAGTGCCTCCGCGGGGACTGTGACCAACAACGGCGCCTTCGGAGCGACCGGCGTCGTGCCGGGCGGCGTGTCGAACTGCAACCCGAACTACAGCTGGACCCAGCTCGGTTCGCGGACGCAGTGGAACCCGCATCCCGACCTCGATATCGGTCTCGAAGTCCTGTGGACGCACCTCAACACGGCGTTCAAGGGCACGGGCCTGCTGACGGCGTCCGGCGGTCGTCCGAACGCGATCTACAACATCGAGGATCAGGACATCGTCTCGGTGTTCTTCCGGATCCAGAGAAACTTCCTGCCGTGATCGTCTGATCAGGGTTGGTTGATTTCAGAACCCCCGGCGGGCTCTCCCGTCGGGGGTTTTCTTTTTCCGCTCTACCCGCCTGCCACGACGTAAATTTCACAAAAAAGCGCAGCCATCCTGCCGCGATCTTCTCTTTCACGTTCAGGAGCGCCAGCACACGCTGCCGGAGATCGCCGATTTCCTCGCCGCGCACGGCCTGCAATTTCTCGGCTTCGATCTCGACGCCCGCGTGCTCAAGTCTTACGGCGACACCAACCCGGACGATCCGGCGATGATCGATCTGGCGCGCTGGCACCGCTTCGAATGCGAGCACCCCGGGCTGTTCGCCGCGATGTATCAGTTCGCCGTGCCGTGAAGCTCCGTCCGGGGGTGTTTGCCGCCATCAATCCTTCATCACGCCATCTGGCGCACCGGGCCATCGTGAGTGGCTGGGTCGCATGCCGTCACGAATGCCGCGATACGGCTGATGGTGTCGGCTTCGGCCAGCAAGGGCGCGTGGCCCTGATCCGGAATCTCCAGGAACACCGCGTCGCTCCTGCGCCCTCGCATTGCCGCAACGGTTGCGGGCGACAGAATGTCGGAATTCGCGCCTCTGATCACCATGAGCGGCATCCCTGCGAGGGCGTCGAACTGCGGCCATAACGGCGGCAGCGGATGCTCGGGATCGATCGCCGCAAGCGATCGGGACAGCTGGGGGTCGTAAGTCGCGACGAACCGGCCGTTGTCCTGGCGCCAGGTCCGCTGCGACCAGGACAGCCAGTCCGCGTCGGTAAGCCTGCAGAACTGGGCATTGAACACGCGGCGCAGGATTTCCGCGCCGTCCTCGAAGCTGCGCGGCTGCGGCAACTTGCCGACATAGCTCTTGATCCGCATGAGGCCCTGGGGCTCGACCACCGGTCCGATATCGTTGAGAACGGCGCCGGCGATTGTCGTTGGGCATCGCACCGCGAGCGCCATGATGATCAGACCGCCGCGTGAGGTCCCGATGAACGCGGCGCGATCCACCCCGCAAGCGGTCAGCACCGCCAGCACGTCGGCGAGCTCGACGGGAATGGCGTAGTTGTCCGGATTGCGATCATGATCGGACAGGCCGCGGCCGCGGTAATCGAGCGCCAGAACGCGCCGCCCGTCTTGCGAGAGGGCGCCGGCCAGGGCATGGAAATCCGCCGACGTGCGCGCGAGGCCCGCGAGGCACACGACCGGAATGTTCGGGGACCGGCGATCGCCGTACTCGCGCACGTATAGGCTGATGCCATCGGGTGCCGTGATGCGCGCTTCGCAGAAGGTGGTCATGACCTTTGGGATCGGAACTCTGGATGGCGTGCAGGGCAGATCATTTGCCAACTGGCCATCTCAGTGAGCGACCTGTCAAGGCGCGGGTGGTGAGAGCCCGCGCAGCTTTGCAATGACGCCGGTAGCGGCGGTCTCTGAGCAGAGCGCCAACTAATTTCCCGGCGTGCCGCGACGGATATCCGCCTCGATCAGGAGCTTCGCGCCGCCGCCGAAGCGGACGCGATAAACCTGCAGGTTCTCGAGGATGCGCTGGACGTAATTACGCGTCTCCGAGAACGGAATGCGCTCGACCCAGTCGACCGGATCGACGCGCGGATCACGCGGGTCGCCGTAGCGTTCCACCCATTCCTTCACGCGGCCGGGTCCCGCGTTGTAGCCGGCGAACGCCATGATATAGGACCCGCGATAGCGCTCGATGACGTCGCCGAGCTCGGCCGCGCCCATCTGCATGTTGTAGACGGAGTCGTGGAGCAGGCGCCGCTGATCGAACGTGACGTTGAACTTCTTGGCGATGTAGCGGCCTGCCGCGGGCGTCACCTGCATCAGCCCGAGCGCGTTCGCGCTCGACACCGTCTTCGGATTGAACGCGCTTTCCTGGCGCGCGATCGAATAGACCACGGCCGGCTCGACCGCCGGACCGATCGCGCTGTAGCGCGGCAGGCCGACCGTTGGAAAGGCGTAGTGGTCGAACGGAAATCCGCGGCCGAGCGCGATCTTGCCGACGAGCAGCACCGAGCGCGCATCAGCGTTCTTTTCAGCGAGATCGGCCAGCATGGCGAGGCCGCCCTGGTCATGCGCCTTGTCGGCGAGGTCGGCGACCATCGGAACCACGAGGTCGCGCTCGCCGAGGGCATAGAGAATTTCCGTGGCGCGGACCACCTCGGGCTTGGCGCCCGGATAAACCGCATCGGCGGCCGGGCGCGGCGGCGGATGAAAGCCGATCTCGCCGTGGCCGAGGCGCGCGCGGGCCAATTGACCGTAATACGCTGTCGTGTAGCGCGCGGCCGCCTCGTAGTGGGCACGCGCCTCATGCGGCTTGTGCGCCGCCTCGAGCGTGCGCCCCATCCAATACCCGGCGCGGGAGATGGTGATCGGGTTCGCGTTGCCTGCCGCCACGCGGCTGAAGTGCTGCAGGGCGGTCGCCGGATCTTCGAGGAAGCGCAGCGCGATCCAGCCCGCGGTGAACTGGTGCTCGGCGCGGTAATTGTCCTTGGTGGGCGGCAGCGCGTCGCGCACGACGGCATAGGCGGTCTTGGCGTCGCCGATATCGAGGAGCTTGCGCGCGATCAGGCGGCGCTCGATCCAATACTCATCGAGGTCCTGGTTGGTATCGCGCGGCGCGGTTGCCATCAGTGCGCCCGCCTCGGCGATCTTGTCGCTCCGCCGCAGACCCT
>WNEZ01018484.1_pt1 | contig 11970 bp, 14 predicted proteins | sample 5400521 | NCBI WGS metagenome assembly WNEZ01 (sample SAMN13153339, study PRJNA577476) | soil metagenome | isolation source: 120 cm saprolite under Douglas fir tree site 2 hole 1 replicate 1 | place: USA:California | collected 2015-04-18
TCGCGTGGGCCATTGACCGCGAACCATTCGCGAGCGCGGAGCGCGACAACCGCTGCCTTCTTTTGAGGCGCGATCGGGTCGAGGCCCCACACGATCCTTGCACCGGTGACTGGAAGTTCGCAACACTGGCCGCCCTTGGCTTTGATTTCGCCGAACAGCCGATCGACTAATTCCTCTATTGGGCTCCTAAAATTGGTGGCCATTTTCGTTCTCCTATGAGCGCGCCGACGATCTGCCGCGTCTGCGCGGCGTTAGGAGAGAATTAACCAGCAAAACGTTTAGATTTTATTTATGATTTTATGGGCGCATCATCTCGGCGCGTTGAGCCCTTGTCACCTTGCTAATCCCCCCGGAGACGCGTGGTGCGCGAATAAACACCTCGATCATGCGTCTTGTTCCGCTTTGGCCTAATAGTCTGAACGCGGCGTCTTAATAGTTGGCAAATGGTGACGGCCGAGTTGGTATGACGGTTTCAAGGTGGGACGGCAGCACGGGCGATGGCGTGGAGTGGTCCTGCGCCGATGTCGGCAAGGGCAGGGCGGTGAAACCTTGCTACCTTGTCACTTCAGTCTGACTGCTCTGACGCGAGGTGTCAGAGATGTCAGACGAAAACGAGATCGTAGGCTGTTGAAGGAAGGGAGAATCTTCCGGATTGGGCAAAAACCACCCCAAAAGCACGGAGCGCGGCGGCGTCACTCAGTTTCCGAGAGCCGAGATTCGGCAGATACACGCCATTCTCTGACAAATCTCCTTGCGCGTGCGAGATACAGATTTCTTCTGCTGTTTCTTCTTCTTACCGGCAGGGGACAAAGCCGGGTATGCCGATGTAAGGCCCGGGCGCGCCGGAAGATTTGTCAGACGTCATGACCTGCGGGAACCGCCAGCTTTCATGATCGCGTGCATTTCGGCCCGAGCGGCCTGAGCCTGCTTGCGGTGTTCAGCAAAGTGATCGCGCAGTCCTGGGGACACTAACCATGCTTTGGGCGGTACGCCTGGTTTTTCGTCCTCGGGGCGCAGCCAGTCCATGCCGCAGAAGCGTCCTGCCCAATCCTTGATCTTTTGCTCCGGTTCACTTCTGAGCGCGCGAACCCCCGCCCTAAAGTCAGAAGGACGAAGGCGATCTTTGTCGGATGCGAGGATGTAGTTAGCTATAGACCGGAGCTTGTCTCTTTCTTGCCCTCCGTTCGCCACCACGTCGTAGAGACCAACCATGTGCGGCAGCAAAAACTCCACCAGCATTTTTTTTGCCGCTTCAGCGGTCTCGCGCGAAATGGCTGAGCTGACAGCGATGCCAGCTGACAAGCAGTCGCTCGGTGGCCCGAAAAGTTTGCGAAGGCGTTCGGCTGCGGCGGCGGTGAAGGAGGGGTGCAGGGGCCGTGACGGCCCCGCGTTCCCGATCATAGCGTCGTGTTGTCGGGCGACGTGCAGCACAAGACAAATGCGAACAAAGTATCCCTTGAGCTTGCCAATTGCGCCGAGCAGGGAAGTTGAAAACCCGTCCACCGTTCCCAGGGTATGCAGATATTTAATTATATCATCGCGAACTTCACATGCTTCATCCGAGAAGTGATAATTTTGAGCAGACAAGTCATTTATCAACCTGATGAGTTTTTCGTATTCGGCTTCCGCGATCGCAACGCGATAGTCGGGGTCTCCCAACTTCGCAGCCTTCATTAATACCGTCAGGAACCGCTGTAGCAGTCCGTCGCTGGTGAGATCACCAAGCTTGGTCAGCCGATCGGGCTGGATGCCGCCCAGTATGCACAGCGCCAAATTCTCCACACGGACCTCTGCGTCCGGGTCGTTCTTTCCTTTCCCCATGCGATCCTTGAGGAAGGTGCCACCATTCCAGGCAGTGAGATAGAACGCCCGCGACGACTGGCCGGTATTGTACCGCTCGAAACCACCCAACCAACCTGCGAGTTCGTCCTGGACCATTAGACAGCCGCTGGGGTCTCGCGATAGAACTTCCGCCACCTTTTCTGCCGTGACATCGTTTATGACGCACCGGGCCGGCTTCGGCGGGCTCGGGATCGACTGGTTGCTAGGGGGTTGTGCCCATTTTGTACGTTCTTGCCGCCAGCGTTTGTCCCGCTCATGGTCGATACGCGACAGAGGCTTCGTCGCCTTTTCAATGATGGGTGACTTCATAAATGAAGGTTGACCCACTAAACCGGTCCACAAGGTCGGCTTTTCCCACCAGCCGTCTCCAGCCCGCACCTGCGTTTCCGCGTGCATCGCCGCCGCAACCGCAGTCAGAGCCGCCATCGCGATTGCCGACGGGTCAGCGCCCATGGCGCGATGTTCAGCATCTACAAAATTGGCCAGCGTTGGCGGCAGGATTTCCAGAGGAAACTCGGGCCCGACGAACTCAGCGTATGGGTCAACAAACGATGGTTCGGCTCGTGGAGTGTCCGCTGCCGCCGGATTTACCGTGGCGGTAACAACGGGTCTTATATTGAGCGGTGACTTCACTTTCCCGAGGAGAGGGCACGTCTTGCAGGCTTCACAGCCAGCGCCAGCAATAGTGGCACATTGGGGGTATCCCCCCACTCGGCCATCAGCTCGTTCCGCCACCTTGCGATCGAACATCGCCTGCGTATCAGCCGGGGAATACGTGCTGTGTCCGGACGATATCTTATGTGCAATGTCCTTGCCGTTCTCCATGAATGTGGTGCCGAGGATCGAGTACATCCAGAGATCATTGGCATAGTCGGCACCGCCATTGAACAGCGCATTCCGATAGAACCCGCATTTCTGGAAGATCGGTTCCGGGTCGAGCTTGATGTCTTCGTGCTTGTGGATACCAGCATCGAGATCAGGCTCGTCAATCTTGAACGCCGGTCCGTTCCGGAAGGTCTCACGGACGTCGGGATGATCTGGATCATCCTCTACGAACAGTGTTGGCCTCTTCGCATCCGGAGCCACAGTAGGGCCAGCGAACTGCTGAAGGAACGACAGCTTCGCCGCGAAGTCGTACACCTTGACCGTGGGAGTGAGTAGCTTCACCTCGCGCGGCGGGTCGTACTTGTGATTGAAGGAGCCGGGGACACGGAGGATGCGGGCACTGTCGCCAGTCAATCCGGTGTCGCATTTGATCGCGTTAGCGAGGAGAAGGTTCTTGAGGCCGTTAGCGTATGGGTACCAGTCGGTCAGGTCGAGCGGGTCTTTGCTGATCCAATAGATGTGTAGGCCACCGCCCGAGTGGCCTCAAGCATTTCGTCGATCTCGTGTTCAAGCCATGCAGTGCAGCCCGGCGATATCTTGATGGGCTTTGGAAACGTACCGGCGGCGGAGTGCCTCCAGATGGTTGGCGCGCTTAGGCCGGTCTTCGCTGTCACTTGCCCAATGCGAATGGCTCGCCTACCCGCTACTGGTTCTGTCATCGGTGTCTCCTCTGAGTTGGGAGGAGATGACCACAGATGAGGCGGGGCGAAGTGCAGCCAGCCTAGGCTCGTTGCACTCTAATTTCTAAATGCCGAAATTTCTGTTTTCTCTTAAGAATTTGATATCCGCCTGTATCGTCCGGACGGTCATCGGGCGCTTCCGCTCAAGTTTCATCTCTTCAAGTTTACCGAGTATCGCCTGAGCAGTTCCCACTGAACCGTACTTGTCTCGAAGGCCGGGCCGCAGCTTTTTGAAAAAGATTGCAACAAAGACCCGACGGAGCGCCAAGTCCTCCTCGCGCTGAATTTTTCGGCCGCGCGCGGCTGCACGCTGACGCAGTTGCGCCTTAGCAGACGGGGGACGCCAACCTGCCCGTTTGGCTGCCTCGTGCAGAACCTCGCGAAGCTCTTGAAGGAACTCTGGTGGAATGCCGTAAGGGTCCAGCAACTCGGTGAATATTTCGACGAGGGGTCTTGGCTTCTTCACGTCAATTCACCGCTCCCTGCTTACAAGCGCGGTTACGCTGTCGTGCCCTTTTTCAATTGCCTCAAGACGGTCAGCCACTAGCTGCAACGCCTCACGGTGCTGCTGACGGTAGCGGCCTTTATTGTAAATCCCGAGGAGGTGATTGCCCTCGGGGGTCTTGTGACCGAGCAGGATGCTTATGATGTGCGGTGCAACATTGAGTTCCGCGGCCAGCGTGGCACAGGTTCTCCGCAGATCGTGGCGCGTCCAACCGCTGGTTCCCGTCTGCTCGAAGATAGACTTTGACCAGCGATCCCAGTTGTCAAGTTTGCCGCCGTGGGCGTTCGGACAGACAAGCTCCCCCGCAGCTTTTCCCTCTCGCATCTTCGCCAGCATGGAAACGGTTTGTCGGGGCAGGGGGATAACGTGAGGCTGGGCTGGGACCTGCTTCCTTCGTGTTCGACTGCGCGTATCCTTTCGCCGCCCCGCGGCGACGGTCCATAGGCCGGTATCAAGGTCAAATTCATTCCATGTCGCGGAGCAGACTTCGTCCAGTCTGGCGGCGGTCCAAAGCATTAACTTGGCGGCCGGGCCGTGATGTCCCTGATCGAACTCAGGCAGCACTAGGGCGAGGGTATCCCGGTCAAGCACCGTGTGCCCGCCATCCTCAATGCTCCGCTCCATGGGCTTTTCCAGTTCGGAGAACCTCCGCTGCATCAACTCGCGCTTCGCGGCCCACCGCGCCAAGGGCTTGAGGTAGGTAATGGCACGGCTCGCCGACGACGCACTCGGGTGAGCATCAGCCGCCAGTTGAAGCTCCTTTACGGTGATCTTGGTTGCTGGTCGGTCGAGGTGCTTTGTGAATACGTGCCTTATGCGCGCTCGCTGCTCGCCCTTTGTCCTCAGCGAAGCCCCATCTCCGTCGAAATAGGCATTTATGACACTGCCGAACGTCCCTATTCCGGCCTTCGCATCCCTGACCCGCCGCCTAGCATCACGACGCTCACCAGTCGGGTCGCCCCCCTGCTTAACGGCATGTTTGATTTGTTCTGCGCGCCGCCTAGCCTCGGCAAGCGAGATGTTATCCCCGACGTCAAACCGGCGTCGTTCACCCTTCGCGTTGCGAATATTGAGCGACCAATAGCGACCGCCCTGACTGATGCGCACTCGCAAGCCGGGCAAGAGACCATCACCCAATTCAACGACTTCGGCATCGCGCGGATGCACGGCATCCAGCCGTTTAGCGGTTAAGGGTTGAATGCGCCTTGGCATATCAAGCTCTACCAAAAGGTTCCAAATAGGTTCCAAGAGAGATGAGATTGCCTGAGACGAATTGCAATGGCATAAGAGCAAAATATGCCTATAAAATATGGTTAACTTCAATCTTCATCGGTCTCAGCGGATATCACCTAGTGCCAGCCAATTCCGGTGAACCCTTACTGTGGAACAGGAGGTCGGTGGTTCGAGCCCACCCAACTGTACCAGCGCATCTCGATGGCGGCATTTTTATATTTTTGCCTCATTCGAATTTGCGTTCAGACAACCTGTTGCTTGCGCTAACGCTCTTGGAGCGACGGGCGAATGGAGACCCACTCGGGAGGGCATCAGTGCTCAGTTCTTCCTAACGCTGTTGACCCGGTTAGCTCCGACCTATCAACTACCCCCACGGAAACCGCATGTATTGGGGTTACCTTTGGCGGACCCAATTGAAGTGAAGCGCCGGTTGGCTGCTATCTTTGCGGCTGACGTCGAGGGCTACAGCCGCCTCATGGGTACCGATGAGGTCGCCACCCTCGATGCCCTTACTGCGCGCCGGGAAATCCTGGACGGGCTGATTGCGACGCATGGCGGCCGTATCGCAAATGCCCTTACTGCGCGCCGGGAAATCCTGGACGGGCTGATTGCGACGCATGGCGGCCGTATCGCAAACACGGCTGGCGACAGTGTGCTGGCGGAGTTCGGTAGCGCCGTTGATGCGGTCCGGTGTGCCATGGAGGCTCAGGTTGCGTTGGCCAAAGCCAACTCAACGCTTCCTGAGGCCCGTCACATCAATTTCCGCATCGGGGTCCATGTCGGTGACGTCATGGTCCGCGCCGGTGATCTGTTTGGTGATGGGGTGAACATCGCCGCGCGATTACAGACACTCGCGAGAGCTGGGGGGCTCTGTGTCTCAGGTGTGACCTATGATCAGGTGCGGAAAATCTTGCCGCTGGAGTTCACGGACCTCGGTGCGCAGACAGTCAAGAACATCGAGGAGGCCGTGCGCACCTATGAGGTTAGGGCGCAAGGCGGGGCAACACCTTCAGCAGCGAAAGAGGTTTCGTCTCCTGTTGATCCTAAACCCCTAGCCCTTCCCGACAAGCCCTCGATTGCTGTTCTGCCCTTCCAAAATATGTCAGGCGATCCCGAGCAGGATTATTTCGCCGACGGGGTGGTGGAAGACATCATCACAGCGCTGTCCCGGTTCAAGTCGCTGTTTGTTATCGCACGTAACTCATCGTTCACCTACAAAGGCAAGGCTGTCGACATCAAACAGGTTGGGCGGGAGCTTGGTGTTCGATACGTGCTCGAAGGCAGCGTGCGTAAGGCAGGTGGTCGCCTTCGCATCACCGGACAGCTAATCGATGTAACGACTAGCGCCCATTTGTGGGCGGATCGATTTGACGGCGCGCTCGAAGACATTTTTGACTTGCAGGATAAGGTAGCCCAACAGGTAATTGGAGCCATCGCTCCCGAAATTGATCGGGCGGAGATTGAGCGGGCAAGCCGAAGGCCTATCGGCAACGTCGACGCGGTGACTGAGTATTATCGTGGAGCTCCTCATATCCACTGGCCCACGGGCCCGGAGAATAATGACGCCGCCCTTCGACATTTCGAGAATGCGATAGCGCGTGATCCTACTTATTCACCTGCGTATGGCGGAGCCGCCATGTGCCTTATGTGGCGACGAACTAACAAATGGCCCAGAGACAACGCAGAAGACGATGCACAGCTTTTGCGCTTCGCTGAGCGCGTTAAGGAGCTGAATACTGATGATGCTTTGACCCTGAGCGGCCTAGGATTTGCGCTCGTCGTTAGTGATGTGGACCATAACTACGAAGTCGGTATTGATATGGTGGATCGGGCTATCCGATCCAATCCAAACTGTGCGTCAGCATATAATTCCAGAGGTTTCTTGAAGGCTTGGAACGGCGGGTCGGATACGGCGATTGCCGACTTCGAGCACAGTATGCGCCTTAGTCCGCGCGACCCATTTTCCTACACTTTGATGCTCGGAATGGCTTTCGGACATTATAACGCTGGTAGGTACGCAGAGGCAGCAAACTGCGCAGACAAGGCCATTCGAGCGTTTCCTTATTTCGTTGCAGGACTGCATATAGCAATCATGTGCTACGTGGGAGCGGGGAGAATAGAGGACGCTCAACGAGTGATGGCAGATTGTCTCCGCATGATGATACCCAATTCGCGTCGTTCCACTATACCAGAATGGAATGGTCTACGTTCTTCTGAACTTCGAATGAAGATGCGCGAAGCCTTACTAAAGGCGGGCTTGCCCGAATGAACACGACGCGCCGTCTCGCGGCTATTCTGACGGCGGATGTCGTCGGCTAACGGCGGACGGCGCCCAAGTCAGTATCATTCTTTTATGGACGGCATGGCACGCTGGATCGATCCAAGGTAATGATCGCGCGTTACCGCTACTTCAGTATTTCATTTAGACCGCAAAGCCGGTGAGGCTGTGGCCGCTTGGAAAGAAAATCATGCTCAATCCCTCTCAACAACTGATTCGACTCGGCTTTGGCTTCATGATCTCCCAGGCATTGAACGTTGCTGCAGACCTCAACGTTGCGGATCGCCTGGCCGCTGGAGAGCGGAGCGTGGACGATTTGGCGGCGGAGACGGGTTGTCGTGCTGACGCGCTGTACCGGATCATGCGGGTTCTCGCCGCCGAAGGCATCTTTCGCGAGACCGTGGACCGTCATTTCGAACTCACCGAATTGGGCTCGGCGTTGCGTTCCGACGAGTCCTCAAGTCCCCGCGACATGATCCGAATGATGAACCGGGAGCCATACCTTGCCTTCGCGCAGCTCGGCCATTCGGTGCGCACCGGCCTGCCGGCGTTCGATAAAGTGTTCGGAAAGCCGAGGTTCGACTGGCTGGCCGACCATCCGGACGAGGCTGCGCTTTTCCAGCATGCGATGATCGCTCTAAGTCAAGGTGCCAACCAAGCCGTAGCCGAGGCCTACGATTTTGGGCCTTTTGCTCGGGTCGTCGATGTGGGTGGCGGCCATGGGCAGCTCCTGTCAGAGATCCTGATACGACATCCCCACCTCTCTGGCGTGCTATTCGACCTACCAGCCGGCGTTCAGATGGCGCGGACTGGTGTGGGGAATCTTCCGCCGCATACCGAGTTCGCGGCCGGAAGCTTCTTCGACTCTGTTCCGACGGGCGCGGACGCTTATATTCTGAAGAAGGTCATTCACGACTGGAATGACGAACAGGCGGTGCGCATCCTGCGCAATTGCCGGGACGCGATGACGCCGCACGGACGAGTGCTTGTCGCGGAGACAATCATTCCCCCCGGGAACGAACCAAACACAATTAAATTGATCGACGCTGCCATGCTTGTCGTCACCGGGGGCGTCGAGCGTACCGAAGCCGAATATGCAGCTTTGTTTACTGCGGCGGGGCTGCGCCTTGAGCGCGTGATCTCTACTGGTCAGCCGATTTCAGTTCTTGAGGCAAGCCAAATTTGAAAGCCTTCCACGACAGACTGAGAACCGGCGCACTCGCCTCCTTGCTAATCCCCCGTCATTCACCCACACTTCGCACAGCAACGCTTTGGGGGGATTCATGTTTGCTGTCCGGTCCAGAAATTTCCACTTCAGCTTGATGCTGGCAACGGCCCTATCGGTTTCGATGCTGCCGAGCGCAAGTCAAGCCTATACCCCCGAGCAGGAACAGGCCTGCAGCGGCGATGCGTTTCGCCTTTGCAGCGCGGACATTCCGGATGTTGATCGCATCACGGCCTGCATGATCAGGAACAAGTCCCAGCTCACGCCGGGATGCCGGGCGTTTTTCAGGGAGCCCGAGTCCACGGTCACACCGGCGGCGGCGGGAAAGCCGCTCAGCATCAGGACAGCGGAGTGAGGATACGGCACGCCGTTACATCGCAAGCTCTGGAATCCAGAAGTAGTAAGCGTTCAGCATGTAGAGACCCGAGCCGATCAGCGCGACGCCGCCCAAAAGTTCGAACCGCTTTTGATATTTTGAGAGCACGCTCAAGTTCTCCAACCAACCGACAGCGAAAGCGCCGAGCGCGATTGGGATCGCGCGGCCTATTGAGAATGCGAGCAACAAGGCTGCGCCGAACAATGGAGATGCCAAGGCGGCGGCCGCGCCGATCAGCACGACGAGCTCCGGATTGCAGACCGGACACACCGCGACCGAAAATACCGCCCCGAGTGCAAACGAGCCCAGAAGCGTTGTCGGTCGCGTTGCCTTGAACAACAGCGGAGGTAGCGGAAGCCGTATCCATCCGGCCCAGACGAACCCGAGCAGGATGAGCATAGGCCCGAGCAGAAGTCCCCATTGACGGCCGGCAAGCTCCGATACCCAACTCCCACTTAGCCCGGCCACGAAGCCCAACAGTACCTGAATGAGGATCATGCCGAGAGTGAAGGCAGTTCCGAATAAAATCGACTGTCGCGAAGTCCTTGCCTTCGTGACGTAAGCGAGTGCGACGGGGATGGAAGCGAGGGCAACCGGATTAAAGGTGAAGACTAGGCCCGTCAGGAAGGCTATACCGAGGGCAAGCGGATTTGCGTGCTGCGCCGCTTGGCGAACTGTATCAATATCCATAGGATTATCCTGTTTTGGCAGCCCGTTTGGTCAGTTCCCGGCGGAGTTGCCGGGATGTAGGTAACGAAGAAAAGACAAGCTTGCCGTCAATTGCGAGCGCCGGAAGGGTAACGACCCCAAGTCTGACAGCATAGTCTAGCTCATCGAGTGCGTTGAGCTCGCGCCAGATCACGCCGGGGATCAACTCTTCAGCAGCGGCCTTAAGTCCGTCTCTTGCGTCGCCGCACTTCTGGCATCCGGGGGTGTAAAGGAGCTCGATCTTCATCGGGTCATGCCTTTGACGCCATTTGCTCGTTCGAGAGCTCCAAGGATCGGGCATTCGTCCAATGACTTGCCGTCGGCGCTGCACTCATTGATCAGATGCGTGAGCGCTTTTGACATGACCTTCATTGCCTTGACCTTGGCCTCAAGCTGCAACTTCTTTTCAAGCGCAACGCGGCGTACGTCCCGGCAGCATGAAGCGTTGTTGCCGCGCAAGGCCAGGAGTGACCGTATCTCGGTCAGAGTGAAGCCGCACTGTTGAGCTTGCTTGATGAAGCGAATGCGACGCAGCGCATCACGTTCATAGAGACGGTAACCCGCGCCGCTCTTCGCAGCAGGTTCAATCAGGCGCTCTCGCTCGTAATAACGCAGGGTGTCGGGGCTAACCTTGGCGAGGCTCGCAATCTTGCCAATCGTGAGGGGCACGCTAGATTGCCTTTCCGAGCCCCGCAGCCCGCAACACCTGCTCGTCCACGCCCCGCCCGGCGCAACAACCGGCCAGTTTGCCGTCGATGACGACAGATGGAACCGAACGGATACCAAGTGATTTGGCGCGCTTGGCAACGTTGATGTCACGCATATCGTGGATGATCACTTCGCAAGACGAGCAGGCAGCGCGCTTTACAGTCTCAATCGCTTCATTGCATGTGGCACAGCCTGCGCTGAACACTTCGATTTTTCGCTTCGTAGCCATGACGGTCTCTCCTGTTTAGTGCATCTCGACGTGAATCCTAAACCTTGGAGTTAACACCAGAGTCAATAGCAACTGAGGACGCGGAAGGCGGTCGAATCGGACATCTATCAAGCGAGACGCGGCCGCGCGCAGCCGAGCAGTGCTTTCCATGGCAGATCGAGAGCCGGCGCGTCCGCCGCCTTGCGAATCCTTCGTCATTCACCCACAATTCACGAATATCGCTTCGGGGGAATTCATGTTTGCTGTCCGGTCCGGAAATTTCCACTTCAGCTTGATGCTGGCAACGGCGCTATCGGTTTCGATGCTGCCGAGCGCAAGCCGAGCCTACACCGACGAGCAGCAACAAGCCTGCAGCGCGGACGCGTTTCGGCCGATATTCCGGATGTCGATCGCATCACGGCCTGCATGATCAGGAACAAGTCCCAGCTCACGCCGGGATGCCGGGCGTTTTTCAGGGGGCCGGAACCCGCGGCCACACCTGTCGCGGCGGGAAAGCCGCTCAGCATCAGGCCGGCAAATGCGGGAAAAGGTGTCAGCGCCAAGCCGCACACGCCCAAGAAGCCCGCCAAGCCGGGCGCGACCTGATCGCGCGCGGGTTTGCTACTGAGGTGAAGTGGAGCGCCGGCCTCGATTGTGCCTCGTCATTCCCCGATGTGCAATTGCACATCTGAGGGCGCGCGATAGCGCGAACCCGGAATCTCGCGCTGCTGAATCTCGAGATTCCGGGTTCAGCCCGGAGCCTGTCATCGGGCGGCGCAGAGCCTGTCATCGGGCGCGCGTTCGCGCGACCCGTTGGCGCCGACCCGTTGGGCTGCTCCGGAATGACAGTTGAGAAAGTGCATCCGACCCCATTTCAAGCCCATCCGCTCGCGACAACCTGACGCCTTGTGGCGGCGCTGCCGACCCACATCTCGCTTCGACAAGGAGAGATTCGTGAGCGAACATTCCAAATTGGAGCTCGACCGGCATTTCGCCTGGTTTGAAGAGCGGCTCCCTGCGCGGCCAGCCCGATTTGTCCGCTGGCTGCGCAAGCCATCCTCGCGCTACGTTCGGATTCCGCTTGCCATTCTGCTGATTCTCGGCGGTATTTTCAGCTTTTTACCGGTGCTTGGACTGTGGATGCTCCCGCTCGGACTCCTTTTGTCCGCGCAAGACGTCCCGATACTGCAAAAGCCCATGGCGCGGATACTCGGCTGGATCGAGCGCAAGTGGATTGAACGTCAAGGCGCAAAAGGCGCGCAGTGACTCCATCAACGCGTGTTCTGGATTCGGTTTTTGCCTCTGCTGCAGCGCATGGTGTG